>ENA-UEOI01001839-UEOI01001839.1-human-gut-metagenome-genome-assembly--contig:-NODE-1839-length-16885-cov-21.094538_pt1 | contig 16885 bp, 14 predicted proteins | sample MGYA00242883_ERZ507882 | MGnify/ENA primary metagenome ERZ507882 (study PRJEB26167, sample SAMN06115502) | human gut metagenome | host: Homo sapiens | place: China:Chongqing | collected 2015-07-29...
GGGGACCTTTCTGGAGAAAGGTCCCCTCTCCCCTCCCCCGGACCCCCTCCCCTCATCCTCCAAAGACTTTCGACCTTATCGAATCCCTCTCCGCAACTTTCCCTGAAACAGTTTGGCGGGCGCACGGAGTTGGAAAAAAGGCATTTTCTTTTCTACGGATTTGGAAAAAACTTTTTCTCTTCTTTTAGTAAGTCACCGGGAGACGAATGCCAAGGGCCAGCCGTACAAGCCGCCCGCCACGCCGTTGACCCTTACGAAAATCTTTGAAGAGGATGGGGTGGGGTTTGGGGAGGGGAAGGGGAAACTTTCTCTAGAAAGTTTCCCCTTCCCCTCCCCAATGCTTCCCATCACTCCCCAACCTTCACGACCTTGGCGGGCACCCCGGCGACGACGGCCTTTGGAGGGACGTCGCGGACGACGACGGACCCGGCGGCGACTATGGCCCCGTCCCCGATGGTCACACCCTTGAGGATAAGAGCGTTCATGCCGATCCAGACGTTCGCGCCGATGGATACGCCGCGATCCAGCTCAAAGGCGGGCTCGACGTGCCGTGTCTCGGCGGGCCAGTGCGCATGGAAATCGGAATCCGTGATCACGCAGTTCGGCCCCACCATCGTGTCCTTGCCGATGGAAATGGTGCACGAGCGCGCCGTGATCGCCGTGCCGCTGAGCTGGACGCCTTCCGCCAGATCGATGCGGGCCGTGGGCGCATAGGTGCGGAGACGGACGGGCGCGTACAGCGTGGAGGCAGTGGCGCGCCGCGAGGAGGAAATCAGGCTGCACCCCGCGCCGAGGCGGATATGGCTGCCGGGCCACCGCCCAAGGATCACCGAACCGCACGCCGTAACGCCTGGCCCGACCTCAACACCGAACAGCAGGGCCTTGAGCCGCAGGGCCAGCGTGCCCCAATCCTTCGACCAGTGGCGCTGCAACGTGATCGCGGAGTAGGAAAGAACGTCCTGAACCGAAAGCCTGCGCTCGATAGCCTTGCGGAGTTTGCCGATCATGCCTTGTTCCCGCTTTCGGACTGCGCCAGCTGCCAGCGGCACAACCCGTTGAAAAGGTTTGTCTTGAGCATCTTGTCGCCGCCGTGCAGCGCGTCGATCTTGGCTTGGAAATTCGCCCGGTTGGTCTTCCCGGCGGAAGGGCAGGGATTCGACCAGACGGGCAGCTCCCAGCGCCGCGCCGCTTTGATGATATCCGGCTTTTCCACCAGAAGCAGAGGCCGGATGACTTTAAGCGCCCCCTTGAAAAAGTCGTCGCACATGCCCATGCCCTCAACGCGCCCGTTCTGGACAAGGTTCATGAAGAACGTCGTAACCAGATCGTCGGCGTTGTGCCCGAAGGCGAGATGGGTCAGCCCGTACCGCTGGCATACCTCGAACAGCCGGGTGCGGCGCAGCATGGCACAGTAGAAACAGGCGGAATTGCGGCGGTTTTCCGGCGAATGCCCGCGCGGGCCGTGATCCGTGACTTCGATGTGGCCCGCAACGCCGTGTTTCGCCAGATACTCGACGAGCGGCGCGTGGTTTTCCGCATCAAAGCCGGGATTCAGATGGATCGCCATGATGTCGAACCGGAACGGCACGATGCGCTGGCGCCGCCGGAGCACTTCCAGCAGCACCCAGCTGTCCACGCCGCCCGAAACGGCGACCCCGACCTTCGCGCCGGGGCCGACCATCCCGGTGCGCTGCATGGCCTTTCCCGCGCTTTTGACGCAGACCTGCTGCGCATAGGAGAGCTTTTCTTTCGACATCAGGACAACCGCATCTTGAAATCTTCGTAGCCGAATTCCCGGACAAGCCGCGTCCCGTCGGTTTCCGGGTTCCAGCGCACGATGGAGGGCAGACGCAGACCGTTAAAAGTCGTGGTCTTCACCATGCTGTAAATCGCCATGTCCGTAAAGACCAGCCTGTCCCCGGCCTTGAGCGGCTCGTCGAAACTGTATTCGCCGATCACGTCCCCCGCGAGGCAGGACTTGCCCGCAAGACGGCAACTCCAACGCTTCTCGCCGGGCTCGCCGGAACCGATGACCATCGGGCGGTACGGCATTTCCAGAACGTCCGGCATGTGCGTCGCCGCCGAAGTGTCCAGAATCGCCACGGGCATATCCGCCCGCACCACGTCGAGCACGGTGGACACCAGCACGCCCGCGTTCAGGGCCACGGCCTCGCCGGGCTCAAGGTAGACCTGCACTCCGTAGCGGTCGCGCACCCGCTCGATGCATTTGCAGAGCAGGTCAATGTCGTAGCCTTCTTTGGTGATATGGTGGCCGCCGCCGAAGTTCATCCACTTGAGGCCCTTCAAGTACCGCCCGAACTTCATCTCAAACGCCTTGAGCGTCCTATCCAGCGCGTCCGCGCCCTGTTCGCACAAGGTATGGAAATGCAGCCCCGAAAGCCCCTTGAGGCCGGGAGGCGGCGTCTGGGCGGGGCAGCCCCCGGCGGACGCAAAACGCTCGAACTCCCGCAGCCGCACGCCGAGCCGGGAGCCCGGAGCGCAGGGATCGTACATGGGCACAGCGCCCTCGGAATGCTCGGGGTTCACCCTGATGCCGCATTCGATGGGCGTCGCGCGTCCGGCATTCTTGGCTTCGACCATGCCCTTGAAGCGTTCCCACTGCGCGAAGGAATTGAACAGCACATGATCGACCGTTTCGAGCAGTTCCACCATGTCAGCTTCCGAGTAGCCCGCCGCGAACGCATGGACTTCGCCGCCGAAGCATTCACGGGCAAGCCGGGCTTCGTCGGGCGAACTGGCGCAACAGCCGTACAGCGCGCCTTCCCCGCTGCGGGAAATGATCGGGAAAACGTCCCACATGGCGAAGCATTTCAGGGCCATCAGGATCTTCGCGCCCGTGCGCCGCTGCACTTCGTCCAGAATCGCCACGTTCGAACGCAGCTTCGCCTCGTCCACAACGAAGCCCGGCGACGGGAACCGCTCCGGCTTCAACTGTTCAAGATAGGTTTCGGTCATAGGAAGTGGGGGAATGGGTTTATCGGGGGAGGGGAGGAGGAAACTTTCTGGAGAAAATTTCCTCCTCTCCTCCCCCGAACCCCCTCCTCTCCTCCTTCAAAGACTTTCGACGTTATCGAATCCCTGTTCGGGAGCTTTCCCGGCGGGCCTTGAGGGAGCAATTGCGAGGGGGTTCTTTTTGGTGAAACACCGGGGGACGCATTGATAAGGGCCAGACGACAAGCCGCCCAGCCCGGCATCGACCTTTACAAAAGTCTTTGGAAGGGGTGGGGGAGGTTTGGAGGGGGCGGGGGAAGCTTTTCTTCAGAAAAGTTCCCCCGCCCCCTCCAAGTCTTTCTCAATCAGCCTTCCAATTCCAAACTACTCCTGCACGACCCAAGGGAGGCCGCGGAGGTTGAGCTGCTCCATGAACGGATCGGGATCGAGCTGTTCCATGTTCCAGACGCCGGGCTGCATCCACTTGCCGGTCACCATCATCATGGCGCCGATCATGGCGGGCACGCCGGTGGTGTAGGAAATGGCCTGGCTGCCGACTTCGGCGTAGCAGGCTTCGTGATCGCAGATATTGTAGATGTAGGCGGACTTTTCCTTGCCGTCCTTCACGCCCTTCATCACGCAGCCGATACAGGTCTTGCCCTTGGTCAGCGGGCCGAGGGAGGCCGGATCGGGCAGGAGCTTGCCGAGGAACTGGATGGGCACGATCTGCTGGCCCTGGAATTCCACGGGCTCGATGCCGGTCATACCGACGTTGCCGAGCACCTTGAGGTGGTTCAGGTAGTTCTCGGAGAAGGTCATCCAGAAACGGGCGCGACGGATGCCCTTGAGGTTCTGGACGAGGGATTCAAGCTCCTCGTGGTACATGAGGAAGCACTTCTTGGGCCCGATGCCGTCCGGGAAATCGTAGGTCATGGACCACGAAAGCGGATCGGTTTCCACCCACTCGCCGCGTTCCCAGTAACGGCCCTTGGCGGTCACTTCGCGGATGTTGATTTCCGGGTTGAAGTTCGTAGCGAAGGGCTGCCCGTGATCGCCCGCGTTGCAGTCGATGATGTCGAGGACGTGGATCTCGTCGAACAGGTGCTTCTGGGCATAGGCCGCAAACACGTTGGTCACGCCGGGATCGAAACCGCTGCCGAGCAGGGCCATCAGTCCGGCGTCCTTGAATTTCTGCTGATAGGCCCACTGCCATTTGTATTCGAACTTCGCCACATCCAGCGGCTCGTAGTTGGCGGTGTCCATGTAGTGCACGCCCGCCTCAAGGCAGGCGTCCATGATGGTGAGATCCTGATACGGCAGGGCCACGTTGATCACCATGACGGGCTTGTAGCGCTTGATCAGCGCCACCAGCTCGGGCACGTCGTCGGCGTTCACGCGCGCCGTCTCGATGATGCGGCCCGTGCGTTCCTTGATGCTCGCGGCAATGGCGTCGCACTTGGAAACCGTGCGGCTCGCCAGCATGATCTCGGTGAAAACTTCGGGATTCTGCGCGCACTTGTGCGCCACAACGCTGCCGACGCCGCCCGCGCCGATAATAAGAACTCGTGCCATTCTTTTCTCCTTTTTCCGGGGCTCTGCCCCGGCCCCTGCAAGGGACTCAATCCCTTGGCCCGGCTTGATGGTCAATCACCGTCTTCCGTTTTCGGGAAACGGTATCAATCATATGCTCCGAACACCCCGGCACGGCATACGGCGGCATTACCGCCGCCCATCCATGACCGAGGGGGTCCGGGGGGAATCATTCCCCCCGGACAGGGGGTCAAGGGGGGCGGTAGCCCCCTTGCCGCCGGAGGCATTCTACCGCTCGAAGTAGGTATAGCCGCGCAAACCGTCTTCAAAGGTTTGCAGGATCTTGTAACGCTCCGAGGGCGTGATTCGCTTTTCACGTACGGCCCGTTCGGCGGCTTCACGGAGATCCTCAAGGATGCGCCGGGGATCGTATTCCACATAGTCGAGGATGTCGGCCACGGAGTCGCCCCGTATCTCGCGGACGAACTGGTAGGAGCCGTCCTCGCTGATGCGGATGGACACGACGTTGGTGTCCCCGAGCAGGTTGTGCAGGTCGCCGAGGGTTTCCTGATACGCGCCCACAAGAAACACGCCGAGATAATATTCATCGCCGTCCACAAGGGGATGCAGATCGAGGGAAGTGCGCATACCCTGCGGGTCGATGAACTTGTCGATGCGCCCGTCGCTGTCGCAGGTGATATCCGAAATGACCGCCTTGCGGGACGGGAATTCCGTCAGGCGGTGCACCGGCATGACCGGGAACAGCTGATCGATGGCCCACGCGTCGGGGAGTGACTGGAACACGCTGAAATTGCCGTAGTAGATGTCGGCAAGCGTGCTGTCGATGTCCGCGAGTTCCTTGGGCGTGTGCTTGAGCTTTTCCTTTTCCTCGGCGATGCGGTTGATGATCGCCCAGAAGTACTTGTCCGCGAGCGTCCGCTGCCGGAGCGTAACGCGTCCGGTTATGAACAGCTGGCGCATTTCGTCCCGGTAGTAGACGGCGTCGTTGTAGCACTCCTGAAGGTTGCGGACGGACAGGCCCTGCAAGACTTCACGGAGGTTGACCACCGGTTCCGGCACGTCTTCGGGCAGGACATCGGGGATGCTCTCGCCCGTTTCGGCGATGCTCACGTCGAGGATGTTGAACAGAAGGATGGAATAGTAGGCCACGGTGGCGCGGCCCGATTCCGTAACGATGTGCGGGTGTTCGATGCCCTGCTGGTCGAGGATGGTCATGACCGCTTCCACGACGTCGGTACAGTATTCGTCCATCGAATAGTTGCGGCTGCTCACATAGTTGGTGTGCGAGCCGTCGTAGTCCACGGCGAGGCCGCCGCCGAGGTCGAGATACCCCATCTTCGCGCCTTCCTGCACGAGGCCCGCATAGACGCGGGTGCTCTCCATGACGGCGGTACGGATGTCGCGGATGTTGGGGACCTGCGAACCAAGGTGGTAGTGCAGGAGCTGGAGGCAGTCGAGCATGTCGTGCTGCTTCAGGGTGTCCACGATATCCACCACCTGCGCCGTGGTCAGGCCGAAGGCGGAGCGTTCGCCGCAGGAACCGGCCCAGTGGCCGCTGCCCTTGGTGATGAGCTTGACGCGCACGCCGAGGAGCGGGCGCACGCCGAGCGCGGCGGAGCGTTCGAGGATCAGCTCCAGCTCGCCGGGCATTTCCATGACGAAAATGCACTTGAACCCCATACGTACAGCGGAGAGGCCGAGGTCGATGAACTCCTCGTCCTTGTAGCCGTTGCAGATGAGGCAGGCTTCCGGGTCTTTGAGCTGGGAAATGGCGGAAATGAGTTCGGCTTTGGAACCGACTTCGAGGCCGTGGTGAAAGCGCGAGCCGAACTGGGCGATCTTCTCGACCGTATGCTGCTGCTGGTTCACCTTAATGGGGAAGACGCCGCGGTATTCGCCCTTGTAGCCGAGCGAGGCGATGGCCTTGCGGAACGACTCGTGCAGCAGGGTGATCTGCGAATCAAGAATGTTTTCAATGCGCAACAGGACCGGCATGTCGTAGCCACGCTCGCGCATACCCCGAATGACCTCGGGGACGCTGACGGCCACGCCCTTGTTTTCGCCGGAAGGATAAATCACGACATCGCCCTCGGGCGAAACGCCGAAGTAGCCGGCCCCCCAGTTACGGATGCCGTACAGTTCGGTGGAATCTTCCACACTCCATTGCTGGAGAGTGCGTTTTATCGCCACGTAACGGAACCTCTCAAGGTAATCGGTTGAACAGGCGCGGGACCCCTGCCCCGTGACACAGCCATCGCAACGCGTTCCAAGCCTACGCCGCCCATGCGGCTGCGGGGTGACATTTCCGCGCCGTTTGGCGAACGATACGCTCCGGAAGGAAAACGCCCCGTTCCTCGGGAGAAAATCCGGGGGAACCGGGGCGGCCTGCGCGTACGAAAAACAGTCAGATACAGTTTGGAATATACCGTCAAAAAGACAATATTGTCAACAAGCCAGAGCCCAGCCCTCCGTACGGAGCGGCGCGTTTTCGCAAAGGATTCCGCACCCCGGCGGAGCGGGGCCGTCCGGGCGCGGCATGATTGCGCGGCAAAAATATCTGTGCTAGGAGAAAGGTTTGGAATCAGCCGGACTTCCGCTTCGGCCGCTTCCGGAATCGTCTTGTGTTTTCCTGTCCGGTTTTAGGTGCAGGTTTGACCACGCCCAACCCTCAGTGAGGAAAAAATGAAACGGATTGCTCTTCGTTGGCTCGGAGCTCTGCTGCTCTCCATCACTCTTGCCGCCCCCGCCCTGGCCGCCGGCAAGCACCTCATCAACGGCATCGACGCCAACTATCCTCCGTTCGCCTACGTGGACGAAACCGGCAAGCCCGCCGGGTTCGACGTCGACTCCATGAACTGGATCGCCAAGAAGATGGGCTTTACCGTGGAGCACAAGCCGATGGACTGGGACGGCATCATCCCCGCCCTGCTCGCCAAGAAGATCGACATGGTCTGCTCCGGCATGAGCATCAGCCCCGAACGCAAGGCGCAGGCGAATTTCTCCGATCCCTACTGGACCATCCGCAAGATTTTCATCACCAAGAAGGGCTCCAAGGTCACCGAAGACCAGATCTACAACGGCAAGATCAAACTCGGCGTCCAGCGCGGCACCAACGAACACGAAATGCTCCAGAAGGCGCAGGCCGAAAAGAAGTACAACTATCAGCTGCGCTTCTATGACTCCGGCCCCATGGCCATCGAAGACCTTCTGAACGGCCGCATCGACGCCATCGGCCTTGACGCCGCCCCCGCCGAAGACGCCATGCGCAAGGGCAAGCCCGTGCAGGAAGTGGGCGTGTTCGGTTCCGACGAGTTCGGCGTGGCCATCCGCAAGGACGACGCCGAAACCATGAAGCTCGTCAACGAAGGCTACAAGCTCCTCAAGGCCGATCCCTACTGGAAGGAACTCCAGGCCAAGTACCTCGGCAACAAGTAATGACGCTCACGCCGGGGGCCGCACGGCCCCCGGCGTTTTCGACGCGCTTACGCAAGACCGGCGACGCGGCCTCTCTCCGCCGTCGCCGCCTTGTTGTCAGGGCTTCCCTCTTCGGGAAGACTGGCGTATGCTAGAACGCTTTTCGCGGAGCGGGCGCGGTCTTCGGCATCCGCCCAGACCCTCCGGTTCCGGGCGCGCAAGCCCTTCTACGGGCCCCGCGCAGAGCGTGTTTCCTTTGAAAGGCGCTACGCTTCAAAATCCATTCAGCCGGAAAACACCGTTTTCGGCGGAATCCACGCCGTGTTGCGGCGCGCCGGACATGCGTTCGGCGTTCAGGCATTCCCATTTGGGAACGCTTTGACCCTCAACCCCCATTCCGTGAGTCGAGATGCTGGAAATAGTGGACAAAATCCCGGTTATTCTCAACGCGTTGCCCTACATCCTTCAGGGCAGCGTCGTAACCCTCATCACCGTCATCGGATCTCTGGCGCTTGGGTTCTGCATCGGCCTTCCCCTCGCCGTGCTGCAGGTGTACGGCCCTTCGTTCATCCGCCGCCTCATCGGCGTCTACGTGTGGTTTTTCCGGGGAATGCCCATCCTGCTCCTGCTGTTCCTCTTCTATTTCGGGCTGTTCGAGGTCATCGGCCTGAACCTGTCCACCATCACGGCGTCCTGCCTCGTCCTCGGCATGGCGAGCGCGGCCTACCAGTCCCAGATTTTCCGCGGCTCCATCGAGACACTCCCGGTGGGCCAGTTCCGCGCGGCCCGCGCCCTCGGCATGAACGACGGGCAGGCCATCCGGCATATCGTCCTTCCGCAGGCCCTGCGCCTGTCCATCCCCGGCTGGTCCAACGAATTTTCCATCCTGCTCAAGGACTCGGCCCTGTGCTTCGTCCTCGGGACCCCGGAAATCATGGCCCGCACCCACTTCGTGGCCTCGCGGACCTACGAGCACCTGCCGCTCTACATCACGGCAGGCCTGTTGTACTTCGGCATCACCCTTGTGGGCGTGCACATCCTCCGCGTGCTGGAACGCAAGGTCCATATTCCCGGTTACGCCGTCAGCGGCTCCATGTGAGGCACGTCACCATGAACACCACCCCTATCCTGCGCGCCACCAACATCGTCAAGAAACTCGGCGGCAAAACGATCCTCAACGACGTGTCCCTCGATGTGCACAAAGGCGACGTGAAAGTGGTCATCGGCCCTTCCGGTGCCGGCAAAAGCACGTTCCTCCAGTGCCTCAACTACCTCCTGCCCCCGGACTCCGGCGACATTTGGCTTGAGGGGAAGAAGGTCAACGCCCGCGACACAAGGGAACTGTGCGCCCTGCGGCAGCAGGTCGGCATGATCTTTCAGGACTTCAACCTGTTCGATCACCTCACCGCCGAGGAGAACGTCTCCATCGCCCTGCGCAAGGTCATGGGCTGCAACAAGGCCGAAGCCCGCAACCGCGCCCTGACCGAACTCAGCCGCGTGGGCCTCGCCAAGCGTGCCGCGCTCTACCCCGCCCAGCTTTCCGGCGGGCAGAAGCAGCGCGTCGCCATCGCCCGCGCCCTTGCCATGGACCCCAAGGTCATGCTCCTCGACGAGCCTACCTCCGCCCTCGACCCCGAGCTTGTCGGCGAAGTGCTCTCGGTTATCCGTGACCTCGCGGACGGCGGCATGACCATGATCATGGCCACGCACCAGATGGATTTCGCCCGCGCCCTCGCTACGGACATCCTGTTCATGGAACAGGGCAAGATCATCGAGCAGGGCGCGCCCGACGTATTGCTGGCCCCCGGCTCCGGCACGCGCACCAGCGATTTCTGCGGCAAGCTGTTCGACCTGCGCGGCACCGAAAAATGCGACGAGCCCACGGTCAGCGAACTCCTCACCGGCGACCTGTCCCACGACATCACCGACGACGGCAGCGAATCGTCCATGATCCCCGACGCCCCGAAAAAGGACTAGACGATGCAGTGGCTTGATCCCGACTTCATCTTCCAGACGGTCCTCCCCGCGCTCAACCGGGGGCTCGTCATGTCCATCGCCCTGATCGTGCCCTCAGCGACCATCGGGTTCGTGCTCGGCGTCCTCACCGGCGTGGCCCGCGTCTTCGGCCCCAAATGGCTCCGCAGCCTCGGGAACGGCTTCACCACCATCTTCCGCGGCGTGCCGCTCGTGGTGCAGCTCATGATCCTCTATTTCGGCCTGCCCAACCTCGGCATTTACCTCGAGCCCTATCCCGCCTCCGTGCTCGGCTTCATCCTCTGCACGGGCGCGTACCAGTCGGAATACGTCCGCGGCGCGCTGCTCTCCATCCGGCAGGGGCAGATCAAGGCGGCCTATGCCCTCGGGTTCACCAAGCTGCAGACCATCCTCTGGGTGGTCATCCCGCAGGCCGCCCGGCGCGCCCTGCCCGGCTGCGGCAACGAAATCATTTATCTGATCAAATATTCCTCCCTCGCCTACATCATCACCTGCATCGAGCTTACCGGCGAGGCCAAGGTACTTGTTTCGCGTTCGTTCCGGCCCACGGAAGTCTACATTGTGGCGGGCATCTACTATCTTGTCCTCGTCTCCTTCGCCACGTGGTTCCTCCAGAAGCTCGAACGCAAGTTCGCCATTCCCGGCTTCGGGAAAAAGTAAGCGCAGGGCGCCGCCCTGCACCCGCTGAGGCTCCGCCTCAGACTCCGCCGGGGGAGAGCCTCCCCCGGACCCCGGCGTAAACGGAAACGACACAACGAGGTTCCATTACCCACAGAATAAACGGCAACGCCGTTTATTCCATTTTTTAAGAAAACGACACAACCGACATAAAGCCTCAACCTCTCGCGTTTCCATAACCGAGGGGGTTTTGGGGGAATCATTCCCCCCAAGCAGGGTCAAGGGGCGGCAGCCCCTTGCCGCCGGAGGCACTACCCATTCTCGAAAAAAGGACATGCTTCAATGCCCGTACAGGAACATATCCGCAACTTCAGCATCATCGCCCATATCGACCACGGCAAGTCGACGCTCGCCGACCGCATCCTTGAGATCACGGGGCTGGTGTCGGAACGCGAAAAACGCGACCAGTACCTTGACCGCATGGACATCGAACGCGAGCGCGGCATCACCATCAAGGCGCAGAGCGTCCGCATCCCCTACAAGTCGAAAAACGGCAAGCAGTACCTGCTGAACCTCATCGATACGCCCGGCCACGTAGACTTCAACTATGAAGTCTCCCGTTCGCTGGCGGCCTGCGAAGGCGCGCTGCTGGTGGTGGACGCCACGCAGGGCGTGGAGGCGCAGACGCTCGCCAACGTCTACCTCGCCCTCGACCACAACCACGAGATCATCCCGGTCCTCAACAAAATCGACCTCCCGAGTTCCGACGTGGAGCGGGTGAAGTCCGAAATTGAAGAAGACATCGGGCTGGACTGCTCCAAAGCCCTGCCCGTCAGCGCCAAGACCGGCGACGGCGTGCCCGACGTGCTCGAAGCCATTGTGGAGCGCCTGCCCGCGCCCGAGGGCAACCCCAACGCGCCGCTCAAGGCACTCATTTTCGACTCGTGGTATGACTCCTATCAGGGCGTCGTGGTCATGTTCCGCATCATGGACGGGACGCTCCGCAAAGGCGACAAGATCGAGCTGTTCGCCACGAAGAAGACCTACGAAGTCATCCGGCTCGGCGTGTTCTCGCCCGAGTCCCGCGATATGGATCAGCTTTCCGCGGGCGAGGTGGGCTTCCTCTGCGGCAACATCAAGGAACTGGGCGACGCCAAGGTCGGCGACACCATCACGCTGGCGGAACGCCCTTGCGCCGAGGCCGTGCCCGGCTTCAAGGAAGTGAAGGCGGTGGTCTTCTGCGGCCTTTACCCGTCCGATCCGAGCGATTACGAGCAGCTCAAGTTCGCGCTGGAAAAGCTCCAGCTCAACGACGCGGCCTTCTCGTGGGAACCGGAAACCTCGCAGGCCCTCGGCTTCGGCTTCCGCTGCGGCTTCCTCGGCCTCCTGCACATGGAGATCATTCAGGAACGCCTCGAACGCGAATTCCAGGTGGACCTCATCGCCACGGCCCCTTCGGTCATCTACCGGGTGGAGACGACGGACGGCAAGACCACGGAAATCGACAACCCATCGAAGCTCCCCGATCCCGCCCGCATCACCAACCTCTATGAGCCCTACGTCCGCATCGACATCCATGTCCCGAGCGACTATGTCGGCAACGTGATGAAGCTCTGCGAGGAAAAGCGCGGCATCCAGAAGAACATGGGGTATCTGGCCCAGAACCGCGTCGTCATCACCTACGAGCTGCCCTTTGCGGAAATCGTGTTCGACTTCTTCGACCGCCTGAAGTCCGCCACGCGCGGTTACGCCTCAATGGACTACGAAGTGATCGACTACCGGGCCTCGAACCTCGTGCGTCTGGATATCCTCCTGAACGGCGAAGCCGTGGACGCCCTCGCGGTCATCGTGCACAAGGACAAATCCTACGCCTACGGGCGTGCGCTTGCCCTCAAGCTCAAGCGCACCATCCCGCGCCAGATGTTCGAAGTGGCGATTCAGGCCGCCATCGGCCAGAAGGTCATCGCCCGCGAAACCATTTCCGCGCTCCGCAAGAACGTAACCGCCAAGTGCTACGGCGGCGACATTACCCGTAAGCGCAAGCTCCTCGAAAAGCAGAAGGAAGGCAAAAAGCGCATGAAGCGCATGGGCAACGTCGAGCTGCCCCAGGAGGCCTTCCTCGCCGCCTTGCAGGTCGGGGACGAGTAGAAAGCAATTGGAGGGGGCATACCTCCTCCCGATCCCATAACAAAAGAAAAGGACAGATTCTCGAAATCTGTCCTTTTCTTATTTGGGCCATTCCATTCCAACAGGCTAATCTACATAGCCCTTTTTTCTTTTCCGTCTATGCCGGAAACCAAGAAGCCAATGCACCCGCTCAACCTTCCGCCCACAGGGACCCCCGGGAACGGGGATTCAATAAAACCGAAAGTCTTTGGAACGGGAGGGAGGGAGGGAGGGAGGGGGTTTGGGGAAGGGAGGGAAAGCTTTTCTTCAGAAAAGTTTTCCCTCCCTTCCCCAATCTTCCACTTCTACTTCCCCATCAACCCCGCTATCTCCTCCCGCAGGACGCGGGCGGCGGCCTCGGCGGCAATGCGGTCAAGCTCGTTCTGAATACGGCTCATAACGTCGGCGGTGATGGCTTCGGTGTCGGGGAGATCCGGCAGGATAAGCTGCGGAAGCGGGCGGCTCTCCAACTCCTGCACGCGCCGTTCCAATTGCTCCAGGGCGCGGGCCGAAGCTTCCTGCTCCTCGGAGGCTTTTTCCATGTCCACACGGACGAGGGCAAGGACATCCTGCACGATGCCGGCGGCGTCGGGAGCCTGCACGGGCCGGCTCTCCAACAGCGCGAGCCGCCGCTCCAGCGATTCCAGCGCAAGGCCAAGCACATCCGGGCCGTCATCGGGATCGGCTTCCGGAGAGGAGGATTCCCAAGGGATCTCAGCGGAACGGGAGGGGACGGGAGGGAATGGGGGCTCTTCGGCCACCTCGGCGGAGGAACCGGGAAGCGGTGCGGCTTCGGGGGCCTCAGCGGAAACGCCCGAAGGCGTGGAACCAAGCTCCGCCGCAAGCGATTTCAACTGACCGCACAGGGCATTGCCTTCCGTAAGCAGAGACTGGATGTCGCCGGAGATCGCGGAGACGTTGAGATCCTGCTCAGCGGCGCCATCCGCGCGCTGTTCCAAGGCGACCACCCGTTCATTGAGACGGCTCAAGGCTTCCTCCAGCCGGATAATACGTTCTTCCATTTCATGGCCGCATGAGGGCTCCGCTTGCGGCACGGCGGCGCTGACGGGAACGTCCGACACAGCCACGGGCACGAACGCAAGCGCCCGATCCGTGCCGTCCCCGGAAGGTTCCGGCAACGGCTCGGCAACCTTATCCGCCGACGGTTCCTCACCAGCCCCTTCCGGCGCGGCCTCGGCCTGTCGGGAAAGGCCGGGTTCGGCTTTCGAGCCCTCCTCCCCTTCTGGAGAAACCAGCATGGGAGCCTCCATAGCGGGCTCCGGCGCAACCGGCGAGGGCTCAACCTGTGGGGCATCCGCAACCGGAGCGTCGCCGAACAGCAATTCCAGATCCTCGGCATACGGTCTTTCAGCGGGTTCCGGGACGGGGGGTTCCTGAGCTTCGAGGTGCATCTCGGCAAACTCCTGATCCACGGCGTCGGCGGATAGGGCCGGAGCTTCCGTCTCGTCCGGAACCCCGGAGGCATCGGCCATGCCGGGAGCCGTTTCCACACCATACCCGTGTACAACCGCCCCGGCCTTCGCCATTTCCGCTTCAAAGGCGCGGATCAGCGCCTCGTCCGGCTCTTCGCGGACGGGTTCGCCAAGGCTCTCGGCGGGAGCCTCTTCTTCCGCGCCATCCGAAACAGGCTCCTCCGGCAACGCGGAAGCCTCGCCCTTCGGAGGCAGCAGCGTCATGAGGGGCGTCTTTTCGATCTCTTCAAGAAAATCATCGCTGTTCTCAAAAGGATACCGCGACACCACCCGTTCGGACTCTTCCCCGGGCGGGGTTTCCGGATCGGCCGCTTCGGGCTGCCCCGGCAGGGCTTGCCCGCCATCATCATGAAGAGCCCCGCGGGGCTCCGGTTCAGGAGACGCCTCGGGGTCATCGACGATATCAAAAAGGTCTATGATGCCTTCTTCCGGGTCGTAGGGATCTTTCCGCGCCATACTGGCCTCTCGTCGGCAAAAAATATAAATGGATACGAGTAGAGTACACGCATCCGGCGCGATCTGGCAAGCGCCAACCGGAGGACGGTTTACAGGCCGCCCACCACCCTGTAGACTGGATGCGGCCTTTCATCCTGCCTCTTTTTCAGACTTTTTTTGGAGATCGCATGGAGCGTCCAGCATCCTCAACTCTTCCGACCACGCCCGGCATCTATATCTATAAGGACGCGCAGGGGCGGATCATCTATGTGGGCAAGGCCCGAAACCTCCGCAAGCGCATCCTTTCCTATTTCCGGGACGCTTCGGCCCTGACCCCGAAAACGGTCGCCATGATCGGGCACGCCGCCTCGCTGGAGACGCTTTCCACCACCACGGAAAAGGAAGCGCTGCTCCTCGAAGCCAGCCTCATCAAGAAACACCGCCCGCACTACAATATCGTCCTGCGCGACGACAAGCAGTATGTCCTGTTCCGCATCGCCAAGGACGCCCCCTATCCGCGCCTTGAGGTCGTGCGTCAGGCCCGGCGCGACAACGCCCGCTATTTCGGCCCCTTCACCTCGGGGCAGGCGGCCCGCGAGACATGGAAGACCATCCACCGGGTCTTCCCCTTACGGCGCTGCGTGGACCGGGCCTTCAAAAACCGTGTCCGGCCCTGCCTCTACCATCATATCGGGCAGTGTCTCGCGCCGTGCACGGAAAACGTCCCCGTTGAAGAATACGCCTCCCTCATACACCGCGTGGAACTGCTCCTCTCCGGGCGCTCCCGTGAATTGCTCGATACGCTGCGCCACGCCATGGCGGACGCGTCCGAGGCCATGAATTACGAACAGGCCGCCGTGTTCCGGGATCAGATCAAGGCCATCGAGCGCACGGTGGAACGCCAGAGCGTGGTCCTGCCGGAAGGCGGCAACATGGACGTGGCGGGCGTGGCCCCGGCCAAAGGCGGCCTTGCCCTCGGGCTCCTCTTCGTGCGCGAAGGGCGGCTTGTGGACGGGCGCACCTTCTTCTGGCCGGATCTGGAACTGGCGGAAGGCCCGGAATTGCTCTGGAGCTTCCTCGGGCAGTTCTACGGCCCGCAAACATCCATTCCTCCGCGCATTGTCGTGCCGTGGCTGCCCGCAGACACGGTTCTGCCCGGAATGTCCGGCGAGCAGGACGCTCCGGACTCCCCCTCTCCGGCAAAAGATCACATTGCAACACTCGAAGGCGAAGCGGAACCGCCTCACGCCGCCGGAACGGATTCCAACGGGCACGCCCCCGACGAGGTGGAATCCCTCGAAGCGCTGGAAGCGGCCCTTGCCGACGCGCGCGGGGGCATCGTCCGCATCGCCAAGCCCCGCAATGCCGCCGAAGCCCGGCTCGTGGACATGGCCGTCTCCAACGCCCGCGAAGCCGCCGTCACCAAGTCGGAAGTCCCCATGTCCGACCGCCTTGCCGCCTCCTTCGCGCTGGACAAGGTGCAATCCGCCCTGCCCGGGGCCGTCCCGATGGCATCCCGCCCCATCCGGCGCATCGAGTGCGTGGACGTTTCCCACACGGGCGGCACGTCCACCCGCGTGGGCATGGTCGTCTTCGAGGACGGGCAGCCCCAGAAATCCGATTACCGCACCTATGCCCTTGAAGGCGAAGCGGCCTGCAACGGCGACGACTACGCCGCCCTTGCCGAGTGGATGCGCCGCCGCCTCGAATCAGGGCCGCCGTGGGCGGATCTGGTGCTCATCGACGGCGGGCGCGGGCAGGTTTCCGCCGTGCAGCGCATCGTCAGGGAATCCAATGCCGAAGGTCTGTTCCTGCTGGCGGGCATCGCCAAGGCCCGCGACGACATGGGGCGCGCCGACCGCCGGGCCGGGAACGTGGGCGACCGGATTTTCCTGCCCGGCCGGAGCAATCCACTGCCGCTGCGCGACGGTTCCGCCGAGTTATTGTTTCTCCAGCATATCCGCGATACGGCGCACCATTTCGTCATCGGGCGGCACCGCCGGGCGCGGGCGGGCGCGGCGCTTTCCGCCGAACTGCTCCGCATCCCCGGCGTAGGCAAGGCCACGGCCCGGCTGCTCTGGGATCATTTCAAGGCCCTTGATGCCATCATTGCCGCCACGCCCGCCCAGCTTGCCGCGATCCCCGGCATCGGCCCCCGCAAGGCCGAAGCGCTGGCGGGCAGTTTGAAGAGGTTGAAGGAATGAATTGGGGAGGGGGGGGGCGGGGACGAAGGTGGCAGGGAATACGGGATGTGCCCGGCA
>ENA-UEOI01001852-UEOI01001852.1-human-gut-metagenome-genome-assembly--contig:-NODE-1852-length-16783-cov-3.855022_pt1 | contig 16783 bp, 16 predicted proteins | sample MGYA00242883_ERZ507882 | MGnify/ENA primary metagenome ERZ507882 (study PRJEB26167, sample SAMN06115502) | human gut metagenome | host: Homo sapiens | place: China:Chongqing | collected 2015-07-29...
GAAATAGAATAAAATATGACCAGTATCAGTATGAAAGCCCATCCAGAGGGCGCGCCGCGGGAGAGCCCGCCTCAGGGCCCGCCGTCCGCCGCGGCCCCGGCCGCCCTGGTGAAAGGAAGGATGCAACCATGAAACTGGAAAACGATCTGGGCGAGATCCGCATCAGCAGCGATGTGTTTACTGCCATTACCGGCAGCGCCGCCACCAACTGCTATGGCGTGAAGGGCATGGCGGTCCGCTCCAAGACCGACGGCCTGGTCCATCTGCTCAAGCGGGAATCCATGGCCAAGGGAGTCAAAGTATATTACAACGAGGACGGGACCGTCTCCATCGAGCTGCACATCATCGTGGAAAACGGCGTCAATCTGGTCGCCGTCTGCCGCTCCATCATGAGCGAGGTGCGCTATGTGGTGAGCAAGACCACCGGCGTGGAAGTGAGATCCGTGGACGTCTTTGTGGACTCCATGCGGTTTTAACCATTTGTAGAAAGGAACATCGCCGATATGACACAGACCATTGACGCAGCGGCCTTTCAGCAGATGGTCATCCATGCCGCCGCCGCCATCAGTGCCCAGAAGCAGCACATCAACGACCTGAACGTATTCCCAGTCCCCGACGGGGATACCGGGACCAATATGAGCCTGACCATCAGCGCTGCCGCCGCGGAGCTGAAGAAAAAGCAGTGTGCCACCGTGGGAGAAGCGGCCCAGACAGCGGCCAGCGCCCTGCTTCGGGGGGCCCGGGGAAACTCCGGCGTCATCCTCTCCCTGCTGTTCCGCGGCATTGCAAAGTCCCTCAAGGACCGGGAGACCATCGACGGCCGGGATCTGGCCATCGCCCTGGACTTCGGCGTGGCCGCCGCCTACAAGGCGGTGATGAAGCCCGCCGAGGGCACCATCCTCACCGTCTCCCGCCTGACGGCGGCCAGGGCCGCCGACGCAGCCCGCCAGACCCCCAACGACCCGGAGGCCGTGCTGGAGGCCGCCATCGCCGAGGGGCAGCTCGCCCTGGAGCACACCACCGAGATGAACCCCGTCCTGAAGAAGGCCGGTGTGGTGGACGCCGGCGGCAAGGGCTTCCTGGTGATCCTCCAGGGCATGCTGGACTCCCTGCGGGGCGTGCCCATGCCCGAGGGGGACAGCGAGGGGGAGGCGAAGGTGGAGAGCAAGACCGACTACGCGGCCATTGCCGCGGAGGAGATCACCTTCACCTTCGACACCGTGTTCATTGTCCGCAAAACCTCTCCCCACAAGGGGCTGGAGGCCTTTGAGGCCTATCTGAACAGCATCGGCGACAGTCTGGTCATCGGCGAGGACGACGACTGCTTCAAGGTCCACGTCCACACCGACATTCCCGGCGCTGCCCTCACCGAGGCTCAGAAGTACGGCACCCTGGAGCTGGCCAAGATTGAGAACATGCGCACCCAGGCGGAGGATCTGGCCGCCGGCCGCCACATCCAGAGCACCGACGATCTGGACGCGGTGGAGGCCGAGCTGGAGGGGAATCACGGGGCACGGAAGATCGCCCCGCCGGAGAAGAAGTACGGCGTGGTGGCCGTGGCGGCGGGCGACGGCCTGGCCGCGGTGTTCCGCGACTTGGGGGCCGACGGCGTCATCAGCGGCGGCCAGACCATGAACCCCTCCACCGACGACATCCTGCGGGAGATCGACGCTACCCCCGCCGAGGTGGTCTTCGTCCTGCCCAACAACAAGAACATCATCATGGCGGCCGAGCAGTGCGTCCGCCTGGTGGAGGGCAAGCAGGTGGTGGTGCTCCCCACCAAGACGATCCCCCAGGGCATCTCCGCCCTGATGGTGATGGATCCCGAGGCGGAGGTAGAGGACAACCGCGCCGCCATGGCGGAGGCCATCGGCCGGGTACACACCTCCGAGATTACCTACGCCGCCCGGGACAGCGACTTCGACGGCTTTGCCATCAAGCGGGGCGACTACCTGGCCCTGACGGAGCACCAGCTCTTCGGCACTGACCGCAAGCTGGAGAAGCTGCTCCGCCGTCTGGCGGAGGCCGAGGCCCAGCAGAGCGCCGAGTTTATCAACATCTTCTACGGCGAGGATGTCAGTGAGAAGGAGGCCCAGAAGGCCCTCAAGCTCTTTACCGAGTGCTGTCCCAACGCCGAGATCACCCTGCTTTCCGGCGGTCAGCCTGTCTATTACTATATGATCTCCGCCGAATAAGCCCACGCAAACAGAAAAAAGGTACGCCCCTGCGGGGCGTACCTTTTTTTGTGTTTCTGCATCAGAGCACCTTGGACAAAAACTCCCTGGTGCGCTCCTCCTTCGGATTGGCAAAGAAGGCGTGGGGCTCGTTCTGCTCCAGAATGTGTCCGCCGTCCATGAACAGGACGCGGGAGCCCACCTCCCGGGCGAAGCCCATCTCGTGGGTGACCACCACCATGGTCATGCCCTCGTCGGCCAGCTCCTTCATGACCTCCAGAACCTCGCCCACCATCTCGGGGTCCAGGGCGGAGGTGGGCTCATCAAAGAGCATGACCTTGGGCTTCATGGCCAGGGCCCGCACGATGGCGATGCGCTGCTTCTGCCCGCCGGAGAGCTGAATGGGATAGGAGTCCGCCCGGTCCTTGAGACCCACCCGGTCCAGCAGCTTCTCCGCTTCGGCGTCGGCCTCCTCCTGGCTCATGAGCTTGGTCTTGACCGGGGCCAGGGTGATATTTTTCCGAATCGTCATGTTGGGGAACAGGTTGAAGTGTTGGAACACCATGCCCATCTGGCGGCGGATGGCATTGATGTCGGTCTTGCGGTCGTTGATCACGATCCCCTCAAAGGAGATTGTGCCGGAGGTGGGGGTCTCCAGCAGGTTCATGCAGCGCAGGAAGGTGGACTTTCCGGAGCCGGAGGGCCCGATGATGACCACCTTTTCCCCCTGCTCGATGGTCTCGGAGATATCGTCCAGAACCAGGTTCTTTCCAAAGCGCTTGGTCAGGTGTTCAACGGCGATCACTTTCCCTCAGCCTCCTTTCCATTTTGGCAAAGATGACGGAAAGTACCTTCGTAATGCAGAAGTAGACGACGGCAATGATAATCAGCGGCGGCATGGCGTCCATGGTACGGCTCTGTACCGTGGAATATGCCTTGGTCAGGTCGGTCATACCGATGTACCCCACCACGGCGGTCTCCTTCACCAGCACAATAAACTCGCTAGCATAGGTGGGCAGGCAGTTCTTGATGCCCTGGGGGAAGATGATGCTCCACATCGTCTGTCCGTGGGTCAGGCCCAAGCTGCGTCCCGCCTCCATCTGCCCCTTGTCCACCGCAAGGATGCCGGAGCGGAAAATCTCCGCCGTATAGGCCGCGGAGTTGAGGCCGAAGGCGATGATGCCCACCGCTGTCTTGTTGGTCCAGGTGACCAGCACCACGAAGTAAATAAACATGAGCTGCACCACCACGGGGATGCCGCGGATGACGTCGATGTACGCCTTGGCAGGGCCGCGCAGAATCCTGTACCGGGAAATTTTCATCAAACAGAGGAGCATTCCCAGCACCGTGCTGATGCAGATGGCGCCGAGGGTAATGGCCAGTGTGTTCCCCAGGCCGGAGAGATAGAGCTTCCAGCGGTCGGCGGCGACAAACGCCAGGTAGAAGCGGTCACCCAGCTTGGCAAGCTCTTGTAGAAACAGCTCCACCGAAAAACCTCCTTTTTCGTTTTTTCCAAAACACAGGGAGAGCCTGCGCCGCCCAATGCGGCGCAGGCTTTCCACTTTTTAGTTGGCTTTGTTTATTTCAGCACCACGATCGCCTGGGTAGCCTCGTAGTACTCGTTGGTGAAGTCCATGACCTGCTGCTTCTCCTCGGTGATGGAGATGCCGGCGGCCAGGAAGTCCACCTTGCCGCTTTGCAGGGCGCCGGGCAGGGCGTCGAAGTCCATGTTCTCAATCTCCAGATCATAGCCCATGGTGGCGCACAGGTACTTGGCGTAGTCGATATCGAAGCCCATCAGGGTCTCGCCGTCGTCGCCCACGTACTCAAAGGGCTCGAACTCGGCATTGGTGCCCATGGTCAGGGTGCCCTTGGACTCATAGGAGGGCAGCTCGGGCAGCTCTACATCCTCGTTGGAAATGTGCTTCTGCACCAGCAGGTCGTAGGTGCCGTTCTCGTTCAGGGTCTCCATGGCGGCGTTGAACTCCTCGGTGAGCTCGGAGCCCTTGGGCAGGCCGATGGCATAGGCCTCCTTGGTGTCGGAGGCGGCGAAGGGCAGGATCATCATTTTGTCGGCGTTGGCCTCCACCAGCTTCTGGGCGGGCAGGGAATCCACCACCACGCAGTCCACGCGGCCGTTGAGCAGCTCCATGCCGCAGGCAGTGACCGCCTTGAAGCGGCTGACTGTGGCATCGGGGTAAGTATCGCTCACCAGTGCGTCGCCGGTGGTGCCCTCCTGTACCGCGATCTTGGCGGTAGCCAGGGCGTCAGCGGAGGTCCAGTTGGCGGGACTGTCGGCGGCGGGAGCGCCGCTTTCTGTCACAGGGGGCGTGCTGCCGGCGGGGGTTTCGTTGGTGTCGTCGCTGCCTCCGGAGCAGGCGGTCAGCAGACCGAGGGACAGAACTGCGGTCAGGCCGAGGGCGGCCAGCTTCTTACTTTTCATAGTGCATTCTCTCCTATTCCTTGTGTGCCCTGCGTGGGCTTTTTTGATGTTCTTATTATACATCATATTCATAAAAATGCAATATTTATTCATTCGTCAAAGCACACAAAAAAGAAAGGGCGGAGCCATGCGGCTCCGCCCTTTTGTCCAATCAGAGAGGAATTTAACCCTTGGTAGCGTGGAAGAACAGGAAGTTGCCCAGCGGGGTGTAGTACATGCCGTGGACATCGTCCGCCACCATGTAAGGCTGAGAGTAATAATACAGGGGGGCAATGGCCTGGTCCTCGCCCACGAGCAGATCCTCGGCCTGGTGCATCAGCTCCATACGGCCAGCAGCGTCGGAGTCGCTCAGGACCTTGGTCATGATGGCGTCGTACTCCGCGTTGGAGTAGTGAGCGTCGTTGTTGCCGTTGTCGGTCATGAACATATCCAGGAAGGACACGGGGTCGTTGTAGTCGGCAATCCAGCCGTTGCGGCAGATGCTGTAGTCGCCCTTGGAACGGGTCTCCAGGAACACGTTCCAGTCCTGGTTATTCAGAGTGACCTCAACGCCCAGGACGTTCTTCCACATGGACTGGAGGGCCTCGGCCACGGCCTGGTGCTTGTCGTCGGTGTTGTACAGGTAGGTGGTCTCGGGGAAGCCCACGCCGTTCTCATAACCGGCCTCGGCCAGCAGCTTCCGGGCCTCCTCGCAGTTGGCCTCATAGTCGTCCTTGGACACGCTCCAGTAGCTGCCGCCCACGGTGCGGAAATCGTCGCCGGAGGTACCCTCGGCGTCTACCACGCTCACGGGCACCCAGGCGTCAGCGGCAATCTCGCCGGCCTGCGTCACTTGCTCCACGATGTAGTTGCGGTCGATAGCCAGGGAGAAAGCCTTGCGCACCAGGGGATCGTTGAAGGGCTCCTTGGTGTTGTTGAAGCAGGCGTAGTAGCTGCCCAGATAGTCGCCGGGGATCACGGTGCCGTCAGTCAGCAGCGTGGCCATCTCATCCGGGGGAGGATTCTGCATGTAGTCCAGGTCGCCGTTCTTGAACGCGGTGAGCTGGGCGTTGGCATCGTCCATCAGCTTGAAGGTCAGCTTCTCCAGGGTGATGCTGGAGGCGTCATAGTAGTTCTCGTTGGGCACCATGACGATCTCGGCGTCGTGGGTCCAGGAGGCCATCTTGAACGCGCCGTTGGTCACATAGGTGCTGGGATCCTGGGTCCAGGTGGCGTTGCCCTCCACGATGTCCTCACGCAGAGGCATGCAGTTGGGGAACGCGCAGATGTCCAGGAAGTAAGGGCAGTTGTAGGTCAGAGTGACCTCAAAGGTGTGCTCGTCGGGAGCGGCGACGCCCAGCTCCTCCTTGGGCAGCTCGCCGGCGATGATCTCGTTGGCGTTCTTTACCATGGCGATAATGGTGTTGTAGGGAGAGGCGGTGGCGGGATCCACCAGGCGGCGCCAGGAGTACACGAAGTCGTTGGCGGTCACGGGCTGGCCGTCAGACCACTTGGCATCCTCACGCAGCTTGAAGGTGTAGGTATAGGTACCGTCCTCATTCGGAGTGACAGTGGGCTCCTCGGCGGCCATGCCGGGCTCCAGCACGGCGGTAGCGCCGTTGCGCCCGTCGCCGGAGGGATCGCTGTCCACCCACTTGTAGAGGCCCTCAAACAGGTGGGTAATCATAACGTTGCCGTCCACAGTACGGTTCATGCTGGGATCCATGGTCTCGGGCTCGGACGCGAAGCACACGTTCAGCTCGTTCGCAGCACCGGTGGTGCCGGTCTCCACGGGAGTGCTCCCCTCGGGAGCCGGGGTGGTCTGGGTATCTCCGGTGCCGCAGCCGGCCAGCAGGGACACGGACAGCGCAGCGGTCAGGCCCAGAGCAAGGACTCTGCTCTTCTTCATTCGCTTTGTACCTCCAATCAATTGTGATCCTCTATTTTGTACCAAAATGCCCAAAAGCATTGATACACTATGTATCGCTGCCCCGTTTCGGGGCAGCGGACAGGGGTACCCCTGTCCATTGCAAAAATACATTTGTCTTTAATAGTCTACATTATAGCACATGGCAGACGCTTTGTAAAGCCGCACTTTACCAGATACTGTCTGCTCCAAATCACGGCAAGGCTCTGAAATCAGCCCAGCAGATGACAGCCAGCCCAGTAAAGTCACGGACATTTCCTGCGGGAAATGTGTCGCTTCGCTTCAAAGCCGCGCCTTCCAGGGGGAACCAGTTCCCCCTGGACACGCGCCTGCGGCGGGATACCCCCGCCGCTGGCAAAACCACTGATGCCGGGACTCCGCTTACCCCAGCAGATGGCACGCGGCCCAGTAAAGGCGCGGACATTTCCTGCGGGAAATGTGTCGCTTCGCTTCAACGCCGCGCCTTCCAGGGGGAACCAGTTCCCCCTGGATACGCGCCTGCGGCGCGATACCCCCTCCGCTCTCCGAGGGGGACCGAAACCGACCGTCACGTAGGGCGGGGGCTTGCCCCCGCCGTCGGCAAAACCACTGTGCCGGAACCTCGCTTACCCCAGCAGATGGCACGCAGCCCAGTGCCCAGGCGCGTGCTCCTTGAACTCCGGCACGGCCTCCTTGCACTTGTCGGTGGCGTAAGGGCAGCGGGTGTGGAACCGGCAGCCCTTGGGCGGGTGCATGGGGGAGGGAATATCGCCCTCCAGCACGATGCGCTGGCGCTGGCGGCTGACCTCGGGGTCTGGCACCGGAACGGCGGAAAGCAGGGTCTTGGTGTAGGGGTGGAGAGGATTCTTGTTGAGCTCATAGCTCTCGGCCAGCTCCACCAGGGAGCCCAGGTACATGACGCCGATGCGGTTGGAGATATGGCGCACCACCGACAGGTCGTGGGCAATGAACAGGTACGTCAGGCCCAGCTCCTGCTGCATGTCCTCCAGCATGTTGACCACCTGGGACTGGATGGACACATCCAGAGCGGAGATGGGCTCGTCGCAGACGATGAACTCGGGCTTGACTGCCAGGGCGCGGGCAATGGCCACGCGCTGCTGCTGGCCGCCGGAGAACTCGTGGGGATAGCGGTTTGCGTGCTCGGTGTTCAGGCCCACCATGCCCAGCAGCTCTTTGATCCGGTCGGTGCGCTCGGCCTTTGAGGAGCAGAGCTTATGGATGTCCAGAGCCTCGCCGATGATCTCGCCCACTGTCATGCGGGGGTCCAGAGAGGCGGAGGGGTCCTGGAAGATAATCTGCATCTTGCGGCGATAGGGCAGCATATTGACCTGCCTGCACTTGGGAACCTTGACGTGCTGCTTCTCACCGTTCTCACCGGCGGGCCAGGGATCCTGTCCCTCGAAAATGGTTTCGCCGCCGTACTCGATGCGGCCGGAGGTGGGGGTGTAGAGCTGGAGAATGGTTCGGCCCAGGGTGGTCTTGCCGCAGCCGGACTCGCCCACCAGACCCAGGGTCTCGCCCCGGCGGATAAAGAGGGACACGTCCTCCACCGCCTGGACGCCGGGCCCATGAACGCCCTTGACCGGAAAGTATTTTTTCAGGTGGTCCACTTGAACCAGGATGTCATTCTTCTCACTCACGGCCGCTCACCTCCTGATCCTGTACCGGCTTCTCCTGTCCGGCCTTGTCGAGCTGATCCTGCACCCGCAGCCAGCAGGCGGAGCGGTGGCCCTCGCCCAGCTCCACGTAGGGGGGCATCTTCTGCAGGCAGATCTTCATGGCATGCTCACACCGGGGGGCGAAGGGGCAGCCCTCGGGGGGATTGAGCATGTCCACGGGCGTACCCTCGATGGGGATCAGCCGCTCATAGCTCTCGGCGTCCACGCGGGGCATGGAGCGCAGCAGGCCCACGGTGTAGGGGTGGCCGGGCTTGTAGAAGATGTCGTCTACCGGCCCCTGCTCCACGATCTTGCCGGCATACATGACGGAGACCTTGTCGCAGATCTCAGCCACCACGCCCAGGTTGTGGGTGATAAAGATAATGCCCATGTGGGTCTTCTTCTGGAGCTCCTTCATGAGCTCCAGAATCTGGGCCTGAATGGTCACGTCCAGAGCAGTGGTGGGCTCGTCGGCAATCAGCAGCTTGGGGTGGCAGATGAGGCCCATGGCGATCATGACACGCTGGCGCATGCCGCCGGAGAACTCGTGAGGGTACTGCTTCATCCGCTTGGCCACGTTGTTGATGCCCACCAGCTCCAGCATCTCCATGGCCCGCTTGGCGGCGTCGGCCTTGGAGATCTTCTTGTCGTGGGCCCGCAGGGCCTCGATGAGCTGGTTGCCCACGGTGTAACCGGGATTGAGGCAGGTCATTGGGTTCTGGAAAATCATGGCCACCTCGCTGCCCCGGAAGGAGGCCATCTCCTTCTTGCTGAAGGCCAGGACATCCCGGCCCTCGAAGGTGATGGAACCGCCGATGACCTTGCCGGGGGACTGGAGCAGTCCCATGATGGAGTAAGCCTCCTGGCTCTTGCCGGAGCCGGACTCGCCCACAATGCCCATAACCTCGTCGTAATCCAGGTCATAGCTGATGCCGCTGACGGCCTTGACCTCACCCGCGGGGGTAAAGAAGGAGACCCGCAGATCCTTGACTTCCAGCAGCTTGCCGGACTTTTCGTTCTGTTCCATTGATTGTCTCCTCCTCTCTTATTTCTTCAGACGGGGATCCAGGGCGTCCCGCAGGCCATCACCAAACAGGTTGAAGGACAGGATCATAATGCTGATGATGATAGCGGGAATGATCAAACGGTAGGGGTAGGTGCTGATGCCGCCCAGCGCGTCGGAGCACATGGAGCCCAGGCTGGTCAGGGGAGCCAGCACGCCCACGCCCAGGAAGGACATGAAGGACTCAGTGAAGATGGCGGACGGGATCTGCAGGCAGGTGGTGGCCACGATCTGGCCGATGCAGTTGGGCAGCAGGTGCCGCTTGATGATCCGGCCGCTGGAGGCGCCCAGGGCACGGGCCGCGGTCACGTATTCCTGTTTCTTGAGGGTGAGGATCTGGCCGCGGATGATGCGGCTCATACCCACCCAATACAGGCAGGCAAAGGCAATGAACATGCCCATCAGGTTGGGGCCCACCTTCTTAAAGAACTCCGCCAGGAAGAAGCCCTGGTGGTCGGTGATGAACTGGGTGACATGGGGGCCCATGGCCGTGGCGATGAGCAGGATGATCAGCACGTCAGGCAGGGAGTAGATAACGTCCACGATGCGCTGCATGACCACATCCACCGTACCGCCGAAGAAGCCGGAGATGGAGCCGTAGAGCGCACCGATGACCAGCACGATCAGCGCGGCGGTGAGGCCGATGATCATGGACACTCGGGTGGCAAACATGGTGCGCACCATGATATCGCGGCCGTAGCGGTCGGTGCCGAACACATGGGGGAACACCTTCTCGCCGTCGGCGATGCGCTGCAGCTCGTCGTTGGAGTAGCCGAAGGGCTGGGCGGAGTAGCCCAGGGCCTTGTAGATCTCCTCCTCGCTCATACCCTCGTACTCGGCGCCGCCGCCGGCCTTGGCCTGGGCGCGGATGAGCGCCTTGTCCTTGCTGCTGAGCTCCTCGCCGCGGGCGGCCGCCTCCGCTTCAGCGGCGGCAACGGCCTCGTCGGGGTCCTGGGAGGAGGTGGCCTCCTTATAGGCCTGTTGGGCCTCAAGGGAGTAATGCCAGGGGTAGAGGTTCTCTGCGCCGGCGTTGAACTGGTCGTATCCGTAGGGTACCAGCATGGGGCCAACAAAAGCGAACAGCACCAACAGTACAATCACGCCCAGGGCCACCATGGCCACCACGTTCTTGCGCAGGCGGCGCCAGGCATCCGCCCAGTAGGATACGCTCTTGCGCTGCTGGATGAAGTCCTCCTTCTCCCCGCTGGTAGCCGGGGCGAAGTCCGCCGCCGTCAGGTCGTTCAGCTCCAGCAGGGGGTCCACATCGGGCTGAAGGGAGCCAAAGACAGCTTTTTTCTGTTTCTCTGCCATTTTTACTCTCCTTTCGTCAGATCGATGCGGGGGTCCACCACGCGGTAGAGGATGTCAACCACCAGGTTCATGATGACCACCAGGGTCGCCAGGAAGATGGTGGTGCCCATGATTATGAAGTAGTCGCGGTTCTGCACGGACTGCACCAGATAGCGGCCCAGGCCGGGAATGGTGTAGACGGTCTCCACCACGAAGCCGCCCACCAGGGTGAAGGCGGTCAGGGGGCCCAGGTAGGTGATGACGGGGATGACACCATTGCGCAGGGCGTGCTTGAAGATGATCCTGGGAGTCAGCAGACCCTTGGCCCGCGCGGTCTTGATATAGTCCTGGCCCAGGGCGTCCAGCATGGAGGAGCGGGTCAGGCGGGCAATATAGCACATGGGGTAAAGGCCCAGGGCCAGACAGGGCATCAGGTAGGCCTTGGCCCCCTGGGAGGCGTCAAAAATAACGTTGATGCCCATGAATTTAAAGGGCGCCCCATCATTGCAGAAAAGCATCAGCAGGAAGGTGGCCACCACGAAGCCGGGCATGGACACACCCAGGGTACACACCACCCGTAAGACGCTGTCCACCCATTTTCCCCGGTTGTAGGCCGCCAGACAGCCCAATGGTATGCCCACCGCCACGGCCCATACCAGAGCGATGACGCCGATCTTTGCGGAGAGGGGGAACTTCTCCGTGATGATGTCCAGCACCGGACGGTCCTTCTGCATCTTCAGGGCGACACCGAAGTCCTGGTCCACGATGACTCCCTTGAGGTAGCGCAGCATCTGAACCCCAAGGGGGTCATCCATCCCGTACTTGGCCTCCATGGCCGCCTTCTGCTCCGGCGTAATCTTTTCGTCGTTGAACGGGCTGCCCGGCACGGACATCATCAGGACGAAGGTGACGCAGGCAACGACCAGAATGGTGATGAGGGCCATGATCACCCGTTTCACAATGTATTTTGCCATTCTTTCACTTCCCATATTATTCTCTGTTCACGCAATCGAAACTGCCCCATCGTAAGCGTTTCTCCATTTTATCGTAATTTGTCCCATGCGTCAAGAGTATGGCCCTCCAAATTTGATGGAAACTCCCCCTAATCTTGCATGTGTCCTTCATACAAAGACAATTTTCCGCTTATCTGTCCACATATTATTTCGCTGTCAGACGCTTTTCGAGTTGTGCCAGCCAAAAAACCGCCTTTTTTCATAGTGTGGAATTTAAATATTCCGTATATTATTCACCTATTCGCCCTTTTTATGCAATTTCGGCCGGGCATGCAATTCCCACCGCTTGAATCGCTTTTCTGCATAAATTGCAAAAAGGCGGGCACGGACCGATGTCCGCGCCCGCCATGGGCTCCGCTCAGTCGAAGCCCAGGCCCATATAGCCGTGGGTGCCCTCCCCCCAGAGCGCCCGCTTTTCGGCGCTGTACCACTTAATCATACCGAAGGGCTGGAGGTAGCTACCCTTCATGCCATCCCACAGGGCAGGGGTGCGCACATAGCAGCGCGCCCCGGGGAGTACCCGTTCCAGCGCCGCCAGCCCGCGGCCCATCTTGTCCGGGGACAGCAGCAGCTCCTTGAACAGCACACTCTCCCCGTCGGTGTACTCGGCGGCGGCGCAGCCCTCCGCGCCGTCCACGCTCAACCGGTACAGCCCGCCCCCCGACAGGCGGCCCATGCCCTGCTGGTAGCGGATCAGCTCCTCCGGGTAGTCCACGGCGGGCGCCCCCTCCAGCAGGCGGCGCCGGATGGCGTTGTACTCCCCCGGCTCCACGGGTTCTGCCCGGTCGCCCTCCGCCGCGGGCTGGAGCATGCTCTTGAGCAGCTCCAGCTTCCGGGTGGAAAAGCAGGGCGCAAAGCCCACTGTGCCGAAGAATTTGAACAGGCTTGGCTCGGCGGGCACAGTGGTAACGCAGTCCGCTCCCCGCTCGGCCAGATAGCCGTCCACGAAGCGGAGAAGCTGCCGGCCGTAGCCCTTGCTGCGCGCCCCGGGGTCGGTGGCCAGGGCGTAGATATACCAGCCCGAGGCGGTTCCGCCGCCGGGCAGGGTCAACGTCTGGGGCAGCAGGGCCAGCATGGAGGCCAGCCGCCCCTCCTCCACCACCTCAAGAACGTCGGCTGAGCCCCCGCAGCACTCGTAGAACCAGTCGATATAGCGGTCCTCGTCCCCAAAGGCCGCCTTCCACAGCGCCTTCTGGGCCGGAACCTCCTCCGGACGGCCGGGACGCATCTCCAACATAAGCTGCTCCTTTCTTATCGCTTCAAAAACCGTCACTTCATAACCGCCGTGTGCTTTTCCACCATCAGGTCGGGGTAATAGCTCTGCTTGGCTTTGCGCAGGCCCTCCACGCCCATGTCGTCCTCCCGGTTGAGGTACCGGATCTCCGGGTGGCGGGCCCGCACCCAGCGGGCGAACTCCCGGTTGATCATGGCGTAGGCCCCCTGAAGCTCGCCGTAGGCCTTCTCGAAGTGCACGTCGTAGGTGTCGGCGGACAGCCTGTCACCGATGGTGAAGGCCACCACCTCGCCGTATACCCGGATGAGGCCGCCCTCCAGGCCCAGCTCCTCATAGTGCTCCATGGCGGTGCGCAGGGCGATTCCCTCGTCTCCCAGATCCCGCTCCTCGGCGTCTCCCTCCCGCTGGAGGGAGCGGCGGTACCACTCCTTGTCCATCTCCAGGCACTCGGGCAGGGTGGCCGGGGTGATCTCCTCGTAGGTCCAGGTGGGGTTGTTCTCTACAAAGCGGTTGATGTGGTTGCGCTTGGCGTGGAGCTTCTTGCCCCCCAGCTCGGCCAGCCGCTCCACCTCGTAAAGGTAGTCGTAGCCGTCCCGGTCGGCAGTGTAGGCGAACCGGCCGGGGAAAAATTCCTCCAGCTCCGCCATCTGCCGGGGCGTGAGGCACACCAGGCGCAGGGGCTCCCCCTTCTCCGCCGCGTCGGCCTCCAGCGCACGGATGACGGCGGCAATGTCTCCGGAGCCCGCAGGGTACATATAGCTGCACCCCAGGCGGCCGCACACATGGGTCACCAGAAAATCGTCCACCCGGGCGATGCGCTGGTTATAGGCCCGGCTCCAGACGTAGAGATTGGTAAAGTTATAGTCGCACCCCCGGTAGTTGCCCCGGGCGAGCAGTTCATCCACCCAGGCCTTGTCCGCCGGGGTGGGCGCATGGAATTCGATCATGCAGGTTTCGTCTCCTTAAATTCCTAGTATGCCGAAATGATATCACGCCCGTCCGCAAATGGCAAGCAAAACCCGTCAGGCACCGTCCCACCGGCAGCCGCCCAGCTCCACCCGGCCGTCGGCGGTGAAGGGCACCCCCTCTGCCTCCAGCATCGCCCGCTGGACGCCGGGGCCAAATGCCGGGGTGGTGGAGCCGTCGGCACGCACCACCCGGTGGCAGGGCACGCCGGGCGTGCGGCAGGCCCGCATGGCGTAGCCCACCGCCCGGGAGGCCCTGGGATTGCCCAGCATCAGGGCGAGCTGCCCGTAGGAGGCGCACTTCCCCGCCGGGATGCGCCGGACCAGCTCATAGACCCGCTCATAAAAATTCATGTCAATGCCTCCTCCGAATACCGATAACAGAAGCACGGCGGCCGCCCCTCGGGCGGCCGCCGTGCCGGATTTTTCCGTTGTCCTCACCAGCCGGGGTAGACCTGGCTCTTCTTGGGCAGCAGCAGGGCCGCCGCCACATAGAGCCACAGCCCTGCGGTGCCCGCGAAGCACAGCGCCACCCAGATGAGGCGCACCAGGTTGGCGTCCACATTAAAGTACTCGGCCACGCCGCCGCACACGCCAGCCAGAGCGCCGTGATCCAGCCGGTACAGCTTTTTTGTCTCGTTCATCTGAAAATCCTCCCGAGGTGATTTCGAATTCTGGACATAGGATACCACGGGAGGGGTTAAAAAGTCCTTCGGGCTTTCTTAAAAATCCATGAAAATTATTTGCCGTCCTCCACCAGCATGAGGCAGCCGTCGGCGTCGTATCTGAGCCGCTGCACCTCCGCCTTGGTGTTGCGCACGATATCGTCCATGCGGATGCCCTCGGTGATGGTGGCGATGAAGGTGTAGGCCACACCGTGGCGCTTGGCCCGGCCGGTGCGGCCGATGCGGTGGGTGTAGTTCTCCAGCTCGTCGGGCACGTCGTAGTTGAACACCGCGTCCACGTCGTCGATGTCCAGGCCCCGGGCGGCCACGTCGGTGGCCACCAGCACCTTGATCTCGCCCCGCTTGAACTTCTCCAGGGTCTTCTCCCGGATGCGCTGCTGAATGTCGCCGTGGATGGCCTCGCAGGAGATGCCCCGCATCTTCAGCAGGCCGGCCAGCCGGTCGGTCATGTTCTTGGTGTTGCAGAAGGCGATGGCCCGCTCGTACTCCCCGTGGGTGATGAGGGCCGCGATGGTGTCCAGCTTCTGCTCCCGGCCGTCCAGATCAATGCGGTACTGGGTGATGTCCGGCTTGGACTCCTCCACCGGGCGGACGGTGATCTCCACCGGGTCCCGCTGGTACACCCAGGAGATGTCCATGACCTCCCGGCTGATGGTGGCGGAAAACATGCCCAGGTTTCTGCGGTGCTTGAGCTGGTCCAGGATGCGGGTCACGTCCCGCACGAAGCCCATGTCCAGCATCCGGTCTGCCTCGTCCAGCACCACGGTCTGCACCTTGTCCAGCCGGACGGTGCGGCGCTTCATGTGATCCATGAGGCGGCCAGGGGTGGCCACCACGATCTGGGGCTTCTTTTTCAGGGTGTTGATCTGCCTGTCGATGGGGGCCCCGCCGTAGAGGCAGACGGTGCGTACCCCCTCCTTGAACTCGCACAGATCCCGCAGCTCCTCCTGGATCTGCACCGCCAGCTCCCGGGTGGGGGCCAGCACCAGGCCCTGCACGTCGGCGCACTCGGGGTCGATGTGCTCCACCATGGGGATGCCGAAGGCAAAGGTCTTGCCCGTGCCGGTGGGGGCCTTGGCAATGACATCCTTCCACTCCATGAAATAGGGGATCGCCCCCGCCTGGACGGGGGTGGCCTGGACATAGCCCTTCTTTTCAATGGCCCTCATGATGGCCTCGGACAGCCCCAGCTCCGCGTAGGTTTTGGTCCCGTTCACCTGCTCGCCGTTGATTTCCATTCGGGTACAAACATCCTTTCGTTTCGTTTTGCCTGATTCAAGGTCCCCACAGGCAGCCGAAACCCCGTTTCGTACCCAAACGCCCGCCTCACCGCGGGGGCGCGACCTCAAATCCATCGGCCGGAAGCGGCTCCGGCCTGTCTCGCGCCAATACTATATCATAGCCCCGCCCATTACGCAAGTGCGCCGCCGCTCCCGCCGTGCTCCTCCGCCCAGATCTCCAGGGCCTCCCGGGCCCCGTAGAGGCTCCCGCGGTAAAAGTAGTAGCGGCTGCTCCGGCGGGCATAGCGGCGGTAGACCTCCAGATACTCGTTCAGGAGGTAAACCCCCTCCGCCTCCAGCCAGGGCAGCAGCTTCTCCAGCGTGCGCTCCATCTCCGTCAAAAGGGCCGTGTCCTCGGGGCCATAGGCCCCCTTTCCCTCGCCGTAGGGCGGGCACGCCTCAAAGGCCGATTCCCAGTCATTCACCATCTTCCCCGTCCTCCTTCATATTCTCCAGCGCCACCCGCGTCGCCTCAATTACAAAGCGGGAAAACGTCACGTTTGTCCCCTGGATCACCTCGTCCACCTGCTGAATAATTTCATTGGGAAAACGTATGTTCTTGGGCGTTGTCTCCGGAATGGAGGGCAGTTGAAATTTTCTTCCCATACAAATCACCATCTCTACTGTATGGCAATCTGTGGGCTTTGTAAGCACTACATATTGTAAGGCAAATCGTAAAGCACGGCCGCTCCTCTCCGCGTAGGGGCGACCCTTGTGGTCGCCCGCGGGCGGCCATAAAGGCCGCCCCTACAAGGGCTTGTCACCACCGTCGGCCTTTCGTAGGCGCCGATGCCCACATCGGCCCGCCCTGCACCGTGTCGGCGCGCCTTCCATACTCCCCCTCTTTATATCTGCTTTCTTGTCATGCCTCCGGCGGCCCCGCTTTCTTGCCGAAGAAAGCGGGGGGAAAGACGGGTCGGGGCGGGGGATTCCGATTTCCCCCGCCCCGACACCCCACCCCTTGAAACGGCCAATCAGGGGGGCTGCGGCCCCCCTATTGGATGTACCCCCCAGGAAGGGAGGGTATGCCAGCCCATCCGGAGCGGCGGGGGCGTTACAACGTAAGCCCCC
>ENA-UEOI01001860-UEOI01001860.1-human-gut-metagenome-genome-assembly--contig:-NODE-1860-length-16707-cov-14.833494_pt1 | contig 16707 bp, 17 predicted proteins | sample MGYA00242883_ERZ507882 | MGnify/ENA primary metagenome ERZ507882 (study PRJEB26167, sample SAMN06115502) | human gut metagenome | host: Homo sapiens | place: China:Chongqing | collected 2015-07-29...
ATGCGGTGAAAGTCGCATGTCCGGTGTGAAGCGGGGGAAAAGCTGGAGATAACTTCAAAGGCTTACCTATCGCTATTCCCCACCGATCTTGCCACCTACGCAGGCGAGGCAAAGAACATTCTCCGTGACCTGCAAAGCAGAAATGAGCGAATGTTCCTGATGACCTTCCTGGTGGTGAACTTTGCGGACAGCGGGCAAAAGCTGGAGAATGACCTGCTCCGTGCGGCAAGCGTGGCGCAGAAATATAACTGCTCCCTGGTGCGGCTGGACTTTCAGCAGGAGGACGGCTTCGTGTCGGCTTTGCCCCTGGGTGTCAACCGCATTAAGATACAGCGCGGACTTACCACTTCGGCGGTGGCGGTGTTCGTTCCTTTCACCACGCAGGAGATTTTCCACGGCGGTGAAGCCCTCTACTACGGGCTCAATGCCACTTCCGGCAACATGATCCTTGCTAACCGCAAAAAGCTGAAAACACCCAACGGCATGATCTTAGGCACACCCGGCAGCGGCAAGAGCTTTTCCGCAAAGCGTTCCATCGTGGGTGTGTTCCTGAATACAAAGGACGATATCTTGATCTGCGACCCGGAGGCTGAATATTTTCCGTTGGTGAACCGTCTGGAAGGCCAGGTCATCAAAATCTCGCCTACCAGCACGCAGTATGTGAACCCTATGGATATCAACCTCAATTACAGCGAGGATGATAACCCGCTGGCGCTGAAATCTGACTTTATCTTGTCGTTCTGTGAACTGGCGGCAGGCGGCCGGAACGGTCTGGAGCCAGTGGAAAAGACGGTCATTGACCGTGCCGTGCGGATCGTGTACCGCCCCTATATCGCAGACCCCCGCCCGGAGAATATGCCGCTGCTGGAAGATTTGTATGACGAGATCAAACGGCAGCCGGAGCCGGAGGCACAGCGGATCGCGGCTGCACTGGAACTGTATGTGCATGGCAGCCTGAATGTTTTTAATCACCGTACCAACGTGGATATCAACAACCGCATTGTCTGCTTCGATATCAAGGAGCTGGGAAAGCAGCTCAAAAGTCTGGGTATGCTGGTGATCCAGGATCAGGTATGGAACCGTGTTTCCCAAAACCGGGATCAGGGTAAATCCACCTGGTATTTCGTGGACGAGTTCCACCTTCTGCTGCGGGGCGAGGTTGGTTCCTGGAGCGTGGAGATTTGGAAACGCTTTCGTAAATGGGGCGGTATCCCCACGGGGATCACGCAGAACATCAAGGACCTGCTTTCCTCCCCGGAGATCGAGAACATCTTTGAAAACAGCGATTTTGTGTACCTTCTGAACCAGGCCAGCGGAGACAGAAAAATCCTCTGCGAGCGCCTGAATATCTCCAGCCAGCAGGCGGCGCATATCAGCAACGCAGGCCCCGGCGAGGGGCTGATCTTCTTCGGTAATGTGATCCTGCCTTTTGTGGATGACTTCCCGAAGGACAACGAGCTTTACAGCATTATGACAACAAAACTTGGTGAAACCGGGAAAGGAGAAAACGAACATGAATGATCCCCGCTATTTGCATACGGAAGAAAAGCAGGAGGGCGAAACCTTCTTTGATGTGATGAACCGGCTGATTGCCAGAAGCAAGGCGGTCACGGCGGATATGGAGGCGGTTCTTGCGGAGCTGGAAAGTGAGATCGAACCGTTCCGTGCGCCGAAAGACCATGAATAAACTGACCCATGTGAGCCTGTTTTCCGGCATTGGCGGTCTGGACCTGGCGGCGGAGGCTGCCGGGTTTGAAACCGTCTGCCAGTGTGAGTGGGCGGATTTTCCGCACTCCGTCCTCTCCGCACGATGGCCGGATGTTCCCAGGTTCCGGGATATTACTACTTTTACGAAGGAGGCGTTTTTTGAAAAAACAGGACTTGAAACAGTTACCGTTATCTCAGGCGGCTTTCCCTGTCAGCCCTTCTCCACCGCCGGAAAACGGAAGGGCTTTGCGGATGAACGCTACCTGTGGCCGGAAATGTGCCGCGTTATTACCGAGCTCCGGCCCCGTTGGGTGCTTGGGGAAAATGTTGCTGGCTTCATCAATATGGGGCTCGACAAAACGATCTTTGACCTGGCAAAAGCGGGATACGCTGTTCTCCCATTCGTATTTCCGGCTTGCGGCGTCGGCGCATGGCATGAGCGCCAGCGAACTTTTATCGTCGCGGCTGATGTTTCCCACACCCCTTGCCTCCGACAACAACACCGCCAGGGACGCGGCAAGCCTGGATGTGTTCCTGTCGGACAATGGGATATTCCGCAAGAGGAACCGAAACGGGGCGATCTGGAGCCTCAGCCTGTCGGCGGCGGTATTCTATCTGACCCCGGTGGCGTCGGACGGTTTCCGCTCAACCTTGAAGCCGTCGGCCTTCGATCCGGCGAAGAAGGACGGGAACCTGTCGGCGCAGATTATCTCCCAGGAGCGGCCGGTGTCCGAAACAGCGGCGCTGAACCCGGATTGGGTGGAATGGCTCATGGGCTTCCCGAAAGGATGGACGGACGTATCCTCTGGACCGCCGAACCGGAAGGAATCCCCCGCATGACCGAGCGCATGGATGACCGGGCGCTGCGGCTGAAAACATTGGGAAATGCGGTCTGCCCGCCCCAGGCATATCCCATTTTCCGCTATATCGCCATGATTGAGAATGGCACCTGCGGCGACTTTTGCCCCTATGGAAAGGAAGGTGACTGCCTATGAGGGAACTGAAAGCGACCGATAAGATCACGCAGAAAATGACCCGTGACGGTGCGGTATCGGAAAACCTTGCCACGGGAGAGGTGGAACATATCAGCAGCCGGGAGCCGGAAACGGAACTGTCCGCTTCTTCGGAAGAATCCGCTGGCACTGCGGCTGACCTTGCCCTGCGTGCGGCGGAACACCATGAGAAGAAAAGCGCACGAAAGCCGGAAAAGGCTGACACCCAGGCGGTGCGGGATGGTTCTGCCGCAAGGCAGCGCCCGTCCTCCCGCCTGCAATTTACCGAGGAAGAACGTGCCGATCCCGCACTTGGAAAGTACATCGACCGTTCCGACCGTGCGGCGGACAGGCTGGACGCAGCGAAAGCCGCCATCCCCACAAAGAAAGTTCTCCGTACCGAGCGTGTTTTTGACGAGACAGCCGGAAAAGGCAAGACGCAGCTTCACTTTGAAGAAGTGGAGAAACGCCCCAACGGACGCCTGCGGCACAATCCGCTTTCCCGGCCAGTCCATGAGATCGCCCACGCCGCCCATGCGAAGGTGCATGAGGTGGAACAAGAAAATGTGGGTGTTGAGGCTGGACACAAGGGCGAGGTGCTGACGGAACGCGGGCTTGCCTACGGAAAAGGCAAAGTCCGTACCGCCGTCCACCATCACCGCACAAAGCCCTGGCGTGACGCGGCGAAGGCAGAGCAGGCTTCGGTCAAGGCAAACGCCGAGTACCTTTACCAAAAGGCACTGCATGATGATCCTGCATTGGCAGCTTCTAACCCGGTATCCCGCTTTCTGCAGAAACAGCGGATCAAGCGGAACTATGCAAAGGAGCTGCGACAAGCAGAGAAAACCGCAAAGAACACAGCGGCTACGGCGAAAAGTGCGGCGCAGAAAGCAAAGGACGCCTTCAAGGAAACTTTCCTCTACATCAAGCACCATAGCCGGGCGGTGCTGTTGGTGATCGGCATTGGTGCCTGTATTGCCCTGCTGTTTGGCGGGGTATCTTCCTGTTCCATGATGGCGGGCTCCGGCGTGGGCGGTGTATTCACTTCCTCTTATCTCTCCGAGGATGTGGATATGCTGGCTGCGGAGGCGGCCTACTGCGAACTGGAGCAGGAGCTTCAATATGAGCTGGACCACTATGAGACTCTGCACCCCGGATATGACGAATATCGTTTTGACCTGGACGAGATCGAACATGACCCTTATGTGCTGATCTCCATTCTCACGGCGTTCCATGAAGGGGTGTTCACCATCGACGCGGTTCAGGCGGAGCTGCAAATGCTCTTTGAAAAGCAGTACATTCTGACGCAGACCGTGGAAGTGGAGGTGCGCTATCGGACGGAGACACGGACAGACAGCGAAGGAAATGACTATGACGTGGAAGTACCGTATAACTACTATATCTGCAATGTGAAGCTGGAAAACTTCGATCTTTCCCATGTGCCGGTCTACATCATGGATGAAGAAACACTTTCCTTGTATGCAGTCTATATGGCAACGCTGGGAAACCGGGAAGATTTGTTCCCCGGCTCCGGCTATGTAGATAAGTACACCAAACCGCCCACCACCTATGATATTCCGCCTTCCGCACTGGAAGATGAAACCTTTGCGGCGCTCATTACCGAGGCGGAGAAGTACATCGGATATCCCTATGTCTGGGGCGGCAGCAATCCGAACACTTCTTTTGATTGCTCCGGCTTCGTATCCTGGGCACTGACGCAAAGCGGCGTCTGCAATACGGGCAGGCTGGGAGCCCAGGGGCTCTACAATATTTCCACCCCGGTATCCTCTGCCAACGCAAGACCCGGCGACCTGATCTTTTTCGTCGGTACTTATGATACACCGGGCGTTTCCCATGTGGGTATCTATGTGGGCGGCGGAAAAATGCTGCATTGCGGCGACCCCATCCAGTATGCAGATATCAACACAAGCTACTGGCAATCCCACTTTTACGCTTTCGGGCGACCGCCCTACAACTAAAAAACGATATGGAGGTAATTTGATTTATGGCAACGACACAGAAGATCCGCAATGACATTGCGAAAACCAAAGAAAAGATCGCGGAGCAGCAGAAACGCCTTCGTGCGCTGGAGGCCCAGTTTGCGGAGGAAGAAAATCTGGAAATCGTCCGCATGGTGAAAGCCGTGAAGATGGATAACAAGGAACTGACCGCCTTCCTGAAAGCCTATGCCAGCGGTATGATCTCCCTGCCGGAAGGTATGCTGCAGGAGGGCAACACCGAGAATGAGGAAACGGAGGGATACGAAGATGAAGCATAACTTTATGACAAAAATGGTATCGGCTCTTTTGGCGGTGGTGCTCAGCACTGCCGCTTTTTCTGTCACCGCTTTTGCCAGCGGCGGCGAGGAAAGCACGGAGTCCGTGGCTGAACAGGAAACGGCCGGTGATGTCTCTGATCTGCTTTCCGCTCTGGCCGGCAGCCAGGTCATGGTATCCGTCACCGAGGACGGTATCCAGTTCAGTTCCGGCGAAAATGACTCCGGGCAGACCGGCACCGTCACCACGGGCGGCGGCAATCTGAATGTCCGCGCGGGTGCGGGAATGGACTACACCGCCTTCACCCAGCTTCCCAACGGAACGACCGTGAAGGTGATCGGCACGGACGGCGACTGGCTGAAGGTCATCCTGCCGGAGAAAGTCGGCTATGTCTATTCCAGCTACATGACGGTAAGTGACGGCGAGGCTGGTTCCGGGGAAGGCTCTTTCTCCCTGGACGCGGAAACTCTGGAAAATCTGCTGGGGATGCTGGGCGGCGGTTTGAATGGCGGTGCCGCTTTGACGCCGGATGGGAACCTGTCACTGATTGACGATATCGGCAGCCCTGCCACCAGTGGCAAGCAGTTTATTACAGTAGAAACGAAGAACGGCAATGTGTTCTATCTCATTATCGACCGTGACGACGAGGGCGAGGAAACCGTGCATTTTCTGAACCAGGTGGATGAAGCCGATCTCATGGCGCTCACGGAGGATGGAGAAAAGGCGGAAACACCTATTGTCTGCACCTGTACGGAAAAGTGCCAGGCCGGAGCGGTCAATACCGCTTGCCCGGTCTGCGTAAAAAACCTTAGTGAATGTGTTGGCACAGAACCGAAAGCTGCGGAGCCCACCGAACCGGAGAATCCGGAGCCTGAAAAGAAAAGTAATGCCGGGGCGATCCTGGCGGTGCTGCTGATCCTTGCAGCCGGAGGCGGCGCGGCGGTCTATTTCCTGGTGCTGAAATCGAAGCAGGGAAAGAAAGTTCCCGCTGATCTGGATGATTTCGACCTGGAGGATGAAGAAGAATATTTGACTGAGGACGAGGGAACGGAGGAAAAGAATGAGTAAACTGATTATTGCGGAAAAACCGAGCGTGGCAAAATCTATTGCGTCGGCCCTGGGTGCTTCATCCAGGGCCGATGGCTTTTATGAAGGCAACGGCCTTCTCGTATCCTGGTGCATGGGACACCTGGTATCCCCGATGGATGCTGGCGACTATGACGAGCATTTCAAGAAATGGCGCTATGATGATCTTCCCATTCTGCCGGAGCCGTTCCGCTATGTGCTGGCACCGGGTAAGGAGAACGCTTTTGAAAATCTCCGTGCCCTGATGGACCGCCCCGATGTGGATACCATCGTCAATGCCTGTGATGCCGGGCGTGAAGGGGAACTGATCTTCCGCCTGGTGTATGAAATGACCGGCTGCCGCAAGCCGATCCTTCGCCTCTGGATTTCCTCGATGGAGGACAGCGCCATCCGGGAGGGCTTTTCTGACCTGCGCCCCGGCGCCGATTATGAAGCCCTGTATCAATCTGCCCTCTGCCGCCAGAAAGCGGATTGGCTGGTGGGGATCAACGCCACGCGCCTTTTCTCCGTTCTCTATCACCGTACCTTGAATGTGGGCCGTGTTCAGACCCCCACACTGGCAATGCTGGCGGAGCGTGATGCGAAGATCACGCTGTTCCACAAGGAAAAATATCATCTGCTGCGCCTGGCGTTGGATGGAGCCGAGGCGGTGTCGGAGAAGTTCACCGATCCGGTGGAGGCGGAACAGGCAGCGGCCATGTGCAAAGGTGCGGCCGTCACCTGTACCTCTGTCACGAAAGAGCAGAAAAAAGAACAGCCTCCGAAGCTCTATGACCTTACCACCTTGCAGCGGGAGGCAAACCGCCTGTTCGGATACACGGCGAAGCAGACCCTTGACTACGCCCAGAGCCTCTACGAAAAGAAGCTGCTGACCTATCCCCGCACGGACAGCCGGTATCTGACCTCCGACATGGCAGAAACGGCTTCCTGCGTGATCCACCTGGCGGCAAAGCTGCCGCCCTTTGATGGCTGCGGCAACTTCTTTCCGCTGGTTGAGGCCATGATTTCCGACAAGGACGTATCCGACCATCACGCCATTATTCCCACGATGGAGATTGAAAAAGCGGATATCAAGGCTCTGCCCCTGGGCGAGCGCAATTTGTTCCTGCTGGTCTGCTGCAAGCTGCTGTGTGCGTCGGCGGAGCCGTATATGTATGAGGCGGTCACGGCAACTTTTGACTGCTGCGGCCATTCCTTCACCGCAAAGGGCAAGCGCGTCATCTCCGAAGGCTGGCGGGAAATCGACCGCATTTTCCGTGCCTTCTTGAAGGAAAAGCCTGCGGATGGGGACGGCGATACGCTCCCGGACTTCACCGAAGGGCAGACCTTTGACGGCGCGGAGGTTTCCGTCACCGAGCATTTCACCCAGCCGCCGAAGCCCTATACCGAAGATACCCTCCTGTCCGCTATGGAGAACGCAGGCAAAGACAATATCCCCGACGAGGCGGAACGAAAAGGTCTTGGCACGCCTGCGACCAGGGCGGCAATCATCGAAAAGCTGGTGGCTGCCGGATTTGTGGAGCGAAAGGGCAAGAGCCTGATCCCCACAAAAGCCGGTATCAACCTTGTCACGATTCTGCCGGAGCCACTGACCTCTCCCATGCTGACAGCGGAATGGGAACAGAAATTGACGGAGATCGCAAAAGGCGGTGCTGACCCGGATACCTTCATGGATGGTATCCGCACGATGGTTCAAGAGATCGTGTCCACCTATTCCTGCATTTCCGAGGATGGCAAAAAGCTGTTTGCCCCGGAGAAGGAAGTGATTGGTACCTGCCCCCGCTGCGGCCAGCCGGTTTATGAGGGCAAGAAGAACTTTGCGTGTTCGGATCGGTCCTGCGGTTTCGTCCTCTGGAAAAATGACCGCTTCTGGACGAGCCGCAAGAAGGAACTGACAAAGAAGATGGCAACGGACCTTCTGAAAAAGGGACGTACCAATGTCAAGGGAATGTGGTCCGAAAAGAAACAGGCTGCTTATGACGCTGCGGTGATCTTGGATGACACGGGTGGCAAATACATCAACTTCAAACTGGAATTTCCGAAAAGAAAGGAAGGTGTCAATGGCAGAAAATAAGACTTTGGAACATTTACCCGAAGTGAGGGCGGCGGTGGCTGCCCTCTCCCCGGAGGATCGGGAGGTGCTGGCGGCGGTGCAGGCCTCGCCCTTCAAGCTGACAGCGCCGGAGCAGTTTAAGGAGTTTGCGGCCAACATCGACTATTTCGTATTTGAGCCCAATATCCACGATCTGAACGATCTGGGGTGGCGGTATCTGGCACAGCACATGGATATGCTGCTGCCCCCGGAACTTCTGAAAGCGATCGACCCTGTTCCGTTTGGCAAGTACGCCATGCAGGAGGAACAGGGCCATTTTACGGAACACGGATATATTTCTCTTTCCGGCGACGAGTGGAATCATGAACGCCCTGCGGAGCCGGAGAAAAAGCCTTCCATCCGGGAACGGCTGGAACAGGGCAAGAAGGAATGTGCGGAAAAAAACAAGGCGCAGCCCCACAAGGAAAAGTCTGCGCCGGAACTGTAAGGAGGTGCTGATATGCCATATTACGATCACGACAAGGATTATCCCTTTGCCGCCTTTATCACCAATCTTGGGAAATATAACGAGGGCGAGCTTGTGGGCGAGTGGGTGAAGTTTCCCACCACCGCCGAGGAATTGAAGGAAGTGTTTAAGCGTATCGGGATCGGCCAGAAGGACGACTTCGGCCAGCCCTATGAGGAATGGTTCATCACGGACTATGACTGCTATGTGGACGGTCTTTACAGTAAGCTGGGTGAATATGAAAATCTGGACGAGCTAAACTATCTGGCCTCCAAGTTGGATGAAATGGATCAGAGCGACTATGCGAAGTTCCAGGCCGCTATGGAGATCGGTGACTATACCAGCAGCCTGCAGGAAATCATCAACCTCACGGAGAATCTGGATTGTTATGAGATTTACCCCAATATCGAGGATTATGACGATCTGGGGCGTTATTATCTCGAAGAACTGGAGGTTTCAAAAGTTCCCGCCCACCTGCAGAACTATATCGACTATGAGGCCTATGGACGGGATGTGGCGTTGGAAGAAAACGGCACTTTTACCGATCAGGGTTATGTGTGGGATACCAGAGAAGCCTTCCATGAGTATTACGATGGCGAGCGCGGCAGTATCCCGGAGGAATACCGGGTGATGACTTTCCAGGATGATCTTCCCGAAGAAGAAAAATCCGAGTGGGCTATGGATATCGCCTTTGACATGGACGAGTTTTTCCGTCAGAACGATCCGCAGTATGCGGCGGAGCACCCGGAGGCACACGCCGCAAAGGAAGAACTTTACGAAAGCCTGATGGCAGGGCGCATTTCTGCTTTGGATGAAAAGCTGGCGGCGCTGGGGCAAACGCAGGAGGACTATCTTCCTTCGGAGATTGAAAAGTTCAAGGACGCCACGGGCTATGAGGAATTTCTTGATTTTGACCCGGCGGAGGTCAAGGCCGCTTTGGAGGACCCGGAGAAGTCCCATGCGGATGAAATGCTGTCCGCTGCGGAAAGGGCTGCCTCGGAAAAGATGACTGTGCTTGTAGTGGAGCCTATGAAGGAACCCTATGTGAAGGAGATCGACCCCGATCTTCATTCCCTGCAGGCGGAGGTCGGCGGAGACATTGGCGCAACTTATCCCTATTCTGACCCGGTGGCGCTGGTTTGCAATGATGAAGGAAAGCTCATCGGGCTTGACCTGAATCGTGGGCTGCGGGATGAAAATGGAAAAATTTATGATATCGTAGCAGGGACTTTCCTGGTGGTTGGACTTGGTGAGGAAAATTTTGCCTCCCTGTCCCCGGAACTGATCCAGAAATACACGGAACAGTTCAAAACGCCGGAACGATTTATGCAGATCAATGGCAATATCGTTGTTCTCCCTGTCCCGGCAGAGAAGCAAGACCTCGCTTATCTGCCAGACCGTTTTGAAACTGGCGAACGTGTGCAGACACCGAGGGGCAGCTTTCAGGTGACGGCTATGAGCCGGGAGCAGATGGAGGCAGCCGGTTATGGTGTCCACCATATTTCCGATGATGGAAAGTATCTTATCATGGGAAACGGTACACGGGCCTTTGCCGTGGCAGCGGAGCAGCCGGAAAAGGACAATCCTCTCCGCACCGCTGAAATGACGCTGGAGGATGACTACGGCATGATCGACGGTGTTATCAACAACGGCAGACGCGGCGAGGAATTGGAAAAAGCCCAGGAGTACGCAGAACGGACAACGCCGGAGAAGCCTTCCATCCGTGAGCGGTTAGAGGATGCCAAACGGGAATGTGCTGAGCATAAGCCCCCGGAGGGCAAGAAGCCCGGCCGTGATGTGCCGGAGCATGACTGCCTATGAGCCGAAGCAAGAAATGGCGGCTGGAATGGGCGTTCTTCCTGGGTGAGAACGGCAGGCGGCAGTATAACCATATCTGTAAAAAATGTGTTCACGGCTGCAAGCAGAGTTTCCGGGCGTGTCTGGTCGCTTGTCCGCATTACAATTCCAAACGGTCTAAAATATGTGAAGATAAGGGGGCGAAAAACGCAGAATAATTCCCTGTATTCGTATTTTCAAAGGGAGCCTTTATGATTCCTCATGTGTCGGTCTGCTTGCTGGCACATAGAGAAAATGGCTCGATTCCAAACACTTTCTGATACACAAAACGGGAGTACAGCTTTTCGGTTCATCCGATTGGCTGTACTCCCGCTTTTTCTTTTTGCTATCATCAAATTACTTTAACACGGTTCTGTTGTTTGAACAGGGGTACAAATTGTACCTCCGTTGAAAAGGAATTTCCATAGTATTTTCTCATTAGGATTGGATAGGAAAGGATGGATAGCCGCCGCAGTAGGCGTTGTGGGAATGTGCGTAAACTGTCAGAATTGCGAGGCTGTGGGAAAGCTGTTTGCAGGCCTGTGGGAAAAGGCTTGTCTTTTTCCATCAGGTTGTGAATGGTTTTTCCATCGGCACGAGCGGCAGTTTTCCATATTTCCATGACGCAAGAAAATCATCCAACAATCAGCCGGTACACCGTCAGCGGCACATACCACACCGCCACGATCAGCCGCCATGCCAGGACGAAACCACCAATCACGCCGCCGATAATGAAGTTTAACGCAAACAAGGCGATCCCTCCACCTATGGAGCCGCCGCCCGGCACGATCCAGAGGCACATCCGATGGAGGCCAAATGGCAGTCCGCAGAGTATCCAGAGCCATACATAGTCAATCTCTCCGTTCTTCACGCAGGCGGATTTGAAGATACAATACAGGATCAGTGCCACGGTCACGGGCAGTACACTTTTGAAGAAAAATGCTTTGATTGCTTCGCTTCTTGTCATCGGTAAAACCTCCTTCCGCAGTTCCATTATACAGGATGCCGGGAGCTGCGCCCAGCGTCTTTCAATGAAATTTATTCCAGTTCATGCCGCCGCTGTTGTTCCTGTTCCTTTGCAACGGTCAGCAGCGCATCCACATTTTGCTTGACGGTCTCGTATTCCTGGGCTTCGGCTCTTGCGGCTTTATATTCAGCAAGGAGCCGTTCCTTTTCTGCGTTGAGATTAGCAAGCTCCGTTTTCATGCTTTCCGTTGTCGGCAGCGGCACAGTCCCCAGCCGTTTTAATTCTCTGGCGGCCGCTTCAAAAAGGATGATCTCGCTCTCATGCCCCCGCAGAAACTTTTCTTTATCATTCGATTTACGGTATCTTTCATAAAGCGGCTTTAGCTGACGGTAAGTTCCGGCATGCTTCATCACAAGGGCAAGTTCGGCACTTCTGCTTTCTATCCGCTTGATCTCTGCATGAGCGGTATCCCTGCGTGCGGATACTGCGGTCAATTTGCTTTCCAGTTCTCCATAACTGCTTATCCCGTGTTCCGTCAGGAAATTCATGGTCTTGGCGGCCTGTTTCAGATTGTTCAGCTTCGCCCAATGGGTGAAGCCTGCACTCTGCTGTGCCTTGATGTTGTTCTGGATATCAATGAGCAGGCTGATCTTTCCGTTCCGCTGTTTCGGCTGGCGGGAAGGTCTGGAACGTCCGGCAATCCGGGCGGCAAGGGCTTCTTCGGTGTAGTCCACACCCAGGGTTTTCAGACGGGTGAATCGTTCCTGATCCGGCGCTCTGGCGGAGATATATTTGCCCCGCTTGATCTCATAGCCTTCTCTCTGCAGGCGACGAAGCAGTTCTTCTAAATCGGAACAGGCTGGCAGAAGCCGGTCAATGGCAGCTTTCAACTTTGCCTTATAGCTGGTGCCGTTCTGTGCAGCCTGATGTTCAATATAGCTCTTGCCCTTGTCCTGTCCTGGGATGATGACAGACAGACCGTGTTCCTTGCAAAGCCGGTCCGAAGTGCGGCGGATATAGTGATAACTCCGCTTGTTGGAATGATAGTGCTTGTGATCCGCAAAGCTGACCGTATTGAAAATCAGGTGGTTATGAACATGATCTTTGTCTATGTGGGTGGTAAGGACAAATTCATACTTGCCGCCCAGGATTTCTTTTGCAAGTTCCATGCCTATTTCATGGGCCTGTTCCGGCGTAACCTCCCCAGGCTGAAAGGCTTGGATCAGATGGCGACCCAGGTTCGTTCCCTTGTCGATGGCATGGCGGCGGGTCCAGGAAAATTCGATATCCGCAGTTTCGGCGGCACAGCCATAGGAAGAAACAAGCAGCTTTCCGTCCGTCTTTTCCGGGTTGCAGATATAGTCAATGGCTGCTTTCAGCGTTGATTTGATAGGATGTGTCTTTGTAACTGCCATATCTCGTCCAGCCTTTCCCGTATCTCGTCCATGTCGACCTGATACGCAGGACCTCCGGCGTTGATCCGCTTGGCGATCTGGTTGATGTTCCGGCCGATGGCAGAAAGCTCTTTGGTAAATGCCTTGATATCTGCGGTGTCCGTATAGATGATATATCCGTCAATCGCCATCTTTCGGAGGTAGGCACCATATCTGCGTGTGGGGAGCTGGCTCATTTTCTCGTCTATGAGCCGTTTTTCATCCTCCGTAACATAGAATTTCATTTGGATATTCCGTTTTCGATTTGCCATGCGCCGCCTCCGTTCTTTATAAGGGTTTGGGACTATCCCAACAAGCAATTTTGAATTTTCGGGCAAGGGACCTAAAAATCTCAAAATTCGCAAGCGGGTACTCGCTTGCTGTGCTTGCTACCGTATCTTATCCCTACTTATAAAGCGTTTCGGAAACCTCAAAATGCCCGCAAAATAAGAAAAACAGAGGATGTTCAGACACCCTCCGTTTCTTCATTCGGCTTTTCAATTTTTAAGGCCCCGTCAATGGCACCCTCCACGATAGGCAAATACTGTTCCGGGCAGAGCTTTAACTTCTGTCCGACCCGCTGGCGCAGCTCGCTTTCCTCTCGCATGACCTCTGGATTAAAATATCTCTCCATCGGCAGGCCGCAGATTTTTACAAGCTGAATGATGACCGGCAGGCTTGGGATCGTGCCCTCGTTTTCGATGTTGGCAAGATACCTGGTATCAATGTTCACCTTTTCGGCTAAATCTTTTCGTGCAAGGTTCTTCGCCTTCCGTGCTTCTTTTACATCTGCACCGAAGGTTTCAAAGCCAGGGCAGTCTTCAACTTTTGCCATTCAACATCACCCACATACATTCTATATTTCATAGTCTGCCTGTGGAATGATGTGATATCCATTCTTCCTACACTTTATATTTCATATCTCGGTATTGCTATCATTCGGCTAACCGTATATAATAATGACAAAGGATTTTTTACGGGAGGACAGCAAAATGCTTGAATATATCTCTGCCCCAGAAGCGGCAAAAAAGTGGGGCATTTCCGAACGACGGGTTCAAAAGCTGTGCGAAGAAAATCGCATACCTGGCGCTTTTAAGTTCAGCCGTATGTGGCTGATACCAACGGACGCTGAAAAACCAAAAGATATGAGGATAAAAAACAGATAACTCCATACTGGTACAACATGAGTGCTTTATACTTTTTTAAGGAGGTGCTTTCTATGGCTCAGATAATGATTGTTGAAGATAACCAAGGAACAAACAAAGCTATTTGCGAATACTTGAAAACAGCGGGACATACTCTTTTTCCTGCTCTTGATGGCGAAGAGGCTCTGAATATTTTTCGTGATAACAGCATTGATTTAGCAGTGTTAGATATTATGCTACCCAAAATGTCCGGTGTAACGATTTTACATGAGATCAGAAAGATTAGCAACATCCCTGTTGTTATGCTTACGGCCGTTGACGATGAATATACACAGTCCAACAGTTTTGATGAACTAGCAGATGACTACATAACTAAACCGTTTTCTATGCTTATTTTAGGAAAACGAATTACGGCCTTGCTCCGCAGGAGCGAGAATAAATCTACTGTAAGCACAATTCGGCTTGGGAATGTTACCGTAGACTTTGCGGGATATACCGCACATGATGAAAATGGGAAAATTGACATTACCCCGAAAGAGCTCGAAATCCTGAAAGTCTTGATTGAAAATAAAGGCTTGGTGTTGTCCCGCAATCAAATACTGGACGATGTTTGGGGCTATGACTGTGATGTAATAGATAGGACAATAGACGCCTACATACGCAACATTCGGAAAAAACTCCGCTTGGATTGCATTACTACGGTTAAGGGCATTGGCTACAAATTCGAGATGGAGAATCACTATGAAAACAAAGCTATTTTATAAAATATTTGCATTTACATTCGGAATGATGCTTCTAATCACCGTTTTGGCTCATGTACTGATTTTTATGATTGCTCCATCGGAAAATGTCCTTATCACAAGCACAACGGTCACAAACGAAGATGTGCTTGCGTTTTCCGAAGTGGATATGCCGCAGCTCATAACGCAGACAATCCTAAAGTCATTTCCGCTTTCATTTGCCTGTTGCATGGTAATTTCGCTGGTTTTTTCGTTTTTGTTCTCCAAAGGAATAACGGGCCCGATATTGTCTATCTCAACGTCTGTCCATCAAATGTCAAAGTTGGATCGTACCGCCGAGATCTCCGTGATCTCCACAGACGAAATCGGCGGATTAGCTAATGACATCAACAGCTTGTATCAATCGTTGCTTGTGACAATCCGGAATTTGGAGGAAGAAAAAGATAAAGTCCAACTTGTTGAAAAAGAAAAGATTGATTTTCTGCGTACTGCGTCCCATGAATTAAAAACACCTGTTACAGAGTTAAATGCGACATTGGAAAACATGATTCTTAAAATTGGAGAGTACAGCGATTATGAATCATATTTGCCGAGATGCAAAGAAATTACTGAGCAGCTTGCAGAAATGATAAAAGATATTCTCAATGCGTCACGCCTACAAATGCAGATGGAGGATGTTCCTGTAACAACTTTTTCATTAGCAGAATGTGTTAGCGAATTGTGTGAGCCATACCGCCTGATTGCTGAAACGAACGGGCTGCGGTTTCAGATAGAGATTATTGAAGATATGTCAGTGCGTTTGCCAGAAAATCAACTAAAAAAGGCACTGTCGAATATCCTGTCAAACGCCGTGAATTATACAGAAGCTGAAAGGCACATAAAAGTTAAGTTGGAAAAATCAGTTTTGTCAATTCAAAACGAGTGCGTTCCGCTGTCACCGGACGAACTGCAACACATATTTGAACCGTTCTATAGGCCGAATAGAGCACGCGATCCGGCAAACGGCGGCAACGGCTTGGGGCTGTATATTGTAAAAACCATTTTAGATAAGCAGGGGCTTCAATACTGTTTCACTTCCATGAAATCAAAAACCGGCATGGAATTTGTAATCTATTTCTAAACAAGGCTCTGCCCTTTCATCGAAGGGCAGAGTTTTTTGCGTTCAACACTGGTACAACATTGCCTTTATATCCTTTCAACATCAACAGGGTATTCTACTGTACGAAAGGAGGAAAAGTGATTGATTTTTAGAAGCATAAAGTTCAAGGAGGTAATACGATGAAACTGAAAATCTTGACTGGCGCACTTGCTCTCCTGTTTACAGGAAGTGTCCTGACGGGCTTTTCTACACAAGCAGCACCATCAAAAGCAGAATCCGATGACCATCTAGCACAGGAAATTTCCGAAGCTGTATTCCGAATGGATGGTGCTACCGCTCAGGTGAGCTATGATGGCGGAAGTACATGGGATACATCTCCCACCGTAGAACTGCCGGATTTCTACAGCTACGAAGAATTTGCTGGATGGATTGAAACTGAAAGCGACAACCTACAGGCGCTTGTAGCCGCAGGGGAACTTACTCAGGAGGAAGCTGCCGCTGCTATTGCTCAGTATCAATCCGCATTGTCTGGGATCGAGGACGGAGTACAGGTTGGCAAGCGAAGTTCTTATGAAGAGGACCAAATTTTCTTTAGTATGCCTAATAATCCGCAGTCCGAGGTTTTTCAGACAGTCTTATATGACGGTAACAGTTATCGGAACTTTGGCCCGTATAATACAAAAGCTGAACTGTATGCGGCCTTGGAGCAATACACAAACGATCAGACTAAATCTGGAAATATGACAGAAGTAGAGGCAAATTCGATACTAGACAAGTACAGATAAGAACAACTGCCGCACGACGGCAAAAGAAAAAAAGCCGTCGTAGAGCAGACAATTTGACACGCCCATTTGAAACGGCGGCTTTG
>ENA-UEOI01001862-UEOI01001862.1-human-gut-metagenome-genome-assembly--contig:-NODE-1862-length-16700-cov-10.315767_pt1 | contig 16700 bp, 14 predicted proteins | sample MGYA00242883_ERZ507882 | MGnify/ENA primary metagenome ERZ507882 (study PRJEB26167, sample SAMN06115502) | human gut metagenome | host: Homo sapiens | place: China:Chongqing | collected 2015-07-29...
TTAGGGACAGATAATGCAGAAAGAAAGGCATATTCCAACAATAAGTATGGTCTTGTGGAGTACTCAATCAGAAGCGGTTATGTGAAGATCAGCTATAAGAACAGGAATGGTGTGCGTAAGGAAGGTGCACTCGACTGGCGTGAGTTATACGAGATTTTATCCTATATGGTAAAACAGCCATTTTACTGCGGAGAAGACCAGAAGAAGTATTATCAGGAGACAAAACAGAAGGCTGACAGGGATAAGATGAATCCGGTCTATAAGAGATTCTTTGATATCGAGGATAGTGTAAAAGCCAATCGTCTTGAAACCAGGGAAAGAGCAATAGCGAATGGCTGGGAAACCAAGATTGATGAGAATGGACATGTGGTTTCAGATGATGCAGTATCAGTATCTGTGGATGATATTCAGGCTGATACAGAATCACAGGAAACTGTAGATTTTACACCAAAGCAGGAACCAGTACAGCAAGTAGAAAGTCTTGAAAATGAGAAGAATGTTGCCGGGCAGACGAAGCACAACTTCCACTATAATCTCTGGGAAATGGAAAAAGGTGGTCACAAGACCAGATATCAGTGGAATATGGATGCAATTCGTACTTTAAAGCAGATTGAATCAGAGAACAGGCTTGCCACACCGGAGGAACAGAAAGTTTTGTCGAAGTTTGTCGGATGGGGCGGACTGTCACAGGCATTTGACGAGGGAAACGCAGGCTGGAGCAAAGAGTATGCAGAGCTGAAAGAACTTTTATCCGATGAGGAATACAGTGCAGCAAGGGCAACAGTAAACAATGCCTTTTACACTTCACCGGAGATTGCTATGTGTATGAACTCGGCACTTGTCCAGTTTGGTTTCAGAGGTGGCAATGTATTAGAGCCATCTATGGGTATCGGTAACTTCTTTGGAAGTATGCCGGCACCAATGCAGAAAAGCAAGCTGTATGGGGTAGAGCTTGACAGCATTTCAGGAAGAATTGCAAAGCAGCTTTATCAGAATGCCAATATCAGTATCACAGGATTTGAGAATACCACATATCCGGATAACTTCTTTGATGTGGTTGTCGGAAATGTGCCATTTGGAGATTATAAGGTATTTGATCCGAAGTACAACAAGTATAACTTCCGTATCCACGATTATTTCCTTGCAAAAGCACTTGATCAGGTAAGACCGGGTGGCATGGTTGCAGTAATCACCACAAAGGGAACACTTGATAAGGCAAATCCCACTATCCGAAAGTATCTGGCTGAAAGGGCAGAGCTTGTGGGAGCGATAAGACTTCCAAATACTGCATTTAAAGACAATGCAGGAACCGAAGTGACAGCAGATATCCTGTTTATGCAGAAGAGGGAGAGAAAGATTGATATTGAGCCTGACTGGGTACACCTTGGTGTGACTGAGAATGGCATTGCAGTCAACTCTTATTTTGCAGAACATCCGGAAATGATGCTTGGGGTTATGGAGTATGATACAAGGATTTATGGACAGGACAGCAGATATACAGTCTGTGTGAATGGTGATGAGAACTTCAATATGTATGAAGCACTAAACAAAGCTATCGGTAATATCAAAGCCCAGATGACAGATTTTGAGAGAATGGCAGATGAGGCGGAGCAGACGGAGGAAGTTATCCCGGCTGATCCGGACGTGAGAAACTACACTTACACATTTTATGAAGGAAAGCTCTATTACAGGGAAAATTCTGAGATGGTAAGAAAAGAGGTATCACAGACTGCCGAGGAGCGAATCCGAAGTCTTGATGAAATCAGACAGATAACAAGAGAGCTGATTGATATCCAGATGGATGGCTGCAGTGAGGAGGAGCTTTCTGATAAGCAGAGACTTCTTAATGTGAAATACGATGCCTTTATAAAGCAGTATGGAGCCATTACCTCAAAAGCAAACAGAATAGCTTTCAGAGATGACAGCGATTATCCGCTTCTTTGCAGTCTTGAGGAAGTAAACGAAGACGGGGAGGTGAAAAAAGCGGATATGTTTTATAAGCAGACGATTAAGGCAAAGACTGTCATAGACAGAGTGGAGACGGCTGTTGAAGCATTAAATGTATCCGTCAATGAATTTGGATATGTAAATCTTGCCTATATGCTCTCTATCTATGAGCCGGATATTACTAATGCAAAGGAAGAACTTGCAGAAAAGACGGGACAGACAGCGGATGAGATAACGCTAAGTGACGATGCTTTGGCACAGCTTAGAAGGGCAGTTCTTGTGGAAGAGCTGGACGGACTGGTTTTCCTTAATCCCGACCGCTACAACGAGAACAATCCTGATATCGGCTGGGAGACGGCAGACGAGTATCTTTCCGGAAATGTGAGAGACAAGCTCCGTGTAGCAAAGGCTATGGTAGCTGATACAGACAATCCGCAGGCAGAAAGATTTGCAGGCAATGTGGCAGCACTTGAAAAGGTGCAGCCGGAATGGATTGAAGCCTCGGATATTGATGTAAAGATTGGTACGACATGGATTGAGCCGCTTGATTATGAACAGTTTATTTATGAGCTTCTTAATACCCCAAGACGGGCAAGAGCAGTCAGAAGCCAGTATTACAATACAGGAATTCAGGTACACTTAAATAAGATGAGCATGGAATGGTTCATCGAGAATAAAAGCATGGATAAGCATTCAGTGGCAGCTACTAAGACTTATGGTACAAGCCGCATGGATGCTTATTCTATTTTTGAGGATACGCTGAACCTTAAAACTGTAACAGTCAGGGACAGGATTGATGACGGAGATGGCAAATATCATTACGAAGTCAATAAGAATGAGACAATGCTTGCAAGGGAAAAGCAGAACATGATCAAGGAAAAGTTCAAGGAGTGGCTGTTTGCCGAGCCGGAGCGAAGACAGAAGTATGTGGAATATTACAATGAGACATTCAATAACATCCGTCTGCGTGAGTATGATGGAAGCCACTTACAGTTTCCGGGAATGAATCCGGCGATTGAGCTAAAGCCACACCAGAAAAATGCGGTGGCAAGAATCCTTCTTGGAGGAAATACCCTGCTGGCACACTGCGTTGGTGCCGGAAAGTCCTTTGAGATGATGGCTGCCTGCATGGAGCAGAAGAGACTCGGACTTGCCAATAAGACAATCATGGTTGTTCCAAAGCCGCTTATCGGTCAGACAGCATCAGAGTTTTTAAGGCTTTATCCGTCAGCAAATATCTTAGTTGCCACAGAGCGTGATTTTGAAAAGAGCCGCAGAAAGCAGTTTGTATCAAGGATTGCGACAGGTGACTATGACTGTATTATCATGTCTCACTCGCAGTTTGAGAAAATTCCAATCTCGGCAGAGAGAAAGGAAAGAATGCTTAACGAGCAGATTGATGAAATCAGCTATGCGATTGATGAGATGAAGGATCGTAACGGAGAGAGATGGACTGTAAAACAGATGGAGAGTCAGAAGAAAAAGCTGGAGGAACAGCTGAAATCTCTATCTGATGAGAGCAGAAAGGATGACCTTATAACCTTTGAGGAGCTGGGGGTAGATTCTATCATGGTAGACGAAGCACATAATTTTAAGAACCTTGCGATTTTTTCCAAGATGAACAATGTGTCAGGTATCAGCAGCAGTGGAGCAAAGAAGTCAACGGATATGCAGCTTAAATGCCAGTACCTATCAGAGATAAATGATGGCAGGGGCATTGTGTTTGCTACAGGTACACCTATATCCAATACCATGTGTGAGATGTATGTCATGCAGCTTTACTTACAGAAAGCGGCACTTGAAGAGATGGGAATCTATCACTTTGATTCGTGGGCAGCGAACTTTGGTGAAGTGACAACAGCACTGGAGCTTACTGTAGAGGGAAGCGGATTCCGTTTTAAGAGCAGATTTAATAAGTTTACGAATCTGCCGGAGCTTATGAATATCTTCCGTGAGGTAGCAGATGTGCAGACAGCAGACATGCTTGACCTTGATGTGCCGGCTCTCCGTGGCGGCAAGCCTATCATAGTGGAGTCGGAGCCTGACTGGTATGTAAAGCAGGTTATGGAAGACTTTGTTGTGAGGGCAGAGCGTATCAGAGGTGGTGGAGTTGATCCAAGTGTGGACAACTTCCTAAAGATTACCCATGAGGCAAGATTACTCGGAACAGATGCAAGGCTGATTGATAAGGACGCACCAAATAATCCAGATGGAAAGCTCAATAAGGTAGCAGAAAATGTGTGGAAAGAATATGAGAAAGGAAATGCTGATGGTCATATAGGCTGCCAGCTTATTTTTTCGGACATCGGCACACCAGGACCGGATAAGGACTTCACTATCTATGATTATCTGAAAGAAACTCTTATCCAATATGGTATTCCGGCAGAGGAGATAGCTTTTATCCATGATGCTAAGACTGACGCACAGAGGGATGCACTTTTTAAGGAGATGAGGACAGGTAAAAAGAAAGTTCTTATCGGTTCAACAGATAAGTGTGGAACAGGTGTCAATGTGCAGACACACCTTGTTGCAATGCACCATGTCGATTGTCCGTGGAAGCCTTCTTCTATTGAACAGAGGGAAGGACGAGGCATCAGACAGGGCAACGAAAATGAAGAGGTTGCAATCTACAGATATGTCACCAAAGGAACCTTTGATGCATACAACTGGTCGCTCGTTGAAAATAAGCAGCGTTTCATCAGTCAGGTCATGACAAGCAAGGCAGTAAGCCGAAGTTGTGAGGATATCGACGAGGCAACACTTTCCTATGCAGAGATTAAGGCAGTCGCCACAGGCAATCCTCTTATTCGTGAGAAGATGGAGATTGACAATGATGTCCAGAGATTAAAGCTTTTGAAGGCTTCCTATGACAACCAGAGATATGGCTTGCAGGATAACTTTATGATTAAGTACCCAAAGCTGATTAAGACAGCAACTGAAAAGCTTGCTAATGTCCGTGAGGATGTAAAGGCAAGGGATAAAGAGCTGATTGATAATCCAGAATTTGCCATTACCATAGGCAAAGCAACCTACACAGAGCGTGTGGATGGTGGAACCATGATGCTTGAAGCAATAAGCAAGTGTAAGACCGGAGAGACAACTGCAATCGGTAAATTCCATGGATTTGAGCTGCTTGTGGAAAAGAACTTCCTTGACATCAATTATATGGTGCTTCGTGGAAAGACAGAGTATAAAGCAGAGCTTTCAACCAGTCCGGTCGGCAGTATGGTGAAGCTTGAAAACCTGTTCAATGGACTCCATGAGAACATTGATTTCCTGGAAAAGAAGATTGAGCAGTACCAGAATGACCTTGAAGCATCAAAGTCTGAGTATGACAAGCCATTTGCGTACAGTGAGGAACTGAATGAGAAGCTGGCAAGACAGTGTGAACTGAATGCCCAGCTAGACCTTGAAAATGCAAAGGCTGTGGATGCAGATCTGAGCGGACCGGAGGAAGAAAGAGAAGCAGATGACAGGATGGAAGCTGCAGCAATTGTAGCAGAGGATAAAGGTGCTTATCCATCCGACAGAGAGGGCAGAACACGATAGGAGAGTGAATAATATGAGCATAAGAAAAGTGGTCGCAGGACTACTGATTGCAGCAGGGATTGCCATTATGGCAGTCCCTTTTTTCTGGCGGGCAACCGGAGAAAAACAGACAGAACAGCTCATAAGTGAATTTGAGCAGACATTGGAGGATGATTACGATGAAGAAAAAGATGTGGAGGAAGAGCAAACCTCCATTAGTGAAGAGGATGAAGCCATTCTTAAAGAAGGCGGTGTTATCGGCATCATTGAGATACCGGGGTTAGATATCAGGTATCCGGTAATGGAAGGAACCACAAGCAAAGTACTTAATGCCGGGATTGGTCATATAGAAGAAACAGCAGGAATCGGAGAGAGTGGCAACTGTGTATTGTGCGGTCACAATGGCAGCAGATATGGCACATTTTTTACACCACTAAGTCAGATATCCATAGGCGAAGAAGTGATGATAACCGACAAAAATGGACTGAAGCATATCTATGAGGTAACAGAGCCAGAGGTAGTAAATCCGTATGATAACAGCATCAAGACACAGGGCGATGAAAAAGAATTAACTCTTTTTACCTGTTCCCAGAAAGGAACCATGCGTTTTGTGGTCAGGTGCATTTATAAGGAGGCGGTGATGGATGAATAAGAGATACCGATTAAGTGAGATAGAAGAGGCAGTATCGGAAATGGAAGAGCTAATCGGACTTGAGGATGATATTGCAGAGATTGATGATGACTTTCAGATAGTCGTAAGCGACTGGTCTGTATATGTCGAAAGCATGAATCTGACACTCAGACAGGGAATAGCCTGTGTATGGGATGCGGAGGAAGGATTATTTATGCCTGATTTTGATGTGACTATCGTGTATGAGGGGAACATTGAAACACAGGAGTGGCTCTATTACGAGCAGGACGGAATGGTCGTTACACTTGGCAACTGGCTCAATGGCAGATTGTCTTGTGAACAGATAGAACAGCTTTGGTGTGAGCTTATCATACCGGAGCAAAACAAAGAACAAAAAGAAAGCGAGGAATAGCATATGAAGTATTCAATTAAAGTAAACGAAGTAAGAGCAAAAGAGGGCAGCAACATCAAAGGATTTGCAACAGTAGTATTCGGTGATTCATTTAAGATTACCAATATTGCAATCCTTGAGAATAAGGACAAGGGAGAGCTTTTTGTTTCAATGCCTAGATACCGCTCCAATGAGCGTGATGAAAGCAATGGTGTGATTTATAAGGATGTGTGCAATCCTATCACAGCAGAGTTTCGTGAGGAACTCTATACCAATATCCTTGATGCCTATGCAAGAATCAAGGAACCGGAGAAAGAGGAGACACAGAAGCAGGACAGAACACGTGAAATGCCTGAGTTTTCCGTAACTGTGACACCTTATGAGAGGGAAGGCAGTAACATCAAAGGACTTGCCCGTATTTACTTTGAAAACAGTTTCATCGTAAATAACATCAATATCGTGCAGGGAAAAGAGAAAATCTTTGTATCAATGCCATCTTATAAGACAAAGCAGGTGGATGAGCAGGGAAAGCCTATCTACCAGGATGTCTGCTATCCGGTCACAAAGGATTTCAGGGAAAAACTCTATAATGAGATTATCTCTGAATATGAGAAAGCAAAGGATAAGAGCAACGAAAAGGCGAGGGAGAGTGCCGAGAAACATCATGGCAATCCCGATAAAGAGAAGGACAAAGAGGCAACGCCCTTTCGATAATTAATAATCATGTTACAGGGGCGGCCAAGGCTGCCCCATTTACAGAATGGAGGAAACAGAATGGATATAGAAGCAGGAAAAACACTTACCAACGAGGAGGTCATAAGAGAACTTCTCGAATTATTAAAGAAAAATTCCATGAAAGAGCAGGCAAACGATGTATTTGAGATATGCAGCTATGTGGACGGACTGGAGAAAAAGATTGATTCCATGACGGAAGAACTTACCAATATGCAGAACCAGATCAAAGAAATGCAGGAGGATACACTTGTCAATAATGCTAAAAAGGCATTGTCAGAAGCACAGGAGCGACTTAATACCAGATGTGAACAGATAAAGTCGCAGGTGTTTCAGGTGAAAGTGCAGGTAAAATCTACTGCAAAGAGCATTGTTGATGAGGCAAAGGTAAAAGGAAGAGAAGCATTATACAGAGTATCAGAGTACTTAGAAATAAAGAATAAACTTCTGAATATCCGGGAGAATGTAAGAGGAGCAATCAGAACTACGGATAATGCTATAGCAAAAACTGCATTGCTTGGAAAAGGACTTCGTGAGGCAGGACACACAGCAGCCAATGCATTTCGTACTTTTGCAGATAAGCCGGAGGTGGATTATTCGCAGAAGGAACAGAAACACCCTCTCACAAAGGCGGTACTTACCCCTATGAAAGCAGTGAGAAAACTGCTTGTACCAATGGAGCTGCATCTGGACGCATCGATTGATAAGCTGGATAATCTGGCGATGGATGTGCAGATAGATAAGGAAAAGCGTGTGGAGAATACGAAGAGTGAGAAGCAGAATGTACCTGACAGGGCAGAAGCAGAGCCGGAGAGAGTCAATGCTGAGATTGTGTATACTCCAATGGTGGCTGAAGCACATGAGTATCAGTATAATGCCGATGCATTTGAGGCTAGAGGTGGTGCCGATGTGAAAGTGGGGACAGCAGAGAAAGTATCGAAGGTAAGAGAAGATAAAGCCAGATAGTAATTGGGGCGTGGGAGAATATCCTGCGTCCCTATTTTATTGATTCTACACTATTGTCATCGCTACGGCAGATTGGTTATATACATGTGGCATTTTATAATAAATGACACACGTAATTGCGTAATAATATAATTGTGCGAGGGGAGTAGATAAAAATGAATGAGCACCTAGCAGCATTTGTGGGATACCTGACAGATAAAGAAAAATCGAAATCAACTCTTGTTGTCATCGGATTTTATTATAGATAGGGAAGGATTGTGTGCACTTGTAAAAACGCTTGGAAGCGTATGCGAGGATGCGGTAGAGCCTTTTGTGGAGATGCTGGGAGACTTCAGTACAGAAGTGAAACTGAATTATTCGGATGAGCAGACATTAGTAGTCATCAATTCTGATTCTCTTAAATTCGTCGGATATGATGGAGAAGGAAAATTAGTAGTATTTAATATCGCTCCAGCAGAAATGATAGCAGGGAAAAACAACAGTCTGGCGCCGATTGTGAACAAAGCTGTGTATTATTTCGGGATAAAAGATTTCACATTTCTTTACAGGAGCAATAACATTACATCCAATAATCTGTACAAGTCATTTGGATATCTTCCGCAGATACCATATGTTATAAAGGATTCCGTAGTAATATGTGGCAGATTTGATTTTAGCAGTGTCTCCAAAAGCATGTTTACGAAGGCAATGACGGAGCTATTTGGAATAAATCAGATGGGAGTCTATCTGGGGGCAGGAAGTTCAAATGTCAGTTGTGCACTTGTAGTACCGGATATGGAAAACTCCATATTAAAATGCAGGAACATTATTTTATATGCACAGTTTGGCAGTAAAGGTGTCCGTTTTTCTATGGAGGGTTCTATAGCGCTGTCTTGTTTTTCGGGAATGGAGTTCTATGTGAAATGTGAATTGTCTATGACAAGTGTTTCCATATCTGCATGCTCTATGCCGACTAATACATATACTATTCCGAAGACACCTCTAACTATATGTAACAGCGGATTGCAGATTGGCTTCGATGAAAAAGGACTGAATTTTGCAATCATGACACAGATAAATATCAGGAGCCTTATGTGGTATGGTGCAGTCCGCATGTCATATCAGGGAACAACAGTAATGCTTGATATGCTGAGCATGGCGATGAGCGAGGTATCACTTGTAGCACTTGCAGAGAATCTGATTGGTCTGCCTCGTGATAAAGTATCCGCACTTGATATAATCGCAGTCCGTACCTTCAATCTGAATACTTCGCAGGCTGATACCAAAATTGACTTCAAAAACAAGACGGATAACCAGATTATTGAACTTATCAATACAGCACTAAAGGGCATGAAAAAGGAATTTCTGTTATCACCGGATTCTGCCAGCGTTACGAGAATGCCAAATAATAAAGCCTGTGATGTTTTGAATGAACTCACTATGTTCCATTACTGGATTAACGAGAATGGAGAACTGTCATTTCCGCCACAGGCATATTACTCATCCAGCCATATCTGCATAGGGAAATACAACTTTGAAAAAGGTATCTTTTTCTGTGGGGAAATGGATTTGTTTGGATTTGGTATCAAGGTGATGTTCTCTGCACTCTATGGGAAAGGATTCATGGGATTTGCTCAGATTTATGAGATAAATACGAAATTCCTTAAGATATCAGGATCAAGGTCAAGCAGACAGATGAAAAATCCGGTGCTTGGAAATTCGACAAACAGTACATTATCCCTGCTTGTAAATGATTTTTCGACAGACAAGGTGATAAAGAATCCGGCGATAGTGTATGTCAGTGTCAGCCGAAACAACAGCGAGTACTATGTGGATGCTCATTATGAGCTGTGCTCGTTCTTTTCGTTTGATACTCTGATGTACTATATCAATAAACATATACACACTGCAACAACCATTTCATATTTTAACATGATATCGGCAAGCATATATCTGGATGTGGCATACGCGAAATTTTCATCTGCGAACTTTGAATTGTTAATATGTTTTTTTGCTTTGCCATAGTGACATGAGTGTAAATCTGAGTTGTATTGATAGAACTATGACCAAGCATTTCCTGAATATATCGAATGTCAACATCTGCATCTAACAGTGAGCTTGCAAATGTACGACGGAACATATGAGGTGTAATATGCTGTTCAATAGCAGCAAGAGAAGTGTATTTGTTAATCATTCTCCGCACTGTTTGATCTGACAAAGGAGTGCCTGACGGGTATACAAAAAAATGATTAGATTGATTTCTGATGAATATATGTTTTTATATTCAAGCAATATTTTTTGACATTTGTATTTTCAGCAAGCAGAGAAAACAATGATTAAGGATAATGCAACAAAGAATGAGCCTGCAAAGAGCGGAAAAAGCCGATAGAGAAAAGTCCTCTTGAATTGAATTAAGGTTTGATTCAAGGGGATTTTTTATTTGGATGGTCATTTTCTGCAAAAACGGGACACATTCTGCAAGGGATATTGTTAATACAATATAAATTTGCTATTGTAAAAATATGCATTTTTGCTTGAAAAAAAATGAATATTAAGGAGGCTCTTATGAGAACAAAAAAAGTAGTAAGAAGATTTTTTGCAATGGTAATAGTGATGACACTTATGCTAACAACTTCAATGACAGTGTTTGCTGCAACAGGAAACCGTACATATAAGGCGTCGTCAAAAATGACAATAGTTCTTAATCCGGGACAAAGAGGAGATTCTAATACAGTTTCTATTAGAGTATCTGGATTGCCGGAAGATGCTATTATTACAAAATTAACCGTAAACACAGGAACAATGTCTTATTCAGGAGCAGTTGTATGTAACTCTTTAACAATTTCAAGTTCAAATGGAAGAACGGAACAAATTGGATGGACTGGACAGGCAAACAAAACATTGACAACGAGTAAATTTCTTGCGTCAGCAGCAAATGGTACATATACAATTTCATTTAACGCTACAAATATGAGTTCTTTAAATTTGGGAACAAAATCATATCAACCATCAATAACAATATATTGGGATGATGAGTTTTAATCCTGCGTGGTTCTGCTGCTATTTGAGGAGGTGATTTCAATGAATGTAAATTTGAACAGTATTTCATTGCAACAGCGAAAGTTTTCGGGAACAAATAGCATAGGTGGAATACATTTACCGGATTTTAATGATAAATATGTGTTTTCAAAAAAGAGAAGTAACACTAGCAATGCAGAATACAAAAAGCAAATAACAGAGCAGGCATATGAAGATTTTAAAAATGGACAGTTTCAAAATAAATCAGAAGGTTTTAATAAGCTTATGAAAAAGTATACATCTGAGGTGTCACCAGACAGAAAAGGTATTATTACGTCTGGTCTAAAGGCAGTTTCGAGAAACAAGCAGAGTGGACTAAAACCGATAGATTTACTTGCAACAATCCTTGAGGGAAAAGTTAAGTACCAAAGAATGCCGTCTGGTCAAACTGATTATATTGAATTTTATGACAAGAATGGAGAAAAGGTGGCAACTTATTCCAATAATGGCTGGACGATGTATACAACAAATGCAGAGGCAGCTCGACAGACTGAAATGTGCATGATTTATAATGAAGCATGGGGAAATGCTAAAAGAGGCATTCCGTTGACTGATAGTGGTTCAGTAAATTCTGACAGTTTGCAAAATGCATTTGATGTACAGGCATAAAAACATGTAAAGAAATCCTCCTGACAGGACTAAGGTTGGACTCAGGAGGATTTTTATTTTGCTAGTTTTTTTGTTTTGATGATCGTTTTCTGCAAAACCAGGTCACTTTTTGCAAGGTACATTGTCAATACAATCCCAATTTGTTATTTTGTAAATGTAATTTCAATTTCTTTATTAACAATTCAGTGGAAAGGTGGAAAACAAAATGGTAAAAAGAAAATTCTTAGCTATGTTAATGGTAGCAGCGGTACTTATTACAACAAGTATTGGTAGTAGCATGAATGTTCAAGCAACAGAAAATGATGTAAATGCAGATCCTGTAACTACATTTGAGAATTCTGAACAGGAAGAAATCGAGATACCGACGGTTGAAGTACCGGAAATTACTTATAATGCTGAAGGAAATGAAAAATGTGAACAAACATTTTTCTTTGAAGGGATTCAGACATTGGATATGAATGATGAAGAGGACAATACTGATCCGAATAATGCGGTAGAGATACTGAATGGTGAAAAGAAAACAAATTCGTTATTAACAGACGAGTTTCGTTGGTATCATTTTACCATACAACAATTAAGCAAATTGACGATATATTTAGAGATGGATGATACAATTGATGCAGATTTATATTTGCTTAGTTTGAATGCTGATAGTGGAGAATTGTCAATCATAGGAAACAGTTTGAACGAAGGAACCGGAGTTGATGAGGCAATCGCTGGAAAGATTGAAGCAGGAACTTATTTTATTGCGGTAAGAGGGTATGAAGGCAGCGGCAATTTTTCATTAGGTCTTTATACCAGTACAAGAGATGTGGACTATGAGTTTAATGATTCTCCTTCAACTGCAACGGAAGTTTCAGGTGTGTTTGATTTAAATGGAACATGCGGTGTTATTGACAGTCCATATGATGTTGATTTTTATAAGATTACTCTTTCAGAGGCTAGTGCTGTAAGGTTCGAATTAAAATATACTTCAGATAAGTATGCGGTCTATTATTATTCTGGCGATGCACTGTATGCAGTCAAGGATAATCTATACGCATTAGATGAAGGAACTCATTATTTTGTTGTTTTAAGTACGGATGGCAGTTATTCGGCAACAAGAGGTTATACCTTATATATACATAATATTGCGCCAATATCAACAGATACAACTGCAAAATTCTACGCCGTTTGTGATAGGGCAAATATAGTTTTTCAATTTAATGCCGCCAGAACAAATTTTTATGTAAATGGAAATGAGATAGATTTCTCATATTCTTACAAGAGAAGTTCAAGCTCGGTAAATTATGATATTTCTTTGAGAAGAACATCAAATTTTAATGTTTGTCTTTTACAAACAGAAGGAACATCACTGCCATTAGAATATCAGCAGGTAATTCCTGATGCGGTATATGTTTTAAACTCATCATTTTCAGGAATAAAAGATAAGTATGTTTTAACATTATCGGTATTTGACTGGAGTACGCCTTGTTATTGGATTCATGTTAGAGGGACAGGAAGTTCCAGTGACATGACATGCTGGAAAGATTTGAACATGGCAAATTTATATATTGATCCGGATACAGGTAAAGTGATAGATATTGAATGGTACAATTATTTTTATGAGAACTTAAATTATAGACTTTCCTTTACCAGACCTTATACCATGAAATATTATTATCCTTATTGGAATGGAAAAGAACCAAATGGAGGAGATGATTGATGATAAGGGTAGGAGAACGTGTTGCAGATATCCATATGGGTAGTGAGCTGAAACAGCGGAAGATAGGACATTCAGATGAAGTAGATGGGGGAAATCAGGAAAACACATATATACATAATAGTTTTGCCTTAGACGCTGGTTATGCAAATTATATCAGAGAAACGGTGCCTAAAACTGTTTGGTCAAATGATTATCTTCGAGAATTATGGGATGAAAATGCTAAATATTTAAAGAGTATCCGTGAAAGTAAAAATGGGTATGGTTTCGATGATATTGGAATGGGAGCTGCATATGCCTATTCTACTATGTATCAAAAAATTGTAGAAGGATACAGTAATGGAACAAGAGAAGTGTATGTATGCGATGATTCAGAGAGTGGAAAAAGACGTTTGCTGTCAATGGATGAAGAATTGGAAAAGCTAAATAAAGGTTTTGAGGAATTGATAAAATGGGATAAAATGGTTGCCAAAAGTCAAAAGCAAAATGCAGAAAATAAGCAGAAATTTCAGAATATAAAATTGAATGAATCGTTTGATACTTTTGATATAAATCAGGCATGTGACTATATTCAAGATTCTTATTTAGAGTTCCGTTCACTTTATCTGGAGCAATATGAAAAAACGGAAGGAAATATAGATATAAAGTCTTTGTTTTCTTCTGTTTTAAGAAGCGGAAATCAGGATATGCATAAATATTGTGAATTTCTGTTTGAAAAAATTGGTTTTATTGTTTAATGCGGGTATTAAAATGTTTGAGAAATATTGAAATAATAAGGAAAAAGCAAGGGAGGGCAGTGGACTATGAACATTTTAAATAAACAGGTTGATTCCATCTATGACCGACAGAAAAATTTATATAGTAAATATCCGCATTATAGCTAACAGAATGCAGAAAGTAAAAAGGTATGCGAACAAGAAAAAATCACAGCAACATCTGGAAAGGATGTATTGGGTATCACAAAAGGAGATAAAGAAAATTCTTATATTGTGCATTTCTCTGATTCTGCAATGGTCAGCAGGGCAGTTGCAAGAGGATATGTTACGGTCAATGGTAAAGAGGTGGAATTGACGGAAGATACCAAGCAGCAGTTGTTAAAGACAGACAAAGAAGCCAGCACCGCAAGGGAAAAGGCATATCAGGATTATGTTATGCAGCATGAGATGGCGGTTGCAAAGCAACAGAGTGAAGCGTGGAGAAAAGCGTTAGATGGAGTGCCGGATAGTTTAAGAATGTTGTTGGAAATAAATAATACTGAAAATGTGCCGGAATATTCAGAAAAACAAAAAAAGCAATATAACGATGCAATCAAGGCTTATGATCATACCGGTAACGGTGTAAGCTGGTCGCAGTTTGAATGGAAAACTTACGATACGCAGATGACAGTTACATTTGAGGATTCGGTGAAAGTTGAAGGCATTTCGAAAGGAATGAACCTGATAAATGGATAAGCATAATAGAGGTTAAGATATATGCAGAGAAGATAAAAATGTGAGGTGGATTCATGGGAATTTCGATTTCAAATGCAACGAGTTCTGCCATTACAAAATATAGTGAATCGCTGAGAAGTGGAGAACCTGATTGGTCTATGATTCCAAGTGCAGGGAAAAGCAATAAGTCACAGGCAGAGTTTGTCTCTGAGATTAAGGAACTGGCTCAGAGAGCTGCCAACACTACGAGTAAAACGGAATTAGAATCTATTCACAGGCAGAGAACAAGGTTATGTGCAGAATACATATCCGATGTATCCCCTGACAGAAAGGCATTATATCAGCAGGCTAAAAATGCGGTAAAAAGTCAAAATGGTAATCCGAAATGCAAAGGAATCGGAGAATTATCATTGCTCGATTTTCTGGAGAGGGCAGAGGGGAAAAATAACAACCTTGCGCAAAAGAAGTTTGCTCTGGCGGGAGGAGGCACACTGGAATGTCCGATTCTGACAGGCGAAGGATATGGTGCCGACATTTCTTATCAAGGAACAAAAGTGTTGACCTATCTGGGAGATAGTTATGGATGGGGATGCGAAAGAACTCCGGCTGAGCGGGAAAAGGAAAGAGAATTTTACGGAATTTACTTCAATGAATACCATACGCAAAAGAATGCCCAAAGCTCAGAATTGAAAGAACTGCCGAACTATTTGGAAGAGAAAACGTCTTTTGATAGGAAAGCGTAAGGATATAGGTAAGATAACAGGTTTAATATGGGAGGATGTTTTATGTCAAAAATAACGGATTATGCTTTTTGTTTCAAAAATCATTTGGGACATCAGGAGTAAATGCAATAGGCAGTTTTCAGTTGTCCCAGTTGAACAGCAGTTCTGTTAAGTCCAAGTTAAAAGCTGCCGGGATTAACACAAACAGCAAACAATATAAAGCCGCAGTAAAACAAATGATGTCTGCTGGAAATGGTGCAATGTATGGCAATATTCAGGGAATAAAAAATCTGATGAGTCATTATGACAAGGATGGAGATTATATCAATTCTGTTAATGGATTGGCGGGACTTTTAGTGACAGACGAAAATGAAAATTCGAGAAAACGGATCATATCAATTCCGGATAGCAGCAAAGAAGAAATGTATGAACTGACAAAAAAAGAGTTCCTGCGTGAAAACGGTGTCCACAATGGAGATACAACAAAACGTTCCGAGGTATATAACAATTTGTATCGCAAAATGCAGAAAAAGGACAGATTGGCTGCCGGGTATACGCTTGAAAAATATGAGAGAATTTACAGACAGGCATTTTATGATGCCGCAAAAAAGGCTGATCCTAACTGGGAAATTGGTAAGCCAATCAAAGATGGCGCATTAGATAGTGTTACAAGAGAATTGGCAGAGTCGGGGAAATCTCCTGCACAGGCAACGCTTGATACTAAAATTTAACATATCAGGTATATTTGAATAATTAAAAAGAGAAAATTTTGAGCTGATTGGAGAAACAAAAATATGAACATTAGTTCTAGCCTGAATACCGTATCTTCATCATACGGTCAACAAAAAGGTAATCAAATGAAAACTCCTGCATCTGGGGAAAAGACATTTTATACGGCAGAAACACCAAAGGTATATCAGATATTTACAACAGATAATATGTTGTGGACAGGAGGTAATGGTACAGGTCTTTCTTATTGTCTTAA
>ENA-UEOI01001881-UEOI01001881.1-human-gut-metagenome-genome-assembly--contig:-NODE-1881-length-16603-cov-2.821675_pt1 | contig 16603 bp, 7 predicted proteins | sample MGYA00242883_ERZ507882 | MGnify/ENA primary metagenome ERZ507882 (study PRJEB26167, sample SAMN06115502) | human gut metagenome | host: Homo sapiens | place: China:Chongqing | collected 2015-07-29...
AACGTGCGTAAGCGGGGCAAAGAACATGCAGACACAACAGAAGATAAAAAAAATAGCGATTCTATTACTGACGATAACGCTGGTTCTGGGATCATTCGTCACAACAGCCGTCGCGATGCCGGGAATGAACACATTCGGGCCGATGGATTATGATGCGTCTAATGCGACAGAAATCCCGCGTAATTCATATACTCGTATTTCAAGCTCAGCGGAAGAATACCCCGAAATGCAGGAGTTGCAGATCCTGAATGATCATAAAGATGATATGGATCACGACAACATTTTTTACATTGTCGTAATCCCCGGTTTAGATACGAAAAGCGCGACGCGAAACGACTATGCGTTGACGTTGACCTTAACGGAGCGCAATGGCAATGCGCCTACCGTTAAGCTTGCACAAGCTAATTATTATCGGCCTGTTCAAGTGAAATGGACAGCAAATGACGGGAGACAATGCGATCTATTCATTATCGCGACACCTGAAATACGTAACTATACGGATGCCGATTATACAGAAGCATCCATTTATTATCTGGAATCATTAAATAAAGTGCAGTCACTGTATGACACGCTTTCTACAAATACAAAAGCAGTTGTTGGCGGCTATCACCCTCAGAATTTCCGGTGCTTACAAAAAATATGCAGAAACCATAGCGGTGCAGTATTGAGTTTTGGCTGGACCGATGGTTATGTATCAAACCCGCCTGAGCTTAGTGCAATTAGGCAAAATTTTTCCGAACGTAGTGCACTGGCGCCGGACCAGGCGGCGGCGTTTTTTACTGATATACTTCCCTATTATATGGATTATTGCCGGCAGCCTATTGAAAAGCCGGAGCTATCCAGCCTGCAAGTCATGGGGAGTGAAGCCGTTGCTGTATCAGATACGGAATATGCGCTATATTTGCCGGAGGGAACCAATTGGAAGAAGGCTAACGGATCACTTAACATGGTGGTAACGGCGCCATATTCTGCGGTCACGAGCGGCACATGGGCAGCGAACACCACGGTCTTGTTGGACATTTACGCAAGAGACCCTGCCACGAATACCGTTTATGATACCGAAAAAGGTGGTCGCGTAGTCAGCAGCTATGTCGTGAAGCTCTACTCCGGTGCTCCGAATTATGCGATCGCAGCATTTCAAATAAATGATCGCACTGCCAATATTGACGAAGATAAGAAAATCATTTCCTTGCATTTAGCCAAGAACTGGTCATGGAGTCAAGTTCCGCAGATCACGAATTCCGGTACATCTTATGAATTTCTGGATGCGGATGGACAACCCGTAGCACCTGATGCAGATGGTAAGATCAACTTTGCGGTGGCAAAGAAGCTGCGGTTGATTGAGGATCTGACATCGTATGCGCAGGCAGGCGCCGATACGGGTGGGCTTTATTACACCAAGGATTATACGCTGAATATAACACGGGGCAATTCATCAGAATGTAAATTACTCAGCTATTCTGTGGGCATAACAGGTGAAACGATCCTATGGGGTGAAAATAATACAATCACTGTGACCATCCCCTACGCGGACAACTGGAGTATTCTCAAAAGCAGTTATACCGCATCTTATGATGCGACAGTCACTGTATTGGGAACAGAAGATTTTGAGCATTCTGAGACCACCCCTATTAAGTACCGGGTAACGGCGGAGAATGGAACGTCTCATCAGGACTACTCGATTGTCGTGAAGATGCTCCCTGCCTCTTCTGACAACAAGTTAAAGACTTTCGATTTCGGCACGCTGTCGGGTAAAATCGACCACGAAGCCGGGACGGTCACGCTGGAGTTGCCAGCCGGTTCATCCAAGCGATTTGCACCGTCCATTACGCTTCCTGAGTTTGCCACGGTAGAGCCTGCCAGCGGCGTTTTGCAGGATTTTACTGAGCCGGTTGTCTACACTGTTACCGCGCAAAACGGGGAGGCCAAGAGATATACCGTCACTGTTACAGTATCCACGCAGCGGCAGGAAAATCCGGATAAAAGCAAATATGAAAGCCTACTGAATACCATTATCGATAAATATCGGGGCAGCGCCAGTGATGATTGGGAATGGATGCAGCTTGGTATATATGAAAACCAGCAGCAGAGCAGTGGGCCAAATACAAACAACGGCTTCAGTATTGCCAAGGAGATCAAGGATCTGAATGTAGGCCCCAATGGCACTATGACAGACGTCGCACGGTTGATTATGCTCTTGACCTCAAGAGGCTACAATTGTTCAAATCTTGCACAGTATAACGATGGCGCACCGTTTATAGATAAGGTTGGGAATCAGATCGACAACCTGGTTGCGAATCTGCTTGAAACGAAAAGCGGAACGATTTTTGGCGTCTCATTCGGCTTGTGCGCATTAGATATGGGAACTTATTCCGTTCCTGCGAATGCTGCACGCACAAGAGAGTCTTTGCTGGATACACTTCTCCAATGCACGTTTGATCCACCGGGAATGTACGGAATGGATGAGGTTGGCATGGTCATGTATGCAATTGCGCCTTATCAGGACGATCCAGTGTATGGTGAGCGTGTTCGTGCGAAATTAGATGATGGTGTCGCTGCGATTGTCAAGTATATGCGAGAGGACTACACATTCGTGTATGGCGCACAGGTCAACAGTGAGACAACGGCGCAGGTCATTTGCGCCTTGGCATCCTGCGGCATTGATCCGTACAGCGATCCGAGATTCGGTAATGGAACAACTACCGTGTTGACGCAATGGATGGACTTGTTTGCGACATTAGACGGATTCAAGCACACACAGGATGGTACCACTAATACAATGGCGACGTACCAATCTTGCTATGCGCTGCAATGGTATCTTGGATTCTTGAATAAGGGTGGAGCAGGGTATCCGTACCACCTCTACTATCATCGTTACGATTTTTCTACGGTTCTCTCGACCGACGCAGATATCTTGTCGTTTTCCATTGAGGGCCAAAACGGAAAAATCGAGACAAAGGATGGTAAAAATACAATCACCGTTACCTTACCGAAGGGAATGTCCCTCCAGAATATAACGCCCGACTTCACGTTATCGGCAGGTGCAACCTTGGCAGCTCCGACGCTCCCTGTTACATTTGTCGAGAACGTAGCCCAGCCGTTTACAGTGCTGGCCGAGGATGGCCTGACCACAAAAACCTATGAGGTCACGGTTACGCTTGGCGACGTGGATCCGGCAGGCGCGAAGCTTGATACTTCGACCATAGTCCTGCAAGATGCCAATCAGCGTAATCTTGATATTCTGGACAAGGCCGTCACAGTGAAAGAGGACGGCGCGGACGTTTTGCTGACGGTCAGCAGTGGCATTGACGTAACAAAGCTGCGCGTTATTGCCAACATCTCGTATGGCGCGAGTGCCTCGCCTGTCTTGGATGGCTCTGTGAACCTTGACCTTTCGGATTGGACGGAGTTTACCATTACCTCTGCGGATGGCAAAAACCACGCTGCTTATCGAATCAAAGTGCAAGCGAAAACGGTAGCCTCCATCACGGCATTTTCGCTGACGATCAGTGGCAAGGTTTACGACGGAGTCATTGACAACGTAAGCGGCACGATCTCCGTGACTGGGGTGGATGACAGCAATCTGACCACTACAAAATTTGCGCCGGACATCACGCTGGGCGCTGGCACAACGGTGTGCAGCCCGCTATCTGGAACTGAACAGGACTTCTCCGCACCGGTCACCTATACGGTCACAGGCCGCGATGTGGAGAGCCGTACTTATACGGTTCGGGTAACGAACACGGCAGGCAGCTTGATCTCTGCCTCCGGAGAGACGCCAACACCGTCCAGCTCTGCCAGGATTGAGAAGTTCACGGTACTGGGTGTAGACGGTGAGATTGATCACACCGCTGGTACGATTGAGGTCGTACTGCCGAACGGGACAGACGTAACCGCGGTAGCACCTGTGGTCACTGTGCCTGCTGGTGCGGTGGTAAGTCCTGTGTCCGGTGAAGTGGTGAATCTGTCCACACCTCTTACCTATACCGTGAGGCTTGGCAGCGAGACGCGATACTATGTTGTTCGCGTGGTGTATCAGCGCAGTACCTCGCAGCAGCTTTGGGACAAGGTCTCTGAAGATAATACGGTAACCGATCATCAGGAGAGCCGCAGCACACACCGGTTCTCGTAAGGAAGGTCAGACCGATGATGGAGAATATAATCACTATTAAATGAAGGTGGGAATTTAATGAAAAAAAGATTCATTCCCCTATTGGCACTTTTGCTGTCGCTATGCATTATTGTGCCTGTATCTATCGCGCAAATAATGGCGGCAGGTGCAGTTCAGATCAATGTTACCGCCAAAGGCGGCAGTGTAGTAATTGGCGATAAAACGGTGAAGGATGGCGGGAAGCATTCGGTTTCACCAGAGTCAGAAGAAGATAAAGATATAAGTGTAAGTATAAAGGCGGAGCCAGATGAAGGCTATATTTTTGGAAGCTGGTCTGTGGATATTAGTGGAACTATTGATAATGAAAACAGCGAAACCGCAAATTTAACTGTTGACGTTGGTACATCGTCTGTTACCCTTACTGCGAACTTTCAAAAGACGCTAACCGTCACGCTGAATCAGGCAGAGGGCGGCACGGCAACGATCACGCAGACGGATAATGCCATTAGCAGTACGACAACAACAGTGACCGGCGTGGATGACTCCAGCGGTAATGTGGTCGCCACGCTGACCGCAACAGCTGATGATGGTTATGCCTTTTCTGGATGGAAAGTCACCTATCTCAAAAACGGGAAGGAGCATGATGCCTATGCAAAAGGCACAAACATGCGGTACCAATATGTGATAGATGGTAACGTGTCGAAAGACTCTATCAAAGTAGGCTTCAATGATAATGGTACTAAAATGTACGCGATATACCACGTGTCGCTTGTTGTTACCCCGCAATTCACAAAGCAGTTGGATGTGACCATCGCGGAATCCGAGGGCGGCACCGTGACCTCTTCTGATACGCTGACAAGCCTTGCATCCGGAGCGCAGGTGACTCTTACCGCAGCTCCCAATGAGGGCTACGGTGTGCTGGGCTGGAATGTAACAGACAAGGATGGCAACGCCACGAGCGACTATACGCTGAAGATGGCAAACGACACGGCGACGATCACGCTGGGAAATACCTCGCTGAAGGTTTCTGCCCAATTCAGTGCCGATGCAGGAAAATTTGTAGTCGATCCTACAGAAAAGAATCCTCCTACGGCAACACTTCGTAATGGAGTGGATTCTATTCAGAACGGCATAACGGTTGTTTCAGGCTGGAACAACAATAAAAATGAAGAGTTGGTCATGACGATCATTCCCACACAGGATCCGCGGACGATTGCAAATGCGAGCCTATATATGGCCGTATGGAAATTTGCAGCCAGCGGCTATGCCGAGGGAGCGACGCTGGGCTTTTCCGCGGATGTGGAAGTGAGCGACAGCAACAGTGCCAATTATAAGAACATCACCTTCAAATCGGACTGCGCCCACCCGTGGGAGGAGATCCCCTTCACCATCACGGATGTCAACGGCAATGTAAAGCAGGCGAAGATCGTGCTGGATTACCCCAGCAAGGGCACTGTCAGTATTGAAGGCACCGGTAAGGTAACGGTCAACGGCAGCGAATATGCCAATGGCGATGTGGTCAAGGCCGTGCCCGGCGCGGAACTGACTCTTCAAGCGACAGAGGCCAGCACATTCGCAGGCTGGGAAGTCACCGGCATGACGCTGACTGAGGAGCAGACCAAGGCGAATCCGCTGACCATTACCGCACCTGAAGGCAGCTTTACCATTAAGGCAAAGTTTCAGACAGGTGATAGTGACAATGTTACTGTCCAAGTGAAGCTCATGCAAGATATCTACGATAGAAGCTCAGATAAATTCTGGGCTGAAGGAGTCTTTGTTAACAGAATGTTTGACGTTGTTCTCATGAATGACAAGAGCTTTGATGATCTGGTAGCTGGCAGGTTCTTTGGCACTGATAAAGGAGCCACCGCAGTTGATGATAATCACAATGTCTTCAGAGTTGAGAAGGGCCAGAAAGTATGTGTAAAGCTTTTGGGATTCAACGAGAAAATCAAGTCAAAAGTCGGGTATGTCTTAGAGAGTCTGGAGTCGAATATCCCAGAGGCAGATATCATTGACCAAAGGACTGTCAATGAGCTGCTCAATGGAAGAACATGCGAAGTTACATACTTGGCGTTTTATGCTCGGCAGGACATTGTTGTGACTGGCAACATTCACGAACTGTATAATGTGGAAATAAAGGCATCCAGCAACGACTCTCAGATGGGCAGGGTTGAATTGACCCCCACAAGCAGCACTAATCTCTATAAAGAGAGAACGACGTTGCTTATGTACGCCATTCCCGAAGACGGGTATATATTCAAAGGCTGGACAGAAACGGGCGGATCGTATTTGACCGAAGCCCAGAAATCACAGATGACTGTACAGTTCGTAGTAGGAACGAAGGACACGCAGTTCACCGCCACCTTTGAAGAGGCCAGCGAGATCACACCGCTTCCGGTAAGGGTCAATGTGGATTATAGCGATAAAGCTGTTGTTACCGTTAATGGGAGCCGTGATATTACATCCGCCAAGCCCGGAGCGCAGCTTACCGTAGCAATCAGCGATGTAGACGAGTATTATCTCTTTGATCATTGGGAAATCACGCAGAACGGCGTTGAAAACGCGGATCCGTTGTTCCCTGATGCGGAAAAGAAGAATACATCGATAACCTTCACGATGCCGTCTAATGCAGAGGGTGTAACGATACATGCCGTGATGAAAGAGCGGCTAATAAGCGTGGGTTATCAGGTAATTGTGAACAATCAAAGCCATAGCGATATGGCAGTGTTTACCTTTACGGTTAATGGGCAAAACGTACCTTCTGGCAAAGAAATTCTGAAGAAGGGTGATGTATGTCAATTTACCGTAACACCTACAGATCCTGAGCATTACGTGTTGAAGGAAATCACTGCGTACCGCGTGGAAACTGAAATGGAAAGACAGTTCTTCGTAACAACAAATGCTTCGGGCTCGTTTATAGTTGATGAATGGTATTATTCTTATTCGCTCAAAGTCACGCTTGAAGAAAAGACCGAAGATAACGCTCGGCATGATATCACGCTGACGCAAGTGACAGGCGGTACGATCACATCTTCCAACTCGACCGCACAGCCGAACACGACCGTTACGCTGACCGCTGCTCCCGATAGCGGCTACGCGCTGAAGAGCTGGATCGTGAAGGACGAACAGCAGAAGGCCATTTCTGTCACCACTGATAAGACTGACCGCAATGTTGGTACTTTCACGATGCCTAAGAGCAATGTCACGGTAACGGCAGAGTTTGAGTCCACATCGGAGATCACACCGACGATCACATCTGTCGCACTGGTAAAGAGTGCAGATGGCAGTCTGGTCGCAAAAGGCGCTCCGTCTGGCGACAAGTGGACGATCACCATTCCCAACACCGTGTCGGCAGAGACGGTTGCCAAGATCCCTGAAGGACTGTCCGGTTTGAACCTAAAAATCGTTACACCTGCTGGCGTAAAGGTAAAGCAGGAAGGCGGAGGCGGCAGCTATGAAGGCGATTGGTCTAAGGGTGACATCTCCTGCTATATGCCGGTAGGCGAAGAAGTTATGTTCAAGGCAACAGCAGGAACAGCTACCAAGGATTATACCATTAAGCTGATCTATTCTGGCTCTGGTGAACCTACGGAGCCTATCCTGTCCAACGGTTCCGCCACACGTATCAGCAATAGCGGCGCAGCCGTACAGTTCAGCTCGAATGTGGCAGGCAATTACTTCTATAAGGTTGTCAACCACAGCGCGGCGGTGCCTACGGTGGAAGAGATTTTGGCTTCTTCCAACAAGGGGACAGCCAGTACAGGCGTGAATAACATCACTCTTAGCAATTTGGGCGATGGCGCACGCGACATCTATATTGTTGTTGTGGATGCCTCCAATAACAGGAGCGTGGTTCTCAAGATCGAGATCCCCGCTTATGGCAGCATTGATGTACCGGATACCGGAGCGTACACTATTACAGTGAAGGCACCCAAGGGCGGCACCATCACCCCCAACCGCGCCAAGGCCAACGCGGGCGATGAGATCATCGTTACCGTAACCCCCGACAGCGGTTATCAGATGGTGGCGGATTCGCTGACCTACACGCTGGCTGTTGCTGGCGGTGAGACAGTGAAAATCACCAACAACCGCTTTACCATGCCTGAGGGTAATGTGAGCATCAGTTGTCAGTGGGAGACTGCCGCGACGACCTCCACGGGCATCACAGGCTTCTCCATCAACGGCGTGGCCGGTGCGGTGAACAACACCACCAATACCATTACCATCACCATGCCCCGCGGCACAGATGTGACGAAGCTGACCCCGGTTATCGCCACAAACGGCGTCAAGTCCCTGACACCTGGCAGCGGCGAGACGGTGAACTTCACCAATGCCGTGACCTACACCGCCGCCATGGAGGATGGCAGCAGCAAGACCTATACTGTCACGGTCTACGTGGACAAGGGGACGCTGGCCGATCAGTTCTGGGATAAGCTGACTGATTTCGCCACCCAAGTTCCCTGGTGGCAGTATGCCGAAAAGCAGCAGAGCACCAGCAAGTATCCCAAGTATTGGTAAATAATTCTCTCTGCGCAAGGGAGGCTGCCGGCAACGCCGGCAGCCTCCTTCTTATTTTCCATCCTTCGCTGCTACGAACCAGCGGCCTTTTTCAAACCAGAGAGAACTCTCCCTGCCCCGTATGCGGCAGGTATATCTCTCTCCCACGCCGCCTACACTTTGGCAGGCTGCGCGGCGCACGTCCAGTATCTTGTCGATATGATATCTGCGCATTTCGTCAAACTCGATCTCGATAGGACGCATCTTCCCGTTGGCGTCAAAATGCACCGTCACCGGCACATACTTCTTTTCAAGTTCCATGGATATTCCCCCTATCCTGCGAAGTAGCCTATCGGATGCACGATATGGTCATCCTTGGGATTGATACAGCCCAATGCCGGGTCAGACATGGTGATAGCGCGGCGCACACTCATATAGCCATATCGCTGCCGCAGCCTGTCCACGGCTACGTCGATCTGCTCCCATGCGCTCCGATGCCTATCATTATCGAAAAGCGATGTTTGTATCCCCATAGCCGCATCTACCAGTTCGGCGCCGCGCACACCAATGCTGCGTATCGGCGCCGTCCAGGAATAGCTTCGACGGAACAAATCGAACGCCACTTCTGCGATCTCCGCACTGGAGCAGGTGGGAACTGCCAGTTTCTTTTGCCGGCAGTACCAATGCAGCTCCGTATCCCGGACAGCAACTTCGACCACCGTACACTTTGATGCCAGCTCCCGCATTCTGCAGGCGACGCTTTCCGCCAACAGATACAGCATGAGACGCACATCATCGTCGCTCACCAGATCGCGCGGCGTGGTGGCGCTGTTGCCTACCGATTTTATGGCACGGATATGATCACTGCGCTGCACAGGCGATACATCAAGCCCGTTGGCGAAAGTGTGCAGCACCAGCCCCATTTTCCCCAGCTTGTATTCCAAAAGCTTCGGCGACGCCTCGGCAAGCTGCCCGATGGTATAAATCCCAACACCACGCAGCTTGCGCTCTGTGGCAGGACCAACATAGAGCAGATCGGCTGCTGACAGCGGATAGACAATTTCTTTATAGTTATCCCGCTCGATACGGGTGATGGCGTCCGGCTTTTTATAGTCACTACCCAGCTTCGCCGTGATCTTATTGTTGGAAACGCCGATGCTGGCGGTGATCCCCAACTCAAACTTGATCCGCTCGCTGATTTCTTCAGCAATACTCACGGCCGAACCGAACAGACCGACGCTGCCGGTCACATCCAACCAGCTTTCATCAAGGCCAAACGGCTCGATCTGGTCGGTGTATTTCTCGTAAATCTCGCGAGCCATCTTACTGAATCGGATATACTCCCTCATATCGGCAGACAGCACCACCAGATCGGGACAAAGCTGCTTCGCCTGCCAGATGGTCATGCCGGTTTTGACGCCTCGTGGCTTTGCTACATAGTTGGCAGTAAGGACGATTCCGTGACGGGCCTCCGGATCACCGCAGACTGCCACCGGCTTTTGCCGCAGTTCAGGGCGACGCTGACATTCCACAGATGCATAAAATGCGTTCATATCTACGTGTAGAATATGCCGTCCCATCTATCCGTCTTCCTCTCAGTTTTCTCAAGCATTATAATAGAACATAAGTTCTATATGCGCAAGAGGTAAATACTGTCGGCACAGCTCATGGCTGTCATTTTGACGACACAAAATATAGGAGGCATGTCTGTACAGTTCTTACAGCGGTTGTGTGGTGATGGACATGTACTCAGAGATAATGGCAGGTCTGCAAGGAAAAATTCTATGCTTTATACAAAAGCCTTACCCCCAAACGGCACCGTTTAAAAATCTTCAATTCTTATCAAATTGTGGAGAACCTATCGGCGATTCCGGCTCCCGCGTTGTATCCGGCACGATTCTACGAGAGAAACGCCTCGCATCTGCGGCAGTCATTATCCGGAAGCAACGATGCCCTTTGACGCGCTTTTTAGTTGCAGAAACAACAAAAAGCGGTCGGAAATTGTGCAAAAAAACATTGCCTGTCACCAGAAACTTTGGTACTATGAGAATGAAAAAGTGTCGATTGTTGGTACGTGTCCCGCCGAGAGGAGATATCCTATGAACGTGACCGTTGCGGATTGCCTGAAACTTCCCACGCTGCGTGAAGCACAGTTGATTGCCGGAGCAAAAGGAACAGATCGCGCGGTATCCTCTGTCAGTGTACTGGAGTGGCCGGAAACAAATCTATTATCTGACGAGCTGATTGTCGGAAATGAGCTGATCATATCTGCTCTTGTGACCATTAAAGATGATGTTGCCCGTCAGTGCAGTGTTTTGCGGCACTTGCGAAGCATGGGCGCAGCAGGGCTTGTCCTGTTTTATGTTGGGGTCTTTATCCCTCGGATTGATGAGGCACTGATCGCAGTTGCGGATGAGATTAACCTCCCGCTGATTGCCATGCCCTTTGGACGCATGGACTTTCGGTATTCTGATGTAATAACAGATGTGGTGGAATATATTCACAACAGACGGATGCACGGAAATTATTATGCCACCGAGCTGATGAACAGCATCGCCCTTCTGGAGCCGCAGCAGAGAAATATCAACACCGCCCTGCGGCTGCTTTCTGACCGCCTGCACTGCACACTGCTGCTGACGAACCGGTATTTGGACCGGCGCGGCGCGGCAGCATGGCCGGTTTCCAATCAATGGGACTTCCATGCTCTGCTGCAAGCATTGCGGCAGCGGCGAGAGCCAATAACCCGGCAGATGACAACGATGAAGCTGGACGGGAGATGCTTCAAGCTTTGGGATGTTCCAGTTCTGTCCAAAACACATCGAGGGATGCACCTGCTGGCGCTGGACGAGTTTGACCAAATGGATCCTGAAAGGCTGCAGCAAGCAGTAGATGTTGTTGCGTTATTCTTGAACATCTGGGACAAAGGCATCTGCTACGATGGCACAGATGCGTTGATCGAGGCCATATTAACGGATGACCCCGCTAAAATGAGGAAGTTGGCGCAGCAGATGGGCATTTCCATAGGCATCGTTAATACTATGTGGGTCTTACAGGTTTCGGATATCCAGACCAGTCAGGAACTGACGGCCAGCCAAATGCTGGTCATTATCGTAAAGCTGAAGGTATATCTACAGGATCATCATAAGGTTGTCATTGTGGATAGCTATGGTGCCTCTATTGTTGCCTTGACTGACGGGATGCTGTTCGAGGAAAACATGCGTGAGCTGGGCGAGCACTTTGTTTCACTACTTGAAAAGAAAGGATATGCTGCGCACGGCTGCGTCTTCGATGATCTTGAGAACACCTCGCAAGCCCGCGATGCATATAACCGGATGATACGCTGCTTTGCAGAGCTCTGTGCTGTGTATCCGCGGCGTAAGATCTATTCAGACAGCGATTTGCGCTATGTGCAATCATGCATCGACTACGTGAAGCGAGGCGAAGAAGCGGTAACGGGCTGTCTGCTGCCGATCCGAAAACTTAAGGATACCGCAGACGGGGACATTCTGATAGAAACGCTATGTACCTATCTTTTGGACGCAGAATCTAATACACAAAGCACAGGGGAGCTGTTATATATTCACAAGAATACCGTACACTACCGGCTTAATAAGATACGGAGTGTTTTGCGGTGTGATCTGGTGCAAATGCCCGCGACCCTCGCCGTATATGAGGCGGCGACGGTTTATCGCATCCTAAAGGAGCTTTAGTCGTTTTCCACAATCCAATTGAGCAAACTCCACAAAGAGAGACTGCATATGCGGTCTCTCTTTGTTTTCGCGGCCAACAAAACGGGAGAATCCTTGGTTTGCCACCCGATGACCTCCGAAGGCAGAATCAATATAATCTTATTACAGGACGGAAAACGTTCTCAAAAAAATAAAAACGGAGGAACACAACATGGCAAAGCGAATTCTAAAGGAAGAACAGCTCATTGATGTCATTTGGGGCGCGACCTTAATGGGCGGCGGCGGCGGTGGTGCCATGGTAGGTGGCACAGATCTGCTGGACACCTACAAGAAGCTCCATCCGGAAAAGCCGGTGGAGCTGACGCTTTTGGAAACCTGCGACATGGATCCGGAGGCTTACGGCGCTGTTACCGCCGGTATGGGTGCGCCCACCGTGCTGAAAAATGTCGACTTCTCGCAGTATGCGGTCAACGCCTTCAATGCATTGAAGGCGTTGGGTGCCAAGATGGATCCTCCCCGTAAGCTGGAATACTCTGTTCCGGTGGAGTTGGGCGGCTTTAACACCTTCTGCCCCATGCTGATCTCTCTGCTCAACGACATTCCCTTTATCGACTGTGACGGCGCGGGCCGTGCGGTGCCTGCGCTGGACACCCTGCTGCTGCATATCAACGGGCTGGATACATCTCCTTTGGCGATGGCGGACGGCAAAAACAACAAGGTTACCATCGAACTGAATGACGCCAAGGACGCGCCCATGGGTGAGGAGATCGGACGCTGGATCTGCACCGCCTTTGGTCAGATCGCCGGTCTCTCCGGTTGGATGGTTCGGAAGAGTGACATCGAGGAGTCCCTGCCCTGCGGCACTGTGACCTTGTGTGAGAAGATCGGTCATGAGCTGCGCAGGTGTGCAAAGGATGGCTCTAACGCCTTTGAGGCACTTGCACAGGCCGGGATTGAATGCCGTTTCCTGACGCGCGGCAAGGTCGTCAAGCAGGAGAATCTGCAGGCCAAGGGCTTTGACTACGGCAAGGTGTACGTTGAAGGCGCGGACGGCCAGTGGATCATCTACTTCCAGAATGAGAACCTGCTGGTGGAGCATGACGGTAAGCCTATTATGACGGTGCCTGATATCACCTGCTACTACAACGCCGCTACTGGAGAGCCTCTGACCAACGCCGATATCACAGAGGGTATGGAGATCTGCCTGGGTGCCATCAAGGCTCCCGATGCATGGTGGAAGAATCCCAATATGTTTGACGTTTGGAAGCCCTTCCTGTCCAATGTCGGCTATGAGGGCGGCAACATCCCGTTCACCAAGTAAATTTGACCGCATTACCATATATCTCCGAGAGGGACAGGGCTCGTCCCCGTCCCTCTCGGTGTTTTGGTGACCAATCGCATTCCCCATCCAAGATTATTTCGGAGAGGAGAATAACAACATGGAAGAAAATAAGACGACTGTAACAGAAACCAAGCAGGAGGATAAAGGCTTATCCCAGATTCAACCCAACGAAAAACGCTCCTGGTGGAGTATCGCTTTCATTTGGGTGGGTACCATGATCTGTATCCCCATGCTGATGGTCGGCGGCATCTTCGGAGGTGTGCTGACCATGGGTTCCATCTTTTGGGCCACCCTCATCGGGTTTGCCATCTGCTGCACCATGATGATCCTGGGCGGCATTGTCGGCTCTGACACCGGTCTGAACGCCACCATGTGTTCCACCAGAGCCTTCGGTATGACAGGCGCCAACTTCACCATGGCGCTGGTTATCTTTATCTGTGAGGCAGGTTGGTTCGCCGTGCAGACCGCCACCTGCGCCGTGGCCTTCAACACACTGTTGTTCCATTTGGGCGTAGAATTCCCCTTCTGGCTCAGCTGTGTTATCTGGGGCGTTGTCATGTTCATCACCGCCGTTTACGGCGTGAAGTGGATGGCGGTCTTGAATTATATCGCCGTTCCCCTTCTTGTGCTGCTGTGCGCCTATGGCGGTATCCATTCCATCAACACCGCCGGTTGGGGCAACATCGCCTCTGCCGTTTCGGAGAACCTGATGCCCCTGCCCGCCGCTATCTCCACCGTCATTGGTCTGTTTGCATTGGGTGCCACCTGCAACGCAGACTATACCCGCTACTGTAAGACCCGCGGCGATGTGGTGAAGGCCACCTTGATTGGCGTTATGCCTGCAGCTCTTCTGATGATCATGGTGGGCGCCATCATGTCAATCGGCACAGGCAACTATGACGTGGCCGCCATGTTCGCAGGCTTGGGTCTGCCCATCGTTGCCATGCTGGTGCTGATCCTCGCCACTTGGACCACCAATACCGGCAACGCCTATATGTCCGGTCTGGCCGCCTGCAAGATGTTCTCCATTAAAGACAGCAAGCGTCCTCTGGTCACTATGATCTGCGGTATGCTGGGCGTCCTCATGGCCATTGCCGGTCTGGCGGACTTCCTGAACACCTACATCAGTATTTTGGGTGCAGTAGTGCCTCCCATCATGGGCGTTGTTATCTGCGATTACTGGGTCATCTGCAAGGCCAGGAAGGAGAACTGGTCTCCCGTGCGCGGCATCAACTGGATCGGCATCATCGCGTGGGTCATCGGCGGCGGCTTCGCCCTGCTGGAGACGCTGGGCGTGGTGACGGTGTTCTCCTCCGCACTGGACGGCGTGATCATCGCCTTTGTGGCCTACTGGATCCTCTATTCCCTGCTGAAGAATACCAAGCTGGCCGGCTCCGGCGATATGACTATCGAAGAAGCCTGCTCTGTCGCACAGTAAGGAGTGTTTGCTATGAGTAAAGACAAATCGTTAGATATTGTATTGTCCGAATTTCTGGAGCTGGCAAAGGTGCCCCGCCCTTCCCATCACGAGGAGCGTGTCAGCGAGTACCTGTTCCAGTGGGCCAAAAGCCATGGTCTGGCCGTGGAAAAGGACAACATGAATGAGATCATTATTGACAAGCCCGCCTCCCCCGGTTGCGAGAATGTACCCCGTGTGATCTTTCAGGCACACATGGATATGGTCTGCGTATGCGAAGAGGGCGTCACCTACGATCCTATGAACGACCCTATCAAGGTCATCAACGATGGTGTGACTCTGACCGCAGACGGCACCAGCCTGGGTGCCGATGACGGTATCGGCGTGGCGATGTGCCTGTACCTGCTGCAGGACGACACCCTGCGTCACGGTCCCATCCGCGCCATCTTCACCACCAACGAGGAAGACGGCATGGACTCCATCGCCATTGACCCCAAGTATCTTGACGGCGGCTATCTGGTCAATTTGGATTGGGAAACGCTGGGCTCACTGTGCAATTCCTGTGCCGGCGGCGACTTCTTCAACTACAGCCACAAGGCCGAGTGGGAGACGCCTATTGTGGGCTGCAAGACGCTGACCATTTCCCTCAGTGGTCTGCTGGGCGGTCACTCCGGCGTGGGGATCAACAAGGGTCACGCCAATGCGCTGGTCAGCATCGCTACGCTGCTGGCTATGCTGCGGCAGGGCGGCGTCAGCTACCGCGTGGCCTCCTTCAGCGGCGGTCAGGCGAAGAACGCCATCCCCGCATTTGGCACCGCCACCATTGTTCTGTCTGCCACCGAGGAGGACAGGGCCAAGGCTATCATTGAGACCTTCCGCGCAGAGTTCGTGGAGGCTTTCGGCAACATCGAATCGGATATGGTGTTCACCACCACCTTCGGTGATACCGCGCCCGACCGCGTACTGACAGGGGAGGTTGGTTATGGTATGGTAGGGCTGATGACCACGGTTCCCAATAACGTACATACTATGAGTCCGTTCATTGACGGGCTGGTGGAGAGCTCCGCCAACTTGGGTGTGGTGTCCGTGGACGAGGATATGGTGCGTTTCACGGTGTTTGCCCGCAGTAGCGTCGCCTATCAGGCCACTCAGATCGGTGTGATCTGCAGCGCACTGGCCAATAGCTTCGGCTTTACCTTCGACAGCGAGGGCCATGTTCCCGGCTGGGCGGTCAATCCCAACAGCAGGCTGACCCATATCGCTTGCGAGGCCTACAAGCATCTGACCGGCACGGATATGATCGTGGAGCCGGTGCATGCCGGTGTGGAGTGCGGTGCTTTCGCGGAGAAGAACCCTCATCTGGATATGATCTCCATTGGGCCGACGCTGGTGGATGTGCATACGCCCAACGAGGTCTGCAAGATTGAGGACGTCAAGATCACCACCGAGCTGCTGATCGAAATTCTGGAGCGTATCGCCAAATAAAAAGACTTCATCTTACTTCCAATTTAGGCTACTTTCGACCATTGTCTCCTTACAGGTCA
>ENA-UEOI01001887-UEOI01001887.1-human-gut-metagenome-genome-assembly--contig:-NODE-1887-length-16536-cov-4.118780_pt1 | contig 16536 bp, 9 predicted proteins | sample MGYA00242883_ERZ507882 | MGnify/ENA primary metagenome ERZ507882 (study PRJEB26167, sample SAMN06115502) | human gut metagenome | host: Homo sapiens | place: China:Chongqing | collected 2015-07-29...
GATCATTCTCTAACAACCGGAAATTACCTTGTCCCCACAAGTAAGCGGCATACGAGCGATGAGGAGTTACATGATATATCGAATCTTCAAATAAGTCATAATAGACAACAGTACTATCGTTCATAGCCGCATAAAAAACCCCATATATGCCCGCATAGTTCTCAACAATTTCTTTATATCCTTTGTAACTCTCTACAAAGGTACCATCTTTCTTTATCGACAACCAATAATAAGGTCTCTTACCGGGTTTGCCCATATTGTTGTCATAATAGAAGTATATTAAGTCACCTTGCATATATGCAAAAGAAGGCAAATATATTTTTATATCATCAGGTAGTTCTACCTGAACACTTTTTATAAATTTTCCAGTAAAAGAATAGCTCAATAATTTCTGTTCCGAATAAACATAAATGTAAATGACTTCATTCGATTTATCCATTATGCAGCGATAAGAATAACGAGGATACTCTTTCGGACCATCCCCAATATCACCTATTTTATAAAGGAAACGGCCCCTTGTATCATATTTCAAAACTCCTTCACGCGTATTTGCAAAAAAGCAACTGTCCGCCCAATACAAAGATACAAAACCGGGAAGAATAAAAGAATTATCAAATTGTATATATATCACAGAATCAGCAACAGCAGATATATCCATCGGCTCATAAGATATCTCATCAAGATTTATCATGAGCAACTCTGAGCTTTTACGCTTCTCTGAGCAGGATGACAAACAAGCTATTAAAAGGATAAATAATAATCTCATACATTTTTCTTTAAAAAGATAACAAGATCCAAGCTTTACTACAATAAGTCAAAACCAGCTCTTGTTATCTTTACCGTCAAGTACTTTACATTACCAGCACTTTACATTTATACCCTCGTACTCTAAATTTGGAGATTCCCATATTCGTTCTTCTCTAATCCGAGCTGCAACTTCACTGGCATTACGTCCGCATGCCACCCCTTTAGTTATAAAACCGCTATTATAACCAGTTGCACAGGTAAACAAAACATCACCCGGATTACAATAATCAGAAGGAACTGCCCCTCCACGCACCTGCTTCATTTCCGAGACATTTAAAATCTTTTTCATAAGCATTCAATTTTAAGTAAAACAATAAAGAGGAACTCCGCCCTATCCATCATAACAGCCAGCTACTCCATTACGATTAATACTATACGATATCAGCATCAAAGTTGAAATGCAGCTAACATCCCGACTTGGAATGTAGCAAAGTTAGGCAGGATACTACACTTAAACAAGAAAAGATACTGGACAAAAAACGAATAGATTATAACACTAAGAATCAATATATTAACCCAAGAATTAAAGTAAAAAGAAGAGCATCAACCGGACAAAACAGTCTCCTTATTCTCTACAATTTCCGTATAAAATCATCAAAAGTATCACCCCCAGGCAGCAAAAACTTGCTCTTCATACGTTGCTTCGACTTCGCAATAGCATCGACAGTCACATTAGTAACAGTAGCAATCATAGCATTAGTGAAACTGGCACGGATAAGATAACAGATCCTCCGTTCCTGCATGCCAAGTTTATAATCATCCAGTTTTGCCGATATATCACCATAAAGGGTATCGATTATAGCAAATATCTCCATCCATTCCTCATCCGATTTCACCAATCCATATAGCGGCTGACAACGCAACTGACATAACTGGCTCAATGCAAGTGTACGTTCAACAGGCAATAACGAATGAATTTCCTGATATTCTTTCAGTTGTTTTGTATAGGATATATTCAGTTTCTGCAAACAAGAGTTCAGTTCATCCTTATCCTTTTGCCGGACGGACAATCTTTCTATCTGTTGGGACAACTCTTTATTCTCCTGTAATAATTGCTCCCGTTCTTCTTCCGATTCCACCCTTCCTTCATCCAATTGTTTCTCATTCTCTTTCAGGCGGGCAAGCAAACTTTCGATACGCTTCTGAACATTCCGTTTATATAAATGGAAAGACACAAAACCAATTACAACCAAAAACATTGCTCCGAAACCGATAGACAACAACCATACCTTACGACTCAATAACTCGTTTCTAATCCTCTGGTTTTCATTCTTCAGAACTTCATTATTGTATTTCTCCTTTATATCACGATCAAATTCCTGCTGTTCTTCATTCATCTGACACCAATCCATATAAAGTTCCTGATATTCTGAAGCGAACCGGCGATAATCTTTTATCTCAAACTCTTCACTTTGTAATGCACTCAGGCTCCGCTTCCTCCCATTCATAAAATCCTCCTTTATCAGGAACATCCCTATAGTAGAAGACCGCCGCATCGGAAGTTCGTCTGTTGCCGATCTTCTACGATATTGAAGCATTTGCCGTTTAGCCTCTTCCCAATCTTCCACATTTTGACATATAACAGATAATTCGGTAGAAATATCCATAAATAAGATGGGATCGAAGTCAGCTACAACCTCTTGCGCCTGCAAGTAACAATATAAAGCACTATCCGGACGGGAAGACAAAAGATGGGCACGCCCCATATTTCGTAAAGCATTGGCATAAGACCCTGTCAAAGACTTCTGTTTGAACAACCCGGCTGCTTGCGAAAAATAGTGCAACGCATCCTCAGAGTGTCCCCCATTTAAGCCTCGACGACCATAATAGCAATAAATGAAAGCCTTCAACGACGGGCTTTGTACTGTGTCGGCAGCTCTTAAAGTCATAGTGCGACGAACAGAAACTTCCCTTTCAGGGTGCTGACAAGATGCTGCAAGTACAGTCATCCCGAAAAGAAATAACAAACAAAACAGCCGTTCCCGTAGCAATAGCAGTTTCAATATAATATGCATAGGTTATTATTCATGTATGATGCTACAAATATACTGATTTTCATAAACATCATCCATTTCAAACTTACATTTCTGCCAGTATGCCTTAGTATTTCTGTAGATGAATTCCCTTTAAACCTTATGCAGTTTTGATTTGAGTATCTTCTTTCTCGGTAGACAAAATACCGGTAAAAAGAAGAAAATACCGATAATAGACATGATTAACCCACCGATAGTTCCCGACGCCAATGGAAACCAGAAAGCCTCTTTGTCCGTCCCGACCATAAAAGGAATGAAGCCCAGAATCGTGGAAACTACAGTAAGGAAAATAGGTAATATTTTGGCATTCCATGCCTTGGTATAAGCACGAAGCATGGAAAGACGCGGAAAGCGGCGGCGAATACTGTTATACTCATTCAAAATATAAATACTGGCATTCACGGTAATACCACAAAGCAATACAAAGGATGCAAAACCTCCCTGGTCGAAATTCAGGCGGAACCAGTAGAATGTGAGGAATACACCGATATAAGATACCGGAATGACGAAAATGATAGCTAAAGGTTGTTTTAACGAATTGAACAGCACACTCGTCGTAAAGAAAATAATAGCAATCACAACCAATAGCAACAAGTATTGCTTATTATCTTTCTTGTTCCACGCCCACGATTGGCTATCCGACTCGGCTGTATATCCCATTGGAAGCAGCTTATTAAACTCTTCCAAGTCCCGCTTCTGTATCTTATTACCTTGTTCGTACGAACCGATATATTCATATTGCAGACAAAGGCGATATTGTTGGTTTTCTTTGGCTATTTGCTGCGGCATCTGTCCCTTTTCCACCGTAGCCAATTCGGAAAGCTTATAATGTTTTCCATCATCCGCACCATACGGGAAGAACTGCATAACCCACACATCATAATCACGTGACTGACGTGAAGAAAGTTTCACACTCTCCGTGCCACTTTCCGTCATGACCGAACCCACCTGCATGTTCTTACCGAATATCGGCTGAATAGCTGCAAACAGGTGTTGTGCATCAATTCCTTCCTGCGCCATGCGCTCCTTATTCAGGTTGAAATAGAATTCCTGGTAATCATCCTTCCACCAAGAAAATTCCGATTTGATAAATACCTCTTTAATGCGCCGGTGCGAAAGCAATACTTCTTTCAACTTATCGGCCCATGCGTAGAGTTCATCATAATTGTAACCGTACATCTTGATACGATAAGAACCTGCGCTTTCACGAACGTCATTACTGAATCCCTGATCTTGCAAGCCATATACATCCCAGCTACCGCCACCCAGTTCAGAAACTTTACCTATCAGATTTGCTTTCAGTGTATACGGGAAACCGCTATGCTGGTATTCTTTTTTAAAATAAATCTGAATATTCCCTCTACGTGCATTATACACAGAAGTATGAAACTGCTTGATCTCCTTAAAACCACTAAGATAAGTCTCTACACGCTTCACCAATGTATTCATTTGATCCAGCGTACTTCCATTTGGCAAGTTGGCATTGGCATAAAGCACAACTTCCTCATTACGACTAAAATAACTACCTTCGTACACTTTCTGAACGAACAGCCGGAGACTTCCGCCTAAAGCCTTATCCACTATAGGTTTCACTTTTTCCTTATAAGTAGAAGATCCCAATGTCTTATTATACCTTTCCTCCCATTTACCTTCTCCTTCCAACTTCTCAGGAAGAAGGAAGACCGGCAATCCGAACCCCAGCAGCAGCACAATGCACACTGCCACCCGCCAACGGAGAAGAAAACGAATAAGCACCTGATAGAAATGGGTAAAATAAACAGTCAACCTGCGAATACGTATATGTCGGCGCATCCATTGCTTCGCATTCTGCAACCACTGATAAGGACGAAACAACATTCGCCTGTTTTTGTGCCGCGAGGTCCTATTTGAAGATTTCTTCACCAGGCCAATTTTTTCAATCATAGCCGGTACAAAGAAAAGAGCAACAAAAAGAGAAACTGCCAGGTTAATAATCACTACAGCAGCAAAATCCTGCAAATTCAACCGGATCTTCTCGTCCAGGAAGAAGATAATGACCAAAGCTCCCATCGTGGTCAAAGTAGCTGCAAGCACGGACATAAAAGCTTTCAGATTCCGCCGGTGCAAGATATGGTCAGTCATAACGATAGTGCTGTCTATCACGAGGTTCAAGGACACAGTAATCCCTGCCAATGAATACAATTGCATTTCCAGACCAAACATATAATAGAAAATAACTGCAACGGAAATATTTATTGCCAAACTGGTGACTATAAGGAGCAGATATTTCAGGTTCAATGTGATAATCCAGACAAACGCCAACAAAATAAGTACCGTCAGCCCGGTACGGAAATAAATTTTATTAAGTTCCTCACGAATATATTCCGTAGCATCATAACTGGTATGCACTTCATAGCCGGGAGGCAATGTCAGACGTATGTCTTCCATTTCTGCCATTACTTCATTGCTCAGTTGCAACTGATTAGCAGTCTCCACCGCTGTAATCGACATATAAATGGAATTCAGACCATTGATACGATAATAACTTTGAGGTTCTTCTTCCACGTGAGCTACCTTTACGAGTTCATCCAAGTGAATGATTTTTCCGTCAGAAGCCGTCACAGTGATATCCGAAGGGTCGAACTGCCCACTGACTCCATCCGGCACCAACACCAGACGTATCCATTGTTTACCTTCGGGCGTATCCATGTTGTGTGTACCCAGAAATTCCTTGTTATAGTGCAACTGGATGGCCTGACGAATATCTGAGATACTGACACCCAAGGTTCGTAGTTGTTCACTGTCATACTCCAATCGCCATTCCATCGGAGTAGCGCCACTTAAATCAATCTTATAAATGCCTTGAAGTTGAGCCAACCGGGGCTTGATATGCTCTTCCGCATATTGTTGTATCAGTATAGGTGTGGACGGTGCATTCAATGTAAACGAAAGGAACGGGCGGGATGCATTCTCATCGGGTACTTTCATATCGATGTACGGATAGCTCACTCCGGAAGGTAATTGCGACCACGTCTGTCGAATGATCGTGGAAGCTTCAAAACGTACTGCATCCACATCCGCATGTTTATCCAGATCTACCGTTATATAACCATAACCATTGCCGGAAGTAGAATACATGGCCTTTACCCCTTTGATGCGAGCCAACATGGATTCCAGTTTACTCGTTGCCTCCATCTCTACCACCCGCGACGAAGTGCCCGGCATACTGAAGCGCACCGTGAAGCCCGGCAATGTGCGCGATGGGTTCAGCTTGACCGGAAGCATCGGAACCAGAGCCAAACCCACCAGTGCCAGGCAGACAAAGGTGACGATGAGGGTGAAAGGGGAGAGGCGTTGCATAATTAAAAATTAATAATTAAAAATTAAAAAACACGATCAACGCAGGATTAATGGCTGTAGTCGAACTTATCGGAGAGGGAGAAGCCGCTGGCAAAGTCATGCAAGGTCAGTTTACGGATCTTGTAGTAGTTCAGCCAGTAGTTCTTCAGGGCCGATATATAGTTGCGTTGGGCCTCTTGCTGGCGGTTCAATGACAGGGTGAGGCTACTGATGTCAGCTTTCCCGATGATGAAACGCTGGCGGGTTTCATTATATGCCAGGATAGAAAGATCGAGAGCTTCCTCGGCACTCGTCACCAAATCTTGCTGGACATTGAAATCGCTTACAGTCATAATGACTTCTTCTTCAATACTGATTTCGCTCTGGCGGGAAGAAGTCTTTATCACATTCAGGTTATTACGAGCCATATTGTATTTACCCTTGCGCACCCCCCAGTCTACTAAAGGAATAGAAACACTGACAGAAACCATTTCCTGTTGCATAGGGCGGTTGTAGGCTTCACCAAACTTCTCTGCCACCTGATTGAAACCGACACTGGCATTGATACTGGCATTGAAGCGGGATTCTTTCTTGGTTTTGTCTACACTCTGTTCAGCTTCCAATACATCCTGACGCAAACCCAGAAAATTAGGGTTGTTTGTACGCGCAGCATCCAAAGCCGCATCTACCGGAATAGTCAGTTCTCCGGGACGACTGGGAAGAACAAGCCGTATCTCTGTATTCTTTTCCAAATTAAGGAAAGAGGCCAATGAGAACATAGCACGCTTCAATGAACTTTCTGCATTTTGCAAGGTATTACGAGCATTCACAACATCCAGTTTCAGCGTCAGAAGGTCTGCACGACTGATAGAGGCAATCTTCAGGCGTTGCATGCCGATGCGATAAAGCGTATCGGAAGAAGCAACATTTTCTTTTGCCAGATCATATTCGGCCTGCGCCATAGCCAGTTCAAAGAAATAGGTAGTGGCCTGTTCGGAAACCTGTTCGGCATTATAAATATACTCTTTCTTTATCTTTTCATATTTCAACGGTTCTATTTTCCGTTCCCAGCGGAAAGGATTATAGCCTACCAGACTTTGTGAATAACCTATACGTATAGGAACACTGGTATACTGGGTGTAACTATTAGAACCAAAGCTACGCATATACCCCAACTCCGTATCCAGATAGAACGTACCACCCGTCAAGTCAAAATTCTGCTTGATGGCCAGATTACCATAAGCATAGAAAGATTGTTGACTACGGTAAATATCCAGGTCCTGTTCAGAGTCGTAACGTTTTGTTATGTCACGGTTGTATTGTGCAGGGGTCATATTCAGAGTCAAGCTCGGCAAACGGTTTGCCTTATAAGTGCGGTACGCCCAGTAACCGGACAGATACATATTTTTGGTACGGAAAGCTTCCAGCGAACTGTCGTTTGCCATGGTAATGGTTCGCTGCAAGTCCAGCGTTATCTGCTGCTGCGCAATGGCAGGAAGCGTCAGAGAAAGTCCGAATAGAATTATCAAACTAAGTTTCTTCATTGTATCAAGCTTTTTTGTTCCGGTAAATAAACCAATATATCAAAGGGATAATGAACAGACTGACCAGCGTACCGATAAACATCGCCCCAATCATAGCAATGGAAAGCGGTTTCTGCAATTCCGAGCCCATATCGAAAGAGAACAGCAACGGTACCATAGCAAAGATGGTGGTCAGTGAGGTCATAATGATGGGACGCAACCTGCGCCTTCCCGCCTCATGGATAGCTTCCATAAGCGGCATCCCCGTCTTACGCAATTCATTGATCGCATCAAGTTTCAAGATAGAGTCATTGATAATGATACCGCACGTTACGATTAAGCCGATAGCAGACATCAGATTCAGCGTATGTCCACATATCCACAACAGTACCAAGGCAAATGCTACGTCTATCGGTATTTCAAGCAGTACGACAAGCGGTTGCACAAAACTCTCGAACTGTGCCGCCAGAATAAAATACATCAACAGAATGGAAATAAACAGAATGACTACCAGTTCATCCAACATCTTGCGATTGGAGAAGAAACTCCCTGAGAAAGCTGTATCCCAATCTCCGGTAGCATCCGCAACTTCTTTCACTTGCTGCATCAGTGGTTCTGCTTTTTGCACCTCGTAGAAGCGGAAAGGAACATACTCTCCGTTGCCTCCTGCAGTTATGGCCTTCAAGTCTTCCGCCGTCACCACCGATACCAGTTCACGCAAAGGCAGATATTCAACACCGTCCTTGTCCGCCCGTGTCTGCACCAGTGTCTCCTGCAAAATAGTATTCACGGTCTGCTCCTCTCCTACAATACTGATCGGAAGATATTGCTGATAAGAGTGAAGAGTCGCCACACTGTTCTCTTTGAAAGCAGTCTTCAGTACGCGATACAGCTCATCATACGAAACATTATACAATAATAGTTTTTCCTTATTAATGCGGATATTCAACTGATTTTCAAAAGCAATACCTGTAGGTGCATATCCCGTGCGAGCTATAAATTCATTCTCCAGACCACGCAATTCATCAGCAGTCGGCACTTTTTCCTTATTGCGGGAATAGAGTTCAGCCACAATATCAGCTTCTCCCGTCACAAACAGTTTCTCAAACACCGTTTCAGGAGGCGAGAAAGAGACAACAGCCAATGGATACTCTGACTTGAGCAAGCGATAGACCTTTTCCTGTAAAGGAGGTATCTCCGATGAATTCTTTGTTTTGAAATAGAATTCAGCTTCCGAAGAGGATAGTGCTTGTTCCCGGTTCAGGAGATAGTCTTGTTGTCCGATAGCAGCAGTTTGCTCTACCGTCTCCTCTTTCAATATCCCAAACAGAGCATCCACCCTGTGGCGGTTCTCGTCCACATGAATATTCTCATTCCATTCCACACGGGCTATCAATTCATTCTGATCTATCTCCGGCATACGCTCCTTACCAATGAAATAGAACATAAATACACACAAGGGTACAGAAATAATGCAGAATACTACACTTGCGGTCTTATGAGCAAATATAAAATCGACTCCTGCATCGTAAAAACGGTCGAGTGTATGCTCCTTAATAGAGTTATTGATGCGGATACGCGAGAACCACGACTTACGCAAACCAGTACGGTATACCAACATATAGAGTACCGGCAACAGCATAATACCTGTAAAATAAGACACCATCAATCCGACCGTTACAGAAAAAGCCTGGTCATAGAAGATTGCTCCGGCAATACCACTCATGAAAATCAAAGGCACAAATACCGCTATCGTAGTCAATGAGGAACTGAGCATAGGTGTAACCACCTCACTGGTACCCGCAATACATGCACGCCTCAACGAATACCCCCGCTCCCGGTATTGCGAAATATTCTCAGTTACAATAATGGAACTGTCAATCATCATACCCAACGCCAGAATCAGTCCGGAGAGGGATATGATATTCAAGGACATCTTGAACAGATAAAAGAAAAGGAAACAGATTACAATGGAAACCACCATACTCAACCCGATGATGAACGGTGATTTGACATCCCCCAGAAAGAGGACAGCTACAATGCAAATAAAGAGGAAGCCCAACGAAAGGTTCTGTTGTAAATTGGAGATGGTATAATCCAGCAATTCCGTCTGATTACGACTGACACTGAACTCGATGTCCGGATATACATTTTGAAAATAATCCATAGTGCCGCCGATAGCCTCCTTCATGTCATCCATATTCTCGTCTGCCTGCTTGATAATGGCCAGTGTCACTGCCCGCTTACCATTGCTCATAGAGATTCCTTTTTCCTTAACGGAAACAACGCCGATCTCACAAAATTCCTCCAGGCGGATAATACGGCCTTCTTTATTAATAAGGATATTTTTCACATCATCTTCCGTGCGCAGCAAAGTAGAGAATTTGATATTGTATTCATAATATCCGTCACGTACGGTCATACTACCCGGTTCCACATTATTCTGCGCAAGTGCTGTTTCCACATCCTGAATGGAAAGTCCCAGAACTGCAAGTTTATTTTTATCCGGTACAATCTGTAGTTGCCGTTCCACCAAGCCGGTGACATCCACCATTGCTACTTCTGTCAGTTGCTCGATGCGACGCTTAATAACATTTTCGGCAAACTCACATAAATCAAGAAATGCCCGTTCGTCGGTTTGCCCGTAAGCACTGTCATTCTTTAAAGTGAGGTTAAGGTAAAATACCGGAATATCAGTAGCACTTGCCTTCACTACTTTAGGGCGTTCAGTATCCTTAGGCAGGTAGTTCATGGCAGCATCGATCTTCTCGTTCACCTCTATAAAGGCCAGGTCGGTATTCGTGCCAAAATCAAAACTCAGGCGGATAAGTCCTGCCCCATCCCGTGCTTCACTGTCCATGTCTTTCAGGCGTGCCACCTGAATCAACTGTTGCCGCAACGGTTTCACCACAGTATTCTCCAACTCACGGGCCGAAGTATTCTGTGCCGAGATTTGTACCGTAATCTCCGGAATAGCAATGTCCGGCAACAAAGATACCGGCAACGTGAAATACGTCACCAGACCGACAATAAAACATGCGGTAAACGCCATTAATACGGCAATGGGCCGATGTACCAGAAACTTAACCATCCCCCTTTAATTATTAATTTTTAATTATCACCGGTGCCTCATGAGCCAGGTTTACATTACCCGTCACAATCACCACGTCTCCTTCATGCACTTCATCCTCCACAATGGTATAATTCTCTGAATTCTCCAATACTGTCTGTACGTAATTCCATTTGGCTTTATTATCTTTCAACGTGAAGACCACTTGCTTACCGGAACGCAGCACCACGGAACTCTTAGGAATTACCAACTGTTCGCCAAGCGAGCGGTGCACATTCACCCGAATATTCATGCCATTAAACAGTTTGCCCTGTCCGCTGACAATGGCTTTCACCTTTACCATACCTTTGTCATCCACCAGGGGATTTATTTCCGAAATACGGCCCTCATATTTCGCGGAAGGATCGGCATAAGGAGTCACAACGACTTTATCACCACTCTTAATAAGGGGAAGTTCACTCTCCAATACAGTAAAATCTGCTTCCATGCCCTGTGTACCGATAATGGAACAGAAGGTATCGGAAGTATTAGCAGCATTGTATGGTTTAGAAAAGAGATTAGCTACCACTCCATCGAAAGGAGCAACCAACGTGGCATGCTCTTCTTCATATTTAGCCAGTTCATATTGGGAAAGGGTTTGATCATAACCGCTCTTTACTCGTGCTAATTGCATAATATCGTCGGGCACCTTGGCTGTAGCATCTGCCGCATATCCTTGACCAATCAATACATCTTGCAATTCCAATTTCGCTTTCTCCAAAGCATCCTTGGTTTGAGCGGTCTTATTCTTTAAACGGAATTTATCCAGTTCTGCCAGTTTTTGTCCTTTATGCACCCGGTCACCGTTTTTCACATAAATCTGTGCCACGATCCCCGAACTTTCAAAACGCAAATCTGCCATTCCTCCGGCCACAACCTTACCGTTACTTACCAGTTCATGGTTGAACGTTTGCCGTTTTAAGGTCATCACGGTCACTTCATTTTTCTCATCCGGCAATACGGTTGCCACTCCTTCGTCGGCAGCTTCTTCTTTTTTCGCACCGGAGCATGCTGCCAGTACAAATAGTGCCAAGCAGAGCAAAAGCCGATAGTTCTGTGTCTTTATCATTCGATATTAGTTTTTCCGTTTACACTTAATGTATGCAAAATTAGTCGTTTTCTTGTTACAAGTCATTATAGATATGTGGACAAAAACAGATAGCTCTTAAACTATTATTTTTCTAATTATCAAAGAAATACATTTTTGTCCACCCCAAAAGGGGTGGACAAGAATACATGCCATTTTTTATTTGGGTACTGTAATAGCGACTATCGGATTGGAATCATCCGTCAATTCTTTCAGTACTGAGAGCTTGTCATTTTGCGCTGCTTCGGGATTTTCTTCCAGCCATTCCAATACAGTGCCGGAGTCTATAATCATTCCATATTCTCCCTTCATACTACATGCTTTAGGACGAAAAGCCATAAATCCGTTCAGGTCATCCGTTATACCATCTGCTTCGGCATACATACGGGTGGTCTTTGCTTTCCGGTCATAAATACCATTGAATGTCTTGGGATCTGAATACAATCCCTGAATACACTGGAAGAAGACATTGTCTTTTGTTTCAAAAATACAACCTACCAACAAGCGATTTTCATTGTCTTTAGAATCGGTACGCGCCTCTGCTCCCCAATGCCATTTACCGGTAGCAAATGCAATATAAGGAACCAGACCATTCCTTTCTACGGTATAGATCGTATCATTAAAACTCTCTTTAAACCGTACTTTTCCATCACTCTTCCATAAGAAAGGAATACCTGCAATACTTGCCGAATTTTCCCCACCTTTAAAGTTACTCAAAACAATAGCCGCATTGCCTTGCTTGATCACACTGATGCTGGCAATATCCTGCACACCCTTTTCCGGCAATACCGGAAATAGACTGGGAACCGTATCCACCTGTTCGCCCGCTTCGTTGAAAAACAATAGCGAACGGGCATTGTATCCCATAGCCAGATTATTATAATGTCCGATCACCAATGAATCTGTAAAACAAAAATCTCCCGGTGAGGCCGGAGGGGTAGGAATAGTCAGTTTACCATGATATTTTCCCTGCATATCATACTTTTGCAAAGTAGCAGGGCGACGCATAAAGTAAAGCATTCCGTCCACATCATTATACGTAGGTGCCGGTCCTGAATATGCCTCGGGATCTTCTCCCACATGACCAACCTTAGTTAAGAACTTGCCTGTTTCCTTATCAAACAAGAAACAGTTTTTTCCTGAAACAACTGCAATTTGCTTATCCAGCAACAGAATATTAGGACTTCCACCTATCAAGCATGAATCAGTAGTTTCCAACGGAACATAACGCACATCACTTCCCAATTCCGAAAGTTTCAACTCAGCAGGCTTTTCCATAGCACCTGCCACATCAATCGAGCATAATCCATCTGCAGAGGATTGCGGAGTACCGGTACAAGCAGCCATCAGGCAAACCAGACCTGCGGCGTATAACCATCCTTTTTTCATAATTCTTAGTGTGTTTTCAAATTCAACATTTATAACATCTCCGCAAATAAACTAATATTTTTAGTTTTAAAACTAAATTTCATCGTTAAAGAACTAAAAAGTCCAATTAAAAGAGGAATTCAAAAGGAATAGCCGCTACTTCTTTATAAAGAATAGAGGCACACACCCCACTGCATAACAAACAATGTCCCACCATGAGAATGACGTACCCAATACTACTTCAGTGATAAATATACGCACAAAGCAGTATATCAGTATCACCACCAATATATCACCCATATAGGGACGTATAAATGCATCGCGAACAAAAAGAGCTATTAGCGTTTCAACAATAAACAGTCCGATAAAACAGATGGCATAAAACCAACGGCTGCCAATAAATGTAGTATTCTTAGTATTCATAAATTCTTTTGTCGTAATAATGCCTGTAAAAATATCATTTATTTTCTTACAACTTCTATTTTCGGATGAGAAATGTGAATGAAATTTTGTAGCAAGTTAACGATTCATTGATACCTAAAAGAAAGTCTGCTCCTCGCTTGAACAATACCCGAGACATACTTGCTCCGTACCAACTCCATTCAGAGGTACCTCTACACGGAGAAAACACGGAGTTGATACGGAGCAAGTGTATTTCAGATAAGAAGAGGGCTATGCAACCTATCGGAAGAATAATCTTTCCGACAAATTCAGCACATCTAAGCAAATGACTGCAAACGGACGCAAAAATCACAAATATGAAGATAAACACTAAAATCGTTAGGTGAAAGAGAAAATATTTCTATACCTTTACGACATTATGAAAATAAAGAATTAAAAAACACGATAGCATGGGAATCATCAATCAAGGCATTCTGGGAGGCTTTTCCGGCAAAGTGGGGCCAATAGTAGGATGCCATTGGAAGTCAAAATATTATATACGTGCGCATGCTGCCAAAGTCAGCAATCCACGTACAAAGAAACAACAGGAACAGCGGGGTAAATTTGCAACAGCATTCAGCTTTCTAAAACTAATCAAACCATTTATACGTATCGGTTTCAAAGAGTTTGCGGAAAAGAAATCAGCATTTAATGCTGCCATGTCTTATATGCTGAAGAGAGCAGTAGTAGGCGATGGGAATGAAATCACTATTGACTTTAACCGAGTACTGATATCCACGGGAAGCCTGATGCCTGTATTTGAGAGTAAAGCTACTGTATCTGACAACAAAATGATTTTCAATTGGAAAGATAATAGTGGCATGGGGAATGCAGAGGGCACAGACATAGCCATGGTACTGGTGTACAACAAAGATAAAGAAGAGGCTGTATATGACACCGAAGTCGGTTTTCGTCGGAACGAAAGCTCCCAACTGGCACTTCCAACCAATTGGCAGGACGATGAACTGGTAGCATATCTCAGTTTTCGTAGTGCCGACGGTTATAGTGTGGCTAATAGTGTACGCGTATCAATCTCAAGAATAGAAGTATCAGAAAATGAGGCAGAGACACAATATACTCCCGCAAAAAGAACAAGTAAAAGTCCTTTATCCATCAGAAGAATGGAGCCTCAATTCCATATAAAGGTATGTTTGTCATCCAATCTTCCTTATGATAAGGAAGCATGGAAGTTCGAACCGCCAATTTGGGATGATATTTTTCACAGAATAACTTAAAACTCCGGGCACGCACATTAGTCTCTGCCTTTACTTCTATAGGAATAACTGTGGCACTACGTTGTATGACAAAATCGACTTCTGCCGTACTGCGTTCGTTTGTCCAATAGCCTATATAGTCTTCACCTTGAAGGCGTAATTGCTGCATGACATATTGTTCTGTTAAAGCTCCTTTGAGTTCTGTAAATATTCGTTCCTTCTCAATCAAAACACGAACATCGAGAGAAGCCATAGCAGCCAATAATCCGACATCCAACAGAAATAGTTTGAATACTGACAAGTCCTGATAAGCTATCAAAGGTATATCCGGTTTAGAGACGCGTTGAGACTTTAAAAAAAGTCCGCAATTGCATAACCACTCTATTGCAAGTTCAAAATCTTTAGCCCGCGCTCCTTCCCGAAGGATACCATAAACAAATTTCTTGTTTTCTTTTGCCAACTGAGAAGGAATACTCCGCCAAACCATTTGTATACGAGGTACTATCTCCAAAGGAGCATGCTTGGAAAAGTCAGCTTCATAAGCATTTAGTATCTCCCGTTGCACTTGGCGCACCTCGCTGAAATCATTTGTATGAAGATAGGTTTCTACTACTTCAGGCATTCCACCTACATAAAGATAAGTTTTCAGGTTTTCCACTAATCTCTGATGGAAAATAGAAATTGTTTCCCAATCACCTTTCAGTAAAACATCAACCAATTGCTCTTGATTCATCGCACGCAGAAATTCACTAAAAGACAAAGGACGCAAATCCAGAAAATTCACCTTGCCCACTGGAAAAGATACTTGGGAATGTAACCCCATACCCAGCAAGGAACCAGCTGCCACAATGTGATATTGAGGTGCATCCTCACAAAAATACTTCAAAGATGTCAGCCCCCGTTCAGCAGCCTGCACTTCATCAAAAATAATCAATGTATCTTCAGGAGTTATTTGAGTCTGAGCATAAATTTGCAGAGTTTGAATAATGCGATTTATATCAAAGTCTTTCAAAAACATATCCTGCAAGATCATTGCATTTTCAAAGTTGACATATATATATTGACGGTATTGTGTCCTACCAAATTCCTTTAACAACCACGTTTTACCAACTTGACGAGCACCTCGCACGATAAGAGGCTTACGAGTTGATTTATTTTTCCATGCTATCAAATCCTGCAATTTATCCCTATCCATATCATTATCATTTATTTAGAAACACAAAGATAAAATATAAAAAAGAAAAAGGCAATGATATATTGATATAAATGCTCTATATACCCATTTTTATCTTGATAAAAGTGTTTATAAAATACATTTTTATCTTGATAAAAGTGTAATCATAAAGTCCATACTACCTACAAACGAATACAAAGTGCTCCCCTCTCTTTCAAAGAGACACAAGGAATAGCCAAACGGAAGCAATCCTCTTTGAGGATGTCACTACGATAATCAGAAAGGGAAGTATCCAGAATAACAGTCCGGATACGGAACAAGGTAGTTAATTCCTTGATGCGTCCTTTATAACCTTTAGAAATATATAGATAATCAATAGATAAAGGATGGCTCGAAATTTTATTCCGCCAGCGGGCATCATGAAGCAAACAAATCCGCTTGCCAGCATAAGAAACAATATGG
>ENA-UEOI01001898-UEOI01001898.1-human-gut-metagenome-genome-assembly--contig:-NODE-1898-length-16456-cov-3.685024_pt1 | contig 16456 bp, 10 predicted proteins | sample MGYA00242883_ERZ507882 | MGnify/ENA primary metagenome ERZ507882 (study PRJEB26167, sample SAMN06115502) | human gut metagenome | host: Homo sapiens | place: China:Chongqing | collected 2015-07-29...
TCCGTTTTGTCTGCTCTCATGTTATCAGGTCCTCCTGCCCATAACACATCGATTTTTTCTAGTCCTTTATGTTGCAGGTACATGAAGATGCAAAGTAGACCATTGTCGGGTAATAGTTGTCTTTAGGAAAGGTTTCTGTTCTGAAAGCCTCCATCAACGGTACGTCAATATAGGCTTGTGCCAGCAATAATGCATTTTGTTGGCTACCTTTTTGTGAGTTATAGATGGCTCCTTGTTGTAAATACGGATAAATGTCCCGCAATGCACTCTTTGCCTGATCATAAGACGGATTACCAGACTTTAAGGAACTCAATACGGCTACATACTCTTTGTAACAGCTATATAAAGTTGAATAAAGAGTACCTTTGTCTCCATTTTCATTATTCAGTCGGACAAACGTCTTGTATTCCTCATTTGCTTTATCAACGGACTGTGCCTGTACCGGCTGACAAAGCATTCCGGAACAGACCCATAAACCGACTATTAATAACTGCTTTTTCATTGTATCTTAATAGAGATTGATTAAAATGCATCTACAAAAGTGAATGCTACACTGATTCTTCTGTACTCGCTGCCTTTCTCTTTGGTTACCTCGATGTAATAGTTGTAATCGGAGTTCATTTCAGAAAAAGCAGGAATGTTTTTCAGGATATAATCTTTCACGCCTACTGCACGCAGGAAAGCGAGCTGATCGTTCTGGGTAACTCCGCTTTCTTTAGTTACTGTGATGTTGGACAAATCATTATCTTTGTATACGGGCTCATTCGTATATTCTCCGTAACATCCGTCATAGGTTATTTTTCCGTTAATGGGACTTGCATCTGCCATACCGGTAATTTTTACCCTTAGTTTTTTGCCCGCATGTACGTATTGTGCAAAGTCTTTTTCGAAAGCTGTTTTCATGATGGCAAGCATGGACATCGCAGCACCGGATTGGGTAGTGATGTATTTTCCCGGTCCGAAGTCCTCTTTAGCCGAAAATCCTTGTTCCACTTCATAAGAGAAATTGATGTTGTAGTTCATAATTTTCTTTCCGTCAGCGTCTATTTCGGAAACAATGCCTGCATCGACGGAAATCTTTGTATGGTCGGATATCGTGTTCTGCTGTTTTGCCATGCTCATGATGTTTTCCTTGATTTCTTGCAGTTTGATTTCGTCCATATTCGATTGCTGAACCAGGTTGAGGGGAATGAAGTTATCGTCGGACTTCATGTAATCGAATGATTCACGATCCAGATTATCGTATTTATAAGTTTTGCCGGAAGCTTTGTTATACACATCGGCATAGATAAGTTCAAATTTATCATTTTTTGTAAGTCCGTATACAGCGTTGCGGAATTCCAGATCACCGGGATTCATAAAGTCGGATACCTCATCTGCAGGAATGTTTAGGTAGATGGTGGGCATGGTATTGAAGTCTACAGCCAGCATGTTAGAATTCGGATTATAATTCCCTAATGTAACCTCTGATTTTTCTACCAGATTGTCGGCCATGCGGGTAGCGATTTCCTGCTCAAACAGTCGCATCTGTTGTGCGCGTGTCTCATCATTTACACGGAGATTATATTCTTCCAGAGTTTCACCAGGCATCATTTTCATCCAAGTGTTCATGCGGTCACTTAATTCGTCGTTCATCAGTTTACTGTAGTTGGGGGATAATTTGCTCATCAGCTCGTACGTGATGGAGTTTACCGTGTTGTACGCAAGGAAAATCTCCCCTTTACCGTTTTTCAGAAAACGGGCATCCGTGATGCCTCCTTCTGCATTGTCGATGTATTCGCGGTCCTTTTCGTCCATCAGGTTCAGGATGGAAATACGTTTGTCTCCGGTGACGATAGCTATATATTTGCCTTCCGGATGGAAATAGCAATAGCGTGCAGTTCCCATCGCATCGTAGCTTTGCAGAATGAAGAATGTACGGGTGTCGTAAGTCGTCAGTTTACCGTCAGCTGTGAGTATTGCCAATAGATTGTTGTCACTGGAAAAAGTAAAACAATTGATTTTCTCATCCGTTGAAATGCTTTTGCGTAATTCTTTGGACTGGAGATTCCAGATATTCAGAGTTGTACCATTGGATGCCGCAATGAAGAAATTATTGTTGCTGATGGCTATGTTTTCAGCTACAAAAGGTATTTCCATTTTGTATTGTAATTCGTACTGCCGGGTATCGAAGAAAAACAGTTCTTTGTTATTGCCGGATATGACGAGGCTTTTAGCATCCGGAGCGTAGCACAAAGATACGGGAGCTATGTCTTCATCGAACTCATGCGTTACTTTGTTAGCTGCCCATAAATCGTATACCGTTACATTACTCTTTTTACCTTTGGCATGTACAATGGCAAACGAAGATCCTGCCGGATTAATCTTCAAGACAGATATGATACCCGAATTGCTCAATACGGAATTGCGTAGATTATAAGTCTTTTTATTATTGTAGTAATACGTTGAAAACAAGTAATTATCTATCCCTACAGGAGATACTTTCTGTGGATAAACATATTTTTGTTTTTCATCGTTGTTCGTTGTTTGAGCGAATAATTGTGGAAAACATAGACTGCAAAGTAAAAATAGAATAAAGTTTCTCATGTTTTATAACCTTTGCTCTACTTAGTCCCAACAGTAGATGTTAGTACTTACTGAAAGGCGTGGAACTACTTCAATTTCTGCTTATTCCTTGACTGTTCATGCTGGCTTATCCGGAACAGATATAAATTGAAAACGCCTTCTTTTCTGTCAAGCAAATTTAAACTAATATAAGTGAACAGAAAAGAGGGCTTGTAAAAGAATCTGCTTAGATTTAAAACAACGACGCTTAACTGGTTGAAAAAAATGTTTATGTGGTCTGTTTTTTACAAAAAATTCAGTGCTTCTTTTATTTTACTATAATGTCGTCTGCTTGCTGAAATCTCTAGATGACTGAATGGTGCATAAAGAATGCAGCGTAGTGTATTATTCTCTACAGATGAGAGATAGTCAATGTTCAGGATACAGTCTGTGTTTACCCGTATGAAAGAAGGACAAAAATTCAGTATATCTTTGGCTTTAGTGCTTAGTCGTAGTCTGTATTGTTCCATATTGGTCAAAGTCATTTGCCAACAGCGGGTATCCTCCGAATATTGAAAATACAGGATTTCTGACCGACGTAGCAACAACAGCCGGCTAATGGTTTGTACGGCAAACTTGCAGTCGTTGCTTAACAATTGGCGCATAGCCTGATCGAAGTTGATGGGGTTATTCGTTTTCTCCCTCTTTATTCTTTCTACAATTTGTTTAAGTTCATTTGTCTGGTATGGTTTTAATAAATAGTCGAAAGCAGAAGCACGCAGTGCATCTAGCATATATTTATCAAAGGCGCTGTAAAATATGACACGCATGTTATTACGTACATACGGGCGTATTTCCTGCAATAGTTCAATACCATTTATATAAGGCATTTCCACATCCAGAAATAACAAGTCAGGCTGGTATTGTATAATACTTTTCTTGGCTTTTTGTGAAGAGGTGATCGTATCCAGAATTTCTATTTCCGGATAAGCTTTCAAATCTTCTTCCAGATTGTGGATAGAGTTGATTTCATCATCAACGATAATTGTTTTAATCGTATTTGTCATTATTTTAGATATTGAATTGATAATTGAACGGAATGGTAATTGTCACTAAAGTGCCATGCTGAGACGGATCGGATATACCTATATTCCGGATATCAAATATGATTTTCTCAGTATTTTTGCTGTTTAACAGTTCAATGGTACGGAATAACACTTTCAGTCCGTTTCCGGTGCTCCGTTTTGAATTGGAATGTTTTTCCGGATCATATCCGCTACCATTATCCCGGATAGATATGGAAAGATTTCTGTCTTCTTTCGAAATATGTATGGAGAGTGTATTTGTCTGCTCATCATTGTCTTCGAATGCGTATTTCAGTGCATTCTCCACGGGAATTTGTATACTCATGGACGGAATAAGGGTTTGTAGGGGAACTTGTTCGGTAATTTCCCATTCAATGTGTATTGTATTTGGGTTGGTTTCCTTACGAAGGGCAATATAGTTCTTTACCAATTCTATTTCTTCCTGAAGCTCTACTGCCATTTTTTCGGATGCCAGCAGGTTTCCCCGCAGCACTTGTATCAGCAGTTGCAACGGATGTGCCAGTTCGGAGTATTGTTTGAATGTGGGCATCACTGTATTCAATACATTAAACATATAGTGCGGAGATATACGGTTTCTGATGTTTTCCATACGTAGTTGTGTGGCTAATGCCATCTGGCGGTTATATCTTTGTTCATTCTTTCGACGGATATGAATGAAAATCAGTATGGCAAGCAGAACCGATATGATGAGTAATGCCAGGACTAGAATTATAATATTATGCTGTTGCGATAGTTTAATCTGATTATTGGATATGAGTATATCGCGTTTTAACAAGGTGGTATCCTGATTATATCGATAATCAATTTCATTGATACTGTTGATGCTCCGTACGTTTCTGATAGAGTCGTCATATTGTTCCACGGCTATTTTATACTGGTAGGCTTTTTCAAAGTCTTTCTTCCGGGCATAATATTCCATTAGACGTTTGTTGTGCAGGTAGATGTATGACGGACCTATACGTAGAGGATTGTAGGGCTTTGAGAGATAATAGTTGGCTGTTGCCAGTTTATCTTCTTGCAATGCCAAGGCTGCTTGAAGACTGTTTATGTAGAAAACCACTTCCTCATTGGCAGTCGGTTCATTCATATAGTACGAACAGGATTTATCCAGATAGTAATGTGCGGAATCTGTTTTTCCGAGTAATGTGAAAATCTCTCCCAAGTTTGCTTCTACCAGGGCGCTCAATGAGGGCTGACTAAAGTTCTGAACCACTTGGTAGGCTTGCTGGAAATAGGGTAGGGCTTCCGCATACTTCTCTTCGAAGTAAAGGCAATTTCCTTTTGAATTGGCAAATATATATTTTTCATGCTCCAGGCGATGTTCGGGATTCTGTTCTGCCAGGTCGAAATAATGGTGTGCCAGTGGAAAGTTGTGCAGGTTAGCATAGGTTTGTGCCAATCCTAAGTATATACTGAATTTTATATTCGTTGATCCTAGCGAATCGACTACCCAAAGAGCCTTTCTGTAATATTTGGCGGCTTGTGGCAAATCACCTGTCTGGCAATAAGCGTCTGCCAGATTTATGCAAATACTTTGTAATTCTCTGCGGTCGTCGGACTGGTATACTGCATTGTAAGCATGGTGGAGGCAAGCAATGGAAGAATCTTTTTGGTTCACTCCTTGCAGTAGTGTGGAGCGATGGTTCCATGCATTGGCTTTGAGGGCGGAAGTTCCGGGATAACGGTCGCAGAAGTCCAGAACTTTCTGATTAAGGTACAGGGCACTATCAGCATTTCCTTGCAGATAAAAGCATAATCCTACGAACAGATCCAATTTGTAAAATTCCGTGCTGTCGGTCAAGCCTTTTTGTGCTTTTTTGAATTCATCTTTCATCTTGACTGGATAAGTATATATCGAGTCATATCGGCTGATTAATAATAAATCGATAGCGGTTGGCTTCGGCATTTTATTGACCTCTTTACGTTGTGAGGTGCATGATAGTAAAACAAGTAAAAATATACAGATGTATATGATTCTTTTATTGTAAATGCTTATTCTCATGATGTTGTTGTGTTATAGCTTTTCGGGAACAAATATAATCTTTTTTAGGATTTAAGTGAGATTTTCTTAAATCAGAAACAGTTGCACTTGCTGGTTTCTATGCTTATCTGGTGGAAAAGTAAGCTTATCTGGTTTTTAATTACGTTCGTTTTTTTTAAGGATATAACAGATTATTATGTGGTAACCTGTAATGGAAGGCAGTTTTTGGTCTAAACCTCTTTCGGTTGGTATCAAGTTTGCATTTTCTTCGCTTCTATAGAGAGATGAAAAAAGCGAAGCTGGTACGAGGAGGGTATAAGGAAGGTACGAACCGGGAACGATGGGGATGTTTCTGGTCTGTTTGTCGGTAAGAAGATTGCGTAAAAGCTTTTTGAATCTCACCACAGATTACACAGATGCACACAAATTAAAAGTCAAAAGCTGATTTATTAATCTGTGTGCATCTGTGTAATCTGTAGTGAAGTAGAATTTATCTTTTTGGGAAATCAGTTATAGCGTATCTAAACTTATTGGTTTAGCAATTCTTTCGCCCTTTCCAATGCTACATTAATGTTCGGGCAGATATTCTTCTCGCCCAACAGTTCGTAGAAGCCGGATTTTTCCAATGCTTTGTGCACTTTTTCATTCACGCCGGAAAGTACGATAGTGGTTTTTTCGCGTTGCGCCATCTGGCAGAGGCTAGTCAGGTTGTGGATACCTGTTGAATCGATGAAGGGTACTTTCCTCATACGTATAATGCGCACTTTGGGACGGTCTCCCAGTCTGGACATGATTTCTTCGAACTTAGTAGCAATACCGAAGAAGTAAGGGCCATTTATCTCATACACTTCCACGCCTTTGGGAATGGACAGGTTTTCTTCATCTTCTTTGCTGTTAGATTCTTCATTCAGATTAATCTCATCTTTGATAACAGAAATTTCAGTGGTTTCCATCACACGATGCATGAAAAGTACACAAGCTATGACAAGACCCACTTCAATAGCAATGGTTAAGTCGAAAATAACTGTCAGGAAGAAGGTAATCAGCAATACGGTGACGTCTGATTTCGGATTCTTCAGTAGTGCCTTGAATGTGCGCCAGCCACTCATGTTATAGGAAACAATCACCAGCACACCTGCCAGACAAGCCATCGGAATGTATTGTGCCAGAGGCATCAGGAACAGAAGAATAAGTAATAGTACCACTGCATGTACCATACCTGCAACAGGGGTTTTACCACCATTGTTTATATTAGCCATTGTACGTGCAATGGCACCGGTGGCAGGAATACCACCAAACAAAGGTGTTATTAGGTTGGCAGCTCCTTGTGCTATCAATTCCGTATTGGAATCATGCTTGTCACCGATAACACCATCCGCTACCGTAGCGGAAAGCAGCGATTCGATGGCTCCTAATACCGCAATGGTAATGGCTACAGGAAATAAGTCCTGAATAGCCTCCCAGTTTAGTGAAGGCATTACTGCATCCGGCAGTTCCGCCTTGATACTGAAGCGGTCGCCAATGGTATCTATACAATTGATTCCGGCATAAGTTTTCATCAGATATACCGCTACCGTTACTACAATAATAGCAATCAGCGACCCCGGTATCTTCTTTGAGAATTTCGGGGTTATGGCGATAATTGCAATACTTACGATGCTGACAATTGTATTCCACCAGTTGATAGTATCGAAATGCTGGAAATAGATCATCCATTTCCCGACAAAATCTCCGGGAACCTTTTCACCACCGAAATTAAGTCCGAAGATATCGGCTATCTGCGTGGTGAAGATAGTGACGGCAATACCACTGGTAAATCCCACGATAATAGGATAGGGGATAAACTTGATTACAGCACCCAGCTTGAATATCCCTAATAATATAAGGAGTACACCGGCCATCATGGTAGCAACCATCAGTCCGTCGATACCGTATTCCTGAATGATACCGTAGATAATTACGATAAACGCTCCTGTAGGACCACCGATCTGTACTTTGCTACCTCCCAGCATGGAGATAATAAATCCGGCAATGATTGCCGTGATAATACCTTTCTCGGGTGATACACCGGATGCAATACCGAACGCAATGGCAAGCGGGAGAGCAACGATACCTACTATGATACCGGCCATCAGGTCTGCCATGAATAATTCTTTCGAGTAGTTCTTCAAAGCCGTGAATAGCTTTGGTCTGAATTCGAACGCTTTCATAGATAATCTGTACTTTTTGTGAAACGAGGTGCAAAATTAGACAAAATAATGCATATATTGGTTGATTGCTTTCAAATATATTATATTTGCAGCAGCTAACTGTAATATTATGAAATCACGACTGCTTATATTCTTTCTTTTTCTTTCTATTTTTAATATATATGCTTCGGATGTGAAGTTTTATAATATTAATGCGATGTATGGAATTTCCATGCGGGAGATGGCCTCTGTTTGTAAAGATGGGAATGGTTTTATCTGGGCTTCCTCTAAAACGGGTATATTGAGAATTACGGAAAGTGATTATCGCATTTATCAGCTTCCTTATAAAACAGCCAATGTTATAAATGTCAAGTTGGCCTATAATAACTCGTTTTTAATAGCATATACGAATAATGGGCAATTCTTTCATTATAATGAACTGTATGATCGGTTTGATTTATTTCTGGATCTTAGGGTTTCATTAAAAAATACTTATTTAAGTATAGGCAAAGTCGTTATTGATGATGAACAGACTATTTGGATTCCCACTTCCGGAGGATTGTGCAAATATAAAAATGGAATGTTTTCCCAAATAGGTGAGAAACAAGCTCTGACACAGAGCATAGTACCTTATGATCGGACACATTTGTTTGTAACGTATAAGGATAGCATTAGGTTGCTGAATATGAATACATTGAAACAAAAAAGTGTATGTGAAATAAATAACACTTTTCAGATAAGCAGTCTTTTTTATGATAATAAAAGAGAGGTTTTATGGGTAGGAACTTCTACTGACGGTCTCTTTTATCTGGACATGCAAAAGAAAACGTTATTGCCATTTTCTAATTTCCCAAAGCAACCTATCGCAGTGATAACGGAAAGTTCGAATTCAACACTGTTAGTCGGAATCGACGGACAGGGAGTATGGGAATTGGATAAGGATAAAAAAACGGTTCTGAATATTTTGAAAGAAGATATTGATAATCCTTTCTCTCTTCGTGGAGATGGGGTTTATGACATCTTTTGCGACGGTCAGCAGAGGGTGTGGGTCACTACCTATACTGGTGGGCTTTCTTTCTTCGACTGGAAATCTCCCTTAATTAATCAAATTACCCATCAGGTTAATAATCCGAATTCTTTAGGGAATGATAATGTAAACAAGATATTGGAAGATAGCAAAGGGGATATCTGGTTTGCTACAAATAATGGAATAAGCAGGTGGAGAGTTGCCACTAATGAATGGGATACTTATTATCAGAATAAACAGGAACAGGCACAGGTCTTTCTGGCTTTATGTGAAGATGACGAAGGAAATATCTGGGCAGGTTCGTTCTCATCCGGGTTTTATGTTTTAGATCGGAATACCGGAAAAGAATTGGTTCATTATCCGCGGAATACATCGGAACTGAAATCTGACGGTAAATTCATAATGAATATATATAAGGACAGTGAGGGTGATATCTGGATTGGAGGTATCCAAGATGTAATATGTTATTTAACAAAAGAAAAGCGTTTTCATACGTATGGTGCACAGCCCATGCGTACGTTTATGGAGTTTTCTCCGGGAAAAATGCTGTTGGCCTGTACTTATTCTGTGCTTTTGCTAGACAAGGAAACAGGGAAAATCACTTTCTTACCGGAATGTCTTGCACAGGATATTTTAGTAATGGGAGATGATATTTGGGTGGCCACTTCCGGAGACGGATTGCTGCATCATAATTACACGACTCGTGAAACTCATAAAATAACAGTGGAATCCGGCTTGCCATCTAACTATGTTAACAGTGTCATGTATGATAATGGGTATCTATGGTTAGGAACGGAAAATGGATTGTGTCGTTATAATCCTGCCGATAGTACGGTGCATACTTATTATTCCACTTTAGCTCTCTCCAGTGCTTCATTCAATGTGAATGCCAGCTGCAAATTACGTAATGGCGAATTGATGTGGGGTACAAATAATGGGGCGGTAATGTTTAACCCCGATAAATTATATCATACCCAGCTCAACGGGGAGATTTATTTCCAGAATATCACTATTTCCGGTAGTTCTATCAGAGAAAATCAGGATTTGTTGCGTGGAATTCCGGTGAATAAGCAAACAGATATTTCATTTAAATATGATCAGAATACTTTGACGCTTGAGGTATTGCCTATTGGCGTTTCTTCCAAAGAAATAAAATTTTCATGGAAAATGGAAGGGCTTGATACAGAATGGTCACATCCTTCCAATCAGCAGATAATCACTTATACCAATATTCCTAATGGGAATTTCCGGCTTAAAGTAAGAATGTACAATAATTCACTTTCTCAGATAGTCGATGAACGTACATTGGACATACACGTTATTCCGCTTTACTGGCAGACGTGGTGGTTCCGTCTGGTGGTATTCATTATTATAATGAGCATTACATTCTTTGTGCTTAAATTCTATATAAACCGTTTGAAACAGCGTCATGCTGAAGATAAAATCCGTTTTTTCACAAATACGGCTCATGATCTTCGTACATCGATAACGTTGATAAACGCGCCTATTCAGGAATTGAATAAAGAGAAAGAATTATCAGACAAAGGGCATTATTATCTGAATCTGGCTACAGAACAGTCTGAACGTTTATCTAATGTTGCAACCCAACTCCTGGATTTTCAGAAAGTGGATATGGGGAAAGGACAACTGTTTCTGGTAATGGTTGATATTGTTAACTTGGTGTACAGGCGGAAAACAATGTTCAAGTCTACGGCGGGAAAAAAGAATGTTATATTGGAGTTTGTCTCTAACAGGGAATCTTATATGTCAGCTGTCGATGAATTGAAAATAGAGAAAGTGGTTGATAACTTGATATCTAATGCGATAAAGTATTCTCATACGAATGGTAGGGTGGAACTTACATTGAATTGTAATGAGTACTATTGGAGCTTGGAGGTAAGAGATTATGGATTGGGTATCTCGGATAATGCTCAAAAGAAGCTGTTCAAAGAGTTTTATAGAGGAGATAATAAGGTTAATTCACGTATGGTAGGTTCCGGGATAGGCCTGTTGTTGGTGAAGAATTACGTTTTAATGCATGAAGGGAAAGTCTCACTTGAAAGTAAGGAGAATGAAGGTTCTTTATTCAAAATAAACATCCCTTATAAAGAAGTGGTTGAGGTTGCACCTGCTGAACATGAAGAGCCGGGGAATATCACATCTGCTGATGGTCCGTCTGATCAATCGGAATATAAAAAGGAAGATGATAAGTCCGAAAAGAAGAAATCTATATTAATCGTAGATGATAATAAAGATTTGCGGAACTTCCTGAAGTGTTCTTTTGAAAATCAATATAACATCTTAGAGGCTGGCAATGGCAATGAAGCATGGGAATTACTTCAAAAGGAATCTCCAGAATTGATTATTTCGGATGTGATGATGCCTGATATGGATGGCTTTGAGTTATGTAAATTGATCAAATCTACTTTTGAAACTTCGCATATTCCGGTGATTCTGCTAACTTCACTTTGTGATAAAAGTGACCAGTTGGAAGGTTTAGGCTTGGGAGCAGAGGATTATATCACGAAACCTTTCGATATATCACTTTTGGAGCAACGAATAAAATCTCTTGTGCGAAACAGGGAAATCGTCAGAGAGAAAGCTTTGAAGTTGATAAAGCCAGATAATGATGATCAACAGGCTATTCTGGCGAATGAGCTTAATGACCATTTTGTGAAAAAAGCAGTGGAAGTGATTCATAATAATATGCAAAATTTGGATTTTGACAAGGAAAGCTTTGCTATGGAAATGCATGTGAGCGGTTCGTTATTGTATAAAAAAATAAAAGCACTGACAGGTCAATCACCTATTGACTTTATTAAATCCATTCGTTTAAACCGGGCTTTAGAATTACTCCAATCTCATAAATACACTATCACGGAAGTTAGCGAACTTTGTGGCTATTCCAGTATCAGTTACTTTAGCACGGTGTTTAAAAAGTACTTTGGTAAGTCTCCCACTGAGATTTAATTTATTTCTTTTTTCTGTTTTTTATCGTTTATGGCATAGATTATCTAATATCTAAAATTATATATCTAATATCTAAAAGTGTATTGGGTACACTTCTGTAGCTTTGTATATCGATGTACGGAATGTATGTCGATGGAGTTATTGTTATGTTAAATCTAATCAAGTTAATCTTATGAAATGTATGTATGATGATGACGGTTAAGTCAACGATTATGTAAAGACTGTAAAATCAGAGATAACCGTAGTGATGCATATCACTTTCGGTAATCTGTAATGAATTTCATGTGGCTTTGACATTTAAAGGGGGGCTGGTGTCAATGGCTGCCGTTATGAATGAAAAACATAGAACCCCATTACTTATATATTATGAAGAACAACAAGCTTTATTTTGTTTTTCTTTTCTTAAGTATTTTGTTCGCAAGTTGCAATGGCGAAGAAGTAATTGAGAAATGGCCTGAAATAGGCAACTATTATGATTCGAGCAAGCCTATTGAGTTAAAATCCATGTCACCCGACTGGGGAAGAATCAACGATTCTTTTATTATCAAAGGAAACTTTCCGGTTGACACGACCGGAAAAGTCAAAGTTTTCTTTGCCGACAAGGAAGCTGTTATCGTAAACAACAATGGAAATGAATTGGGCTTATCCCCAAGCAGATGCCCGGTTATAACGAGATAATATTGGAAGTGGAGGGTAAAAAGTACACCTCTGACAATGTGAAGTTTAAGTACTATCAGACTCAATCTGTGAAAACAATATTGGGAAAATTTGGTGAAGACGGCTGGACATCGTCAGATGACAGTAAAATAGAAGAATTCCGAATGAATGAGTGTACGGGAATTGTAGCTGTTGCAGGACAAAAGAGTGATAATTTCATTTTCGTTGGAGGAGGATGGGGCGACCGTACCTATTTTGTGTCATTAGAGGATAATGTGGTGATTCGTCTGATTAATATTGGTTATATGGGGGCTGTTGCAGTTGATAGTTCAAGGGAAAAAGTGAGTATCATGCCCCGTAATGGAGGTGCTTTATACACAGCTTCCCGTGCGGATGGATGGGTTTTAAACTCTCTTGGTCTCACAATACCTTTCCAAGGCGATTGCCAGGGGGCATTGGCTTATGCCGAAGATGATCGCTATTTGTATGCAATGTCCGGTGATGGTCTTTATGAAATAGATTTGGAAGATAAAGGTTATACAAAGTTATTTGCTACATCAGATTACCCGGCTTTTGATGGAGTGAACACCGGCCAGTGGAGGCATTATCTGACTTATAGTAAATATGATAAGTGCTTTTTTGCCTCTTATCCTGAGAGTAATGGTATTATGAAGATATGGAAAGATACTTCGGGCGCATGGCAAGTGGAACGCTATGCCGGCTTCCAACCGGGATGGTTGGCTACAGCTTTTGGAGATAGATTGACGGATGCCGTATTGAAAGAACCTTGCGGAATGGCGGTGAATAGTAGCGGTGAACTCTATGTATGTTGCAAAAATAGCCATTGCATTGTGAAAATCAAAGGAAGGCTTGTCTCTTTGGTAGCAGGAGCTCCTGATCAGGCAGGAAGACTAAACGGATTCCCTACGGATGCATTGTTTGATAATCCATTGTGTATTGCTTTGGATTCGGAAGAGAACTTCTTCATTGGTGAAGAATCTTCAAAGGCCATTCAGAACATGACAATTGAATAAAAGTAGAAATCATATAAAATGAATCAAGATGAAGATTAAACATATATTACTGTTTCTCATGGCATGGGTAAGTTCTATGAGTTTGGCCTATGCGCAACAGACTGTGGTAGCTTCTGGTTCGGTTATGGACGAGAAAGGCGAGCTCTTAATCGGAGTATCGATTTCTGTAAAGGAAGTTCCTTCTATGGGTGCCATTACGGATATTGACGGTCGTTTCAAGATAGGGGGTATCAAAGCCGGGCATACGTTGGTCATATCCTATGTGGGGTATGATCCTCAGGAGATAAAAATGAACAAGAGCAACGAGCGCATGCGCGTAGTGTTGAAGGAGAGTTCGAATGTAATGGACGAGGTTGTGATTACGGCATCAGGTAAGGTACAGAAGAAGATTAATGTGACAGGTGCCATTACCGGAGTTGAGGTGGCTACGCTGAAAACTCCTGCCACTTCCATAAGCAACATGTTGGGCGGACGCGTTCCGGGCATCATTTCCGTTACACGTAGTGGAGAGCCGGGCAAGGATTTCTCCGAGTTCTGGGTGCGTGGTATCAGTACCTTCGGTGCCGGACAGGGAGCTTTGGTGTTGATTGACGGTGTCGAAGGCAACTTGAATACGCTTGATCCCGAAGACATTGAGAGTTTTTCTATCTTGAAGGATGCCTCTTCTACGGCGGTTTACGGTGTACGTGGTGCCAACGGTGTGGTATTGGTAAGTACCAAGAAGGGTAAAGCCGGAAAACTGAATTTGCAGGTAAAGGCAAATGCCGGTATCTCTTATTCTCCTCGAATGCCCAAATATGTACGTGCTGCGGAATATGCGGCACTCGCCAACGAAGCTGCCGTGACACGTGGACGTATTCCTGTCTATTCCGATGTGGATGTGGATTTGTTCAGGAACCACATGGACCCTGATTTTCATCCGGATGTGGATTGGAGAGATGTTATCTTGAGAGATTATACCTGGAACCAGCAATACTTCCTGAGTGCGTCGGGAGGCGGTGAAGTAGCTCGCTATTACATCAGTGCCGGTTTTACGACAAAAGATGCCATCTTTAAACAAGATAAAGGGGTAAACAAATACAATACGAACGTAAACTACAACAAGTTCAATTTCCGTGCTAATGTGGATGTGAATGTCACTTCCACCACTACGCTTTCGCTGAATGAAGAGACTGTGATTGTTACTCAGAATTATCCGGGATATGGAAACGACAGTAAGGTATTGTGGCAGGCACAATCCAATCTGACTCCGGTGACAGTACCGTTGATGTACACCACAGGGCAGGCACCTGGATATGGCACTGATAAATCGAATATCAGTCCGTATGTATTGTTGAATATGACGGGTTATCGCAAGTTCTATTCCAATGATAATAAAATCACGATGCAGCTCAATCAGGATTTGAAGATGATAACTCCCGGACTGAGTATTGCAGGATTGGTCAACATTAATTCGATAGGTGCGAGAACCCAAGTTCGCGAAAAAATGCCGGCCATTTATTATGCTCATGGTTATAAACGTGATGGAACACTCGATTTGGAGAAAATATCTGATGCAGTGCTTGCACAATGCATCGGATATTTTTGACGAATGATAGGGCGAATGCCCGTCAGTCCGGGAAATCTTTGATTTCCCGGACGAGCACTGCGCTACAGAAAAAGGGAAAGTTATTGTGCCGCGCCTGGACATTTGCCGGAGCGTAGCTGATTTGCATGCCGGGCACTGCGCTACTACCAGAGGAGAAAACAATGAAAACAGTTGCAATCGTGGCGTGTTCCAACGGGCAGAAAGAAGAATATCGAAGCCAGAACGAGGAACTGGCACGGTATCTGGAGGAAACGGGACACAAGGTTTTATGGAGCAATGATATCTATGAAAAAAATGCCGCATTTTCAGGTACGGGAGCAGAGCGCGCCGCGGAACTGATGCGTTTCTTCAATGACCCGGAGGTGGAGGAGATCTATGACAGTTCTAATCAGGTGCTGGACGGGCTGGACTATGCCGCCATCCGAAGAAGCAGGGCGGTTTTCTGGGGCTACAGCGATCTGACGACGGTCATCAACGCCATCTATGCACAGACCGGGAAAAGCAGCGTGCTCTATCAGGTCAAGAACATGGTCTGGGGAGAGATAAAAGAGGTGCAGCGACGGAGATTTGAGAACCGTGCGACGCTGTTTGACCCGCAGGTTCGCTTTGTGCAGGGGGAGAAGATGGAAGGCGTTGTTGTCGGCGGGAATATCCGCTGCTTTTTGAAGCTGGCGGGAACCTGTTATTTCCCGGATCTTTGGGACAAGATTCTGCTGCTGGAAGCATACGGCGGTGAGGTGCCGCAGATGGCGACGTATCTGGCGCAGCTAAAACAGCTGGGGGCTTTTGAGAAGGTTGGAGGAATTTTGCTCGGAACATTTGCGGCGATGGAGGCGCATGCGTGCAGCCCGGATATTACCGCACTGGTAAGAGAGGCGGCGGGAACGAAGCTTCCGATCGCAAAGACACAGGAAATCGGTCACGGAAATGACGCGAAAGCAATCCGGATCGGAGAAAAGATATACTGCTGCGGAGACGAAGCATGTCGAAGCGTTGTTACAGATGCTGAAAGGAGACAGTTGGAAACCAGATGAAAAAAGAGATGACATACACAGAACTAGCGAAAGAGACGGCAATCCTGACGGCTGCCGTGGCGATTATCGCCGCAGCGGTATATTTTTTTCTGGTGCCGAGCCATGCATCCGTCAGCAGTATCTCCGGTCTCGGAATCGTGCTGTCCAACTTTATACCGCTGCCGCTGTCCGCGATCACGATGATCTTAAATGTTGTGCTTTTAATTATCGGATTTTTTACCTGCGGAAAGGAATTTGGCGTGAAGACGGTTTACACCAGTGTGGCGCTGCCGGTATTTCTGGGAATTTTTGAGAGAATCTTCCCGGATTACGAATCGCTCACCGAC
>ENA-UEOI01001914-UEOI01001914.1-human-gut-metagenome-genome-assembly--contig:-NODE-1914-length-16326-cov-4.111391_pt1 | contig 16326 bp, 16 predicted proteins | sample MGYA00242883_ERZ507882 | MGnify/ENA primary metagenome ERZ507882 (study PRJEB26167, sample SAMN06115502) | human gut metagenome | host: Homo sapiens | place: China:Chongqing | collected 2015-07-29...
TGATGGCATTGGCTATCATTTCTACGTTCGCCGTAACGGTGACATCAAGTCCACACGCGCGGTCGAGAGGGTCGGTGCCCACGTGCGTGGGTACAATGCTCACTCGATTGGCATCTGCTACGAGGGTGGACTGGACAGTCACGGACTGGCAAAGGACACCCGGACGGAATGGCAACGACATTCGTTGCGGGTACTGGTACGGGCATTGATGATGGACTATCCGGAGGCACGGGTGATGGGACATCGGGATTTGAGTCCAGATGTAAATGGAAACGGGGAGGTAGAACCAATGGAGTGGACGAAGGAGTGTCCGTGCTTCGAAGTAAAAGAAAAGACAATATAAGTTTGCTTTTTATTCGAAATATGCATTCCTTTGCTGCATTATTAATAAACAAATTAAATAATTATGAAGAAAGTCATATTTTTGCTTATAGCTATTTTCTCATTGCATGGAGTATGCTATTCACAAACAAAGAATGCAGCAAAACCTATTGCTACTGTTGCCACTAAACCGGAATCTGAAATTGTAAAAGAGAATGCAGAAAAATGGTTTAAAGAAGTGTATGTTGACAAATACTTTAAAGATCCATATTCATATCGGTTAATGGGATTAAAGGCTATCCCTATTTCAACAAAAGAATACTTATTAAAAGAAATTGCTATTATGCAAAATGACATTGACACATGTACGGTTTCTGAAGGAGAAAGAAATAAGAAAACTCATGATGAATGTATGGATGAATATGAAAATTCTAAATTAAAGATCCAGAAAGAGCAAGATTTTATCGACAAAGGAATTGATGTAGAATACCACACTAAGAAACAAGCTATATATAAGAAATTTGGTGTACAATATCTTGAATTAGCAAAACGTATCGCCATATATCTTTTAGCTGTTGAAGAAAAAGAAAAAACAGAAGCATTGATTAACAATCTAACTGAAGAACAAGCAAATCAACTTGCTTATTATGATATAAGATTGGATTGCTACTCAAAAAACTCTTTAGGTAATGAGGTTTTAGGTCGATTTTCCTTCCCTTTCACTGTGAAAGGAACATTAGGAAATAACAACGGAATTGATAAAGTCATTCAATTAAATAAATAACACCCAACATTGTTTAATCAAGCCGGAGTACCAATCTCCGGCTTGATTATATCTAATATCCTCAACATATTCAAAATTTTCATAACATAGCGCACCTTTGTTGATGGGACTCTCTTATTGTTTAGGTGCAAATTGAAAAAATGTGAGAGAATTCCTAGAAAAGTAATGCAATACTTGATTTATTATAAATAAATGCTTTAATCCGTTGAATTATTGATAATTAAAACATGAAAATAATGAAAAAAGTAGTATTGAGGTTGCTTTTATACTTTTCTTGCCATTTTATTATAGTAGCTGGTAATATAGGCGATATACAAGAAATAGTAGAAACAATTATCTAATTATAAAACATATCCCTCGCCATTTAATATTTCAACCAAATCAACAATCCTACTGCTCCAAGGTGCTTTCTGTAATGCCACCGCATAGTTTCTATCTACCAACTCTTGATAATCTGTAATATTACTCAATATAATTTCCATTTGCTTCTTCGTATTTTGCCAATCTACATTAATCACAGGATCATAACCGATTAACTCTATTAATTCCCCGGGAGCCCGTCCTACAATAAGACATCTGCTTAACATGGCTTCCCAATATCTCTGGGTCAACGTATCCAGACTTCCAGCCTTCTCTGGATGAGTATCAACCTGCGGAAATGAAACTATAATTTTTATATTCGGCAAATTCTTTAAGAGATCATCTGCTGTTGGAAATGCCAGACTCTGAAGTCCTCCGGCAACATTATATATATTTCTACAATATTGTTTGACAATTCCTCTTTGATGAAGCTCTTCCAGTATGGTGTGATACTCCTTTTGCTGCCTTCCAAGTTCATACACTTCTATTTCTCTGTCCCGAAGCTCCTGCCCCTTCTGGTATCCGGCAGGGTCAATACCTTCAGGAATCCAATAAGCCTGTATACCTAATTCCCGTGTAATCTTTTCAGCTACAGCTTGTACAGTAACAAATACAATTTTACATTTAAAAAGTTTTAAATCCCGGAATAAAGAATCCCAACTGTTCGGCCATACATCCCATAGCATAGGGATAATTTCATAATTATAAAAGAAAGGAAAAGCATTCTTAAACAAAGCCTCCCCTCTGGAAGTAACAATAATGGCTTTTTTCTTTTTTTTATTTCTGAAATACGGATATGGAAGTAAGGCAAGTTTTCTGAAAGTTCCACCATTACCGTGCACTGCAACAGCCCCAGTCTTATCTCCTTCCGGCTCTCTTTTCTTGCTATTCCCTTTTGGTGCACGCAATCGTGATAGCGCCTGAGTCATAGAATTGAGTTTAAAAAGGAGATCAAACAACACAGCTCCTTTGGAAATAACTCCTTGTTCGGTTGCTGCTTCAACAAACTGCTGCATATAGAACTGAAATTGATTCTTTTTCCTCTTTCTACTCTTTATATAGACTTTCATAAATATCAACTATATTATTACTCAAATTATTCTATAATCTCTTACAAAATCCGGAATATGTACCCCAAAAGGTAGCCTTCAATAAATCCAAGCGGCCCTTTTTCACAAAAACCATTGCTTTTTTAAGCATTACCAAAAACAAAAGATAACAACAGGATAGCAATTTGCGCCAGCCTTTGTTATTGCGACGTGCATATATAACACGCGAACGGGCCATATAGTATTCCCTAAAAGGAGTTGCAGGAGGAATACTCATACTTTCTTTATGATACACCCCGGACATAGGCTCATAATAAAGTATATATCCCGCCTCACGTATACGCCGGCTCCAATCGAACTCCTCATAAAAAAGGAAATAAACCTCCGTCATCTTTCCGACACGATTTATCACGTCCCTTCGCACCATCATGGCTCCTCCATGCAGCACCTCAGTTTCTTTGGGTTGCAGAAACTCCTCCTTACGCGAAAAATCAAAAGGCTCAGTAGTATGCTTCAATGTTATGGACGTCATATCACGATACCCGTAATACTGCATCCGGTCAGGCTTCCGCAAATAATAAATACCGGGAGACACTCCTCCTATCCTCTTATCAGACAGACGCTCTACCATAGGACGCAACATGGCCTGCTTCAACACCATGTCATTATTCAAGAATAAAATATAGTCTCCCTGCGCATAATCATATCCCAAATTATTGCCTCCGGCAAAGCCCAAATTTCTATCACTACAAACTACCGGCACTTCCGGATACATCGACCGTATACGTTCCACATCATCACCCCGTGAAGCATTGTCCACCACTATCACTTCATAAGGATAGGTCTCAAATTGCTTCAAGGAGGCTATCAGCTCACAAGTATCTTGCCAACCATTGTAATTTATTGTAATAATAGATACCATTATTATTAAGCTTTAAAATGTACCCACTTCCTGACTCTCTCTTTCACACGCAAAGCTCCGCTAAAATTAATCATTCCTCGCTTAAGTGACATAGGCAAAGCAAAGAAAACATGAAGCAAACTATACTTTACTGTGAATTTTCCACCACTATGCCAAGCTGGAGATACATAAGTCACCGCCAGCAACGCTTTCTGCAATTCCCTTTTTACTGTAACCGATAATTGCGGGGAAACACCAATCCGATAGGCGTGATATATGCTCATTTCCATTATATCCACCAACAAGTTTCTATAAAATTTCTCACCGGAAAGTGAACCGATATACCGGCCTTTCAACTGCTGTATCTCTACATATTGACGGGCTATCTTTTCGGAATATCCTTTAAGGGCGGCAATACCGGAAACCGACTGCGGATTGTAGGTATAACGCAACGTACAATCCGGCAACAACCTGCATGAACGTGCGTTTATAATGACCTGATAAGTGAACCACGGATCTTCATTAAAATGACCCACTTGACAACGGATCTTATACTTTTTCAAGAAATCAAGCCGATAAAGTTTATTCCAGGTTGCAACGAACAACTGCTTACCATAACCATAGCGATATTGCGCCACCGGATGTCCCTCCCCTTCTATTAATGTATCTGCATACTGACATCCCGGATATTCATTCCCATCCAGATCGCAACGCACAAAAGATGCTGCAACAAAATCAACCGGATGTTCCACCATTCGGTTATATAATATTTCAATACAATCAGGAGTAATCACATCGTCGCAATCCATTGTAAACAGATATTTACCTGTAGCATGATCTAATATGGCATTACGTGCAGCCGCGATACCTTGATTGTACTCTTGATCTATAATACGCACGGCTTCGGAACGCGGATGGTTTGCCACTACCCTACGAACAATGTCCATACTATCCCCTTTATCATCAATGAAAAGATACTCAATGTCAGAGTATGTCTGATTAAGGACCGACAGTAATGTCTGTTCTATAAAGTCCGCAGCATTATAAATGGGAATACCTACAGTAATCTTATCCATTTCAACTTATTCTTTTTTAGGCGTTTTAACTATATTATGGTCTTGATCCTTATATTCCTTTGCAGCAGTAAAAATACTGCCGAATTTTCCCATAATTTGCGATATTCTTACCCAAAAACGTTTCCACAACCCCTTATTTCCTACTGTACCATAGCCTGTTATAACACGTGCCTCACGATTAAAAATAATGGTAATCTTACCATATTGGCGCAAGCCGAAAGCCAATGCACCATCCTCACCACGAACAATGTGGACACGTATCCCCACCTTACGGGCTTCTTCCGTACGATAGGCAAAAACAAGTCCGCGTACACTTAGTTCAGGCCGTTTCCAGGACTGTACTCTCAAATATAAATTACGACAAAAAACATAAAGAGCCAGATCGTACTTCGAATAATTCTCAGTAGGGAAATATCCCCAAGTAGCACTCACACCGACTACTTCGGGAGATTTTTCCATTACACCAATCAAGATATTAACGTATTGTGAAGGATACAAGGTGTCAGCATCTATATTGACATGGTATTTTCCTCGTGCATGAGATAGTCCGCATAAACGTGCATGCCCACAACTATGCTGTGTCTCTGTATAATATGGCATATCCACAGCACGAAATATTTCGGCTGTTCTATCCTTTGATTCATTGTCTACTCCAATAATCTCTATTGGATATTGGACTTTCATTTCACTCAAAGCCCATAAACAGGCCAGCAAATGCTTTTCTTCATTATACGCAATAACGGAAACTGTCACCAACGGCTCATCACTTTGAAGACTTTTCAAATTGGAACGCACCGTAGAAACAATATCCTTAAAAGCTACTTCATCATAGCTTTTTTCATAAACTTGCAAATACTTATTATACCATGCCATACTACTTACTTTTTTCTGATTTGTATAATGATTCAAACAATGCTATCCACTGAGGCCCAATCTGTTCTATTTTATAACTTTCAGCTTTCAACCGGGCCATTTTTCCCATCTTCGTACGAACTTCATCCTCTTCTATCAGATAATCTATCTTTTCAGCTAATCCATCTATATCTCCTTCAGGCACTAAAAAGCCATCTACTTTCTCAGAAATTATATCACGCGGTCCACAATGGCAAGCGAAAGACACAACCGGTAATCCACACGACATAGCTTCGACAATAACCAAACCAAAACCTTCAAATTTAGAGCTCAACACAAAAATAGAACTTTCCCAGAACTTAGCTGCAATATCAGGAACCGAATGCTCTAAAAAGCATCTTCCTTCTATATCCAACTCCACAATCTGCTGTTGCAGTTGCTCTCTAAGCCGACCATCACCATATATCTTTAGTACCCAATCCGGGTGTTTATCTGCAACTTTTCGCCATGCAGATATCAGCCTGTCAAAGCCCTTCTGGTCAACATAGCGCCCGGCTGCAATGACTTGTTTCTGAGTACAATCTGAAACCATATCCGGGAAAAAGGAAGTCGGATTAGGAATGACCATCACATTGTCCAGTTCCGGCCAAAACGCCGCATCTTCATGAGTTAACACCACAAACTTATCTAATTTCTTCAATTCACGTATCAACTTACCCATCCACCACTTCTGTACATAAGAGTAGATAAATGCAGGCATCCAGGAGGCAGTGAAATGGCGGTAGTGTAATCTGTCAAAATGAATCTCACCTACTTTAGGACTACCGTCAGTCATCTGATTAATAACATTCACGTCACGACGTAACAAAGAAACTGTAATATCCGGTTTTAATTCACACAAACAAGCATTCAACTGTTTCTTCAAAGCCTTCATCTTCTTCTGATAAAGCCAGACACGACGCAAAAAAGGATGATGGTACGGTTCTTCAAAATCAATATCCAACTGATGCACTTGCACAGACTTTTCCAAAGGGAAATAAGGTGGCTTATTGCCTCCATCTGTAAGTATTATATGTATCTCATATCCTTGGAGTGCCAAATAGTTAGCCTTCATTGTCAAAACCCTCTCCATCCCACTAGGATTATAAAGGGCAGGTATGCAATATACAATTTTCATAACATTCCTTTCTTTATGCAGATATGTGATAGAACTTTTCTCCTTTTTTAAAGAAAGAAGTTATCATCTTTAATTCCTGAAACTTAAACAAATAGGCTAATAGTCCATAAAACAGCACACCGGAAACTCCACCAATAATCAATTTACCGGCAGGAGAAGCAATATACCAAGTAGCCAACCACACTATCCCTCCCATGGCAAATGCCAAAAGAAGAGACGGAATAAAAATCTTCAATTGTCTTCTGTACCCTATGGAAGTAAGCCTACGCGAATAGGCTATAACAACGATTAAATCCGTTACAGAATAAACTAACATCCCAAGACATACACCTTCGATCCCAAAAGGTAAGGCAGACAGCAGAATAAACACTGCCAGAATCTTTTTTATGATTTCCGAACGTAAATGATAATCGCTCCTACCTTTCGCATCCAGCACAGACACATTGGCCTGCATCATTGGTAACCACATCATGGACATACAAATAATTTGTAATAACGGAACAATCGGTAACCATTTCTCTGTCAGCAAAAGCGCAATGACAGGCTCTGCCAAAACCGCCAATCCTGCCATTAACGGAAATAATACAAATCCTGCTATTCGGAGATAGCTGACAAATATTTGGTTAAACCTTTCATCATCATCTTGATATCGGCATTGTATAGGGTAAGTGACTTTCTGAATGATGTTTGCAAAGTTTTGTGCCGGAAATAGTCCCAAAGTATAAGCTCTATTGAAATATCCCAACGTAGAAGCATTAAAAAACTTACCTACCACCAAAGAATACATGTTAGTATACAGAGTATGAAGCAAACTTGAAAACAATATTTTAGATCCAAAAGAGAACAGCGTACGAAAAGAAGTCCATGAAAAGCAAAGCTTCGGTATCCATCGCGCCAATATCCACAAACCTCCCCCCCAGGCTAAACTCCCAAACAAAGCCTGCCAAACCAAAGCCCAAACTCCATATCCCTGATAGGCCATCCAAATACCAATACTCCCTCCCACAGACACTGAAAGTAAAGACGCAAAAGCTATCTTCCTGGAATCCACTGCTATCGTAAGACGAGTCATTTGAACAGAGGCCAAAGAATTGAGAATTATAAGGATGCCATATACACGGGCAATCATAGTCAGCTTAGGCTGATTATAAAACTGAGAAATCCAAGGTGCAGATACAAAAAATAGGAGATAAATGAAAACAGAAATTACAATATTAAAATAAAACGTCGTACTGTAATCAATTTCTGTCCTATTTTTTTTTTGTATAAGTGCATTGCCAAAACCACTATCTACAAAGGTTTGGAACACGCTGACGGTGAACGTGAACCAGCTGCGGCGGAAGTTGGCCGCGGCAGGTCTGGAGGATATGATCGCCACGCGCCACGGCGTGGGCTACATCATCGAGTGAGGGGAGAGGTATGAGAGCGTATCTGCGGGAGCATTGGCGGGTCATCGCGGCATTTTTCGCGTTCGCGGCGGTGTTCGGCGTCACGTTTGCGCTGTACGGCCTGCCGCTGGAGGCGGTGGCGTACCCGGCGGGGCTTTGCTTGCTGCTGGGAGGGCTGCTGGTGCTGGAGGACATCCTGCGCAGCCGGCGCAAGCACCGGGAGCTGGTGCGGCTGCGGGAGGCCGGGGCGGCGCTGCTGGACCAGCTGCCGTCCATGCGGACGGCGGAGGGCGCGGACTGCGCCGCTATCATCGCCGCGCTGCGGCGGGAGCTGGCCCGGCGAGAGACGGAAAATCAGGCGCAGCGCCGGGAGCTGACGGCGTACTACACCGCGTGGGTGCATCAGATCAAAACCCCCATCGCCGCCATGAAGCTGACGCTGCAGGGACAGGACGACCCTGCGGCCCGGCGGCTGCGCTCGGAGCTGGGCCGGGTGGAGCAGTACGTGGACATGGTCTTGACGTACCTGCGGCTGCACGAAGGCGGCAGCGACTATGTGATACGGAAGTACGAGGTGGACGACATCGTGCGCCCCGCCGTGCGGCGCTTTGCCGGAGAGTTCATCGACCGGCGCATCGCGCTGGAGTACCGGCCCATCGGGCACGCGGTGGTGACAGACGAGAAGTGGCTGCGCTTCGTGGTGGAGCAGGTGCTGAGCAACGCGCTGAAATACACGCCGGAGGGCGGGCGCATCGCCATCACCTGGCAGGAGGACGGGCTGTGCATCACCGACACGGGCATCGGCATCGCGCCGGAGGATCTGCCACGTGTGTTCGAAATGGGCTACACCGGCACGAACGGCCGCATCGACCGCCACGCCAGCGGCATCGGACTGTACCTGTGCCGCCGTATCTGTCAAAATCTGGGACACACCATCACCGCCCAGTCGGCGATGGGGCAGGGGACGACGGTATACATCGGCCTGAAGCGCCGGGAGGGCGTACTGGAGTGAAAATGTGACAGAATTGTTCGTTTTGGGGCGGGGAATGTAAGCCAAAGAAATGGCGGCGCGTTCCCCGCTCTGCTACAATAGCACCGTAAACTGAAAAGGAGGTCAATGCCATGAGCATTTTGGAAGTGAGCGGGCTGCGGAAGGTGTATACCACCCGCTTCGGCGGCAGCCGGGTAGAGGCGCTGCGGAATGTACAGTTTACGGTGGAGCAGGGCGAATATGTGGCCATCATGGGCGAGTCCGGCAGCGGCAAGACCACGCTGCTGAACATTTTGGCGGCGCTGGACGAGCCCACGGCGGGCACGGTGCGGCTGGACGGCCGCGAGCTGGGCAAGATCCGGGAAAAGGACGCGGCGGCCTTCCGTCGGGACAACCTGGGGTTCGTGTTCCAGGAGTTCAACCTGCTGGACACATTTACGCTGGAGGACAATATCTATCTGCCTCTGGTGCTGGCGGGGATGGGCTATGAGGAGATGCGGGAGCGTCTGAAGCCCATCGCCCGGGAGCTGGGGCTGACGGAGCTGCTGAAGAAGTACCCCTACGAGGTATCCGGCGGACAGAAGCAGCGGGCCGCCGTGGCCCGGGCTATCATCACCCAGCCCAAGCTGCTGCTGGCCGACGAGCCCACCGGCGCGCTGGACAGCGGCTCTACCGACGAGCTGCTGCGGCTGTTCGCCGAGATCAACCGGGCGGGGCAGACCATATTGATGGTCACCCACTCCGTGAAGGCCGCCAGCCGTGCCGGCCGGGTGCTGTTCATCAAGGATGGCCAGGTGTTCCACCAGCTCTACCGGGGCGAGGACAGCGACACACGGTTCTATCAGCGCATCTCCGACACGCTGACCATGCTCCAGTCAGGCGGTGAGCAGGAATGAAAACAGGACTGTACGCCCGTCTCGCCTGGACGGGCATGGTGAAAAACAAGCGCCTGTATCTGCCCTACGGCCTCAGCGCCGCGGGCATGGTGCTGATGTTCTACATTCTTACGGGGCTGTCCGGCTCGCCGGTGCTGGAGCACATGTCCGGCGGCGGCAGCAGCGCCATCATCCTGAGGCTGGGCACGGTGGTCATCGCCGTGTTCTCCCTGCTGTTTCTGTTCTACACCCATTCGTTCCTCATCCGGCGGCGTGAGCGGGAGTTCGGATTGTATAACGTGCTGGGCATGGGCAAGGGCAACATCGCCCGCATATTGCTGTGGGAGACGGCCATCACCTACGGCGTGACCGCCGGGGCGGGGCTTGTCCTGGGCGTGGTGCTGTATAAGCTGGCGGAGCTGGGGCTGGTGCGGCTGCTGCGGGACACGGTGACGTACACGCTGTCGGTGTCCGTCAGCTCCCTGCTGGTGACGGCGGCGCTGTTCGCGGTCATCCAGGCGCTGATTCTGCTGAACAGCCTGCGGCAGCTGCATACGGTGAATGCCATCGCGCTGCTGCGGAGCGAGAACGTGGGCGAAAGGCCGCCCCGCGCCAAGTGGGTGCTGACGCTGGCGGGCGTGGTGCTGCTGGGCGGCGCGTACTGGCTGGCGGTGTCCATCAGGGAGCCGCTGGCGGCGCTGCTGTGGTTCTTCGCGGCGGTCATCATGGTCATTATTGCCACGTATCTGCTGTTCATCAGCGGGTCGGTGACGCTGTGCAAGGGCTTGCAGAACAACAAGCACTATTACTACGACACCCGCCACTTCGTGTCGGTGTCCTCTATGGCCTACCGCATGAAGCGCAACGGCGCGGGGCTGGCCTCGGTGTGCATTTTGGCCACCATGGTGCTGGTGATGCTCTCCTCCACCACCTGCCTGTACGTGGGACAGGAGGACGCGGTAAACGCCCGCTATCCCCACGACATCGCCCTGACGGTGTACGACAAGGCGGATCACCCGCTGGACGAGGCGGAGGCGGAGGTGCTGCGGCAGGGGGTGGAGGACACTGTCTTCAATTTTGGCGGAAAAGCCCTCCACATGGTATCGTACCGGACGATCAGCATCAGCGGCGTGATGGACGGCTCGCATATACGGATGAACACCTCCGGTGCGATCACATCGGACACCACCCATATCACACAGGTGCATTTCCTGCCGCTGGAGGACTACAACGCCTCCACGGGACAGAGCCTGCCGCTGGAGGACGGGCAGGTGTACGTGGCGGCTCTGCGGACGGATTTCCCCTACGACACGCTGAGCATCGACGGAGATCGGACATACCGCGTCATGGAGCAGGACATTCTCCCGCTGAGCGAGTCTTCCGCGGCGGATGTCACGCCCACCCTGACGGTGATCGTGCCGGACTTCACCCGGTTCGTGGAGGAATTGCAGAGCGCACTCAGCGAGGAATACGGCTGGTATCCCGTCGGCTACTGGAGCTGCGGCTTCGATACCGACCTGCCGGAAAACCAACAGGCGGATCTGGATGGCGTAACGCCAAACCTGGAGGACGCACTGAGAGAGTATCTCAGCGGCGTCAGCAGCGAGCGGGGCGTAAGGGTCAGCGTGGAGTCCAAGGCGGGCAACCGGGCGGATTTCTACGGCACGTATGGCGGGCTGTTCTTCCTGGGCATCATGCTGAGTATCGTGTTCATCTTCGCGGCGGTGGCCATTCTGTACTACAAGCAGATGTCGGAGGGCTATGAGGATCAGAGCCGGTTCGACATTATGCAGAAGGTGGGCATGACCAAGGGCGACATCCGGCGGAGCATCAACAGCCAGCTGCTGACGGTGTTCTCCCTGCCGCTGCTGATGGCGGGCGTTCACCTGTGCTTCGCGTTTCCGTTCATCCACAAGCTGCTGATGCTGTTCAATCTGGACAACAGGGGACTGCTGATCGGCACAACGGCCGTGAGCTTCGCGGTGTTCGCGCTGCTGTACGCGCTGGTGTATAAGCTGACGGGCAACGCCTATTATCACATCGTGGCCGACGGCCAGCGGGAATGACGCAAACAACGCAAATAGGAAAATCTCCGGCTTCCCTTCAGGAGGCCGGAGATTTTGCGTTGGCAATATACTGTTCGTAGTGGGCCTGCAGCCAATCCTTCAGCTGGGCCACGCCCGGCTCGTCCCAGGTGAAGTCCTGCTCCGCCCTGTCCTGGGCCAGCTCATAGCAGACGCTGGAATAGACGGCGGCGTGGATGAGGTGCTCCTTTTCATCGCAGCTGAAGCGGTAGCGGAACTCACCGATAGAACCGGTGTAGATATAGGCCCGACGAAACCAGGTGACGGTCAGCTCGGAAAATTGAGGGTGCATGGGGATCGCTCCTTTCGGCCATGATACTTACTACGGCATATCATAGCACACATCGCGGCGGCTGTATAGCAGGTTTTTTGCGCCTGCGTCTTGAAAACAGACCAAACGTATGGTACAATAACCGCAGAGAGGTTATGGTATAAATCACCGTTTTTCTCGCCCGCAGGAGGCGGGCAGCCGAAAAAGACGGCGAATTGTACCATAATGCGAGACATTATGGTACAATAACAGCAACAGAAAACCAAAAGGGAAACTTCCCGTTATAAAGTGAGGTCTTGGAATATGGAAAATGCAGTGAAACGTATCGGTGTACTGACCAGCGGCGGCGACGCGCCGGGCATGAACGCCTGCATCCGCGCCGTGGTCCGCAGTGCGCTGGCCCGGGGCATCGAGTGCGTGGGCATCCGCCGCGGCTATCAGGGCCTGATCTCCGGCGACATTCTGGAGATGGACAACGCCAGCGTCAGCCGGATCATCAACCGGGGCGGCACGATCCTCTACAGCGCCCGCTGCGACGAGTTCCGCACCAAGGAGGGCCAGGAGAAGGCCTACGCCACCTGTAAGCTGCTGGGGCTGGACGGCCTGGTGGCCATCGGCGGCGACGGCACGTTCCGCGGTGCGCAGGATCTGTCCAAATTCGGCGTTTCCGTGGTGGGCATTCCCGGCACGATCGACAACGATATTGTCTGTACGGACTACACCATCGGATTCGATACCGCCGCCAACACGGCGGTGGAGTGCATTGACAAGCTGCGGGATACCATGCAGTCCCACGAGCGCTGCTCCGTGGTGGAGGTCATGGGCCACCGGGCCGGCTATCTGGCGCTGTACGTAGGTTTGGCCGTGGGAGCCACGGCGGTGCTGGTGCCGGAGCGTCCCTTCGACTTCGAGCGGCATGTGGCGGAGAAGATCCGCCGCGCCCGTCTCAGCGGCAAGACGAACTACATGATCGTGGTGGCCGAGGGCGCGGCCAGCGGAATAGCCGTTGGTGAGCAGATCCAAAAGGAGCTGGGCCTTGATCCCCGTGTCACCATTCTGGGCCACATCCAGCGGGGCGGAAGCCCATCGGCCAAGGACCGCGTCACCGCCACCCGCATGGGCTACGAGGCGGTGCGCCTGCTGGCGGAGGGCCAGACGAATCGTATCGTCTGCGCCGCCGGGGAGCAGATCGTCAACGTGGACATCGACGAGGGCCTTGCCATGACCAAGACACTGAACCCGGAGGAATTCGAGGTCATGACCGCCATGACCGGCCGGTAAGCATAAGAAAACGGGAGGCACGCGGAAGCGTGCCTCTCATTTTTTATGCGTCGTACAAGCCCAGGATCACGATGCCGGCCACCACCAGCAGGATCATGGCATAGTGCTTCCAGCTCAGCTTCTCCTTCAGGAACAGCCTGCTCCACAGCACGGAGGCCACGCAGTAGGCGGAGATGATGGGGGCGGCCAGCGCCACGTGCTCCGTGTCGGCCAGTGCGTAGATATAGGCAAACTGGCCCGCCGTCTCGCACAGCGCACCCGCGTACTTCGGGCCTTCCCGTTTGGGAACGAGGCGGCTCTTTTTGATGAGCACCACATAGACAAAGCAGACGATGGCCGCCAGCAGGAACGTCAGCTCATAGGCGCAGTTGGCGCTGTCCTCGTCCAGCGTCTCCAGCACACGGCTGTCGGCAAATGTACCCAGCGCGTCCAGCAAACAGTAGATGATGGGCAGCACCAGGGCCAGAGCGGACTTGGCGTAGCGGTGGTTGCTGGCCTGCTGCCGGGCGGCACGGAGGTCGTCGTCCTCCCGGGCCTCCACGATGCCCAGGCCGATCACGCCCACGCACACCAGGGCCGTGGCCATGAGCTGGGCGGGAACAAGCTCGCCCAGACCACCGGTGGCCAAAGCCAGCACGGCCACCAGCGCGCCGGAGGAGTTGCAGATGGGGGAGGAGATGGACAGCTCGATATACCGCAGACCGATGTAGCCGATGGTCATGGAGCTGATATACAGCAGGGAAACGGGCAGATAGGTCAGGAGGATGCTGCCGCTGATCTCCGTGCCGTTGATGAAGATCTCATAGGCGGCGTGAAGACCCATGACCACACCCACGGCCATGACCATCTTCAAATGACTGTATTTGTCGTCCGCATCCTGGCAGCCGATCTTGCTGAACAGGTCAGAGCCGCTCCAGCAGATGAGGGCGATAAGAGAAAACCAAAACCACATAATGACTCCTTTATAAGTTTACATAAGATTTATATAGAAGCTGTGGTGTCCGGTGGCGGACGGCGGCGAAATGGGTGGTTGGGAAAAAGCATATTTAACTCCGTTGTTTACATAATTATAAACCGATAAGCCCGGCCTCCAGCATTTTCTGCAGGCTCATCAGAATACCCAGCTTGGCGTGATACCAAGTCAGGCCGCCCTGGAAGTAGACGGCGTAGGGCGGGCGTGTCGGCCCGTCGGCGGACAGCTCGATGGAGCTGCCCTGTACGAACGCACCGGCGGCCATGATCACATCGCTGTCGTAGCCCGGCATGGGCGCGGGCTCGGGGGTGACGTAGCTGTCCACCGGGGCGGCGGCCTGGATGCCCTTGCAGAAGGCGATCATGCCCTCGCGGCTGCCCAGCTCCACGGCCTGGATGATGTCGTGGCGCACCTCGTCAGCGGAGGGGACGACGCGGAAGCCCAGCTTTTCATACACATTTGCAGCAAAAACAGCCCCCTTCAATGACCCTGCCGTAATCGTAGGGGAAAGGAAAAAGCCTTGATACAGCGCACGGTTCAGATCCAGAGAGGCACCGACCTCCTGCCCCAGACCGGGTGCGCTCAGACGGTATGCGCATCTGTCAATGCAGCTTTGCTTGCCGCAGATATAGCCGCCGATAGGAGCCAGACCACCGCCGGGATTTTTAATCAAAGAGCCGACAATCATATCTGCCCCCACATTGGATGGCTCAATCACATCCACAAATTCACCATAGCAGTTGTCCACCATACAAATCACATCAGGCTTTATTTCCTTAATAAATGCAATCAGCTCCCCAATCTGCTTCACAGAAAAGGTCGGGCGCATGGCATAGCCCTTGGAACGCTGAATCGTCACCAGCTTTGTCTTTTCGTTGATGGCTTCTCTGATGGCAGGATAGTCAAATGTCCCATCCTCCATAAGCTCCACCTGTCTGTAGCTGACCCCGTATTCCATCAGAGAGCAGGCAGAGGGCACTGTCCCAATGACGTTTTCCAGTGTATCATACGGCTTGCCGACAGGGGAAAGCAGCTCATCCCCGGGCAGAAGGTTCGCACTCAGCGCGATTGCCAGTGCATGTGTGCCGCAGGTAATCTGGGGGCGCACCAGAGCCGCCTCTGTCCCAAAGCAACGCGCATATACCTTTTCCAGCTTATCGCGCCCATTGTCATTGTAGCCATAGCCCGTCGAGCCCGCAAAGCAGGTACCATCCACGCGTTCCTCCTGCATGGCACGCAGTACCTTCGCCTGATTATATTCCGCCACCGCGTCAATTTTTTCAAAGCGTTCCTTTAAATCCTTTAAAACCGCATTGCCAAAGGCTTCTACCTCCGCAGAAATCCCCAGCATACTGTAAATCTGTTCCATGTTCTTCTCCAATCCTTACTATCTTTCCAATCTATTTCAGAAATTTTTTCTCACAATTTAAAATCATATCAAATCTTTTTTCTTCTTTCAACTCTTTCTTTCTCCTGATTTCGACTTAAGCGTTCTCTCTTGTAAAATCCATCAGCTCTATCTGTCCGCCCTTGTCCTTGTTCAGAATCGGAACCGCCGTTCCCTTCTCGCCCGTCTGCGGCAGTGTCACCGCCACGCGCTCGGATTTGTTCTTTTTCAGCAGCAGCTTCACCATACCGCCGTCCAGCTCCAGACCGTATGGCTTCAGGCTGTCCTTCCAGAGCGAAAATTTGCAGCCGCTTTTCCATCCTGCGCAATAAAAGGATTTTGAATTTTCCAGAATATCCCGTCCGCAGAAAGGGCATTTCCCAAAGGCATTTGTTTTGCGGCGTTTTCCGCGCACCTGCTCCTCAGGGAAGATAACATCCGCCCGTCTGCCCGATGCCGCATCCTGTATCAGAAACTGCACATAGCGGCGAATACTTGCCATAAAGCGTTCCTCCGTCATTTTGCCCTTTGCAATCGAGGAAAGTCCTTTTTCCCA
>ENA-UEOI01001917-UEOI01001917.1-human-gut-metagenome-genome-assembly--contig:-NODE-1917-length-16315-cov-5.865254_pt1 | contig 16315 bp, 19 predicted proteins | sample MGYA00242883_ERZ507882 | MGnify/ENA primary metagenome ERZ507882 (study PRJEB26167, sample SAMN06115502) | human gut metagenome | host: Homo sapiens | place: China:Chongqing | collected 2015-07-29...
AGAAGAGTGCGCTGACGCTGAAACTCAACCAGATTGGCTGATCCAAACCAAAGGACACCTGCCGGGTGTCCTTTTTTTTGCCCGGCCGTCGGAAAGTGCGGCCAACAGGGGAAAAGACAAAACAGAGCGTAATTTTTCAAAGAAAAATTACGCTCTGTTGTTGGTCAAGTGCCGTTTTGCGGCTTATTTGTAGTAGTCCGTGCCGTCCTCGATGACCATGGGCAGGCCGTTGTGGTACACCGGCAGGGTCTGGAACTTGAAGCGACTGGCCCTGTGCATCCGATCGATCTTCTCCCGGACGGCCTCATCCGGGCAGACACCCCGGCGGATATACTCGTTGACGGCGTGATAGGAAAAGCCCAGATTGTCCTCGTCGGTGAGGCCCGTCAGACCGTCGGAGGGGGGCTTGATGAGGAACCGCTCCGGCAGGCCCAGCGCCCGGCCCAGAGCGATGACCTCCTCCGTGGTGTACATCCCCAGAGGGGAGAAGGCACCGGCGCTGTCGCCATAGATGGTGCAGTAGCCCACCCAGTCCTCCGACAGGTTGGAGGTGTTGAGGACGATGCCTCCTTCCACCGACTGGGCCACGGCATAGAGGGTGGCCATGCGGATGCGGGAGGGGAGATTCACCACCGTCTGGCGGCTGGGGGTCAGGCCCGCCTGCTCCAGCTGGGACAGTACCCCCGCCACGGCATCGTGGATGTTGCAGGTGCAGTGGGGGATCTGCAGATGCTCCACCAGCGCTTGAGAGTAGTCGATATCCGGCTGAATGCCGTCGGGCATCAGCACGCCATAGACGTGGTCCCGGCCATAGGCCGCCACCGCCATGGCCGCCACGGTGGAGCTGTCCTTGCCGCCGGAGATGCCGATGACAGCGGTCTGACCGTGACAGTCGGCCATGCGCTGGTGCATCCACTCCAGCAGGCCCGCCAGCTGTATCTGCGGATTGAATTCCATGTGCAGACCCTCCCTTTTCGTTTGTTGGGCCTATTGTAGCGCGTCACGGCGGATTTGGCAAGTGTCAACCTGTCAGAGCATTTACGTCCTCCAGCGTCAGATTTGGTTGAAGCGCCAGCGTTACGCCCATACCGATGAGCCGGCCCAGCTCCCGCACCCGGTGGTCGATGTCCTGGGGGGTGACGAACAGGCCGGAGGGCGGCGCGTCCTCGCCCTGTAACGCCGCGCCGTCGATGACGGTGGGCACGCCGATGGCGATGACCGGCACGCCCAGCGCGCGGCGGTCGATGGCGCGGCGGTGGTTGCCCACGCCGCTGCCGGGGATCAGGCCCGTGTCGCCCAGCTGCACCGTGGCGCACAGCCGGTGGCGGCTGCGGGCCGCCAGGGCGTCGATGGCGATGACGGCGGCGGGCTTCACCCGCTGGGCCGCCGCCTGGACCAGCTCCAGCGTCTCCAGGCCCGTCTGGGCCAGCACCCCGGTACACAGGGCGGAAACGGGGGTGAACTGGCCGAACTGGGCGGGCATGGAGCGGACCATGTGCCGCGTGACCAGCAAACTTTCCACCGCCAGCGGGCCGACGGCGTCCGGCGTCATGGCGGCGTTGCCCAGGCCCACCACCAGGAACTGGGTCTGGCCATCTGGCGGCGGCAGCAGCGTGCGGAGCTGCTGGGCGAGACAGGAGGACGCCCGGCGGGTCAGGCCCTCCTGCCGCGCCAGGGCGGGCCGCAGGTCGATGGTGATATATTGCCCCACCGGGCGGCCCAGCGCCTCGGCGGCATCGCGGTCGCGGACGCGGATGTGGGTCACGGGGCAGCCGCCCTGGAGACACTCCCATTTGGAAACGCCGCTGCCAAGGGCGGCAAATCGGCCCGCGGCGGTGAGGTCCTCCGCCGCTTCCAGGGCCAGATCGGTACGGGGTACGGTCATTTTTGTGGCTGACACTCCCTTCTGAACACAAAATATTGTGGCTTATGGATAGCATGGCTGGGGATTTTGGAAATATACAAAAATCGCGGCGGAAATTGCAAAAAAGTCTTGCAATTTTCCGGCAATGATGCTAAAATATCATCCTGCGTGGAAGTTTATATTTTCCACCGTGGAAATTTCAAGTCGGGGAGGTGTTTGGTTTGCCGAATATCAAGTCTGCTAAGAAGCGCGTTTTGGTGGCAGAGGCGAGAAATGCTCGCAACAAAGCCAATAAGTCCGCACTGAAGACTGCTATCAAGAAGTTCGAGGCTGCTGCCGTGGAAGGCAATCGCACCGAGGCCGAGGGCACTTACAAGGTGGCGGTCAAGGCGATCGACAAGGCGGCTGCTAAGGGTCTGCTGCACAAGAACAATGCGGCCCACAAGAAGAGCGCGCTGACGCTGAAGCTGAACAACATTGGCTGATGAACCAAACTCAACGGGTGTCCGAAAGGATGCCCGTTTTGCTTTTCAGGATAAAACTTCATGTGCAGTATTGCGCACCACGATCATGGGCAAAAGCCAGAGCGCATGAAGTTTTTGCGTATCATTTTCGGTTGCCCCGAAGGGGCGAGAAAATGGCGCATCCTGTTTTTTTGCTATGCTTTTGCATAGCAAAAAAGACCGCCTCGGACGGTCTTTTTTGCTTGTCAGACGATGCGGTAGTCGCCGTTGGCGGCGGCGGTCTGACGCTGGAGCTTCTGGGACGCCAGGGCGTCCTCCAGCGCCACGATGATGCTGTTGGACACCAAAAAGCCCCGGGGCGTCAGACGCCAGCCCTTCTCCGTGGGCTGGGCCAGCCCGGCGCTCTCGTACTGCCGGAACAGCGCGTCCAAGGGGGCGAAGCGCTGGCGGTAGGTGCGCTCGAAGCAGGCGCGGTCAATACCCTCCGCCGTGCGGAGGGACAGCATGACGTACTCGAAATCCCGGGCCAGCGTCTCCCCTGTCTCGGACTCGGACAGCACCAGCTGGCCGGAGATGTAGCGGTCTATGTCCCGGATGTAGGCGAAGCGGACGCCGCCCATGTCGGAGTGCGCCCCCGGGCCGAAGCCGGCGTATTCGTCCATGTGCCAGTATTTCAGATTGTGCCGGGAGGCAAAGCCGGGTCTGGCGAAGTTGGAGATCTCGTACTGCTCGTAGCCGTGCTGGGCCAGAAGCTCCACAGCGCAGAGATACATCTCCGCCTGCTGGTCGTCGTCGGGAAACGTCTCCTGCGCCCGGCGGAGGTACAGGGGCGTGCCCTCCTCCAGCTTCAGGCCGTAGCAGCTGATATGCTCTGGGTTCAGGACCAGCACCTCCGCCAGCGTATCCAGCCAGTGGTCCAGCGTTTGGCCCGGCAGGCCGTAGATCAGGTCCATGCTCAGGTTGCGGATGCCGGCTCTGCGGATGGCCTGGGCCGCCTGCCTGACCTGGTCGAAGGTGTGGATGCGCCCGATGCGGCGCAGCAGGTCGTCATCGGCGGACTGGACGCCCAGGGAGATGCGGTTCACCCCGGCCCGGCGCAGGGTGCGCAGGGCCTTTACGTCACAGGCGGAGTCCGGGTTGGCCTCCACGGTGATCTCCGCGTCGCGTCTGACATCGTACCGCTTGCGGATGGTCTGGAGGATGGTCTTGAGACGGGACGCGCCCAGGTAGGTGGGCGTGCCGCCGCCGATATACACCGTGTCCGCCTGATGGGCGGCGGCCTGGGGAGCGACCTCCTCTAAATGGCGCACCAGGGCGGCGGTGTAAGCGTCCATTTTCTCCTCGCTGTGGGGCAGGGAGTAAAAATCGCAGTAGCTGCATTTCTGCCGGCAGAAGGGGATGTGGACGTACAGCCCCAGCGGCTTTTTGGCGGGCCGGGCCATCATCGCACCCGGGGCGGCAGCATGGTCACCGCGTCATAGAAGCAGTTGACCTTGCAGCTGCGGCAGCCGATGCAGTCGTCCTGACGTACCTCATAGATGCCGTCAGGCCGCTGGTCGATACATTTCATCACGCAAAACATGGCGCACCAGCCGCAGCCGGTGCAGCGCACCGGGTCGATGACCGCCAGCTGGACGGCCTTGCGCCCAAAGGGATGGGCGGGGTCAACGGTGTTGGTCACGGTGGACACATCCTTTCTCTCCTCGTCTGCGTATCATTATAGCCGTTATTTGCCGCGTTTACAAGTATAATGACATCGTCCGCGGGCAGACTATGGCCGAAAGGATGTGATGCCATGACGCCCAAGGAATATGACGCACTGGTGCGGCAGCTGTCGCCCAAGTCGCCCATCTGGAAGGATACGCTGATGGCCTTTCTGGTGGGCGGCGGCATCTGCGTGGTGGGGCAGCTTATTTTGAACGGATGGGGTGAGCTGGGACTGGCAAAGGACGACGCGGCCACCGCCACCTCCGTCACGCTGGTGTTTCTGTCGGTGCTGGCCACGGCACTGGGCCTGTATCACCGGCTGGCGCGGTATGCCGGGGCGGGCACGTTAGTGCCCATCACCGGCTTCGCCAACGCCGTGGCCTCCCCGGCCATCGACTTCCGGGCGGAGGGGCTTATCACCGGCACGGCGGTGAAGATGTTCACCGTGGCCGGGCCGGTGATCGTGTTCGGCACAGCGGCCAGCGCCGTATATGGGCTGGTGCTGTGGCTGCTGGGGTAGCGCCGTGTGTACCGCGGTGACGTTTCACGGGCGTGACGGCTTCTATATGGGCCGCACGCTGGATTATGAGCGCTCCTTCGGCGAGCAGGTGGTGGTGACGCCCCGGCGGTTTCCCCTGCGCTTTCGCCATGGGGAGACGCTGGAGGAGCACTACGCGCTGGTGGGCATGGCCCACGTGGCGGAGGGCTGGCCGCTGTACTACGACGCGGTGAACGAGAAGGGGCTGGGCATGGCGGGGCTGCTGTTTCCCGAGAGCGGGCGGTACGGCCCGCCGTGGCCGGGCTGGCAGAACGCCGCGTCCTTTGAGCTGATCCCCTGGGTGCTGGGGCGGTGCGCCACAGCGTCGGAGGCCCGGGAGCTGCTGGCGGAGACACGGGTGACGGAGGAGGGCTTCTCCCCTGCCCTGCCAACCTCGCCGCTCCACTGGCTGGCGGCGGACGAAAAGGACTGCTTTGCCGCCGAGCCAACCGCGGCGGGGCTGGTGCTGCGGGACGATCCGGCGGGGGTGCTGACCAACGAGCCGCCGCTGGACGTACAGCTGTCGAGGCTGCGGGACTATCGCGCTCTGTCCGCCGGAGACGGGGCGGACACCTTTGCCCCGGGGCTGACGCTGGCGGCATACAGCCGGGGCATGGGGGCGCTGGGGCTGCCCGGCGACCTGTCGTCGCCCTCCCGGTTCGTCCGGGCGGCCTTCACCCGGGGCAACGCGCTGCCGGACTACGGCGTGGGGCAGGTGTTCCACATTTTAGGCGCGGTGGCCCAGACCGCCGGGTGCTGCCGGGTGGCGGAGGGCTTTGAGCGGAGCATCTACACCGCCGTGTGGGACGCGAAGCGGGGCGTGTACTACTACGCCGCCTACGAGAACCGGCGGCTTACCGCCGTGGATATGCACCGGGCCGATCTGGACGGCACGGCGCTGGCGGTGTACCCCCTCCGCCGGGAGCAGGACGTGAGGTGGGAGTAAAAACAGCACCCCGGGGAGTTCCCGGGGTGCTGCTCCATAGCTTACATTTTCTCGGACAGGTCCTCGTCCAGCTTCACCGCGCCATAGAGGTTCTTGGCCGAGCAGCCCGCCCGGCCGCCGCCGGCACAGGCGCAGGCACACGCACAGGCGCAGCTGCTGGCGCAGGCGCAGTGGCTGCCGCCGCCGAAACCGCCGCCGCCAAAGCCGCCGCCCCGGCTGCCGCCGCCGAAGCCACCGCCGCCGCTCTTGGGCGGGCGGGGGCGCACCTTCGTGCCCACGCTGCCGGGACGGGGCTTGCCGTCCGGCCCCGCGGGATACCACAGGTGGTTCACGAACACGTACCGCGTGCCGAAGCCGCCGGCGTAGCCGTCGCCGCCAAAGCGGGCGATGATGCGGATGACCACGAACAGGATCAGCAGGAACACAAACAGGCCGATGAGGGCGTCGCTGCCGTCGTCATCGTCGTAGTAATCGTCATCGCTGCCGTTCCAGCTGTCGTCGGGGACGTTGTTGGCGCTGTATTCCTCCGCCAGCTGGGTGGGCCAGTCGGTGTAGCGCACCTGCACGTTCATCTTGTAGCCGTAGCCCAGATCGGAGGCGGTGATGGTCATGCCGTCCTGCACCGTCACGCTGTCAGCGCCGCTGACCGTACCCTCGGTGAAATCGCCGGTCAGTCCCGACGGGTCGTTCCAGACGAGGGTCATCTGCCCGATCTTCGCCTCGTCGAACCAGCCGGCGGTGTAATCGTAGGTCACGGCGCTGCCGTCCAACTGGTACATATACTCCTGCACCCACGAGTAGGCGAAGGAAAAGGTCTCGTTCGCGTCGTAGCCGCGGTCAAGATAGACGTACATATAGCTATTGTCGAAGTCCAGCCGCTCGATGTTGTCCGTCTGTGCCGCCACGTCCCGGATGGAGCCGTTGGGCACGCCGATCTTCAGCTCCTGACCGTAGGGCAGCTCCTCCAGCGGCGTCCACTCCAGCTTCACGGTGATAAGCAGGCTGCCGTCCTCCGTGTTGGGCGTCACCATAACGCCGTACTGCTCTATGTAGTCGTAATCCGCCCAGGCGGTGACGGTGAGGCACGCTGCCGCCAGCAGGGCCAGCATCAGCGCGGTCAGTTTCTTCAGCATAGGACGGCCTCCTCCCGGTTGCTCTCCCGCAGCTGGCACAGCTGCTCCATTCTGGCGCTTTTGGCCCGGATGGCGGCACAGCGCTCTCCCTGCCACACCGCGTCCCAGTCGTCGTTGAGAATGTTGCCCAGGGGCTTGCCGCTGAGCCAGCTCTGACAGGGGATGATCTCCCCGTCCGGCGCGATGGCCATGTTGCTCAGGCACGCGCCGCAGCTGGGGATCAGCGTCAGGCCGAGGGCGCGCAGCGTTTCCTCCTTCAGCCAGCCGGGGCTGGTGAAGTCGATCTCCATCTCCAGCGCCTCCGCCGTTTTCACGGCGGCGGACAGCACGTCCGTCAGCTGCTGCTCCGTCAGGGCCGTGGCCTGACTCTCCGTGCCCAAGGCGCTGCCGGAGGGGATCAGGCCGGAGCAGGTCACATACCGCACGCCCAGGCTGTGAACAAAGCGCAGCGTGGCCACATAGTCGCTGTTCACGCTGCACAGGGGCGTGTTCACCGACACGGACAGCCCCGCCGCTACGGCGCTGCGGATGCCCGCCACCGTGTCGTCAAAGCCCGCCGCGCCCACCAGCGCGTTGTGGATGGCCGGGTCGGCGCTGTAAAGCGTCACCTGTACGCTGTCCAGACTGGCCTCGCAGAGCTGCCTGCACAGCTCCGGCGTGAGAAGCCGCCCGTTGGTGTTCAGCCGGGAGACGAACCACTGGGCCGCGTCCACCAGCTCCACCAGATCGGCCCGCAGCGTGGGCTCGCCGCCGGTGAACGTCACCTGGGGCACGCCGATGCGGCGCAGGGTATCCAGCACCTGCTTCCACTGGGCGGTGGTCAGCTCCGCCGTGTCGGACAGGGGCTGCCCGGCGGCGTAGCAGTGCAGGCACTTCTGGTTGCAGTGCCACTGGCCGCCCCGGGTCATGGCGCTGATCATCAGGTCCATGCGGTGGGGCGCGGTCATCTCCCGGGCGTATTCGCCCAGGGACAGCGGCGCGATCTCCGCCTCCGGCTCCTGGCCTCGGGCGATGGCCACCAGGGACGTGATCATGGTCTCCAGATCGTCGGCCAGCCGCTGCCTGGGGGTGAAGGGGTAGACCTTCCGGGTCTCCGCCACCGCGCCGGCGGCCATGGACCGCCAGTCGCTCTCGCTGATCTCCAGCCCGGCGAAGGGCTCCAGCTTGTCCATGAAGCTGGCCAGCAGGATGGCCCAGCTCAGGTTCAGCGGCACCAGCTTGCTGCCGTTGAGCAGCAGCAGAAACGGCGCGTTGTCGTTATCCTCCCGGGGCGGGAGCATATGGATGCGCACCACGCCCCGGCCCTTGGGGTCAAGGGTGATGTGGCGCACACAGTGCAGATGCTGGCGGCAGTAGCGCCGCTCCAACAGAGTAGGCATAGTCGTTCCTCCTTTACGGGGAAGTAGTGAAGAGAGTATAGCACGAATGACGGAGGATGGCAACAGGCGGCAAAAAAAGAGGACGGCGTTGCCGTCCTCTTTGCTCATTCATTCACGTCGTAGAAGATGCGCTCGCCTGCCTCGGCCAATCCCAGCTGATCCCGGGCCAGCTCCTTGATGAACTCCGGGTCATCCTTCTTGTCCAGGTCGGACTGCAGGGCCTGGTTCTCCTGCTGCTTCATCTGCATCTGCCGGGTCAGGGACGCCTCCTGTACCTTGGCCTCGCCCAGCCGCTGGTTCACCTGAATCAGCTCGATGCCCAAAAAGACGGCCAGGGCGATCAGCACCAGCAGCAGCGCCGTGTTGGTGCGTTTTTTTGTTTTCTTCGGCCGTGCCATGTGCCTTCCCCTCCTCCGTGGAACATTCTGTCTTTATCATAGCGCACTTTTTCCGAAAAAGAAAGGCTTTTTTCGCCGCCGCCGCACCTTTTTTTGCCGTGCGGATCGCCCAGCGCAGCGGCGTCAGCAGCAGGCGCACCGTCCCTACCGCCGCCGACAGCCAGAAGTCCCACAGCGGCAGAAACAGCGGGCTCAGCGCCAGGGCGTACACCAGTGCGCCCAGGGCCATGGCCGACAGCATGAACAGCCGCAGCTCTCCCTGCCCCACCCGCAGGGCGAACCACAGGGCCGTCAGAGCCAGCGCCGCCACGAAGAGACAGTCCAGCGCGTGGGTCAGCCGCCGGCTTCTGCGGCGGCGCAGCCGCACCACCCGCAGCAGGTCGTACACCGCTCCGGCGGCCAGCCCCAGCACGGCGGCGGTGAGATACCCTGCCAGCTGGGCGGACACCACCACGCCCATGTCAGCCGAACAGCCGGGCGAAGAACCCGCCGCTCTGGACCGGCGCGTCCTCGTAGGTCACGGCGTCGATGCGCCCGTCCACATGCAGCTCGCCGCCGTCCAGACTCAGCTTGCCGATGTGCAGCGCCTCGCCGCTGACCACCAGCGTCCCGGCGCAGGTGGTCAGCACGATGCAGGTGTCGTCGAACCGCTCCACGTCCTCCACACCGGACACGGTGAGCTTTTCCCGGCCGTCTAACTGCAGGCGGTGGACCTGGCCGCCGTCGGTGATGTCGTATGGCATAAAATGTCCCCCTCACACACGGTTTTTCCCAGTGTATGAGGGGGATGGTCCGATTATGACGGGTTTGTCCCTACACCTCGCGGTACATGGCCGCCGCCGCGTCCTTGCCCACGTTTTCCGTGACGGACAGCACCTCCACCGTCAGCGTTTTCGCGCCGAAGCGGATGGAGATCACGTCGCCCACCTTTACGTCGCAGGACGCACGCTGCACCCGCCCATTGACGGTGACGCGCTCCGCGTCGCAGGCCTCGTTGGCCACGGTGCGGCGCTTGATAAGCCGGGAGACCTTCAGATATTTGTCCAAACGCATGGTATCGCTCCTTCCGGTGAAAAAGCCGGTGCGACAGCACCGGCTTTTCGATCTATCGGGTACGCCCTTACTTGGCCACGGCGTCCTTCAGAGCCTTGCCGGCCTTGAAGGTGGGAACGGTGGAAGCGGGGATCTCCACAGCGGCGCCGGTGCGGGGGTTCTGGCCGGTGCGAGCGGCACGCTTCTTGGTCTCAAAGGAGCCGAAGCCCACCAGCTGGACCTTGTCACCGGCCTTCAGGGCGTCAGTGATGGCGCACAGAACGGCGTTGACAGCGGCATCGGAATCCTTCTTGGACAGGCCGGCCTTCTCGGCGACGGCAGCGATCAGTTCAGTCTTATTCATGATGTTTCCTCCCAAAATGTTTTTCATTTGTTGTATGCGCACCGCACATCGGCGGTGATCCTAAAACGATGTGGATCGTATTAAGAACGTTTTGCCTCATTCCACAGGACGGTCATTTCGTCCAGGGTCAGCGTATCCGGCTCGCGGCCCTGGGCCAGCGCGGAGCGCTCCATAGCCCGGAAGCGGCGGATGAATTTCTCGCAGGTCAGGGTGATGGCCTCCTCCGGGTCAACGCCGCAGAACCGGCCCACCTTGACGGCGGCGAACAGCACGTCGCCCAGCTCGCCGGACACGTCGCCGTTTTCCGCCACAGCCTGACGCAGCTCCGCCGTTTCCTCGTCCAGCTTGTCCAGCGCGCCCTGCACGTCGGGCCAGTCGAAGCCGGCGTCCGCCGCCTTCTTCTGCAGCTTCTCTGCCCGCCACAGGCCCGGCAGACTGCGGGCCACGGCGTCCAGCGCGTCGGCGGTGGTCTTCTGCCCCTTTTCCCGGCGCTTCAGCTTGTCCCAGCTCACCAGCACGGACTCCGGCGAGTCCTCGTGAGCCGCGCCGAACACGTGGGGATGGCGGAACAGCAGCTTCTTCACCACGCCGTCGCACACGTCGTCCATGTCGAAGTGCCCCGCGTCCTTTTCGATGTCCGCGTGGAACACCACCTGCATCAGCACGTCGCCCAGCTCCTCCTTCAGAAGGTCGGTGTCGCGGGCGTCGATGGCCTCGGCGGCCTCGTAGGCCTCCTCTAAAAGTCCCCGGCGGATGCTCTCGTGGGTCTGCACCTTGTCCCAGGGGCAGCCCTCCGGGGAGCGCAGCAGCCGGATGATCTCCAGCAGATCGTTATAGTCGTAACGCGGTTTCCTAACAAAATTTATCATACTTACGCTCCTATTGCAAGAGGTTTTCGCCTGTGTGTACGGAAAAGTTCAGCGCAAGCCCAGTATTTGCGCGATTTTTTCCCCTTTCGGCAGGGCCAGCAGCTCCTGCCGGGTCACGGCTCCGGTGGCCAGCGCCAGCAGGATATATACCGCCGCCGCGATGAGAATGGCCGGCAGCACCGCCCAGCGCTCCGGCAGAAAGCGCGCCAGCAGTCCCCAGGACGACCGGGCGGCCAGGGCCATCACCGCCGTCAGCAGCAGCGGCTTGGCGAACAGGCCGATGTAGCCGGGCCGCTCCGGTACATACCGGACGATGGCCAGCAGATTCAGCACCACGATGAGGGCGTAGCAGTACAGCGTGCTCACCGCCGCACCCTGGATGCCGATGGCAGGGTCGCCCACCATCAGGTAGTTGGTGACGATCTTCATCACGCCGCCGCACAGCAGCGTGAGCACGGGGACATAGGGCCTGCCGTAGGCTTGCAGCACGCCGTTGGTGGCCACCATCAGGCATACGAACACGCAGGCAAGGCCCAGAAACGTCAGATGGTACGCAGCCGCCCGGGCGGTATCCGGCACGGCGGGGTACAGCAGCAGCAGAATGGGCTCGGCCAGCACGGACAGTCCCGCCCCTGCCGGCAGCGCCGCCAGGGTGGTCAGCTTCAGTGCCGCGCCCGCGGCGCTGCCCGCCGCCTGCCGGTCCTGCCGGGTCAGCGCCGCCGTGATGGCGGGCATCAGGCTGACGGACACGGGATAGATGAACGACGGCGGCAGCTGGAACAGCGTCATGCCGAAGGTGTACTGGCCGTACAGCGCCGATGTCTCCGCCGCCGAATAGCCCAGGGTGTTCCGCAGTGTGTCCGTTACCAGCGCCTGGTCCAGCAGGGTGATAAGGCTCATGCCAGCCGCGCCCACGGTGATGGGCACGCCCACCGCCAGCAGCTGGCGCAGCGTCTCCCACCGGGCGGGCGGCACGTCCCGGGCCTCCGGCAGGGTGCAGCGCCGGGAGGTAAGATACGCCGTGACCAAAAGACCCAGTGCAGCGCCGGCGGTAACGCCGCCGATGGCCCCGGCGGCGCACAGCTCCGCGGGGGCGTTCTGGTTCAGCAGCAGCAGACACAGCGCCAGGCCGATGACCAGCTTGCCCGCCGACTCCGTGATCTGTCCGGCGGCGGTGGGGAGCATATCCCCCAGCCCCTGGCCAAAGCCCCGCAGGGCCGACGACACGCACACCAGCGCCACCGCCGGGCCTAACGCCCGGATGGCGTGGGCGGCGGCCTCGTCGTGCAGCCACCCGGCCAGCATTTGGGGCATGGCGCACATGACGGCGCTGCACACCAGGCCGATGGCCGCCAGCAGCGCCAGCGCCGTCCGGAAGCCCCGCCGCGCCCCGGCATAGCGATGCTGGGCGGCGGCCTTGGCCACCAGACGGCTCAATGCCACCGGCAGTCCGGCGGTGGACAGCACCAGCAGCAGACTGTAGATGTTGTACGCGGCGTAGAAGTGGGCCATGCCCTCGCTGTCCAGCAGGTTGCCCAGCGGGATCTTATACACGGCGCCCAGCAGCTTCGTCACTGCCACAGCCCCGGCCAAAATAGCCGCGCCGCCCATGAAATTCTGCCGTGTCCGCGCCATGGCCGCCCTCCTTGATGATCGATCTGTGCCGTCCGCCTGTCATTCCGAGCCAGTGACCGACGTCACTGGCGTGGGAATCCGTATCCCCGGCAAAGGAGAGCGGATCGCCACGACCAGTCTGAGGACTGGTCTCGCGATGACAAGAGGGGGGCGTTACTTCATGCTCTCGTGGAAGCGGCGGAAGGATTCCAAATTCTCCGCCAGCTTCTCGGGCCGCTGGATGTACTCCAGCGGGAACTTGGGGTGAAACACCCGCTCGATGCGGTTGTGGGCCGCGTCTACCATCTTTGTCGAGCCGCCCGCGCCCAGGGACAGGATGCTGTGCAGCTCCTCCATGATGTAGATATTATACAGGCCCTCCGCCCCGGATATGCACCAGCCCACGTTTTCAAAGCTGCCGGACATATATTTCTGCCGGTACAGGTAGTAGGGCGCGAAGCCCCTGGCCCGCAGGGCCGGGTCGGCATAGTCCAGCATCTCCGCCACCTCCTCCGCCGTGGGGATGGGCAGTCCCTCCAGCAGGATGCGGCTGCCCTTTTTCAGGCTCAGGGTGTGGACGGTGATGTTGTCCGCGCCGAAGGTCAGGCATCTGTCCAGCGTCCGGCGGAAGCCCTCCGGCGTGTCGGCGGGCAGTCCGGCGATGAGATCCATGTTCACGTGGGGGAAGCCCATGGACGTGGCCAGCGTCATGGCCTTTTCAATGTCCTCCGGGCTGTGCTGGCGGCCGATGGCCCGCAGCACCTGGGGCTCGAGGGACTGGGGGTTGACGCTGATGCGGTCCGCCCCGTGGTCCAGCAGCACCTGCAGCTTCTCCCGGTCGATGGTGTCGGGCCGCCCGGCCTCGATGCAGTATTCCGCGCAGCCGGACAGGTCGAAGGCTTTATTCACCGCCGTCAGCAGCGCGTCCATCTGCCCTGCGGACAGGGTGGTGGGCGTGCCGCCGCCCATGTAGAACGACTTGATGCGCAGGCCCGTCTCCTTTACCATCCGGCCCGCGGCCTCCACCTCCGCCGTCAGGGCCTCCAGATAGGGCGTCATCAGGTGAAAGGACTTCTCCACCGACGCGGAGACAAAGCTGCAGTAGGCGCAGCGGGTGGGGCAGAACGGGATGCCGATATACAGGGAGATGTCCTCAGGCCGCAGCTCCCGCTTGGCCTTCAGTCCCGCCTCGGCGCTTTCCAGCGCCAGCCGCCGCCGCGCCGGGGACACGCAGTACACGTCCCGCAGCTCCCGGTCGGCCCGGGCGGGGGTATAGCCCTCCTCCAGCATGGTACGCACCAGCTTGGCCGGGCGGATGCCCGTCAGCGCGCCCCAGGAGGGCGTCACGCCGGCGATGTCACGGGCCGCCCGGAAGAAGGACAGCTTCAGCGCACGCTGACGCAGGCGCTCCCGCTCGTACTCGTCGGCAGCGCCTGCAAGGGACACGCGGGCGGAGGCCCGCGCCGTTTTTCCGTCATAGGTCAGGGAGGTCACGCCGGTGGCGTACACCGCGCCCTCATGGAGCGTCACCTCCCCGTGGCGCGGCCCATCCTCACCCTCGTAAACGGGGCGTTCCTCCGGAAAGAAGGCCAGCAGGCTCTGCTCCACGGCGTAGCGGTCATCGTGACCGCGAAATGTCAGCCTCATCGCGCCGTCCCCTGCTTCATGTAGGGGTTGGCCCGGCGCTCGAAATCCAGCGTCGTCTCCATATCGTGGCCCGGCAGCACCCGCCAGTTGCCCTCCAGCGCGGCCAGCCGCGAAAGGGATGTGAGCATCTTTCGGTAGTCGCCGCCGGGGAAATCGCACCGCCCGCAGGAGCAGCGGAACAGGGTGTCACCGGCGAAGATGACGTGCTCACCCTCCGCCAGCAGACACACAGAGCCTTCGGAGTGGCCCGGCGTTTCCATGACGCGCAGGGGGATCGTGCCCACGGTGATGACGTCGCCCTCCTTGTAATACCGCTGGTTCTTCTCCCCTACCCGGCTGAACCGCAGCTCGCCGGCAGGGCCGTCCACGCTGTCCTTCTCGTGGATATACACCGGCACGTCCGGGTGCTGCTCCAGCAGAGGCCGCACGGCGGAGGTGTGGTCGAAATGGCCGTGGGTCAGCAGGATATACTCCAGCTCGCAGCCGCTCTCCTGCACCAGCTTCTCCACCCGCGCCGCGTCGTCGCCGGGATCGATGAGGGCGCACCGGCCCGCCGCCTCGTCGCACAGCAGGTAGCAGTTGGTCATGATCGGCCCGACCTGTATGGTCTTGATGGTCATGTTTGTCCTCCTTACAGCGTGTCCGTGTCCAGAATGATGGTCAGCGGCCCGTCGTTCAGGCTGTCCACCTGCATATACGCGCCGAACTCGCCGGTCTCGGTGTGGAAGCCCTTCTCCCGGCACAGCGCCACGAACTTCTCGTACAGGGGGATGGCCACCTCCGGCCGCGCCGCCGCCAGAAATTCGGGGCGGCGGCCCTTTTTGCAGTTGGCGTACAGCGTGAATTGGGACACGACGAGCAGCTCGCCGCCCACATCCGTCAGGCTGCGGTTCATCTTCTCGTTCTCATCCTCAAAGATGCGCAGGCCCGTCAGCTTGTCCGCCAGCTTCACGGCCTGAGCCTCCGTGTCCTCGTGGGTCACGCCCAGCAGGACGAGAAAGCCCTGGCCGATCCTGCCGATCACCTGTCCGTCCACAGTGACGGACGCGTGCTTCACTCTTGTCAAAACAGCTCTCATAATAGCAGCTCCTCTCTCTTTATCCCGCCGGGCGGGTCACCCGCATGACGCCGGAGATCTGCTCCAGCCGCCGCATGACGGTCTGCAGCTGCGCCCCGTCGTGTACGTCGATGTCCAGCGACAGCAGCGCGAAGCCGTCGGGCGTGCTGCGGGCGTTCATGGATGAAACGTGGGTCTTGGTGCTGGACAGCACCGTGGACACGTCCATGATGAAATTGATGCGGTCCTTGGCCGTGATCTCCAGGGACGTGCGGTAGTTCTCCTTGGTGTCACTGCCCCAGGATACCTTAATCCACCGGCCTGCTTCCTCCGGCTTCCGCCGGGCCGGGTCAGCGTTGGGACAGTCCGCCCGGTGTACGGAGATACCGTAGCCCCGGGTGATGAACCCCACGATGTCGTCGCCGGGAACGGGGGTGCAGCACTTGGAGAACTTCACCAGGCAGTTGGTCAGCCCCTCCACCACGATGCCCTGTTCGCTCCTGGCCCGCTGGGGCACGGCAGGGCGCATGATCTGGGGCTGTCCGGCCACCGGCACCTCCGCCTGCCGCTCCGTCTGGTGCTGGTGCAGGATGCGCTGGATGTCCTCCCGCAGCCGGCCTATGACCTTCAGGGCGGAAATACCGCCGTAGCCGATGGCGGCGTACATATCGTCCAGCGACGTGAAGCACAGCTTCTTCAGCACACTGGGCAGGTTCTCCTCGTTGGTCAGCTCCTTCAGCGTCACGCCGGTGCGTTTGAGCTCCGACTCAAAGCTCGAGCGGCCATTGACGATGTTCTCGTCCCGCTTTTCCCGCTTGAACCACTGGCGTATCTTGCTGCGGGCGTTGCTGGACCGGGCGATCTTCACCCAGTCACGGCTGGGCCCGTGGGCGGATTTGCTGGTCATCACCTCCACCACATCGCCGTTGTGCAGCCGGTAGTCGAACTGGACGATGCGCCCGTTGACCTTTGCGCCGGTCATGTGGTTGCCGATGGCGGAGTGGATGGTGTAGGCGAAGTCGATGGGCGTCGCGCCGGCAGGCAGGTTGATCACGTCGCCGTTGGGGGTGAACACGAACACCTCGTCGGCGAACATATCCACCTTCAGCGAGTGGATAAAGTCCTCCGCGTCGGCGTCCTCCTGGTTCTCCAGCAGACGGCGCACCCATTCGTACCGGCCCTCGTCTCCCGCGCCCTGGCCGTTCTGCTTGTACTTCCAGTGGGCGGCCACGCCGTATTCGGCGATCTCGTGCATCTCCTTGGTGCGTATCTGCACCTCGAAGGGGATGCCGCTCTCGCCCAC
>ENA-UEOI01001932-UEOI01001932.1-human-gut-metagenome-genome-assembly--contig:-NODE-1932-length-16219-cov-4.033515_pt1 | contig 16219 bp, 14 predicted proteins | sample MGYA00242883_ERZ507882 | MGnify/ENA primary metagenome ERZ507882 (study PRJEB26167, sample SAMN06115502) | human gut metagenome | host: Homo sapiens | place: China:Chongqing | collected 2015-07-29...
GGGGGATTCATCAGACGGAGCATCCCGTAGCCATTCGTGTTCCCGCCAACGGAGTCCTTTCGCGCGGCATCGAACCGTTGTCCTCTTTGAACCTTTCGGCAAGCTGCTGAACCTCGGTGTAGACACGCTTTTTGTCTGCATTATCCTTGCTGTCACTGTAACCCCTTGCAAGACCTAAAGCCATATACATTCCCGTAACAGTACCGCAGACCTCACGCATTCTGCCTATTCCGCCGCCAAACGGCGATGCAAGCATAAGAGCAGTCTGTTCATCAAAGCCCAAATCGTCACAAAATGCAAGCAATACAGCCTGAGCGCAGTTGTAGCCCTGCATAAAATTATTCTTTGCAATTTCACCTTTTGTCATACCAATTCCTCCTTTTGACAAAGCAATTTCATACAAGCCAAGTATAGCACCGAAAACCGCATACTGCAACGATTTTTTGCTTGTAGAAGGGGTTAGTGTATGATATAATTTATCATACAACAGCATTTCGCAAATTGTATCGTTTACAAGCACATTGCGAACGCTTTAAATTTGCTTGCTTTATTCGTTAAAATTGTTATAATCTAAGTACAGATATTTCACACATCTTTTAGAAGCGTGAAATATCCGTGAGTTTAGCCGTGGAATAATCCACAAGCAAACTCACGAGGAGCTGACGCTCCTTTGTACTGATTGCAATCTGTCGCAAGCTCTGCTCCTTGCAAGCAAAGCAGAGCGTTGCTCGGATTTAAATCTAAATACAGATTAAAATAAAGTACAAAAAAGACATTAAAGAAAAAGGTGATTAGCATTGTCTTTTCCACAGGATAAAATAAGAAATTTCAGCATTATTGCTCACATTGACCACGGCAAGAGTACGCTTGCGGACAGAATTCTTGAGCAGACCAACTCCGTTTCCGAAAGGGATATGGAGGCGCAGCTGCTTGATGACATGGATCTTGAGCGTGAGCGCGGCATTACAATCAAGGCGAGGGCGGTTAGCGTTATCTACAAAGCCGATGACGGCGAAGAATATCTTTTTAACCTCATCGACACCCCCGGCCATGTTGACTTTAACTACGAGGTTTCCCGTTCACTGGCGGCTTGTGAGGGCGCTATTCTTGTTGTTGACGCATCACAGGGCATTGAGGCGCAGACTCTTGCAAACACATATCTTGCCGTTGACAGCGGACTTGAAATTGTTCCCGTTGTCAACAAAATTGATCTGCCGAGTGCCGATCCCGACAGGGTTATTCAGGAAATCGAAGATGTAATCGGTATTCCTGCCGAGGATGCTCCGAAAATTTCCGCAAAGGCAGGAATCAATATTCACGCAGTTCTTGAAAAGGTTGTTCACGATATTCCTGCTCCGACAGGCGACATCAACGCACCTCTGCGTGCATTGATTTTTGACAGCTACTACGACAGCTACAAGGGCGTAATTATATATGTAAGGCTCAAAGAGGGACAGATTCACCCGGGCGATGAATTCAAGCTTATGGCAACGGGCAGTGTGTTCAATGTTGTTGAGTGCGGACTTATGCACGCAACCGCTCCTGAAAAGACCGACGGTCTTTATGCAGGCGAGGTTGGCTACATCACGGGTTCAATCAAGACTCTTGCAGACGCAAAGGTCGGCGACACGGTTACACTCACATCAAATCCCGCAGAAGAACCGCTCCCCGGCTACCGTGAGGCACAGCCTATGGTTTTCTGCGGTATCTATCCTGTTGACGGCGCAAGATACGGCGACCTTAAAGATGCGCTTGAAAAGCTTCAGCTTAACGATGCGGCTCTTTCGTTTGATCCCGAAACATCGGTTGCCCTCGGATTCGGTTTCCGTTGCGGATTTTTGGGACTGCTCCACATGGAAATCATTCAGGAGCGACTTGAAAGAGAATATCAGCTTGACCTCATCACAACCGCACCGAGTGTAATTTACAGAATCACACGCACGGACGGCACAGTTGAGATGATTGACAACCCGACAAACTACCCCGATCCGTCACTTATTCAAATGGCGGAAGAGCCTGTAACAGACGCTCACATCTATGCACCTAAGGAATATGTCGGCAATATTATGGAGCTTTGTCAGGACAGGCGAGGAACTTTTGTCGATATGCAGTATATTGATGCCGACCGTGTTGATTTACACTATGTACTCCCGCTTGCCGAAATAATCTACGACTTTTTCGACACGCTCAAATCACGCACAAGAGGTTATGCATCATTCGACTATGAGCTTAAAGAATATGTCCAGAGCAACCTTGTTAAGCTCGATATTATGCTCAACGGCGAGGTTGTCGATGCACTTTCGTTCATCATTCACGCCGACAAGGCATATTCAAGGGCAAGAAAGATGGCTGAGAAGTTAAAGGAAAAGATTCCGAGACAGCTCTTTGAAATTCCGATTCAGGCTTGCATCGGCGGTAAAATTATTGCCAGAGAAACCGTAAAGGCTATGCGTAAGGATGTACTTGCCAAGTGCTACGGCGGTGATATTTCCCGTAAGAAAAAACTCCTTGAAAAGCAAAAAGAAGGTAAAAAGCGTATGCGCCAGCTCGGTTCTGTTGAAGTTCCGCAGGAGGCATTTATGGCGGTTCTCAAGCTTGATACGGATTAACGGTGAAGATATGAAAGAACTTGCTATGTTTTACAACTTTTCGGACGAAAGACTTCGCAAGGCAAAGTTTGCTCTTATGCCGTTGAAAATTCAGGTCAAAAAGGTTGAAAAAGAAGATTTCAATCAGCCTATCGGCTATCTTGCAGGCATTAAGGGAATTGAACCTGTTGCAGAAAAGTTTGACGGTGACGGTTTTGACGAAGAAATGATTGTCATGCACAATTTCACTAATAAAACGATTGACTCGCTCATCAAGGCACTAAACAAGTGCGGTGTCGGACGGATTCCGCTCAAGGCGGTTATCACTCCCACAAGCAAAGACTGGGACAGTCTGACGCTTATCAAAGCACTTAAAGCCGACCATGAGGAAATGCTTAAAAAATTGAAAATGAAAAGTTGATAATGGAAAATGAAAGTCGGGAAGACAGTTTGCAAAATGCAAAACAATGTCTTCCCGACTGTTTTTATTTATATGAAATTACCGCCGCATTATTACAATCAATTTTTAAGAATTTTCTCAATCAATTGTGCAACACCATCGTTATTATTTGACGGGATTACGATATCGGCACGGTCAAGGCATTTTTGACTTGCGTTTTCAACAGCCGCACCAAGTCCCGACTCGGCAATCATGTCGGCATCGTTATCGGCATTTCCGCAGGCGCAGACATTTTCCATGCCGATATTCAAAAAGTCACACAAACGCAGGAGTGCCTTCGCCTTTGATGCCTCTGCCGACATAATCTCAACAAAATGGTCGGTTGAAGTCGTAATTTCAACGCTGTTGCAAGCCTTTTCGATACTGCTCCACAGCCTGTTGCGAAGCTTTTCGTCCGTACTTATAATGCTGATGAGGTCAAGCTCATTTCTATGCTTGCTCAAAAAGCTTCTCATATCGACAATCTTGCCGTGGCATGAACGGGTGTATTCAAAATATTCAGGCTCACAGCCGTAGTCAAGCGGTCTATGCACATATCTGACATCGGCATATGTGAATCCGTCAATAAATCCCTCAAGAATAACATCGTCATTACGCACAGCGCCGAGAATTTTCAACACATCATCGGGTAAAATCAGCGAACGGTAAACCGTTTTACCGCACTTGCTTATTACTGCACCGTTCGAGGTAATCGCATAGTCCAGACCGACAATGTTCATCACGCTGTCGGGCATCATAACAAACGGTCTGCCGCTTGCCGCAACAACGGTTATTCCTCTTTTGATTGCAGATTCAATGGCAGTTTGCGTTCGTTTGCTCAAGGTGTCGCTGTCGGCAAGGGTTGTGCCGTCAAGGTCAAGTGCAATCAGCTTAATATCTTTCATCTTATCCATACAAATCCCTCTGTCAGATTTTCTTCGGGCAAAATCCGTTCATACAGCATTCTTCACATTTTGCCTTTCTTGCGGTGCAGACTGCTCTGCCGTGCAGAACAAGTCGGTGACAAAAGTCATTGCTTTCATCGGGTGGCAAAAGCTCACGCAATGCAAATTCAATCTTTTTCTGATCCTTTAAGTCATGAAGTCCGAGCCTTTTTGTAATGCGTATGCAATGTGTATCAACCACAACCGCAGGCTGACCGAAAATGTCACCGCACACAAGATTTGCGGTCTTTCTGCCGATTCCGGGGAGTTTTGTCAAATCGTCAATATTATCGGGAACAACACCGCCGAAATCGTCACAAAGCATCCTTGCCATTTCGACAATATCTTTTGATTTGGTCTTATAAAGTCCACAGCTTTTTATGTACTCTGCAACTTCTTCGGGAGTTGAGTCGGCAAAATCCTGAGCCGTTTTGAACCTGTCAAACAACGAAGGAGTGACCATATTAACCCTTGCGTCCGTGCATTGAGCGGCAAGCCTTGTTGCAATGAGCAGCTGCAACGGATCTGTGTAGACAAGCGAACATATTGCGTCGGGATATTCTTTTTTCAAGGCATGAACAGCGTTCACGGCAATTTCTTTTTTGGTCATAAACTCACCCCGTAATTTTAAAAAACAAAAATGCGATTAAATACTGTTTTCTTCAGTATAACACAAAACCGAACTTATTTCTGATTTCATCCAGCATACACGGCGCAAAGGTATCGTAGTCAACAATAAACTGGATTTAATCCTGCGGATGATTTATTCTTCTGCTGTCTGGTTCTTGAAGTATCTGAAGCAAATCAATAATGACGTTGCCAATGCGGAAAAAGAACTGGAAAAGAGTATCCGTAACGAAGACTTGCTTCGTCTGATGAAGTTGCAGAAGACTCTTGTCTACTTCAATACTTCCATCCGTGGTAATGAAGTGATGATCGGCCGCTTGAAAAACATCTTTCAGGACACTGATTATCTGGATATGGAACTATTGGAAGATGTAATCATTGAATTGAAGCAGGCATACAATACTGTAAATATCTACAGTGATATCCTTACAGGAACGATGGATGCTTTTGCTTCTATTATCTCCAATAACGTCAACGCTATCATGAAACGCATGACGAGCCTTTCCATCACGCTTATGATACCCACACTAATAGCCAGCTTCTATGGTATGAATGTGGATATTCATCTGGAAGGTTTTCCATATGCTTTCATATTCATTATCCTAATCTCCGTAATACTGTCGGCAGGTACATTTATCTGGTTCAGGAAGATTAAGTGGTTCTAAAATAAGCTGCTATTATTGCAATTATTTGCCGATTGTTTGTCTTGATTTATCAACGTTAGAACATCCCTTTGCAACTATTTGATTATCAGATTACTATAATAGCCCTATCTCAGTACGGAACTGAGGTACCCTAAGTATGATACTGAGGTACCCTAAGTATCATACTGAGATACCCTAAGTATACGACTATGTCTCGAATATTAGCTGGTTGTAATTAATTAGTACTTATTATAAGCCTTATATGCTAACTACAACTCTACCAGAAATGAGATAAAGGAAAAAAGAATAATGAATGAAACAAACTTCAGTCTCCTGGAATCGCATTTCACAAATAACATGTATATTTACGCCCAATAAGTCAATGATTACGCCAATTAAGTCAATGAACATGAAAACACAGAGGAATTTAATGCTTGTATGCCTCCTTCTTGCGGCATCGATATCTTATGCCCAATCCGAAACTATAGTTGTAGGAAAGAAGATAGACGGAACTGACTTGAAAGCACAGTGTTACACTTTTCCGCAGCGAGTGGAAACTTTTTCTATGAGCGATAAAGGAGATTACCTCTGTATCAGTTTCCGGGAAACGACTAAAAGCGGTAAGTATCTGAAGAATAAAGGAGAAATTGGGTTTTATGACACCAAGAGTAGCCAACTTCTATGGAAACAACCGATTGATTTCAGCAAATCAAAAATAACCTGTCTTTCGGAAGGAGTCTTAATATCCGAAATTGGCAGCAAGATATCATTGCTCAGTAAAGAAACAGGGGCAAAGAAATGGGAAGCTGATTTATTTCCGGTATATGTGGATGATTCACTTGAGTTAGTCTTAGGATATAATTCTCCTACATCCAACAAGCTCCGTGCTGTTGGTCTGAAATTCGGTAACGATTTGTGGGAAAACAAAATACCTCATCAATACGGTTGGAATGAGGTTCTTGATCTGGAACATAACAAGCGTTTAATCGTAGCAGACGCATTGCACAAGTTAGATTTCATGACCGGAGAACTACTGACCTATCCGGGAAAACCGGGAGCTCATGATACAAAAGCGGCACTATTACAAGGGCTTGCTGCTGTTGCTGTAGGAGTAGCCGGTGGCGTGGCAACAGGCGGCGCATATTATTATAGCTATGTTCCTATTGCCAATAATACAATCACGGGGCTGACTTCCAACATATTATCTCAAGATTCACTTTATTACTGGGCAGACCGTCAGCACATTTCCTGCGTAGATACAGCCTTCAATGTAGTGTGGCAAACGGAGTTTCCTGATGTAAAAGCTTCCCGTTCCAATCTTTTCGTACAAGACGGCAAGTTATTTATGTTGAATTACGGTTTCGGATTACGCGAAGGAACAAGCCCTAAAAAATACGGACGCCCATTCATAGCCTGTTATAATTTACAAAACGGAGAGGAGATTTTCTTCAACCAACTAAGCGTCAAGAAAGACATGATTGAAGATGCCCTGCGAACGGATGATGCACTATACATGTTGTTTGATGACGGATTAGCTTATCAGGAATTGACAGATTCAGTAGTGAACATTGTACCTTGGGATACTAAACAATATGGAAAGCTGGAGGCAATGTTGCCCAATACACTCTATGCAGCCAATCAGGATACAACAGCTTTCCAATCACTCGCCTTCAACGGGGAACATTGTCTGGTGTATAATGATCAGGGAGTTATCTATGAAGTAGACAAGGACTTGAATATTGGTAAGACCTACGAACGGGAACGTATCTATAGTCCCAGCATCCAATTAAAGGATTATTTATGCATCGGTAATCGTGGAGACTATTGGTTTATTCACGAAATGGGAATGCCTGTAGCTCATCTTCAAACAAATTTCAAGAAAGGACAGGTGATTGATAATAAGCTGTTACTACTCAATTATAAGAACCAGTTCTTGTTTATTGATCTGGATGAAGCGATTAAATAATCACTTAAAATCAAGTGCTAACTGCCCGTCACCCAACAGATTGAATGTCATGCGGTGATAAGGCGTAGTTCCACGTTCGGCAATGGCTGCGCGATGTTTCTTTGTAGGATAGCCTTTATTGTGATCCCAATCATAATAGGGAAATTCTTCGTGGAGCCGGTTCATATAGTCGTCACGATAGGTTTTGGCAAGTACGGAAGCTGCTGCAATGGAGAGATATTTGCCATCACCTTTAATCACTGTAGTATGCGGAAGATCCTGATATTTCTTGAAACGGTTGCCATCGATAAGAAGATGTTGCGGACGCATCTTTAATTGATCTACGGCACGGTGCATGGCAAGGAAAGAAGCGTTCAGGATATTAATCTTATCAATTTCTTCGGGGGATACGATACCTACTGCCCATCCCAGTGCTTCTTTCTCAATCACTTCGCGCAAAGCATAACGCTGGTGTTCCGTCAACTGTTTGGAATCATTCAGTAGTTCGTTCTTGAAATCTTTGGGAAGAATCACGGCAGCAGCATACACAGCACCTGCCAAGCAACCACGACCGGCTTCATCACAACCGGCTTCAATCAGATCTTCATTCAAATAAGGCAATAGCATATAGCATTAATTTAGAGCCACAAAGATAAATCTTTTTGAAAGCAAACCGGACTTTTAAAGGAAAATAATTACATTTGCAGAAACAACAATATACTATGAAGCAAGCACTGTATCTACTATCTACAGTTTTCCTATTAACCACGATCCCCTTACAGGCTCAAGATAACAAACAAGCCCAGACTTTACTGGAGCAAGCTCAAAACGCCCTGTTCAGTAATCCCAAGCAGGCATCATACTATGCAGCCCAGGCTGCTGCCTTATTTCCTGAAGATGCACCCAATGAAACCCGTGCGCAAGCTATGATACTCCATTGCCAGGCAGAACAACTGCTGGGAAACTTTGACTTAAGTATCAAAAATTTATATGATACACAGAGATATATCAATCCGGCAAACAAACGACAAACTGCTCAACTTTATTCCCTCATGGGACGTGTATATAGCAAATTGGGGGATTATAACAAAGGAATAGAACTGAATGATAAGGCAACCTCTATTTTCAAGTCCTTAGGAGATTCGGCCTCGGTGGCAGGATGCTATAATGAACGTGGAGTCATGCATTACCTGCTCGATGAATTTCTGGTAGCTGAAAGATTCCTTCAGCGTGCATTAGTTATCAATCGTGCCCAACGAAACTTAAAAGAAATTGCTACTAATCTGAATAATTTATGCCTATATCAGGGAGATACGGAAAAGAAACTATCTCTCATCCAGGAAGCCATAGCTATCAATAAAAATCTGGATGCACAATGGTCGTTGGGAGAGAATTACAACAATATGGGCAAACAATATTATTTTGGTGAGCAATACTCCAAAGCTCTGGAAGCTCTGCAAAAGGCCTATGAGTACGCCCGCAACATTGGTGCCAAGGAATTGATTTGTGATTATTATGAATATTCATCCTGGGTATATGCCGCTATAGGTGATTATGACCAGGCCTATAAACGGCTCAGTCAAATGTATGCTTTAAGCAAGGAACTACAAAGTAGCAACAAGCTACGCAATATCGAGCAGGAAATCTCTTATAAAAGATATCAGGATCAGAAATATGCTACCGAAATGCAGGAACAAACCTATAAGATAGAACCACTGAAGCGTAATCTATGGCTTTTGGGCAGTATACTTGTTCTTGGTTTAGCTTTCAGCATATTCTTATATAAATGGTATAAACGCAGAAAGGGGCTTCAACTGATAGAAGCTCGCTATCAATTGGAACTGTCACAACGAGAAATATCCGAATTGAAACTGCACCAACAGGAATTGGAATTGCAAAATGTACAGAGTGCCCTGGACAACAGTCAACAGGAAGTAACCAGCTTTGCCGTATTCCTCAGAAGCCGTAATGAATTGCTGGATAAAATACGAGAGATGATTAAGGAAGGGTATAGAATGGATAATCAAGCGCTTGTTCCCCACTTAAAGAAAGTAAATGCTTTTATCAGTCAATATCAAAGCGGAGATAAAACGAATAATACATTGCTGCTAAATATTGAAGAAAAGAATAAAGAATTCATTGAAAGACTTATTCTAAAACACCCCGAACTAACGCAAGGTGAAAAATACCTGGCAACCTTATTGCGCGTGAACTTATCTACCAAAGAGATCTCCATGATCACTGGCACCAATCCCAAGACCATCAATATGAATCGTTACCGATTGCGCAAATCTTTAAATCTATCTACGGAAGAAGACTTGGTAAAGTATTTGCAAGCCTTTTAATATCTTCTTTTAGAATAAATGGATTGTAGATATATAGTTCCTCACTACATATCTATAATTCAACAATTTACAAAATGCTTTGTAGACTAAAAAAGTATGCAAATCAACCATTTTGTAGATATTTTATAGATACTCTTTCATAGGAATACTCCTAATACAATTCTTTCTTTGCCATGTGAAAAACAATTTTATAAACCTTAAAAACTATCACACATGGGTAAAATTAAAAAGTATTCCTTAATACAAAGAGCCGCTTTGTTGGCCTTGCTCTTTGTATGTTTGGTACCGCTAAGTTCTTTAGCACAAACCATCCAATTAACCGGTACAGTAACCGACACCAAAGGAGAAACTCTCATTGGCGCCAGTGTTTTGGAAAAAGGTACAACCAATGGTTGCATTACCGACATCGACGGTAATTTTGCACTGACTGTTGCTACTAATGCGACAATGGTAATCTCTTATGTGGGCTATGTCGCTCAAGAGATTCCTCTGAACGGACAAAAAGTATTGAAAGTAACTCTAAAAGATGATACTGAAATGCTGGATGAAGTAGTAGTAATCGGTTATGGTACAATGAAGAAAAGTGATATGACCGGAGCTATTTCTTCAGTTGACACAGAAGAATTGACCAAGCGTGCTACAACCAATCCCGCCGAAGCGTTGCAGGGAAAAATTGCCGGCGTAAATATTATGAAGGCCGGTGGTAATGCGGGTGCAGGTATTTCTGTCAAGATTCGTGGTGTAAAATCTTTCGGCAGCAATGAGCCACTTTATATTATCGATGGTTTCCCCGGAGATATTGATAATGTTAATCCGCAGGATATCCAGTCTATGGAGGTACTAAAGGATGGTGCCGCTGCTGCTATCTATGGTTCGGTAGCTGCCAATGGAGTAATCATCATCACTACTAAGAATGGCAAGAAAGGTGAAACACATATTGATTTCAATACATACTTGAGCATGACTACTGTAGCCAACAAACTGGAAATGACCAATGCGGAACAGTATAAGAATACGATCAAAAACATGTTCGAAAATGCAGGCAAACCGGTTCCCGCCTATTGTACCAGCGATACGGGCATAAACACAGACTGGCAGGATCTGATGCTTCGCAACGGTTTATCCCAAAACTATATGTTCAGTGTGCGCGGTGGCAGCGAAACGGCACAATATTCCGTGTCCTATAACCATGCTGACGACAAAGGTATCTTTTTGGGCAATAACTTCCGCCAGGACAATGCCCGCATGAAAATGCACATGAGCAAATACATCTTCGACATTGATGCCAATTTGAGCTTCCGCTATACCAAGAGCAAACAGCCACAGTACAGTTTGCGTGAGATGTACGGTCTTTCTCCATTGCTTCCCATTTATGACGAGAATGAGAAATACGGCTTTGCCTTGACGCAATCGCTCGGATTGCCAACCAACAATAACGTGATGGCCGACCACGTCTACAACGAAGCCGCTACCAAGAAGTTCTATACCAATGCCAACGTATCACTGGGTGTGAAGCTCGCTCCCTGGTTGAACTTTAAAACCAGCTATGCCTACCGTGGCTTGCACTACCGTTACGTGGAGCACAATCCGGATTACATATCTAATGCACAAGGTCCCCACAACTACCCCGAGCACTACGAGGGAACTTATTATTGGGAAGAGCAAACCATTGACAACGTGCTGACTTTCAATAAAGATTTCGACAAGCACAGTTTGAATGTAATGGCCGGTTCTTCTATCACTTCCACCAAATATACCGACAATGGCGTAGGTGTAACCGGTAAGTCTACCAAATACTACATTGATGCCAACGGCAACCTGGCCACCAAGGACGAGGCAGCAGGTTTCCTCGACCCGAGTTTTGATACAGTGGATGCAGGTATCGGAGGAACGTTCTACGGTGACGGCGAAAAATACAAATATAACCGCGCCTCTTTCTTCGGACGCGTGAACTATAACTACGACAACCGTTACCTCATCCAGGCCACCATGCGCTACGACGGTTCTTCCAAATTCGGTGTGAACAACCGCTGGGGTTGTTTCCCTTCTGTAGCTGTAGGCTGGAGAATCAGTGAAGAAGCCTTCTATCCGAAAGATTTCTTCATCAATAGCCTGAAGTTCCGTGCCAGCTGGGGACGCCTCGGCAACGAGAACGCTTTGGGATATTATGACTTCCAGGCCTTGATTCTGTCTCGCAACAATCGTTACGGCGGCTACATACAAGGTGGCAACGCCTGGCCGGGTTCTGCTTCATGGACTATGGAAAACCGCGGTCTGAAATGGGAAACTACCGACACCAAAAACATCGGTTTCGACTTTGGCATGCTCAGTAACAAACTGACAGGTAGCATCAACTACTACATCAACCAGACGGAAGATTTGCTGATTACCAAGCGCCTCTCTCCCTCTGCCGGCTACCAGAATCCTATTCTGAACGTGGGTAAGATTCGCAACAACGGTGTGGAACTGGAAGTGAACTGGACCGACAAAATCAAGGACTTTGAATACAACGTGGGCTTCAACTTCTCCACAACCAAGAATAAAGTAGTGGAACTGGCAGACAAAGGACAAGCACTGCCCGCCACCGGTCTGCTGTACGATACCGACCATATCCCGGCATACGCCAAAGAAGGCAAACCTATCAGCGGATTCTATCTATATCGTACAGATGGGATTTTCCAAAGCGATGCGGAAGCTGAAGCTTGGAATGCCGAACACGGAACTATTGTCATCGTCAACGGCAAAGAAGAATGGGTAGGCATACAGCCCAACGCCAAGGCCGGAGATATACGTTTTAAAGATCTGGATAACAATGGTGTTCTTGATGAAGATGACAAAGAATACTGCGGAACAGGTATCCCTAAATTCGAAACTAACCTCAATTTCTCCGCTTCTTACAAAGGTTTCGACCTCTCTTTCAGTTTGAGTGGTGTATTCGGACATAAGATTTACAACGGTAACCGCTACTTCTATGAATCCATGAATGCTCCCCTCAATATGCTGAGCACCGTAGCCAACGCCTGGACACCGGAAAACACACATACCGACATTCCACGTGCCGTGAACGGCGACCCCAACGGTAACTCCCGCGAAAGCGAACGCTTTCTGGAGAATGGTAGTTTCGTCCGCTTGCGCCAGGCTCAAATCGGATATACACTGCCCGTATCTCTGCTGAAGAAAGTGAAAATAGAAAAGCTCCGCTTCTATATCAGCGGTGACAATCTGTTCACCATTACCGGTTACTCCGGCGTAGACCCGGAATTCTCAACCAGCAGCCCACTGAACTCCGGTGTAGACAGATACATCTATCCGTTTACCCGCTCCTACACCGTGGGTGCACAGCTTACATTCTAATGTTTAACTTAAATATAAAAGAAACGATATGAAAAAAGTTCTATATATAGCAAGTATGTGTCTCGCAATGGCTTTTACGTCTTGCGATGACTTCCTGACTGTTTCTTCTCCCGACAAGCTGACTACCGGTAACTTTTGGAGAGACCAAAAAGATGCAGAAGCCACCTTGGCTTCGGCATACGCCCAACTCTACCACGGCGACAGCTATGCCACCAGTGAAGTGCGCTGGCCGGTGGAAGCTTACCGCACCGACCTTTATGATGTAGGAAACGATGCCAACAATTACCAAACTTGGACAGACATCTACAACTTCACCTATACCAACGGAAATACACAGTTCTCTTATTACTACCAAGACCTTTACCGAGGTATCAACTTCACCAACCAGGTATTGGAGTACGCGCCCAAAATCCCAGCAGAAAACATCACCGAAGCCAAACGCGGAGAGATTATTGCCGAGGCTCATTTTCTGAGAGGTTACTTCCACATGATGCTGTTGCTGAACTGGGAGAAGATTATCCTGCGCGACATCTACATTTCAGATGCAGCCGACCTGAACAAGCCATTGAGCGACCGGGTGGCTTGCTGGGAACTGGTAATAAGCGAATTGTCGCAAGCCACTGCATTGCCTGCCACACGCCCCGGCTCGGAACTGGGTCGCGCCACTTCGGGAGCAGCTAATGCCTACCTGGGATTTGCCTACCTGACACGTGCTTATGAAGAACCTGCCAATGAGTCGGCCCACTTAACAGCAGCCCTGAAGGCCCTGAATGAAGTGCAAGGCTACGAACTGGTAGACAGCGACAAGATGCTGCAAATGTTCAACGGCAAGAACAAGAATTGCCCGGAATCGATCTTCGAGTTGCAATATTCTGCCAACACTGACAATGGCGCCAGCTACTACTCATACGTACACTGTTTCATTGCCTGCTCTGAGATTGGCGGTTGGGATGAAATCCTGCCCAGCGCCCGCCTGGTGGAAGAGTACAAGAAAGAAGGCAGAAAGACATCGGACGGGTTGTACGACCAACGTCTTTATAATACGATTTACTTCAAGGATGACTACTTCAACGACGCTGATAACGGCGAACTGATTTTTGGAGAGTTCACTTACGACGAGTGTTTCTGGAGATGGAGACAGAACGAGAATAAGAAGTATGTGGATGCAAACGGCAATATCATTGATATCCCGACAGGAGAAGACACAGACGAATATCTGGAATCTCATGGTGGCGTGAAAGATGTATACGACCGCCCCAACTTCCGCCGCTTCACTCCGGAAACATATGAGGAACTGAGAGACTACTGTCCGTTCAACATTCCTTTGATGCGCTATGCTAACGTTATGTTGATGAAAGCCGAAGTACTGAACAAGCAAGGACATCCCGAGCAAGCCATTCCTCTAATTAACGAAATCAGAGCCAAGCATGGAAAAATGCCTGCTATGAAAGGAACGTCACAAGCCGAAGTACAGGCTCAAATAGAACATGAACGCATCATCGAGTTCCCACTGGAAAGCTACCGCTGGTACGACCTGCGCCGCTGGGGCAAACTGAGCGAGGTGCTGGGCAAACGCGGATTTTCGGAAGGTAAGCACAACTTCTTCCCGATTCCTTTGTGGGAAGTCAACGCAAACTCTGCGTTAAACAACACTACAGAAGGAACTGAAGAATAATCCTCTCTTTAAATATACCAAAATAAGGCGGCGTTTGCCTGCGGCGATGCCGCCTTATTTACCTTTAAATGAATTATCTTTGCCCTCAAAAACGACATAGATATGTTTACAATTATCGGACTGATGCTCACAGGAATGCTGCTGGGCTACCTCTTACGGAAACGGAATTTAAGTAAAATACATAAGGTTATCACAGTGCTGATCTGGGTGCTGCTCTTCATTCTCGGCATTGAAGTGGGAGGAAACGAGGAGATTATCAAAGGACTGCACACCATTGGCCTTGAAGCCGTCATACTCACCATAGGTGGAACTCTGGGAAGTGTGATTGCCGCTTGGGCACTGTGGAGGGCCTTATACAAACGGAAAGGAGGACAAGCATGAAAGGAAGTCTTATCATAGTCGGCTTTTTTGTGCTGGGTACGCTCTGCGGAGTCTTTCACCTGATACCTATCGATATCGTAATAGATAGTAAAATCAGCTTTTATGCACTCTGCGCACTGATGTTCAGTGTAGGGCTAAGTGTAGGCAATGATCCACAAACGTTGAAAAACTTCCGTTCACTCAATCCACGGTTGATATTCCTGCCTATCATGACCATTCTGGGCACGTTGGCAGGTTCTGCCGCAGTCAGCCTGATACTGACACACCGTTCCCTGACAGATTGCCTGGCTGTAGGTTCGGGCTTCGGTTACTATTCACTCTCCAGTATCTTCATTACCGAATATAAAGGAGCTGAATTAGGAACAATTGCCCTGCTCGCCAACATCAGCCGTGAGATTCTGACCTTGCTGGCTGCACCGTTACTGGTGCGCTGGTTCGGCAACCTCGCCCCTATCTCTGCCGGAGGAGCAACCACGATGGACACCACACTGCCCATCATTACACGAACGGCTGGACAACAATTTGTAGTTGTCTCCATCTTCCACGGATTTGTGGTGGATTTCAGCGTTCCGTTCCTTGTGACACTGTTTTGTTCAATTTAATACTGTTTTGAACTTAAAACCAATTATCATGAAAGCCAAAGTTTATACTTTACTCTTTTCCTCGTTGCTTTGTGTTTCTGCCCTGGCTGATAACGAACCTTGGCAGAACCCACAAATCAACGAAATAAACAGAGAGCCGATGCATGCGCATTTCATTCCGTTTACAAATGAAGCCAATGCTTTGAAACAACGCTCTCTCCCCGCTGATGTACGTTTCGACGTGAATCCTGCGACAGAAAGACGAATTTCTCTGGATGGAACCTGGAAATTCCTGTTCTCAAAGAATAACGATCTTTGCCCTCAAGATTTCCATAAACCCGGATACAATACCCGGAAATGGAGCAAAATACAAGCTCCCGGAAGTTGGGAACTACAAGGATTTGATGCTCCTATTTATACGGACACCCGCTATCCATTTCCTGCCAATCCTCCGTATGTACCCGCCGACTACAATCCGGTAGGAGCTTACATCCGTGAGTTTACCGTCCCGAATGGTTGGGAAGGTATGGATATCTTTCTTGACTTCGAAGGAGTGGAATCCGCTTATTATGTATGGGTGAACGGTGAGCTTGCCGGATATGCGGAAGACAGTCGTCTGCCGTCTCACTTCAACGTCACCAAGCTGTTGAAAAAAGGCAGTAATAAACTTGCCGTGAAAGTATTCCGTTACAGCGA
>ENA-UEOI01001945-UEOI01001945.1-human-gut-metagenome-genome-assembly--contig:-NODE-1945-length-16123-cov-51.241556_pt1 | contig 16123 bp, 10 predicted proteins | sample MGYA00242883_ERZ507882 | MGnify/ENA primary metagenome ERZ507882 (study PRJEB26167, sample SAMN06115502) | human gut metagenome | host: Homo sapiens | place: China:Chongqing | collected 2015-07-29...
GTTGGTGGACGGGGACAAGAACTGGCTGATGAGATAGCCATGCCCTGCATGAATCTCTACAGAATCAAATCCGGCCTCCCGTGCCAGATTCACCGAACGCCCATAAGCACGCGCCATCTCCGGCAGCTCATCGGCACGCAGTCCGCGCACAAAGGTAGGAGAGTAAAGATTGAAACCGGAAGATGCGCCGACGGGCATACAACCGCAAATGCTCTTATGGGACATGTTGCCACAGTGTCCCAACTGGATGCCTGCCGCAGCCCCCTCCGCATGTATGGCATCAGTCAGCCTACGGAGTCCGGGGATAATCTCAGGACGCATCCACAACTGGCGGTCAAAAGACAAGCCGCTCTGAGTAACTGCCGCATAAGCAACAGTAGTCATACCTATACCTCCCGCCGCTACCGACCGATGATAGTCGAGCAACATGTCCGACGGAGCGTTTCCGGGACACATGCTCTCGAAAGCAGCCGAACGAATGGTACGGTTACGCAAGGTCAACGGTCCGAAAGTGACGGGGGTGAATAACTTGGATTCCATCGTTATGAGTTATGAGTTATGAGTTATGAATTATAAGTTATGAATTATAAGTTATGAATTATTCATTTTCAACTCTCCATTTTCCATTAATAAAGAAATGGAATGATGCGTTTGCGCTTTCCTACCGCCTCATCACCAAACTCCTCCCGATAACGGTGGTGAATGGCATCGGCACGGGGAACAAGGTTGGCAAACGTCCACCAGACGAACACCCAGGCGGCGGGAGAAGCTGTGAGTATGGCAAACCCCGTCCATTCCACCAGCTCACCGAAGTAATTGGCAGAAGTGACGTATCGGTAAAGCCCTTTTCCGGGAAGATAATGCTTCGTATCACCCGGCCTGCGCAGATGACGTATCACATAGTCGGAATGCAAATTGACGAACATACCCGCAAAAAACAGAATGATTCCCAACAAGGCATGAGGTTTCAGCAAATAGGCCCAGCCATCGGCATACAAGCCTTCGGGAGCAAAATAGAACAAACCGCCCGCCTGCATCATCCCGTTCAAAAGGTTGAAGACGATACCCATCGCCATAATAGCTACCGGCATCCGGCTTTTACCTTTCAGCAGGAACGGAAAAATAAAGGCCCGCTGAAGATAGTGCAACTGAAACAGCAGGAAAAAGAAATATACCGGCACGGCAAATCCCGCTCCACTCTTCCCCCACAACCCAAACATAACGATGAATACCGGCGCTTCCATAAGCACCCACGCCAGTTTATTATTGATGGAGATTCCCCACGAGGCAGTACGGAACATGCCATAACCCGCTTTGACAAAATAGAGCGCAATAAAGACGACCAATGCCACAGCACTCATTACCCACAGAAATATCTGAAAAGTTTCCTGATTCATAGTTCTTTATTTATGCGAAGCAAAGATAAAGAAAACTCACAACAAACAAATCGTTTTCCCCGGATAATTGTTTTTTCATGCAAAAACCAGTGTTTTTTACTGAGAAGATTAAGCAGTAGAGATACGAAAATCTAATCGTTCCATCATGGAGTAAATTTCATTCCACCATGGAGAAAAAATCGTTCCACCATGGTGGAATGAAATTTACTCCATGATGGAACGATTTAAAAGATACAAGTCTAATCCTTACCGTTTCTTAATGGGCACATAAGCCACCTCATCCAAAACATTCTTATAGGCAGGACGGATAATACGCTTGCCTTCAAAGTTCAATTCTTCATTGCGATGTGCACACCAACCGACAATACGTGCCATGGCGAATAAAGGCGTGAAGATTTCCTGCGGCAGCCCAATCATCTCGTAAACAAAGCCCGAATAGAAATCCACATTACTCGAAACCGTCTTGCCATTATTCTTCACACGGCCAAACACATCAATGGCGCGCTCCTCGAGCAGTTCAAGGAAAGCGAACTCGCGTTCTTTCCCTTTTTCGCGGGCAAGGTCGCGGGCAAGCTCTTTCAGCAGAATGGCGCGCGGGTCGGAAATGGTATAGACGGCATGTCCGATACCATATATCAAGCCGGTCTTGTTATAGGCTTCCCTGTTGAGCATGCGGGTGAAGTAAGTATCAATCTCATCCACATTCGTCCAGTCCTGAATGTTTTCCTGCAGATGGTGGAACATATCGGCAACCTGGATATTGGCACCTCCATGAAGCGGCCCTTTCAAGGAACCGATACCTGCCGCTATCGAAGAGTAAGTATCCGTCCCGGTAGAAGAAGTGACACGTACGGTAAAAGTGGAGTTGTTACCACCACCGTGCTCGGCCTGAAGAACCAGCAGCAAGTCGAGCGTGCGGGCATCCAGCTCCGTGTAGTCCTTCTTCAGCATATAGAGGAAATTCTCGGCAATGGAAAGGTCTTCCTGCGGATGGCGGATATGCAATGAACGGCCATGGGTGGCATGACGAAGCATGTTATAGGCATACGCGATGATGGTCGGGAATTTTGAAATAAGCTCAATGCTCTGGCGCATCAGGTTGTCGCGGGAAGTGTCATCGGCATCCGGGTCGAAACGGTACATCTCGAGCACGCTGCGCGCCAGGATGTTCATAATGTTGTTTCCTTCAAGTTCAATGATATTCATCTTGGTCTTCTGCTCCAGCGGCATATTGTCGTTGATGAGCTCACGGAAAGAAGAGAGTTCTTCCTTGTCGGGCAGGCGGCCGGAAAGCAGCAAGTAGGCAATTTCCTCAAAACCGAAACGCTTCTCTTTGATGATGGCGTGTGCCAAGTCATCCACATCATAACCGCGGTAGAACAATTTGCCGGGAATAGGCTTCAGCCCTCCACCGGGGATGCGTTCATAGCCGACCACATTGCCTATTTTGGTCAACCCCACCAAGACTCCCGTGCCGTCCTCATTACGCAAACCGCGCTTCACATCAAACTTCCTGAACAGTTCATTCTCAATCCGGGTAGCTTCCTTCAAATCTTCGGAAAGCTTGTAAATCAGATACTCCTTCTTCATAATCGTTTCGTTTTATTCGTTATTCCCATTTTCTATTTTTCCTACAATCTCCCGGGTGAAAGCCGAAGTGGACAGCGAAACGCCACCCGGCATAAAACGGGCTAGGTCGGCAGTAGCACGGGCTTCAGTGAAACTTTGCTCCAAAGCTTTCTCTATAAGAGAGGCCGCTTCCTTCCAGCCCAGATATTCAAGCATCATCACAGCGGAAAGGATGATGGAACAGGGATTCACAATGTCTTTCCCGGCAATGTTCGGAGCCGTCCCGTGAATAGCCTCAAAAATGGCATGCCCCGTTTTATAGTTGATATTCGCACCCGGTGCAATGCCGATGCCGCCTACCATGGCAGCCAGTTGGTCGGACACATAATCACCGTTCAGATTCAACGTGGCGATCACGGAATATTCTTCGGGGATAAGCAACGTGTTCTGCAAGAATGCATCGGCAATGCAGTCCTTGATGACCAGACGCCCTTCTGCCAGCTCTTTACCAAACTCACGTTCTGCCAGTTCGTACCCCCACTTCTTAAAACCGCCTTCCGTAAATTTCATGATGTTTCCTTTGTGTACCAAGGTCACGGAAGGCAGATGATGCTCAAGCGCGTATCGGCAGGCGGCACGCACCAAGCGCTCTGTTCCTTCTCTTGAAACGGGCTTCACGCCAAACGAGGAGGTTTCGGGAAAACGGACTTTTGTCACCCCCATGTCATCACGGAGAAAACGATAGAACTTTTCAGCCTCCGGAGTTCCGGCTTCCCATTCGATGCCTGCATAAATATCCTCGGTATTCTCACGGAATACGCACATATCCACCTTCTGTGGCTCTTTGAGTGGAGAAACAATGCCCTTATACCAACGTACCGGACGTTGGCAGACATACAAATCGAGCGTCTGACGCAAGGCTACGTTCAAGGAACGGATACCTCCACCGACGGGAGTTGTCAAAGGACCTTTGATGCCCACCTTATAGGTGCGGAAGGCTTCCATGGTTTCGTCCGGCAACCAGGAGCCGGTTTCGTGGAAAGCACGTTCTCCTGCCAGCACTTCTTTCCATTCAATGCCATGCCGGTCACCATAGGATTTCTTGACAGCGGCATTCACGACAGCCTGCATGGATGGGGTCACTTCTGCTCCCACCCCATCGCCGGTAATAAAAGGTACAGTAATTTTTTCCATATTCTATCTTGCATTAAGTGCAGAACCGGCCCGGAACCAGGCTATCTGCTGTTCGTTATACGTATGTTGTACTTCAAAACTTTCTTTACTCCCGTCCTCGTGATGAAGAACCACCTTCAAAGTGCGTCCCGGAGCAAAATCTTTCAACCCCATGACAGAAATCAAGTCGCGTTCCCGAATCTTGTCATAATCGGCCTTATCCGTAAAGGTCAGCGCCAACATGCCTTGTTTCTTTAAATTCGTCTCATGGATACGGGCAAAGCTTTTCGCCAAAATGACGCGTACATTCAGGAAGCGTGGTTCCATGGCAGCATGCTCACGGCTGGAACCTTCACCATAATTCTCTTCGGCAACGACAATGGAAGGGATACCTTCAGATTTATACAATTTCGCCGTGCCTGACACCGTTCCATAGGTATTGGTAGAGCGATTCCAGACACTATTCGTCTCTCCATTGAAAGCATTGACAGCTCCCATCAGCATATTATCCGAAATATTCTCCAGATGTCCCCGGAAACGGAGCCATGGCCCTGCCATGGAAATGTGGTCGGTGGTACATTTCCCCTGCACTTTAATCAATAAAGGCATGTCCAGCAAATCCATACCATCCCAGGCAGGGAAGGGAGTCAGCAGTTGCAAGCGCTGTGAATGAGGATTGACCGTAATTTTCGTCTGTCCTTTGCCTGGAGCAATGTATCCTTCCTTTCCTCCTATAAACCCGTGTGCCGGCAGTTCTTCACCGACCGGTTCGGACAGTTTCACAACCTCTCCTTTGGCATTGACCAGCGTATCCCTCAACGGGTCGAAACAAAGGTCACCGGCAATGGTCAGCGCCATCGTTATCTCCGGGGAAGCGACGTAAGCAAAAGTGTTGGGATTTCCATCGGCACGTTTGGCAAAATTACGGTTAAAAGAGGTGACGATGGAATTCTTGCGTCCGGGGTCATCAGTATGGCGCTTCCACTGGCCAATACAAGGTCCGCAGGCATTCGCCATTATCGTTGCGCCAATATCTTCGAAAGCGGCAATCATGCCGTCGCGTTCAGCAGTGGCACGTATCTGCTCCGAGCCGGGATTGACAATCAGCGGGGAAGCAACCTTCAAATTCTTTTCCTTTACCTGCCGGGCAAGGGAGGCCGCACGGCTCAAATCCTGATAGGACGAATTGGTGCACGACCCTATCAGACCGACTTCCATCCGGCGGGGATAGTTATTGGTTATCACTACCTCGGCAAATTTCGATATCGGTGTTGCTGCATCCGGCGTAAAGGGCCCATTGATATACGGTTCCAACAGCGAGAGGTCTATTTCAATGATGCGGTCGTAATATTTTTCCGGATTTGCCAGCACTTCGTCGTCGGCGCGAAGGTCGGCAGCTACGGAAGCAGCCATTTTTGCCACTTCTTCACGTCCGGTAGCCTTCAAATAAGTACCCATGCGCTCATCGTAAGGGAAAAGGGAGGTAGTCGCCCCCACCTCTGCCCCCATATTGCAGATGGTAGCCTTTCCAGTGGCAGACAATGAAGCGGTTCCCGGTCCAAAATATTCAATGATGGCATTGGTTCCCCCTTTTACAGTAAGAATACCCGCCAACTTCAGAATAACATCTTTGGGAGCTACCCAGCCACTCAATTTACCCTTCAAGTGTACACCTATCAGACGCGGCATTTTCAGTTCCCATTCCATGCCGGTCATCACATCCACCGCATCGGCACCACCCACACCAATGGCCACCATGCCCAAACCTCCGGCATTGGGCGTATGAGAGTCCGTGCCTACCATCATTCCACCCGGAAATGCGTAGTTCTCCAATACCACCTGGTGAATAATGCCTGCTCCCGGCTGCCAAAAACCTATGCCATAGCGGGAAGAAACATCACGGAGAAAATTATAGACCTCCTCGTTGGTCTTCGTAGCAGTCGCGATATCTTCTTTTGCACCTTTATATGCTTGAATCAAATGGTCACAGTGCACAGTGGAAGGCACGGCAACCTGCTCACGGCCTGCATTCATAAATTGCAATAAGGCCATTTGGGCCGTTGCATCCTGCATGGCCACACGGTCGGGACGGAAATTCACATAGTCTTCTCCCCGTCTGTAGTTCTTCACTTTATCCCCATCATACAAATGAGCATACAAAATTTTCTCCGCTAAAGTCATCGGACGCTGTAGTACATTCCGTACACGTTCTATCTTCTCCGAATAAGCGGCATAAAACGCTTTGAGCATCGTTAAATCATATACCATAACCACTATTTTTTAGTTTTTCATTATTGTAAAGATTACAAATTAATATCATAAACAAATAAAAAGGCTGAATAGTTTAACAAAATAAAGCATTTTTTCCGTCGGAAGCGAAGAATGATTACCTTTGCAACCATGAAGGAACAAGATTCAAATAGTCCTATTATTCACCTCCAGCAGCAACAACTTTTGCTGCGCATGGAATACGAATACGAAAAAGAGGAATTCAAACGCCAAACCGAAAACATGGGGATTGCCCGGAAAGTGAAACGGGGACTTTGCTGGTATCCTGCCACTCCGGGACGAAGTTACTATAATTCACTGAATCAATTAGTAATAGAAATTACACACACAGAAAATACCGATATAGAACATAATTTTGAGTTCGGCCGTCCCGTATGTTTTTTCCGCCAGTCTGCCGATGGAAAAATAACCTATATGAACTTCACCGCTACCGTAAGCTATGCCGACGAGACACGGATGGTAGCGATAATGCCCGGAGCCGGTGCCGTTATGGAAGTGCAGGAAACGGACAACCTCGGCGTGCAACTTTATTTCGACGAAACATCCTATCGGACCATGTTCGAAGCCTTGGAAGATACGTTACGCTCCAAAGGCAACCGCCTGGCCGAATTGCGGGACATATTGCTGGGAGCCTCGAAAGCCGGTTTCCGAGAGCTCTACCCCGTACGGTTTCCCTGGCTGAACTCCACGCAGGAGACAGCTGTAAACAAAGTGCTGTGTGCCCGCGACGTGGCCATTGTACATGGTCCTCCGGGAACCGGAAAAACGACCACCTTAGTGGAAGCCATCTACGAAACCCTGCATCGGGAACCGCAGGTACTGGTATGTGCCCAAAGCAATACCGCCGTCGACTGGATTTCGGAAAAACTTGTGGACCGTGGCGTCAATGTCCTGCGTATCGGCAATCCGACCCGTGTCAACGACAAGATGCTTTCCTTTACCTACGAGCGTCGTTTCGAGAACCATCCGCTTTATCCGGAACTGTGGAGCATCCGGAAAAATCTCCGTGAACTGGGCAGCCGTGCCCGCCGTGGCAGCTATGACGAACGCGAAGGAGTACGCAGCCGTATGAGCCGCCTGCGCGACCGCGCCACCGCATTGGAAATACAAATCAATTCAGAGCTTTTTGATGGGGCACATGTCATAGCCTCCACGCTGGTAAGCAGCAATCACCGGCTGCTGAACGGACGCCGTTTCGGCACCCTTTTCATTGATGAAGCAGCCCAGGCCTTAGAGGCTGCCTGCTGGATAGCTATCCGAAAAGCAGACCGCGTGGTATTGGCGGGTGACCACTGCCAACTTCCACCCACCATAAAATGCTACGAAGCCGCCCGTGGAGGTCTGGAACGAACATTGATGGAGAAAGTGGTGTCCAACAAACCTGCCGTTGTCTCTTTGCTGAAAGTGCAATACCGCATGCACGAGGAAATCATGAAATTTCCTTCCCAATGGTTTTATAATGGCGAGTTGGAAGCCGCTCCCGAAGTGCGTTACCGGGGCATCCTGGACTGGGATACCCCCATCCACTGGATTGACACCTCCGAAATGGATTTCAAAGAAGAATTTGTGGGAGAGACTTTCGGGCGCATTAATAAGGCGGAAGCGGACCTGCTCCTATCAGAACTGAAAATCTACATCAACCGTATCAGTGGCAACCGCATTCTGGAAGAAAAAATAGACTTCGGCATCATCTCCCCTTACAAGGCACAAGTGCAATATCTCCGCAACAAGATAAAGGCAGACGCTTCACTCAAGCCTTATCGCAGCTTGTTCACTGTAAATACGGTGGATGGCTTCCAAGGGCAAGAGCGCGATGTTATCTTCATCAGCTTTGTCCGTGCCAACGAAGAAGGGCAGATAGGATTCCTGAATGATTTAAGGAGAATGAATGTAGCCATCACCCGGGCACGTATGAAGCTGGTGATAATGGGAGAGGCAGAGACGCTGAAACATCACGGTTTTTACCGGAAGCTACTGGAGTTTATTCAAAATATAGGGAATCAATAATAAAGAAATACCCCCTCCGGTAACACCGAAGAGGGTATTTCACCTATTTATATAAAGCTGATTAATTGTTTTCCGGACGAAGTTTACGAACTGTAACAGCTGTCTGCCACATTTCGCTTTCACGCAAGGCTTTCAATTCTGCATTCAGCTTCTCACGATAATCGGGTTTGGAGTTACTGTCGATAGAAATCTGAGCTTCGTTGCCCGACTTCACACTTGCATACAATTTCTGTACAACCGGCTTGATGGCATCATGAAACGGGGTCATCCAATCCAGCGCACCACGCTGTGCCGTAGTAGAACAGTTGGCATACATCCAGTCCATACCGTTCTTGGCAAACAATGGCATCAAAGATTGAGTCAACTCTTCCACTGTTTCATTGAATGCTTCAGAAGGAGTATGGCCGTTTTCGCGCAATACTTCATACTGAGCCAACAGCAATCCCTGGATAGCACCCATCAATGAACCGCGTTCACCGGTCAAGTCGGAAGTGGCTTCGCGGATGAAAGTTGTCTCGAACAAATATCCCGAACCAATACCGATACCCAGTGCAATCGTCTTGTCAAAAGCCTTACCCGTAGCATCCTGATAGACGGCATATGATGAGTTCAAGCCACGCCCTTCGAGGAACATGGTACGAAGTGAAGTACCGGAACCTTTGGGAGCAACCATAATAACATCAATATCTTTAGGAGGAACCACGCCGGTACGGTCGTTCCAGGTAATAGCAAAACCATGAGAGAAGTAAAGAGCCTTTCCGGGAGTCAAATAAGGTTTGATAGTCGGCCATACAGACATTACAGCTGCGTCAGACAACAGACACATGACGATAGTACCTTTCTGACAAGCCTCTTCGATGCCGAACAAAGTCTCACCCGGTACCCATCCGTCAGCCACAGCCTTTTCGTATGTCTTACCCGGACGTTGTCCTACAATCACATTGAAACCGTTATCACGCAAGTTGCAAGCCTGGCCCGGGCCTTGTACGCCATAACCGATTACTGCAATTGTTTCATCTTTCAAAATCTCACGTGCTTTTTCCAAAGGAAATTCTTCGCGGGTCATTACATTCTCAATAACACCGCCAAAATTCAATTGTGCCATTTTTTGTTTTAATTTTTATTTGTGGCTTACGCCAACGTTGATAAATTTATTTATTTCTCTGTAAACATCACTTTAGAGCGACAGACCACTTCGCTGCCATTCTTTTTCACCTCCACATCGTAAACGCCCTCACCGGCATCATCCATGAACAAAGTCAACTCATCCCCATAATAGCTTTCGGCTACATATGCCATCTCAAAACGACGGATGCGCTTCTCCTTATACATCTCTATCGGGAACAAATCAAGGATATGCTCGATGTAACGGATGCTGTTCACATGCCCGTTAATGTCAATATCACTGTATTTGGCTACCAAAGTAGCAACCGGTTCCTTTGAGGCCACCTTTATCCGCGAAGGTTTTTCTATCGGGCAAGGTTCATCACAAACATAATCTACAATGCTGCCACTATGAAGAGCCAGCAAATCTGCCGGCTTACGGGTATTCATGCTAATCATCGCCCAAACGGAACGTGCATACCCAATCTTCTTACCCTCCTTATCGATGATAGCGAAATTACGGTCTGTAAAAAGGCGATAGACATTCTCCACCCAAGTCTGAATGGAGAAATCTTCGTACTGATAAGGCATTTCATCCAGTTCGACAGCCAGACGGGACAATACCCAAGTATAATTGTCCTCGTTTAGAGTCGCGATGCCAAAACCGCGGTCGCTGGCATGGAAACCCGCACAATTCAACAAATGGTTGCCCAATACTCCCATGGTCAGCCGTCCGGTAAAGTCGACATGAAACGGTTCGGCAACAAACTTGTAGGTACCTATCTTATTGTTTTCGCTCATCATAATTCCTGGTGTTTACTTTGACGATATTTTGCTTCACGGTCCGCCAGATATTCATTGACACGCTCAAAGCAGCTGGTCGTAATGGCTACGCGACCCGAACGGACGAACTGAAGTACGCAATCCAACTGGCGCAACTCCTCATAAAGATTGGTTATTTCCTCACTCATGCCATTCTTCTCAACAATGGCAAATACAGCATTCACCTCCACAATACGGGCATTGTACTTACGGATTACTTTGGACACCTCCGGTTTTTCTTCCAGCGTAGGGGTCGTTATTTTATAAAGGGCAATCTCGTGCTGATAGATTTCATCATCCGTGAAATAATGGGCTTGCAGCACATCTATTTTCTTGGTAATCTGCTTGGTCACCTTTTCAATGGTATCCTTGTCCGTCCAAGCGGTAATGGTATATTTATGTACCCCCTTGATGGAGGAGGCCGATACATTCAAACTCTCGATGTTTATCTGCCGGCGGGTAAACACAGCCGTCACCTGATTCAGCAAACCGGCAAAGTTTTCCGAATGAACAATGATTGTATATAGTTTTTTATCCATAGATAGAGTAAATTCTTTAATTTCGCATGACTTCAGCATTCCAACAACATCTGATTGACCGAACCGCCCGGAGGTGTCATCGGCATTACATTTCCTTCTTCCTCCACACAAGCTTCGAGCAGGAACGGTCCGTCAGTCGCTATCATCTCGTCAATCGCTTTTGCCAGCTCCTCGCGGGTCATTACCCTGCGTGCAGGAATATCATATGCCGAAGCAATCTTCATATAATCCGGATTCATCATCGGAGTAAACGAATAACGACGATTGAAGAACATCGCCTGCCATTGACGAACATTGCCCAAGAAGTTATTGTTCAACAGAATCATCTTCACCGGAGCCTTTTGTTCCATGATGGTACCCAGTTCCTGCAGGTTCATCTGCAAGCCGCCGTCTCCCATGAATACGCATACCGTGCGGTCCGGACGTCCAAAAGTGGCACCGATAGCTGCCGGAAGGCCGAAGCCCATAGTACCCAGGCCACCGGAAGTAACAATGCTACGTTCCTTGCTGTATTTGAAATAACGGGCGGACATCATCTGATTCTGGCCGACATCAGTCACCAATATCGCCTCGTTATGGGTAGCCTCACTCACAGCACGCACCACCTCACCCATGCTTAGCGCTTTTCCTGCCGGATGTAATTCCGGACGGATTACCTTTTCCTCTTCCACTTCCTCGTATTGCCGGAAACTGTCAATCCATTCCTGATGGTTGGCGGGTTCCAGCAATTGGGTAACGGCAGCCAGTGTCTCTTTGCAATCTCCCAGGACAGCAACATCAGTCTTTACATTCTTATCTATTTCGGCAGGGTCAATATCAAAGTGGATAATCTTCGCCTGCTTGGCATATGTTTCCAATTTACCCGTCACACGGTCATCAAAGCGCATGCCTACGGCGATAAGGACATCACATTTATTGGTATTGATATTGGGCCCCAGGTTACCGTGCATACCAAGCATTCCTTTGTTCAACGGATGGTTCGTAGGTAATGCGGAAAGTCCCAATAAAGTGCATCCGGCAGGCATTCCGGCTTTCTCAATGAAAGCACGAAGCTCTTGCTGGGCTTCTCCCAGCTCCACGCCTTGTCCAACCAGCACCAAAGGCCGTTTCGCACCATTTATTAATTCAGCAGCCTTCCGTATGGCCTCCGGCTCCATTTCGGGAACGGGAAGATAGCTACGGACATAGTCCACCTTAGTAGGCGCATATTCTGTTTTCTCCACTTGGGCGTTTTTAGCAAAATCCAGCACGACCGGTCCCGGACGTCCGCTCTTTGCCACATAGAAAGCACGTGCCACTGCCCAGGCCACATCTTCTGCACGACGAATCTGGTAACTCCATTTCGTGATAGGCTGAGTAATGCCTACCAAGTCCACTTCCTGAAATGCATCCGTACCCAAGAAGTTCGTCCCTACCTGGCCGGCAATGACAACGATAGGCGTACTGTCAATCATGGCATCTGCAATGCCCGTGATAGTATTGGTAGCACCCGGTCCACTGGTAACCAGACAAACGCCAACCTCGCCTGATACACGTGCAAAGCCTTGTGCCGCATGGGTTGCTCCTTGTTCATGACGAACCAAGATGTGGTTCAATTCCTTCCGATGGTCGTATAAGGCATCGAATACCGGCATGATGCTCCCTCCCGGATAACCGAAAATAGTCTTTACTCCCTGATGCTCCAGAGAGCGCATCAATGCTTCTGCGCCTGTTATTAGAGCCTCACCCCGACCCTCTCCTTGGGAGAGGGAGGAAAAGTTACTCTTTTTATTATTATCAGCCATACTTTATCTATTCATTATATTTAAAAGCTCAATAGTAGCTTGAAAAATTTGTTTCATTCTCTCCTCCCCTCGCTTTCGGAAAGGGGGGCTTTTAATCAATCAGCCTCACAGCCCCTTTGTCAGCGGAACTCACCATACTGGCATATGCTTTCAATGCTTTGGAGACTTCACGGTTGCGGGTTACCGGAGTCATAGGGCGTGCTGCAAGCTCTTCATCCGTCAACTTCACATTGATAGAACGGTTCGGTATATCAATTTCGATAATGTCCCCATCCTTAATCTTGCCGATATTACCACCGGCAGCCGCTTCGGGAGAAACATGTCCGATACTTAGTCCGGAAGTACCGCCACTAAAACGCCCGTCGGTAATCAATGCACACTCCTTACCCAGATGGCGGGATTTGATATAAGAAGTAGGATAAAGCATCTCTTGCATACCCGGTCCACCTTTCGGCCCTTCGTGAGTGATGACGACGACGTCTCCACTGACCACCTTTCCACCCAGAATACCGTCACAAGCCGCATCTTGTGAGTCGAAGACTTTCGCTGGCCCCGTAAATTTCCAGATACTCTCGTCTACACCGGCAGTCTTGACAACGCAACCGTCCTGAGCTATATTTCCCTTCAAAACCGCCAGACCGCCATCCTTGCTGTATGCATGTTCCAAATCACGGATACAACCAGTCGCACGGTCCGTATCGAGTTCCTTATAAGACGCATTTTGTGAGCCGAGTACCAGATTGAACTTTCCGGCTGCCGCACTGGAGTATTTCTTGATTGCCTCTTTACATACATTAGAGCTGGTAATACTATACCGGTCGATTGCCTCTGCCAACGTCATTCCATCCACACGGCGGACATTCGTATCGACCAATCCGCCCTTGGCAAGCTCATCCATGATGGCAATGATGCCACCGGCACGGTTAACGTCTTGTACATGATACTTTTGGGTATTGGGAGCTACCTTGCATAAGCAGGGGGTCTTGCGAGAGAGCATGTCAATGTCGTCCATCTTAAAATCCGCTCCGGCTTCGTGAGCCACAGCCAACAAATGAAGTACTGTATTAGTGGAACCGCCCATCGCAATATCCAGCGTCATGGCATTCAAAAATGCCTCGCGAGTAGCAATACTGCGCGGGAGTACACTCTCATCCCCTTCTTCATAATATCTAAAGGCATTCGCTACAATCAACTTAGCTGCATCCTCAAACAGTCTCTTGCGATTTTCGTGAGTGGCTACAATCGTGCCGTTACCGGGCAGTGCCAATCCAATCGCTTCATTCAGGCAATTCATGGAATTAGCGGTAAACATGCCTGAGCAGCATCCGCAAGTGGGGCAGGCATGTTGCTCAATCTGTGCCACCTCTTTATCGCCCACACTTTCATCAGCAGATTTAATCATAGCATCAATCAAATCCAAATGTTGTCCGTTCCATTCCCCGGCTTCCATCGGACCGCCTGAAACAAACACAGTCGGTATATTCAGCCTCATAGCCGCCATCAACATCCCCGGAGTAATCTTGTCACAGTTACTGATGCAAACCATAGCATCCGCCTTATGGGCATTTACCATATACTCCACACTATCGGCAATGATATCTCTTGAAGGCAGGGAATAAAGCATACCGTCGTGTCCCATAGCGATACCGTCGTCAATGGCAATCGTATTGAACTCCGCAGCAAAACACCCCAGCTTTTCAATCTCTTCCTTTACAAACTGGCCTATTTCGTGCAGGTGTACATGTCCGGGGACGAATTGTGTAAATGAATTGACTATAGCGATAATGGGCTTACCCATCTGTTCCTTCTTCATACCATTCGCCGTCCACAATGCACGGGCTCCCGCCATGCGGCGACCTTGTGTGCTGAACGAGCTGCGTAACTGATGCTTCATTTTCAAATCTCCTTTTAATGAAAAAGCCTCTCCCACTATAGTGAGAAAGGCTTAATAAATTATCTTCTAACGTACGAATACATACATAACCTTTCTCACGCTCTTGATGCCACCACCACGACGCGAATAATATGCAGGACTGCCAGGTTAATAGATGTATGTAAATTCATAACTTAATTCTTCTTTTTTGTTTCAAACGTGCTGCAAAGGTAAGGGCTTTTTTATAATCTCCAAACAAATTGAAGAAAAAAATAAGATAAATATGAATAATCGTAAGAAAAAATCGCCCTAAAATCCTATTTTATCACTTAACAGTTCTAAATAGAACCATTCAGACAGCCAATGTAAATGTATTGCCAATCATTGAAACCATTTAATAATCTGAAAATTACCAAAGGCTCTCTACATCCCGAAACAAATAATTCGTATCTTTGTCTCTTCAAATACTCAAAAAAACAGTATTTACTAATTAAATAAAGATAGAAAATTAATGGAAACAGTAGAAAACAAGTACATCACCGTAGCATATAAGCTGTACTCAATCGAAAACGGAGAAAAAGATTTCGAAGAAGAAGCACCCGTAGAGCATCCTTTCCAGTTTATCTCAGGTCTGGGAATGACACTCGAACCTTTTGAAGCCCAGATAAAAGACTTGCAGATAGGCGATAAATTCGACTTTACCATTCTGGCATCAGAAGCTTATGGTGAATATGACGACGACCATGTCATTGACCTCCCCAAAGAAATCTTCATGATAGAAGGAGAATTCGACAGCGACCGTGTAGTGGAAGGCGCTGTCATCCCCTTGATGACTTCTGAAGGTCAACGCATCAATGGAAGTGTAGTAGAAGTAAAGGAAGACGTAGTTGTAATGGACATGAATCATCCACTCGCAGGTTGTGATTTGAACTTTACCGGAGAAGTGGTGGAAAGCCGCCCGGCCACGAACGAAGAGCTTGCTGAAGTTGCCCGTATGATGGGTGGCGGTTGTGGTAGCTGCGGTTGTGGTGACTGTGGCGACGGATGCGGCGACCATGAATGTGGAGGCGGATGCTGCCACTAAAGAATTAAAAATTAAAGAATTAAAAATTAAAGAATCAGACTACACAGTATTAAGCATGCCGCATGGTAATTCTTTAATTTTTAATTCTTTAATTTTCAAATTCTATATTATTTACTTGTCATTATCTCCAATACCAATTTATCAGTTTCATTCATTCCTTTAGAACCGATTTTTGTCAGATTACGGATACTTTGATCCACATCCTCATCAATAATACCTTCTACGGAAGTCACACAACGGTTTTCCATGGCCATGATGGCTGAAAGCACTGCGGTTGAAACTCCGGTGGTTACTTTCAATGCACAACTGGGCTTGGCACCATCACAAATCATTCCGGTAAGATTGGCAATCATGTTCTGTACAGCATATGCCACCTGTTCATAAGTTCCTCCCATTAGCCAAGTTATACCGCAACTGGAACCCGTAGCAGCAACCACACAACCGCATAAGGCAGATAAGCGTCCCAAACTCTGCTTGATATA
>ENA-UEOI01001964-UEOI01001964.1-human-gut-metagenome-genome-assembly--contig:-NODE-1964-length-16032-cov-2.653714_pt1 | contig 16032 bp, 10 predicted proteins | sample MGYA00242883_ERZ507882 | MGnify/ENA primary metagenome ERZ507882 (study PRJEB26167, sample SAMN06115502) | human gut metagenome | host: Homo sapiens | place: China:Chongqing | collected 2015-07-29...
TGATCGCTTACAATACGGCGGAAATACTGTGGAGAAATGAAGGGCGCGTAGAAGCGTCTGCTATTTATGAGAGTCTTCGGGAGAAGCTGCCGAAACACTACATGGCGAACCTGCGCCTGACGGACTGGTATTATGAGCAGGGGAACTATAAAGAGGCAAAAAAATGTGCGGAAGAGATTCTTTCCGTAGGCGGAGACGACACATTTCTGGAGACACTGCAGAAGATCAACACCGAACTGGAACGGGAAATGAAACGGGAATATGCGCAGAACCATGATCCTGGTCTGGGACTGGATCTGGGCTGGTGTTATCTGCAGGATGGCAGGACCGATCTGGGAATCCGCACGGTCAGGGAGCTGGAAGCAAAAGTTTCTGCGGACAGGCGTGAGGAATATCTGGGACTTATGACAAAACTGCTGGCAGAAGCGGCAGAATATGAGAAGGCAATTTCCACGGCAGCCCAATGGGAAGAAAGCCTGGAGAAAAAGATCCTCCGGGATACGGATACCGAAGAGGAGGAAAAAGACAGAGACCGGATCCGACAGTCACATATGATCCGGATGCAGTGCTATCGGGCTTATGGCTATGTACAGCCGGAAAAATTCGCCGAAGCCATTGCGGAAGCGGAAAAAGCCGAGACCGGAACACCGAAGGATATCGGTATGCTGATCGAAAAGGCACAGATCTATGTGGAGATGGAAGAGTATGAACGCTGTGCGGAGATATCCCAGAAACTGATCGGGGATTATCAGGTTTACGCTGCATATGCCAACGAACTGGAAGCGGCGAAGAGGCAGTGGAATGCAGCAGGGGTGATCCAGAACGGCAGAGCCTGTCTAAATTATTTTCCAACCTATGTCAAGGCCTATGAAATGATGGCAAAGGTGTACATGGATCTGGCACATCCGGAGGAACTGAAGGAACTGTTACAACAGGCGAAGGATAATAATGTCAAAAGTGTGATCCTGGATGCCTATGAATGGCAGCTGACCAATACGGGGCTTCCCCAGGAACAGATGAACCACGCCATAGATAAATTCCGGAAGGAATATCTGAGCAGACTGGAAGCGGGCAAGACCATATTTTACCGGAGAGGACTTCCGATCATTACGGAATATCTGTATGCCTACCCTTGTGAATTTTTACTGGTGGAGCGGGGAGATTTTCATAATGCGGCAGGCTGTCTGGAGGCGGCAAAAGTGGATTATGAAAAGGCGCTTTCCACGAACCCGGCCAATCCTTTTGCCTGGAAAGGACTGGCACGGATCCACAGATGCCGCGGCAAATACGATGAAGCCATGATCTGCCTGAGAAAATGTGTTTTTTTCTATGAAAAGAGCGGAACACAGAATCATGCCTGGCCGGAACTGATTGCGGAACAGGCAGAAATTTATTTTTTGCTGGGCAATACGGAAATGGCGGAACAGTTTTACCGGAGATACCGTGAGATGATGGGAAGTGCCGGAGACCGGGACCGGAACCGTATGAGGGATTTCGCCAGATGTCTGGCCTGCAATGACAAGACTACGGAGGGATTAAAAGTTCTGGAGAAGGCATTCGTCAATGTACTGGATGCGGCAGGAGAAAAGCTGGATCTGTGTGTCTGGTGCGGGGAAAAGACGATCGCCGGAAATATTCTGACATCGTGGCCGGAGAAGATCGAACTGCTTGGGAAAAATACCGGGAATACCCAGGAGTATTTCGAAGATTACTTTTTCCATCTGGGATGGTATGGGCTGATCTGTGGTTCCGGAAAGGTGGCCATCGAGAATATGGATAAGGCACTGATCTTCAATAAGGAGGATCTCAGCAAAAAGGATGACATTGCGGACCTGATCCTGGCATGCATCCTGTACGGAGATAAGAAGAAAGGTGCTGACTATGCACAGGCGCTGAAAGCCTGCATGGAAAGAGAAGATAAAAGCGGCAAGGATGTGTATCTGAAATATCCGAAGCTTCGGATCGTACACGAATATCTGGCGGGATATTATACGGCCACCGATGAGGAACAGGATACGCTCCTGCAACTGGACAAAGACTGTTCCTTCTGCCATGGCTGTGTACATCCCGTCTGCGAGGAACTGGAGATGGTACGGATACTGCAGATGCTGAAAAAGGGCCGGGAGAAAGAAGCACTGGAGCGGCTGAAAGAGCAGATGCAGGAACATCCCGGAATGGGATTGCAGGCCATCTGGCACCGGTATCATTCGGAACAGGTGACGAAGGATACGGATCCTGCCGTAGCCGCTTTTCACAAGGAAAAGCCGCAGCCGGAGAAACGGGGATTCTGGCAGAGGCTGTTCGGGAAGAAGTAAAAAATTAAAATGAAGAGAGAAGAAAACATATGATAGTCGGAATCGATTTGGGAACCACCAACAGTCTGGTGGCAGTATTTACGGAGGAAGGACCTGTGATCATCCCCAACCGTCTGGGAAAACATCTGACCCCCTCTGTGGTCAGCGTGGATGAGAACGGCAATGTCTATGTGGGGGAGACGGCACAGGAACGCAGAAACCTCTATCCCGACAGTGTGGCGCAGGCATTTAAGCGCAGCATGGGAACGGATCGCACTTATGACATGTCCGGCAAAAAGTTCCGCCCAGAAGAATTGTCCAGCATGATCCTGCGTTATTTGAAAGAAGATGCGGAAGCCTATCTGGGGGAAGAAGTTACAGAGGCCGTGATCAGTGTACCGGCCTATTTTGACGACAAGAGAAGAAAAGCCACCAAGCGGGCCGGAGAACTGGCCGGGCTGAAGGTGGAGCGTATGATCTCGGAGCCTACCGCAGCGGCGGTGGCCTACGGCCTGTACGAAAAAGAAAAAGACACCAGATTTCTGGTATTTGACCTGGGTGGCGGAACTTTTGATGTCTCCATTCTGGAGTTGTATCACAATATTCTGGAGGTGCGGGCGGTAGCCGGAGACAATTATCTTGGCGGTGAAGATTTCACGGAAGTGATGTCGAAACTTTTTCTGCAAAAGACAGGACTGCATTATAAGGATCTGTCGGAGAAAGAACAGGTGCGTCTCTATAAAAAGGCAGAAGAAGCCAAGCGGGGAATCAGTGATCAGACTGCGGTGACCATGGAACTTATGCTGGGTGAAGAGAACAAAACGGCAGAGATCACCTTAAAAGAATATGAGGAAGAGTGCGAAGAACTGCTAATGAAGATCAGGGAACCGGTGAAGAAGAGTCTGGCGGATGCAGGACTGAAGCTGTCGGACATCGATGAGGTATTGCTGATCGGCGGAGCCACCAGACTGTCGGTGGTCAGGGATTTCCTGATCAGGCTGTTCCGCAAATTCCCGGATACAAGACTGAACCCGGACGAAGCCGTGGCACTGGGCGCGGCGATCCAGGCGGCCATGAAGGAACGCCGGGCGGAGGTAAAGGAAGTCGTTCTGACGGATGTATGCTCCTTTACATTGGGAACGGAAGTCGTGGTGGAATACGAGGAAGGCAAATTTGAAGACGGCCGTTTCTGTCCCATCATTGAGCGCAACACTGTGATCCCCGCCAGTCATACGGAGCGGTTGTACACTGTCAGAGACAATCAGGACAAGGTGCGCGTCCGGGTACTGCAGGGAGAGAGCCGTTTCGCCAGAAATAATCTGTTTCTGGGAGAACTGAACATTGATGTTCCCAAAGGGCCCAGGGGCAGTGAAGCCGTGGATGTGACTTACACCTATGACATCAATTCCCTGCTGGAAGTGGAAGTCAAGGTGGTATCCACCGGACTGACCCAGAAAATGATCATCAAGGGACAGGACAACCAGATGACGGATGATGAGATCCAGAAGCGAATGGAAGAATTGTCCTACCTGAAGATCCAGCCCAGAGACCTGGAGGAGAACCGTCTGGTGCTTCTCAGAGCGGAGCGGATGTATGAGGAAGCACTGGGAGACCGGAGAAAAGAACTGGATCGTTATATCACTGTTTTCGAGGCTGCATTGAAAAAGGGCAAAAAAGAGGAGATCGAGGAGGCCAGAGAGGCATTGAACGAGATCCTGGAAGACGAGGATGAGTGATGTTTTATCCTTGACGCGGCGAAACGATAACATTATAATGTAGAAATGTAGGTTTATTTTCCGAAAGGTGTAATTTTTAGACAAGGAGACCGAGAGAATGAGACAATTCACTTCTGATGAGCTGAGAAAAGCTTGGAAACAATTTTATATAGACCGTGGCCATGTGGATGTGGGAGCAGTATCCCTGGTATCTGACGGATCCACCGGTGTTATGTTCAACGTAGCGGGCATGCAGCCTCTGATGCCTTATCTGCTGGGACAGAAGCATCCTCTGGGTACCAGACTCTGCAATGTGCAGGGCTGCGTTCGTACCAACGATATCGATTCCGTAGGTGACAAGAGCCATGTGACTTTCTTCGAGATGATGGGAAGCTGGAGCCTGGGAGATTATTTCAAGAAAGAGCGTTGCCAGTGGAGTTTCGAACTACTGACACAGGTATTCGGATTTGATGCCGACCATCTGGCTGCTACTGTATTTGCCGGTGACGAGAATGCACCCAGAGATGAGGAAGGCGCACACTACCGTATCGCTTCCGGTTTCAAGAAGGAGAATGTATATTATCTGCCTGCCGATGACAACTGGTGGGGACTGGAATACGGCCCCTGCGGTCCCGACAGTGAGATGTTCTATATTGCAGACAGACCGGACTGCGGACCGAACTGCGGACCCGGCTGTGACTGCGGTAAATACACGGAGCTGGGTAATGATGTATTTATGCAGTATGAGAAGCATCATGACGGTCATCTGACCCCATTAAAGCAGAAGAACGTGGATACCGGTTGGGGCCTGGAGCGTATTCTGGCCTTTTTAAACGGTACCAGAGATGTATACCAGACAGACCTGTTTGCCCCGGTGATCGCTTACATTGAAGAGGCTTCCGGTGTGAAATACAATGCGGATGAAAAGCTGACCAGATCCATGCGTATTCTGGCAGACCATCTGCGTACCGGAGTAATGCTGATCGGTGACGAAGCAAAGCTGCTTCCTTCCAATACCGGTGCCGGTTATATTCTCCGTCGTCTGATCCGTCGTGCGGTAAGACACGGACGTACCCTGAATATGACTACAGAGCAGCTGCTGCACATTGCTGCTATGTATATTGATGAGATCTATGCAGAGAGCTATCCTCTGATGAAGAAGAACCGCGAATTCATCTTAAGCGAGCTGCAGAAAGAGATCGCCCGCTTCGAGAGCACTCTGGAGAACGGCATGAAGGAGTTGCAGAAGATTCTGGAGCAGAAGAGAAGTGAAGGTAAAAAGGAGATCGACGGCAAGTCCGCATTCTACTTATATGATACCTTCGGATTCCCTCTGGAGCTGACTGTAGAGCTGGCACAGGAAGAGAATCTGACCGTAGATGAGGAAGGCTTTGCCGCTGCCATGGAAGAGCAGAAGCAGAAGGCAAGAGAAGGACAGAACTTCTCCCAGAAGATTACCACTGCAGCAGGTGTATTCGATGGACTGGATGACAAGATCACCAGCGAATTTGTAGGTTATGATAAACTGACCGCGGAAGGAAAGGTAGTATCACTGGCCACCGAGACTGAACTGGTAAACACCTTAAAGATAGGTGAGACCGGTACACTGATCACCGATGTGACTCCGTTCTATGCTACCATGGGCGGACAGAAGGGTGACTTTGGTGTGATCCGCACCGAAAACGGTACTTTTGAAGTGACTGAGACCGTGAAGATCGCAGGCGGACGCATCGGACATGTGGGTAAGGTCGTATCCGGAACAGTTACTGTGGGAGACAAGGCAGAGCTGGCAGTGGATACCGACACCAGAAAGAGCGTATGCAAGAACCATTCCGCAACCCATCTGTTACAGAAGGCACTGCAGATCGTACTGGGTGATCATGTAGAACAGCAGGGCTCCTATCAGGACGGCGCAAGAACCCGTTTTGACTTCAGCCACGGACAGGCTATGACTGCAGAAGAGATCGCTAAAGTAGAGGCTCTGGTCAACGAGAAGATCGCAGAGGATATTGCAGTTGTTACCGATATCATGAGCATCGAGGATGCGAAGAAGAGCGGAGCTATGGCTCTGTTCGGAGAAAAATACGGCGATACTGTCCGCGTGGTATCCATGGGAGACTTCTCGAAGGAACTGTGTGGTGGTACTCATGTAAAGCATACCGGTGAGATCGGTTACTTCAAGATCCTGTCCGAGAGCGGTGTCGCTGCCGGCGTCAGAAGAATCGAAGCACTGACCGGTGCCAACGTGATGGCATACTATCAGGCTATGGAAGAGAACTTCAATAAGGCAGCCGCAGCCGCAAAGGCAGCTCCGGCAGCCCTGACCGAGAAGATCCAGCATATGCAGGCAGAACTGAAGGCTCTGAATGCTGAGAACGAATCCCTGAAAGCCAAGATGGCACAGTCCGCACTGGGCAATGTCATGGATCAGGCAGTGGAAGTCAAGGGAACAAAGCTTCTGGCAACCAGCGTAGACGGTGTGGATATGAATGGCTTGCGAGATCTGGGCGACCAGCTCAAGGATAAGCTTGGTGAAGGCGTTGTCGTACTGCTCTCTGCACAGGATGGCAAGGTCAATATGATCGCCATGGCAACAGACGGTGCTGTAAAGGCCGGTGCCCATGCAGGCAACCTGATCAAGGGAATTGCCGCACTGGTTGGCGGTGGCGGCGGCGGACGTCCGAACATGGCGCAGGCCGGCGGTAAGAATCCCACAGGTATTCCCGCAGCAATCGCAGAAGCATCCAAAGTACTGGAGGATCAGCTTGCATAATGGAACGAGAGAATCTGAAATCCCGTTTAGGCTTTATACTGCTGTCTGCCGGCTGTGCCATTGGTATCGGCAATGTATGGAAGTTCCCGTACATGGCCGGCCAGGGCGGCGGTGGCGCATTTGTATTGTTTTATCTGATCTTCCTGGTGATCCTTGGTCTGCCGATTATGACCATGGAGTTCGCTGTGGGAAGAGCAAGTAAGAAAAGTCCCGTAAAGGCTTACCAGGCACTGGAGAAGCCGGGACAGAAGTGGCATATCCACGGGTATTTCACGCTGGCAGGCTGTTATCTGTTAATGATGTTCTATACTACCGTAGCAGGCTGGATGTTACACTATTTTTATATGACGGCTACCGGTAAACTTTCCGGTCTTTCCGCAGATGCGGTAGCGGATCAGTTTACCCGGATGCTGGCAGATCCAGGGGTCATGATGTTCTGGATGGTACTGGTGGTAGTCATCGGTGTCGTCATATGTGCCGGTGGCCTGCAGAACGGTCTGGAGCGTGTGACGAAAGTCATGATGATCGCACTGCTTGCCATCATGGTAGTACTTGCCATCAACAGCTTCTTCATGGCGGGAGCAAAGGAAGGTCTGAAGTTCTATCTGGTACCTGATTTTGGACGTATGCAGGAGGTTGGTGTGGTATCTACACTGGTAGGTGCCATGAATCAGGCATTCTTTACCTTAAGTCTTGGCATTGGTGCCATGGCGATCTTCGGAAGCTACATCGGCAAGGATCATTCCCTGATGGGTGAGTCCGTCAGAGTTGTGGTACTGGATACTTTCGTGGCAATTACCGCAGGACTGATCATTTTCCCCGCCTGCTTTACCTATGGGGTGGATCAGACTTCCGGGCCCAGCCTGATCTTTATTACTTTGCCGAATATTTTCGCAAATATGCCTTACGGCCGCCTGTGGGGAAGCCTGTTCTTCCTGTTCATGGCGTTCGCAGCTCTGTCTACAGTACTGGCGGTATTTGAAAATATCATCTGCTGTGGTATGGAACTGACCGGTGCCAGCCGTAAGAAATCTTCCCTGGTGAACCTGTTCCTGATCATCGTACTGTCCGTACCTTGCGTACTGGGCTACAATGTATGGAGCTGGGACGGCTTCTCCATCTTCGGCGGAGCAGTACTGGATTTCGAAGATTTCCTGGTAAGTAATCTGTTCCTGCCGTTAGGATCTCTGGTATATCTGTTGTTCTGTGTGACCAGATACGGCTGGGGATGGGAGAACTATAAGGCAGAAGTAAATACCGGCAAAGGCTTAAAAGTCCACGACTGGATGCGCGGTTATCTGACCTATGGACTGCCCCTGATCGTGATCTTCATCTTCCTGTTTGGTATCTACGATAAGTTTTTTAAATAAGATTTTGTTAAAGCCAGTAGCTCGCATGAGAATAAGAACCGCAGACCCGCTTTCGCTTCGGACGCTTAACTGTAACGGTACATAAGCGAGGAAAATACCCTCGCTAAGTACCGACGGTTGCTTAGGGTCTGCTTGTCCTTATTTTCATGCGGGCTACGGAGACTATAATATAATAAAAAATTAAAAAAGTAGTTGACGAATGTATTTTTTATGCTATAATATCAAATGTGTGTAGAACAACTGCGCATTAGAATAACCCAGTCAGTCATGTTACTTGAAGGGACTGAAGGGAGGTCGGGTGTAAGATGTCAAACGTAATCGTAAAAGAGAACGAGACTTTAGATAGCGCTTTACGTCGTTTCAAGAGAAGCTGCGCTAAGGCTGGTATCCAGCAGGAGATTCGTAAGAGAGAGCATTACGAGAAGCCTAGCGTAAAACGTAAGAAGAAGTCTGAAGCAGCAAGAAAACGTAAATATAACTAATGCAAGACAACAGTCCTCGGCGTAATCACCGGGGACTTTGCACTTATGAGGGAAACAAAATGTGGAATTATGAAATACTGGGAACAGATATCTATCATCTGTTAGCAGCGTTTGTATTGTACAGTATTCTTGGCTGGGCATTGGAATCTACCTATATGTCTTTCTGCAATCACAAGCTGACCAACCGTGGCTTCGGCAAAGGTCCCTTTTGCCCGATCTACGGTTTCGGCGGAGTGCTGGGATATCTGATTTTAAGTCCCCTGCGCGGGAAACTGGTAAAGCTGTATTTTCTTGGAGCCATTCTGGCCACCACTTTTGAATATCTGGTGGGAATCGGTATGATCCGTTTCCTCGGAGAACTCTGGTGGGATTATAACAACAAGCCATTCAATTACCGTGGTATCATCTGCCTGGAAAGTACTGTTGCCTGGGGCTTTTATGCAATAGGAATCGTACAGTTCGTTCACGATGCCATGTATCACATTATTGACAGAGTACAGATCCAGGTGGGCATCCGTTTGATTCAGGTAATTCTGGCGATTGTAGCTGTGGATTATGTGGTCCAGCTGATCAAAGTATTTCACATCGATGTGCGCAGCAAGGGTGAAGCCCTGAAGGAACGCTGTCAGGCACTGATCACCAGACTGTAGTGTTTCGGACGGTTGGATTACAGGTATATACAAGGCCATACGACCATATCTTTTAGAAGAAAGGATAAGGGAGTGTGGCTTTTTTATGCAAAAAAACAGGAAAAGGATTTTCACATGGATCTTACTTTTTACGGTCAGCATACAGGTATTCTGGTGGGACGGGATCAGTGTATCTGCGGAGCCGGCGGCAATCGAAGCTCCCAGTGCCGTGCTTCTGGAGAGCTCTACCGGGAAAGTGATCTTTGAACAGAATGCCAGAGAGCGCAGAAGTCCCGCCAGTATTACCAAGATCATGACATTGCTATTGACATTCGAGGCATTGGATCAGGGGAAGATAAAACTGGAGGATCCGGTGACCGTCAGTGCTTACGCCAGTTCCATGGGAGGCTCCCAGGTATTCCTGGCGGAGAACGAGGTACAGACCATGGAGACCATGATCAAATGTATTGCTGTAGCTTCTGGCAACGATGCCAGTGTGGCGGTGGCAGAATACATAGCGGGGAGTGAAGAGGCTTTCGTGGATCAGATAAATCAAAAGGCGGCAGAACTGGGAATGGCGGATACACATTTCGAGGATTGTTGCGGACTGACGGATTCCGACGGACACTATACGACAGCCATGGATGTGGCCATTATGTCCAGAGAGCTTACGGTGAAATATCCCCAGGTCTTTGAATATACCGGTATCTGGATGGAAGACATCACCCATGAGACCAGACAGGGCAGCTCTACATTTACCCTGAACAGTACCAACAAGCTGTTGAAACAGTACCAGTGGGCTACGGGACTGAAGACCGGATCCACCTCCAAGGCTAAATTCTGCCTGTCTGCCACTGCCACGAAGGATGGTATTGACCTGATTGCCGTGGTCATGGGAGCCCCAGACTACAAGGCACGTTTTAAGGATGCTCAGACACTGTTAAGTTACGGTTTCAATGTCAGTGACCTGTATCTGGATGAGAATACGGATGTATTGGAGGACCTTCGGATAGAAGGTGGCGTGGAAGATACGGTACCTGTCAGATACCAGAGCGAATGCCGGTATCTGGATACGGAAGGCAATTCGCTGGACGGAGTGAAGAAAACCATAGAGTTACCGGAGGAGGCACAGGCGCCTGTCGCAAAGGGGGCAGAGGCAGGCAGAGCGGTCTATCTGTTGAACGGAGTGGAGATCGGAAGCGTTCCGATTCTGTATGAAAATGATGTGGCGAAAGCGGTATACAAGGACTACCTCTTTAAAATAATGGAATTTTATCTTTTGTAAGCCCGAAAAATATGTTATACTATAGAACATATTGGCAATTAACTGGAAATAGACCATGGGGGCAAAGAATTTGGATGTGGTGATTACCGTGATCGCAGTGATCCTGGTGGTTCTTGTATGGATAATGCTGTACGACAGCAATCGTTTTGTGGTACGGCATTATTTCCTGCGAGATCAGAGAATCAAAAAGCCTGTTAAGGCAGTGGTTCTGGCGGATCTGCACAATAAGAGATACGGAAAAGAAAATGAGCGCCTGCTGCAGGCCATTGATGAGATAAGGCCGGACATGATCCTGATCGCCGGAGATATTCTGACGGCAAAGCCGAAGGCAAGTCTGGAGACGGCGGTGGACCTGCTTACGAAGCTTGCCGGGAAATATCCGATCTACTACGGCAACGGCAATCATGAACACCGTTTGAAACTGTACCCGGAGAACTACGGAGATATGGCGGAGCGGTACGAGGAGGCCCTGCAGAAGATCGGAATCCGGAGGCTGGTGAATGAACATACCGTTCTGGAAGAATCCGGGATCTGCATTTACGGATCGGAGATCGACAAGCTGTATTACAAGCGCTTCGGGATCCAGCCCATGGATCCGGAGTATCTGAAAAGTCTGTTGGGACAACCTTCCGCAGAAAAGTATACGATCCTGATCGCCCACAATCCGGATTATTTTCCGAAATACGCGGACTGGGGAGCAGATCTGGTGCTGGCCGGCCATGTCCACGGCGGTATGGTGAGAGTCCCCATCTGGGGAAAAGGCGTGGTGTCTCCCAATGTGAGACTTTTTCCAAAATATGATGGCGGAGAGTTCACACTGGGGAAAACCAGAATGCTGCTCAGCAGAGGACTGGGAATGCATACGATTCCGATCCGGCTGTTCAATCCTGGAGAGGTCCTGGAAGTGGATCTGCTGCCGGGGGGAGAAGAGGCCGGTGGGAGCGATGAGGGGAAATAGGAGTTTTATTACATGGCAATATCTGTAAAACTGGAAGCATTTGAAGGTCCTCTGGATCTGTTGCTTCATTTGATCGAGAAAAACAAAATAGACATCTATGATATTCCTATTGTGGAGATCACGGCCCAGTATCTGGATTACATCAGGCAGATGCAACGGGAAGATATGAACGTCATGAGTGAATTCCTGGTAATGGCGGCAACACTGATCGATATCAAGTGCAAAATGCTGCTGCCCAAGGAAGTGAACGAGGACGGCGAGGAAGAGGATCCCAGAGCGGAGCTGGTACAGAAGCTGTTGGAATACAAGATGTACAAATATATGTCCTTCGAACTCAGAGACCGGCAGGTGGATGCTGCCAGAAATATGTACAGAGAACAGAGACTTCCGAAGGAAGTGGAAGCCTACAGACAGCCCATCGATTACGAAGAGCTGATCGGCGATATGAACTTGAACAAGCTTCATGAAATATTCAAATCTATTGTGAAGAAACAGGAGGACAAGATCGACCCTGTCCGCAGCCAGTATGGCAATATCGAAAAGGACGAGGTGGATATGGACATCAAGATGCTGTATGTGGAAGCTTATGCCAGAGAACATAAGACCTTCAGTTTCCGAAAGCTTCTGGAGAAGCAGAACAGCAAAATGGAGGTCATCGTTACTTTCCTGATCATTCTGGAGCTGATGAAGACCGGCAAGATCAACATCAGTCAGGAAAATATATTCGATGATATTATGATTACATCTAACGTTTAAGATACAGTGAGGTCGGAACATGGAACGCAGTAAAGCAGAAGCAGTAATAGAAGCCATCCTTTTTACCATGGGGGATTCCGTGGAGATCAGCAGACTTGCGGAAGTGATCGAAGAGGATGTGAAGACCACAAAATCCATTTTAAAAGATATGGCGGCGAGGTATGAGGAAGAGAACCGTGGCATCGGACTGACACAGTTCGACAATTCGGTACAGCTGTGTACCAAGTCGGATATGTATGAATACCTGATCAAGATCGCCAAGACTCCCCGAAAGATGACATTGACGGATACGGTTCTGGAGACCCTGTCCATCATTGCCTATAAGCAGCCGGTAACAAGACTGGAGATCGAGAGAGTCAGAGGGGTCAGCTGCGATCATGCCATCAATAAGCTGTTGGAATACGATCTGATCACGGAGTTAGGGCGGCTGGATGCTCCCGGAAGACCTCTGCTGTTCGGCACAACGGAACAGTTCCTTCGCTGCTTTGGTGTGAAGAGCCTGGAGGAACTGCCGGAACTGAACCCGGTGCAGGTGGAGGAATTCAAACAGCAGGCGGAGCAGGAAGTACAGCTCACATTAAACATATAATAGAATAGGACAAAGAATCAGCCTCATAATAATCATAGTAATAAGGGACTCTTTTGGGAGTGATGATTATGCGAGGCTTTTTTTGTGCCCTTTTCGCCGGAATTCTGTGTCTGGAAAGTATAGGCGGATTCTGTCGGCAGGGGTATGTCAGCGAGGGAATCCGGGAACAGGCTACGCACCTTTTTCATGAAACAGAGGAAAAGGAAGCCGGGCAGCTGCAGGAGGATTTACACCTGTATGCACAGGCGGCGGTGCTTCTGGATGCCGACTCCGGGCGGGTACTATATGGAAAAAATGAAGAGACTCCCATGGCAATGGCCAGCACCACCAAGATCATGACCTGCATTCTGGTGCTGGAAAATGCAAAGGTGGAGGAAGAGGTCAGTATTTCCGCCTATGCAGCCACTATGCCCAAGGTAAAGCTCTATGTGAAAAAGGGGGAGCATTATACGGTAAGAGAACTGCTGTTTTCCCTGATGCTGGAAAGCCATAATGATGCTGCTGCGGCACTGGCGGAATATATCGGCGGAAAGCTTCTGGGTGAGACGAAAGAGGCTTCGGAGCATACTACAGAAGAGAGTAAGGCAGCATTACATAGATTTGCACAGGCGATGAATGAAAAGGCGGTGGAGATCGGCTGCGAGGATACCTGGTTTATCACTCCCAACGGGCTGGATGCCACAGAGACATTGACATTACCTGACGGGAGTATTCTGGAAAAGGAGCACCATACCACAGCAAAGGATCTGGCCTGTATTTTACGGTACTGTATCAGAGAGTCTTCCCAGAGAGATCTGTTCCGGGAGATCACCCGGACACAGGAGTATTGTTTCACGGAAAACGGACGCTCCTTTCAGTGCCACAACCACAATGCCTTTTTGCAGATGATGGACGGAGCTTTTACCGGCAAGACCGGATTTACGAACAAGGCGGGGTACTGCTATGTGGGAGCACTGGAACGGGATGGAAAATGTATGATTGTGGCACTTCTGGCCTGTGGGTGGCCGAATCATAAGACCTATAAATGGAGTGACAGCAGAGAGTTGTTTGGATATGGACTGGAAAATTTTGTTTACCGGAAGTTCGGAGAGGAAGAATTTTCCGGACGGGAACAGTACCTTATGCCGATCCCGGTGACGGAGGCACAGGATGAGGAATTGACAGGAGAAGTGCAGCTGGCGGTGGAACTGGATCCGGAGGCGGAAGGAGCGGAAGGCCTGCTTATGCGCGCAGACGAGAAAGTGGAGATTCTCTACCGGAAAGAGAAAGCACTGAAGGCACCGGTAAAGGAAGGAACGACGGTGGGAGAAATCTGTTATCTGGTGGATGGCGAAATCTGGCGCAGGGAGCGGCTGTATGCTGCTTGGACAGTGGAGGCCGTGGATCTTTCCTGGTGTGGCAGACAGATCCTGAAACGTTTTCTGGTAGCATTCCCGTAGGGATTGCAGAAAAATGGAATGGAAAAAATGACGGGGAAATTGTTCAAAATGAGGTACAATATATAAAAAATGTAAAAATCTGCAATTCGTTCTTTGCGAGTTGCAGATTTTATGTTATACTACAAACTGTTAATCATGGGGGCATTTGTGCTTCTATATTAATAAACGTTTTCTATTATATTTTATTATATTATCAACGGAGGGCTGAAAACATATGAGTACTACTTCAAAAGCGAGTCAAAGAATAGCAGCTTTACTCGATGACATCGGCGGACTTGTAACCGCAAGAGCTACGGATTTCAATCTGAAACCCAATGAAACTCCTTCTGACGGTTGTATTACCGGCTACGGAGTGATCAATGGTAATCTTGTATATGTATATAGCCAGGACGCTTCCGTACTGAACGGAACCATCGGCGAGATGCATGCAAAGAAGATCACCAATCTCTACGATCTGGCTATGAAGACCGGAGCACCTGTGATCGGACTGATCGAATCTGCAGGTTTAAGACTGCAGGAAGCAACCGATGCACTGGCTGCATTTGGTGAGATCTATTTAAAGCAGACCATGGCTTCCGGCGTGATCCCTCAGATCACTGCTGTATTCGGAACCTGTGGCGGTGGCTTAGGACTGTTCCCTACCATGACCGATTTCACTTTCATGGAAGAGAAGAATGCCAAGCTGTTCGTAAATGCTCCTAACGCTCTGGACGGTAATGTGATCACCAAGTGTGATTCTTCTTCCGCTAAATTCCAGGCAGAAGAGAGCGGTATTGTTGACGTGGTAGCTGACGAAGCAACCATTCTGGAGAAGGTAAGAGAGCTGCTTCCTGCCTGCCAACAACGAGGATGATGCAAGCTTCTTAGAGGATTGCACTGATGATCTGAACCGTGTAAATCCTGAGATCGCAGGCTGCGTCGGCGACACATCCGTTGCTCTGTCCATTCTGGCAGATGACAACAACTTCTTCGAGGTGAAGGCCGGATATGCCAAGAACATGGTAACCGGTTTCTTACGTCTGGATGGCGTTACCGTTGGTGCGGTAGCTAACCGTTCCGAGATCTGCGACGAAGAAGGCAAGGTAGCAGAGAAGCTGGATGCAGTTCTGACTGCAGAGGGCTGTGAGAAGGCTGCTGAGTTCGTAAACTTCTGTGATGCTTTCGGCATTCCTGTACTGACCCTGACCAATGTAAAGGGTTACGAAGCAACTCTGGCTTCCGAGAAGGCTATCGCAAAGGCTGCTGCAAAGCTGACCTACGCATTTGCCAACGCTACCGTTCCCAAGGTGAACGTTGTGATCGGCAAGGCTCTGGGAACCGCTTATGTGGTGATGAACTCCAAGGCAATCGGTGCGGATATCACCATGGCATGGCCGGATGCACAGATTGGTGCTATGGACGGCAAGCTGGCTGCCAAGATCATGTATGATGGCCAGGGCGCTGATGTGATTAATGAAAAGGCTGCTGAGTACGAAGCACTTACTCTGAATGTAACCAGCGCAGCCAAGAGAGGATATGTGGACCAGATCGTAAATGCTGCTGATACCAGAAAATATGTGATCGGCGCATTCGAGATGCTATTCACCAAGAGTGAAGACCGTCCTGCCAAGAAACACGGAACTGTATAAGAAAGGGTGATTGTAAAATGAAGAAATTTTTAAGCTTAGTATGTATGATTACCTGCATCTTTGGTTTGACCGCGTGCGGCAGTGAGGAGACCTATACGGATTATGAGCAGCGCA
>ENA-UEOI01001966-UEOI01001966.1-human-gut-metagenome-genome-assembly--contig:-NODE-1966-length-16023-cov-3.158472_pt1 | contig 16023 bp, 12 predicted proteins | sample MGYA00242883_ERZ507882 | MGnify/ENA primary metagenome ERZ507882 (study PRJEB26167, sample SAMN06115502) | human gut metagenome | host: Homo sapiens | place: China:Chongqing | collected 2015-07-29...
TATGACGAACCGGAAGAAAATGCTATCAAGAACTTGCGTGAAGTGGTATTGCTTGAGCGTAAATATACCGACAGACACTATTGGTATCCGCTCCCTAAAAAGGATGTTAGCATGTATGAAGGGTTCTACCAGAATCCCGGATGGTAATCTTGACGTATTAACTAATAATGACGCAAAAAATGAATAGAAAGTTTATATATATTGGCTGTACTGTTTTCGCCATGTCTCTGTTTCATGCAGGAGGTATCCAGGCGCAAGAAGAAAACAAAGATAGCCTGGTGAATGTGGCTTTCGGTACGGTTGCCCAGGAAGACTTGACGCATGCCATTTCTACGGTCAACACGTCCGAACTGACCAAAAAAGTAAATAGTTCCAGTAGCTTAGTTGGACTGGAAAGTCTGATAGGTGGATACACCGGCAACGTATGGGGGCAAGAAGCACTTGTCCTGGTGGATGGAGTACCCCGCAGTGCAAGTAATGTACGCGCTTCGGAAATAGAAAGTGTTTCGGTAATGAAAGATGCTGCTGCCGTGGTACTTTATGGTAGCCGTGCGGCAAAGGGTGTTATCCTGATCACTACCAAACGCGGTAAAAATGAACCGATGCGCATCGACGTACGAGGCAATGCAGGCATAAATGTTCCCAAATCTTATCCAAAATATTTGGATTCAGACTGCTACATGACCCTTTACAATGAAGCTTGCCGTAATGACGGGTTATCCCCCAAATACAGCGCATCAGATATCTACAACACTGCCATGGGAACCAATCCTTATCGTTATCCGAATATTGATTTCTATAGTTCGGACTATCTGAAAAAGGCATATTATAATGCAGATGTGACAGGTGAAGTATATGGAGGTAATGATCGCACACATTATTACCTGAATTTCGGTATGGATTATAGTAACGACCTGCTGAAATATGGTGAATCAAAGAATGCCTACAATATGCGTTTCAATGTACGCGGTAACGTAGACATGACACTTGCCTCATGGCTAAAGGCTACTACCAATGCGGCAGTTGTCTTTACCAATCAGTATGCAGGCCGCGGAAACTTTTGGGGAACCGCATCCACCTTGCGTCCCAACTGGTTTGCCCCGTTATTACCCATCGACATGATGGATACCAGCGTCGCTCAAATACAGGAATATATTACCAACAGTAATCACCTGATTGACGGCAAATATCTGCTTGGAGGAACTTCTTCCGACATGACCAATCCTTTTGCTGATCTTCTGGCTGCCGGATATGTTAAGGAAAAGGCACGTATGTTTATGTTCGATGTCAGCCTTGCCGCCGATCTGGGTTCATTCTTGAAAGGCCTGACGTTTAAGACTTCTTATAGTGTAGACTATACTTCTTACTATTCGGAAGCTTTCAGCGAGACCTACGCCGTTTATGAACCTACATGGTCTCAGGTGAACGGCAAGGATATGATTATTGCCTTGAAGAAGCACAATGAAGACAAAAAAGATCCCAATGAATATGTCGGCAAGTCCACTTACGATCAGACCATGACGTTCAGTGCACAGTTTGACTATGCCCGCACTTTCGCAAAATACCACAACGTAGCAGCCACATTCATAGGTTGGGGTTATCAAACGCAGAATTCTGCTGACGAAAACCATGAAAGCAGTGATTATCACCGTACCAGTAATGTGAACTTAGGCTTACGGGCATCCTACAATTACAATCATAAGTATTATGCCGATTTCAGTGGTGCCGTGATCCATTCGGCCAAATTACCCGAAGGCAAGCGTAACGCTTTCTCTCCGTCAGTCACTTTGGGCTGGAGGATCAGCAAAGAGAAGTTCATGGAGAATGTAAAGTTTATAGACGATCTGAAAATCACAGCTTCTTATGCCAACCTGCATCAGGATCTCGATATCACCGACTATTATCTGTATAAAGGCACTTTCTCCAAAAGAACAAACGAGGGCTTCTATGTACAATGGCATGATGGAACAGCCGGCGGATGGACTCCGGCTTCCAAACGCGGTGATAACCCCAATCTGGGTTTCATCACACGTGAAGAGTTCCGTGCCGGCATTGATGCCACACTGTTCAACCGTCTGCTGAAAATAAATGCGAATTACTTCAGACAAGATACGAAAGGCTTGCTCACCCAAGGTTCATCTTCTATCTATCCTTCCTATTTTGCTTTAAGCAGCAATTCCACTTTCATGCCCTGGATCAATTATAACGAGGACAGACGCAGTGGTTTTGACTTCGCGCTGAGTGCCAACAAGAAATTCGGCGACTTTGACGTAACACTCGGTTTCAATGGTATGGTATACTCCTCTGAAGCTCTGAAACGTGACGAACTTTACGACGAAGATTACCAGTATCGCAAAGGTCGTGCACTCGATGCTTCCTACGGTTATGTATGCGAAGGTTTCTTCCAAGATCAGACTGACATAGACAATCATGCCCGTCAAACATTTGGTACTGTAAAGCCCGGTGACCTGAAGTACAAAGATATTAACGAGGATGGTGTAATCGACAGCAAGGACCAAATTGAATTAGGAAAGAACGGTTGGTCAGCTCCTCCTTTCTCCTTCGGATTGAACTTAACTGTGAAGTGGAAAAATTTCTCGCTATTTGCCATGGGATCAGGTCAGACCGGCTCTGTAGACTTTAAAAGCAGTTCCTACTACTGGAACCGCGGTACGAGCAAATTCTCAGAAGTGGTATGGGGACGTTGGACCGAAGATACAAAAGATGTGGCCACCTACCCACGCCTGACCACCACCAATGGTGACAATAACTACCGCAATTCCACTTTCTGGATGTATAAGCGTAACTATTTCCGCCTGAACCAAGTGCAGTTGACGTATGACTTCCCTGAAAATACTTTCAAAGGAACGTTTGTTCGTGGTTTAAGTGTTTATTGCGGAGGTAGCAATCTGCTTACCATCTCTAAAGAGCGGAAGCATATGGAGCTGAGTACCGGTTCCCCTCAATGCCGTAACTTCTATGCAGGTTTCAAGGCTGCATTCTGATTTTATTGATTAATAAAGAAGAAGATTATGAAAAAGAAAATTATACCTTTTATAATAGGTGCCCTGATGCTCACCGGTTGTGATGATTTGTTTTCACCAGCCATCGAAAACTTCCAAGGCGTGGAAAACATGTACAACGATGCGGAATACGCACGGGGAATATTGCACAATGTATACAGTCTGATTCCGGGCTATTACGATAACAGCGAGTATGGCACGGATGACGCCGTAACCAACCAGCCAAGTAATGTGTATCTGCAAATGGCCACCGGTGCCTGGACTACAAGTTCATATAATCCACAGAATCAGTGGACCAATTCCTACGGTGCCATTCAATACATCAACCTCTTCCTGGAGCATGTGGGAGGCGTAAAATGGTCGGATGATGAAGAACTGAACAAATTGTTTGCGCAACGCCTCACTGGTGAAGCTTACGGACTCCGTGGGATGTTCTATTTTTATCTGCTTCGTGCCCATGCCGGTTTTGGTGCAAATGGCGAACTGCTCGGTGTACCCATATTTACAGAACCTCAGACAATAGAGTCAGACTTCAATCAACCGCGTGCTTCGTTTCAGGCTTGTGTAGAACAAATCTACAATGATCTTTCCGAAGCAGAGAAAAGACTTCCTTATGAGTATGAAGATGTTTCAGGAAGCGTTCCTGCAGATTTCCAGAGTCTCACACAAGACGTCGGTAAATACAACACCGTTATGGGTGCCAAAGCACGTCAGTTGTATAACGGAATCATAGCCCGTGCCTTCCGTACACGCACAGCCGTACTGGCTGCCAGTCCCTTCTTTGAAGATGCTTCCAACGCTGCCACATGGGCGGATGCCGCTAATGCCGCAGCTGCTGTAATAGACTATAAAGGAGGTCTATCAGGATTAGCATCCGACGGAGTGGAATATTACTCACCTACTATTATAAATACAATTAAGGATGGTGCCAATCCAAATGAAATCTTATGGAGAGGAAACAAAGGAAGTGGCGATAACGACCAGGAATCACAAAATTTCCCACCGAGTTTGTACGGTAATGGTTATATGAATCCGTCGCAAAATCTGGTCGATATATTCCCTATGGCCAATGGATACCCCATCAATGACGCAGCCAGCGGATACGATGCCAACAATCCTTATGCTGGACGCGATCCCCGTTTGGGCAAATACATCTTTTACAATGGAAGTACAATCAGTGAGAAGAGTATAACAATCAACATCAATGAGGGAAATCAAGACGGTGTTAACGTGACCGAAAACCGCTCGACCCGAACAGGCTATTACATGAGAAAACGCTTGCGCATGGATGTGAACTGTAATCCGGCATCCATTTCCAAACAGCCGCATTACACACCCCGTATCCGTTATACTGAAATGTACCTGAATTATGCTGAGGCAGCCAATGAAGCTTGGGGACCGAAAAACGCCAACGGCAGAGATTACTCCGCTTACGATGTAATCAAAGCCATCCGGAAACGCGACGGCATAGGTGGTACCAATGATGCCTATCTGGAAGCATGCGCTGCCAGCAAAGACAAAATGCGCGAACTGATCCGCAACGAACGTCGATTGGAACTCTGCTTCGAAGGATTCCGTTTTTGGGATCTCCGTCGCTGGAAAGCCGACCTGAACGAACCGGTATATGGCATTAGCTGGAATGGTAACAGCTATCAGAAGATAACCGTAGAAGAACGTTCGTATGAAGATTATATGTACTGTTGCCCTATCCCCAACTCTGAGATACTGAAGTACAGCAACCTCATCCAGAATAAAGGATGGAAATAAACAAAATTGTGAACACTATTAATAAAATAGCATGATATGAAAAAGAAATTAGCATATATCGGACTGACTTCATTACTCTTGTCTTTCACCGCGTGCGAAAGCTCTGACAATGAATTCTCCGACTTCGATTATCAAACTGTATATTTTGCCAATCAATATGGTTTGCGTACCATTGAATTGGGAGAAGACGAATTCCTCGATAACTCTTTGGATAATCAGCACAAAGTATCCATTAAAGCAGCTTGGGGTGGTGGTTATACCAACCGCAAGAATGTAATTATTGATACTCAGGTAGATGAATCGCTTTGCGAAAACCTCTATTTCAAAGGAAGTAACACTCCTGTTACCCCTATGCCCACCTCCTACTATACCCTGGCCGCCAACCAGATCAATATTCCCAAGGGTGAAGTTATAGGTGGTGTGGAGGTACAGTTTACCGATGCATTCTTTGCCGATAAAAAGACTCTTGATAATTATTACGTGATTCCTCTGAAGATGACAGGCGTACAGGGTGCAGACTCCATCCTTCAGGGTAAAGCAGTCGTAGCAAACCCCATGTTGACAAATAGTGGCGACTGGAGTGTACAACCCAAGAATTTTGTACTTTATGCTGTAAAGTATGTCAATCCCTGGCATGGTGAGTACCTGCGTCGTGGAGTGGATCAAGCTGTGATAAACGGCGTTTCTTCGCAATTGGTACGCCATCAGCAATATGTAGAGAAGGATGAGAAAGTAAATATTACAACTGAAAGCCTGAAAGACAATATTCTATCCTTATCAACCAAGGATGCACAAGGTAATCTTTTCAATTACAACCTCAGCTTGACTTTTACCGAAGATGGTAATTGCACAGTAGGTAGTACTTCCGATGATCTTATCATTTCCGGTACCGGTAAATTTGTGAAGAAGGGCGAAAAGAACAGCCTTGGCGGTAAAGATCGTAATGCTATCTATCTGGACTATACAATTGACTTTAAAACCAAAAACATGCAGTACGCCACCAAAGATACGTTGGTGTTAAGCAGTCGTGCCGTACAAGGTGGCAAGTCATTCGAGATAGAAATAAGATAGTATTATCTGGTATAAACGTTTAAACAAAGAAAACATGAAATACTTTAATCATAAGATAATCGGTATTGCCATGATGTGTGCAACGGTTATGGCATGCACCGATAAGTATGACTGCAACCTTCAGGTAGAAAAGCCTGAAGAAGTGGCCAATAGCGAATACCTGGCCAGCTTTGATTTGCTGAAATCGTACATTACCCGCGATGCCCGTTCTCCGTTCAAGTTTACGGCAAACTTGTCTTCAACAGACTTTTTAAAGAAAGACATTGCTTACAGCACCATACTTAGCAATTTTGATGGCATAGATATTGGCGGTTCTATCACTCCCGTCAATTCATTGAAAGAGGATGGTTCCTTCGATTTTGGCGGAATGCAATTAGTAGCTGATGCTGTCAAAGGAACGGACATAACGCTTTATGGTGGTACGCTCTGTTCCAATCAGGGACAACGCACCGCTTATTATAATGAACTGATACAGCCCATCATTATTCCCTTCGTACCCGAGAAAGGTAAAACTGTGATTTGTGACTTCGAGAATGATGAAATAGGCAAAGCTTACGGTATGACCGGAGGAAGTCAGGCTGTGGTAGAAAACGACCCGGATGGGAAGAGTGGTAAAGCACTGCATGTAGGTACCGACGATAACAAAGCTGCCTATTCACATCCTAAGTTCAACGTCAAGTTACCGGAAGGTCGAAAACTGGGCGATTACGTCAATCTGACCATTGATATGCGTATTGTAAACGAAGACGGTATATATGGAGCAGGTATGAGAGTCTTTATTAATGGAAAAGAGTTCAACGTTGGTATGAATGCTAAAACTTTTGGTTGTAATCCCAACACTTGGAATCGTGGAGCGGTCATCAGCTTAAATAGCGCTACAGCTCCAGGCTTCATATTGCCGGATGAAATGAAAGGACTTACTGAATTTGAGCTTGCCGTTGGTTCCGCTTCTGGAGGAGCACAATATTTTCTCGATAACATCGTGATGAATTATGAGCTTCCCGGAACAGGTGTTACTAAAATTGACTTTGAAAAAGATGAACTTGGAACGTCTTATCCGATGACTAACGGAAACTCTTCCGTTGTAGAAAATGATCCTGAAGGCAGTGGTAAAGTATTACACGTAGGTACAGCTGCTACCCCTTGCAATAGATCTTATCCTAAATTCACAGTAAAATTGCAAAACGGAAGAACGTTAGGTGACTACATAGGTCTTTCTCTCGACATGTACCTGATAGATGGTAAAGGTGGCTGGGGCGACGGCATGCGGGTAGTGATTAATGGACAAGAATTCAACTGCGGCCAAGGACCGTTCAACTTCGGTTGTGAAGCTAACAAATGGGGACGAGACAAGATTTATATCACATTCCTGAAAGAAGGTGAAGAAACAGGTAAGGGAAAAATCGCTATACCCAATTCCATGAAAGATCTGACCGAGATAGAGCTGGCCGTAGGTTCAGGCTCGGGTGAGTGGCATGCTTACATCGATAATATCAACCTCCACTGGAAGGCCGATGATACCATCATCGAGAAAACTCCGGAAGAGAAAAAGAATATCTTCACTGAAGAGATGAATAAATGGATCGGTGGTATAGTAAATGCCGGTGGTGAATCTGTAAAAGTATGGAATATTGTAGGCGAACCACTTGACAAAACCATGGATGCCAACACCTTCAACTGGGGTGAATATTTGGGCGAAGTAGAATATGCACGTACAGCCGTAAAACAAGCACGTGACACAGCAAAAATTGATCTCAACCTCTTCGTTAGCAATACTTTCAATCAATCTGATGAGATGGGACAGAAAGCCGATGAATTGATCGCATTGGTAAAATCCTGGGAAGCAGATGATGTAACCCGTATTGACGGATACAACATCCTTCTTCATGCGGTTTATTCCAAAGATGCCACTTCTCAGAAAGCCAATGAAGAGATGATTTCCGAATTGTTCGACAAGCTGGCACAGACCGGTAAACTGATACGTGTATCCGACCTCAGCATGATGGTGGAAGATACAGAGGGTAAGTTCATCCAGACCAGTAAACTGACCGCCGATGAACGGAGTGCCGCAGCCAACTACATAGCTTTCATCATGAAAGAATATCGGAAAACTATCGCATCGGACAAGCAATATGGCATATCCATTTCAAGTATGACCGAAACTAGTACCGGTAACAAAATTTGCCCTTGGACTTCGGGATACAATCGAAATGGAATGTATGAAGGAATAGTTGAAGGATTGAAATAACCCGAAGTATAATGAAACTATTTATTAGAAATCTATGCATTTTTCTGATGGGAATGTCATGTTGGGCATGCTCTGATAATAATAATGCGGAGACTGATGATAACGGGAAGGGCGCATATGCGCTCTTCCTAAAAAAGTCAATTACAGTGAGTGCCGGTGAAAACCAGACAGAGGTCGTTATAGAGTGGGCAAAAACCTCCTGGGAGATAACCTTCGAACAGGGAGATATTGTAAAAAGTATAACTCCGATGTCAGGTGGAAGCAGTGATGGAGAAAAGCAGTACACAAAAATTCAAGTGGTTTGCAATGCTAACGCTTCAATGAAACAACGTACACAGACTATTCACATTACTGACCTAACCAACAAGCAGACTACTGATCTATTGATAGAACAGGAACCGGCGTTCAAGTCTGTTACACTTAATATTGACCCTACAGTAAAATATCAGCCGATAGCAGGATTCGGTGGAATGTACAATCCTAAAATTTGGTGTGGCGGAAACCTCATTTCTGCCCGACAATTAGACCAAATGTATGGTGAAGGCGGATTGGGCTACTCCATCCTTCGCCTGATGGTTTATCCCAACGAATCTGATTGGAATGCTGATGTAGAAGCGGCTAAAGCGGCACAGGCCAATGGAGCAATAGTTTTTGCATGTCCGTGGGACTGTACTGATGCTCTCTCCGAGCAAATCAAGGTGAACGGCAAAGAAGTAAAACATCTCAAAAAAGAGAACTATGGAGCATACGCCGATCATCTTATCCGTTACATCAATTTCATGAAACAGAATGGAGTAGATCTTTATGCCATATCTGTTCAGAATGAACCGGATATGGACTTTACTTATTGGACTCCTCAGGAAGTGGTAGATTTTGTGAAGCAATACGGTGCCAAAATCCGTGAAACCGGAGTCAGACTGATGTCTCCCGAAGCATGTGGCACACCACCCGAATACACGGATCTGATCATCAATGATGCCGGAGCATTTGCACAGACCGATATTATTGCAGGACACCTTTATCAAGGTTTTACAGACCTGGATAATGGATACGTCAAAAATCGTCACGATTACATCTGCGGTCTCTACCCTCGCATCCATGGAAAGACCTGGTGGATGACGGAACATCTCTTTAATGACGGAGAAAAATCAGATGATCCGTCAGCATGGGAATTCCAAAAGTGGCAATACTGCCTCAACCACCTTGGCAAAGAAATCCACATGTGTATGGAGGGCTATTGCAGTGCATACGTATACTGGTATTTAAAGCGCTTCTATGGGTTGATGGGCGATAATGACAAGCGCAGCCCGGTGGGTGAAGGTGAAATTGCTAAGAATGGTTACATCATGGCCCATTACGCGCAGTATGCCACAGGTACTACCCGTATTAAAGCTGTCACGAATAATACAGGAATATGTGCCACAGCCTACATCAATGAAACAGGAAATGAAGTAACGGTTGTATTGCTGAATTTTACCGGAGCCACCCAGTGTATAGAAATACCGTTGGCAGGAATGAAGCGTGCAAATGCCGTTGAAACCAATGAAAACAAAAATATGGAAGTTATCAGTACTGAGATGCTGGAATCTGGCGAGGGTGTATATGTACTGTTGTCCGGTAACAGCATAGTCTCTGTCCGGTTGACCTTATAATTGCATGAAGTGATATGGAATCACTCAAGTAGTTCAGATTCTCTCCAAATGGTAAGTGTTGCCAAAGCAAAACAAAAAATTGCTTTGTGCAACACTTTTTTTTATTTTTGATGTCACGTTCGCTTTACACGTTCGTCTTAGTAATGTAAATGGAACTCAAACAATTTAAAATATCCGTTCTACCCCTCCGCAATAAGCTATTGAATTATGCGCGGAAGTTGACCGAAAGTCCGGACGATGCAGAAGATGCCGTACAAGAAGTCCTGCTCAAGCTATGGAACAAAAGACTTGAACTGGAACAGTACCGTAACATTGAAGCATTCGCCATGACCATGACACATAATCTCTGCATGGATATGTGGCGCACCAGGCATACCGCCAGCGTACCGTTAGAGTATGTACAGGATGCCACTCCCGGTGGAACACCGGAACGGTTGCTTGAGATAAAAGACGAAATCCGTCTGATGCATGAAATTATTAATTCATTGCCTACCTTGCAGCGCACCATCATGCGGATGAAAGACATCGAGGAGTATGAAACGGAAGAGATTGCCGACATCACAGGCTGTAATCCGGAAGCCATCCGAAGTAACCTGTCGAGAGCGCGAAAGAAAGTGAGAGAAATTTACCTGCAAACCGTACAAGAAAAAATAAGGAGGAAACAAGTATGAAGATAGAAGAATTAATAGACCGCTATTTCGAAGGACAGACCTCATGTGAGGAAGAACGCGAATTACGCAGTTTCTTCACGCAAGAAAATGTACCGGAATCGTTACAAGTATATCGTCCCTTGCCTGGATCAGGAAGCAAAAGCATTCCGGCAAGAAAGTGCTCCTGTTAAAAAGCCTTCCTTCCGCCGTCGCTTTATTTACACAGCGGGAGGAATAGCAGCCGGAATTTTATTAGTGATCGGCATTGCCGGTACGCAGCGATACCTTCACCCCACTCCGGAAAATTACGTCATTATCGACGGCAAGCAATACACGGATGTAAACCTGGTGCATGAACAAGCCCTTGCTGCTTTCCGAGATATGCGAACTACGGAAGATGAAGTGCTTGATCTGATGTTTGAATAATAAAAAGAACTAATAGATACAATTATGAAAAAGTTCACTCATACCCTGCTATGCTGCCTGCTGCTCTTGTTCAGTACCGGCATGTACGCCCAAAAAGGACTGCAAATAGCATCCGTATTTCAGAAATACGGCAATGAGAAAGGGGCCACTTACGTGGAACTGTCCAAGATGTTATCCAAGAATTGGGACATCACCCATTACCAAAGCCTGAAACTGACAAAGGCAGAAAAGGCATTACCGGATATCTACCGGTGTCTGGAATCCGACCGGGAACATGCCAGGAAAATAAAAGAAGTGGTGACAGACGGGCATATTCAATCGGGATACTACCAGTTGCCTCCGGTAAAAGATAAAATAAACCGCTTCATACTATTCCGGCTCGGCAAGAAAGGAGAAGCCACACTTATCTATATCGAAGGCGAAATAGACAGTGACGACCTTGTTACACTGATATTCAGCAAAGACTAATTCTGAAATTTATAAATCACAAATAATAAAACTTATGAAACGAATTTTCTTTTTATTCCTTATCATGACTTCCATGACAGTCGTGGCACAAGAAAGCATCCCGCAAGATACAACTCTCTATCTCAACGGACGGAAGATCATCATTAAAGAACATGATGGCAAAATCAAAGTGAAAATGTATGAGGCAAAAGCCGACAATGACACCATCGAAAACACCCAGGTATTTGAAGGTGTGTATCTGGACGGCCGCAGCATTGAACGAACCACAACGGTTTCCGTACCTTTCGTGAAGAAGAAAAAAGGCTATTACCGCTTTGATCCTCACTACCCTGCCATCTATTTCGGCTTTAACAAACTGGCAAGCAATACATTTCAGTACTCTGCCAAAGTACCTCAACTTGGCTCGAAATCTTGGGAATGGGGTATCAATCTGTTTAATACCGGAGTTGCCATAACCCGTAACAATCATTGGGGATTGACCACCACCCTCGGTTTAGCACGTATCGTCTATAAATTGGATGACAATTACGGCTTTGAGAAAGTAGACGGCATCACCGTTTGCCGGCAAGCCGAAGATGTGGATTACCAAAAGAGCTGGCTGCGCTATTGGGCTTTCCGTCTGCCTGTCAGTCTGGAATGGCAAACCAAATTCGGCAGTCGCCGTGCTTTCATTGCCGCTGGTCCGGAAGTGGAATGGCGTGTAGGAGTTAAATCCAGAGCCAAATATGATGATAAGAAACATACTTTGAGTAGCAAGCTGAATACCCATCCGCTTGGCATGAATCTGCTGCTACAGGCCGGTTATGGTTGCTTGGGATTCAATGCCCGTTTCGCTCTCACTTCTCTGTTTGAAAAGAATAAAGGACCCGAACTCTATCCGGCTTCTATAGGCATAGGTTGGTATTGGTGACAGCATAAAACTTTAATAATTCATTTCCCGCCTCACAACAAAAACTGTGGGGCGGACTTGTTTTTGTCTATATAGAATTGTATCTTTGTATCGCTACTCCTTTAACAGCAAGAAAGGAAAAATAGAATGAAAACAACTAATGAAATTCTCGCCATCCTGCACGAGTTCAAGCAAACAACCGCTGACAAGTACGGCATTGAGAGTCTTGCTCTCGTTGGTTCAGCTGCCCGTGGCGAACAACGGGAGAACAGCGATATTGATGTTTGCGTAAAACTACGCAAAACCACCTTTCGTGCCTATATGACGATCAAGGAAGAATTAGAACACCTCTTTCATACAAAAGTTGATTTAATAACCTTGCATGAGAACATGCGCCAAATGTTCCGGCATAATCTTGAACAAGATGCAATCTACGTCTAAACAAGCATTAATAGATATGCTTCGCTTTGTAGAAAGCCAAACAGCATTCATCATCAAAACCACTGTTCGGATAAGCAATTATCAGGATTTTCTCAATTCAGACGATGGCATGGTATTATTCAATTCGACGTGTATGTGCCTGCAAACTATTGGTGAAACGATCCGACAAGTAGATGACCGTACTCACGGATGCCTTTTCTCTCATTATCCCGAAATACCGTGGAAACAAATTATAGGAATGCGTAATATAATCTTACATGAATATCTCTCAATAGATCCGGAATTGATCTACGACATTACCAGCAAAGAACTTCCTCCCCTACTCGCTAGTTTACATCAGATTCTCATAGATATTGATGCCGGTCTACGAAATAAGGAGTTGGGGGAATAGACATCATTCGCATCATACAGAGAATTAAATAATCATTTTTATTATGACCAAAGAAGAACTTATGAGAAAAGCGATTGAGCTCTCCACGGAGAATGTCGCTAACGGTGGCGGCCCATTTGGTGCCGTCATTGCCAAAGATGGAGAAATCATAGCTACCGGAACGAATCGTGTGACATCCTCATGTGACCCGACAGCGCATGCCGAAGTCAGTGCCATTCGTGCAGCAGCCACGTCACTAGGTACTTTCAACCTCAGTGGTTGCGAAATCTATACCTCTTGTGAGCCCTGCCCCATGTGCCTCGGCGCTATCTATTGGGCCAGACTGGACAAAATGTATTATGGAAACAACAAGACTGACGCCAAAAATATAGGTTTCGACGACTCTTTCATATATGATGAAATCGCTTTAAAACCTGCCGATCGCAAACTACCCTCAGAAGTATTGCTACACAATGAAGCCATCAAAGCTTTCGAAGCATGGGCTGAGAAAGAAGATAAAATAGAGTATTAAGAAATTAGACAAGAAAAGTCCCCGGAGTACTGCTATCTCTCCGGGGACTCGAATTTAATACACAAGGTATTTGCAATGAAAGGTTATTTGCTTATATTGTTATTCTTTTAGAAACGCATACCTAAAGATAATATCACCTGGCTGCGAGTATTAGTCAACTTAGCAGCAGTAAGTCCTACTTCGCCATCTTGAGAAGAATCGAAAGGATAAAAATCACCTTTCTGTACTGAATATTTGTAAGCTAAATCGGCATAAAATGCAGAGCCTCTGTAACCGATACCCAGTGTGTAATTACTCAATGACTTAAGATTAGCATAATCCGTATCAGTATTAATGGACTCTATAGGCAACGCCTTAATGGCATCCTTCTTGAAAGCAGAACTACTATAATTATATCCGGCACGCAAAGCAAACTGTGGAATTACTTTATACTCAGCACCAATACGGAAAGTATTGACGCCCTTCAAACAGAGTTTAGACTCATTACTTTGCCATTCCATCTTATCGCCATCAGAATAATAGAACTTAGTTGTCGAGTAGTCTTTATACTCATATTCAGCACCTAAAGCCAATTGAGTTCCTACAGTATATCCCAAGCTCAGATTATAAGTCCATGGAGTGTTCATCTGATATTCTTGTTTCAAATCTCCATTATTCAAATAATCAAAGCTATCCACCGTTGTAGATACAACCTTATCTCCCTGATACAGATCGGAAACAAGACGGGCTGAAGTAGACCATGTCAAATTATAGAAAGTCGGGGTATGTATGGCAAGCCCGAGACGTAAAGGTGAATCCTCAAACGGACGAAGAATAGCACCAAGTTTAAAGTCAAAGCCGGCACCACTTACTTTATTGAAACTTTCCAAGATGTATCCAGAACCTGTCGGTTCTTCATTTCCTGTACGGAAATCTTCATCATATAATGTATACTTATTATAGTCCACATCATAAGCTCCTATCGTAAAGCCAAGATAGAAACGATCATTAAAGTTGAAAGAAACATTAAAATCAAATTGATTTACTCCTCCACTTTCCCGAGAACGGAATTCACGTAAATAAGGATAGTCACCGTCTCCTAAAATGCTTGTGTAGAAATTATAATTCTCATATAAAAGATTACCTTCCTCATCCTTTATTTGATTACCATCGGCATCATTATAAGGATAAGGTGTCTTATCAGTAGTTATTGAAGGATTTATCAGGTGTCCCTCCCATCCCAGTGCGGAAAGCCATCCGATATCATTTGCATTAAAAGGATTACTACCCTTCCACATTTCCGGTGTAATCCCATCGGACATAGCTGCCATCTGATAGGTCTGCGAATAACCATTCAAGTCTCCTGCCATAGTCATATTCCGATTGAAAGACTTTACTCTCTGATAATTAAAGGCAAAGTTTACATAACGTAATGACGTAACATTACCAACCTTGGTAGAAAACACAACACCTGCATTATCAAAGTTCCAACGGTTTTTTCCCATATTAAATGTCTGTCCGCCATATTTGCTTTCAACATCTGTAATCGAATAGCCGAAAGATGCTACTATATCGTTACTACGATAGATACCAATACCCGCAGGGTTCGTACCGATAGTGGAAATATCACCACCTAACGCTCCCATTGCGCCTCCCATACCTACGAAACGAGCAGTACCACTTAGATCTTTACTGGCTATATTCGTAGCATCGTATACCGTCTGTGCCCCTGCACCCATTGAGACGAACATAGCAAGGGCTGTTAGAGTCATTATCTTTTTCATAATTCATTCATTTTTGTGTGAAACACTTAACTTTTATCTTCTTCTGCTTGAGCCGCCACCGCCACCACTGGAACGTGTGGAACCTCCACCGCCACTGGAATAGCTACTGCCACTGGAACGGGAACTGCTTCCTGATGAATAACTGCTACTGGAAGAAGAACGAGTGGAAGGAGCACTATAAGACCGTGAGCTAGAAGAACGATTATTATCATTAGAGTAGCTGCGTGGAGCTGTTGAACTACCCCGGTTATAGGTACTACTACTACGTGTTGAAGTGCTTCTTACAGTGCCGCTACTTCCCGAAGATGATCTCGTTGAAGTACCACGAACCGTACTACCACTACGTACATTTCCTACATTGCTATTATAAGAAGAGCTGCTACGTGTACTACTTGGACGTGTATAGGTAGAACGTCTTGAGGAAGCTGCATCTGTGCGGGTTGACATTCCCGGACGTTCACCGGAAGAACGGGTTCCCACTACCCGACGGGTAGTTCCACTTTCTCCACGTCTTACTTGTCCACTTGTGCTTTGTCTGGTCGCACCTGTCACTCTACCAGTTCCGTCAGTACGCCGTGCAGTTGTCGTACTACGTGTTCCGCTGTAGCGCCTGTTCGTATATGTATCACGACTCCCCCAATGGTTGCCTCCCCAGTGTCCACCGCCACCGGGATACCAGCCACCGCCAGGATAGTAATGATGGTGATGGTGTCCCCATCCCCA
>ENA-UEOI01001967-UEOI01001967.1-human-gut-metagenome-genome-assembly--contig:-NODE-1967-length-16022-cov-4.167074_pt1 | contig 16022 bp, 10 predicted proteins | sample MGYA00242883_ERZ507882 | MGnify/ENA primary metagenome ERZ507882 (study PRJEB26167, sample SAMN06115502) | human gut metagenome | host: Homo sapiens | place: China:Chongqing | collected 2015-07-29...
AATACAATATTAAATACTGTTTTCATGATAAATTATGTTTTTAGTTGTTATATTCGCATCGCAAAAATAGAATAAATAAATTTAAATACGATAGTTCCTCGAACTTTTTTCTCGTACAAAAATGATAAATAACTATTTAGAAAGGCAAATTAAGGAAAATTTTCCTTATCAGCCAACTTTAGAGCAGGAAATTGCTGTAAAATCTCTTTCAGAGTTTCTGCTGTCCACACTGGCAGATGAAGTCTTTATCTTAAGAGGCTATGCTGGTACTGGTAAAACATCGTTGGTAGGGGCATTGGTGAAAACGATGGATCAGCTGCAGCAGAAATCTGTATTGTTGGCTCCTACAGGACGTGCGGCAAAAGTTTTTTCAGCGTATGCAGGACATCCGGCTTTTACTATTCATAAAAAAATATATAGACAACAATCTTTTTCTAATGAGCTTAGTAACTTTTCGATCAATGACAATTTAGCTACCAATACATTGTTTATTGTCGACGAGGCTTCCATGATTTCAAACGAAGGACTGTCGGGTAGTATGTTTGGAACAGGACGTTTATTGGATGATTTGGTGCAATTTGTGTATTCGGGACAAGGTTGCCGACTCTTGTTGATGGGAGATACAGCACAGCTTCCCCCGGTAGGTGAGGAGTTGAGTCCTGCGCTTTTTGCTGATGCATTGAAAGGTTATGGACTTGAAGTACGTGAGATTGATCTTACCCAAGTGGTTCGGCAGGTGCAAGAATCCGGAATATTGTGGAATGCCACGCAGTTGAGGCAACTGATAGCGGAGGATGATTGTTATTCCTTACCTAAGATAAAAATAACAGGTTTTCCTGATATTAAACTGGTACCCGGAACTGAACTGATAGAAGAACTGACTAATTGTTACGATCATGATGGTATGGATGAAACGATTGTTGTCTGTCGATCTAATAAACGTGCTAACTTATATAATAATGGAATACGTGCACAAATTCTTTGGCGTGAAGATGAATTGAACACAGGAGATATGTTGATGATAGCCAAAAATAATTACTATTGGACAGAGAAATATAAGGAGATGGATTTTATCGCTAATGGAGAAATTGCAGTTGTCCGGCGTGTTCGTCGAACTCGTGAAATATATGGTTTTCGTTTTGCCGAAGTTACTCTCCGCTTTCCTGATCAGAATGATTTTGAATTGGATGCGAATCTATTATTAGACACTTTACATTCGGACTCACCTGCATTGCCGAAAGAAGACAATGACCGATTGTTCTATACGGTACTTGAGGATTATATAGATATTCCAAACAAAAGAGACCGGATGAAAAAGATGAAAGCCGATCCGCATTACAATGCTTTGCAGGTGAAATATGCATACGCAATAACCTGTCATAAAGCGCAAGGCGGACAGTGGCAGAATGTGTTTTTAGATCAGGGGTATATGACAGATGAGTATTTGACTCCGGATTATTTCCGGTGGTTGTATACAGCTTTTACTCGGGCGACAAAGACACTGTATTTGGTGAATTACCCGAAAGAGCAGGTGGAATAGTTTTGTTTTTTGAATGACTCTTAATCTTTATATGATTTAGAGTTTTAAGGTTACATTGATTATATAATCAGTTGATTTCAATATTGTTGGATTCAAAAAGGTCTTTGAGTACTGGTTGTGGTTTGTTTATAGATGAAAAGAGTATTTTAAGATAAGAGCTAGCATTAGATAAAAATAGATAGCAATAATCCCTTTATTTGACTCTATTCACAGATTTGGAAAGAGTAAATAAAGGGATTCTCTATAAATTATTTCTCTATATATTAATTATTTGTAAACAATAGTAGTTGCATCATTCTTAGTTAACTTTGGTATCACTTGACCAGTCTTTAAATAAAGAGTCTTAATTTTGCTGCTACGATTGGCGTTTAAGTTTGTTAATGCTGGACATTCCGAAGCATCAATTGACGTAACATAATCATAACTTGCATACCAGGAAACAAGACTTAAATCCAAAGACTCAAGTTTACTACTGATGACTTTAAGACTTTCTGCCTCCGAATAAACATAGCTACCTCCTGCATTGAAACTAGTAATTGGATTATCTCCCAAATTATACTCTTCACAAATAGTAGGGCTATTAAATGTGAGTGATGATACCTTATGTAAACCTGAAATATCAAGCTTTTTCATGTTTGAACAATAACCTAAACGTAATGAAGTCAGGTTAGGGAAATACTCTATTCCGGTTAAATCTTTAATCTGGTTAGAGTATGAGGTGTTAGAGAATGAAGTTGCGTTTAATCCTTCTTCAAGAATAATACATTTGGTATCATCAATAGGGAGAGCCCAACCGTTAGATATACAAAGTGCTCGAAGAACGGCATCTGGAATTTCCACAGGGCTGGCGTCCGGATCTTTTTGAACAATAGCAATATCTTTTACTAATGTACCACTGGTTTGGGCAATATGAATTGTACCTCCACGCGAAGCTGGTGATGCGGATAGTTTATAAGTAACAGTAACCGTAGTCAAACCATCATCGCCTTTTTGTGGTTCGGAAATTGATTGATCAGTAATCCAATCTTTCCCTTTTGTTATGGAAATAGCGTAATTGACGTTGTATTTCACTTTAAAAGAGATAGTTCGTGCTGTTAGATCATATGTTAAAGTGTTACTTTCGGTGATAATTGCATCTGTTTGTTTTTGATTAATATCTACATTGACACTTTCAGTAACGAGTGGGCTTGAGATTGTAATTTTTGTACTACGATCTTTATATGTCTTGTTCTCGGCAGCAGTGAATGATAAAGTTACTTTGCCACCGAATTCATTACGTCTATCGAATGTCAGCCACTCTTTACCACCGTCACTATATGTTATCGTTGGGTCGGCCACATTGGTATTAAGTTGAATTCTCACAGTACTTTTTTCTTTAGTAATAGAAAGAGCTTCGTCAGAAAGTAAATCCATTATATATGCAGGTTGAGACTCTACTTGTAGTGGCACAACTGAAGAACCTGTGAAAAACTTGAAGGTTGCAGTACGCTTTTCATCTAATTTGTTAGGATCGATGGTAAAAGTAACTACATCACCATCTTTACCTGAAGTTATTGACGGATGTGCCCAATCACATATTCCTGACAACCGCCAGTTATCGGAGCTTGTTACAGTAACTGTAGCATCCCCTCCATTTTTATCCACTTGGAGTATATTGGTCGATAGTGAGATTGTTGAATTACCATTATTGATTGATTCATCATCATCAGAACAACCCCATAGTAGGAGGGATACCGATAACACTATCATTAAATTCTTAAATAATTTCATATCTATTCTTTTTAAGGTAAAATATACATTAATCAGTTAATAGCTTCACGTTCTGTACTATTCTTTTTATAATAGTAACTTGGATAAACTAATGTTTCATCGTACAAACCTTTACAAACGGATTGGCATCTATATACTTGTGAACCATATAATGATGGGTCAAGTGCGAAGAACATGTAGTATCCATAACCAGCTTCTTTTCTAGAACGCGCTGTAGATTCACTTGAGTTGCCACTGCCTCGTCTTAGTTCTATTGACATACCAGCACACTGTTTCAATGTCATACCGGTACCTGGCCCAGCAGCACCACCATAGTCAGCTACAGCATAATCGCAATACTGACCAGGTTCGATACCATCGATAACTTGGAGACTACTTGAATACATGTTGCCAAGGTTATAGAGCGAGACAATTTTTTCCGGCATGACAGCTTTACATTCATACATTAATCGTGAACCTGCATAAGCTGATGGGCTTGCAAGCCAGGGGTTTGAAAGGTCTGGTGAGTTCGAATATTCGTCATCGAAAGCGACGCCGTCCAGATTATAAGCACGGCAATAAGCTGCCAGTTCCCGGGCGAATTCCCTAGCTCCCATATCCGAAAGTTGAGCGACACCAGCTTCGTCATGATTACCAAGGATGCTGATAATAATTTTCATACCAGCTTTACGCAATGGTTGTAGATACTTATCATTATTGTCGAGCAAGAATTGAACATTTTCATTGTTCGCTAAATATACTCGTTGTTTCTCTGGATCCCAATTGATATTAGCAGCAAAAAGTACGATATGGTCGAAAAAATATTTACCACTTTCAGTCAGAAACTCAAGGGCATTGAGCGGGTTAGTATCATTAACTTCGAAATAAAGAACTGTTTGTACCGCATCTTCTCCTTTGTTAGTATTAGGTTTGTTGCGATAATCTTGAACGAGAAGCACCATATGCTTGGACGTTTCAGTAAATGTTACTCCTTCAGTAGAAGATGTTACTGTCAAAGGTACTATGTAGGTTTTATCCTCTTCCATTCCATCAAACGCAGTCAGTGTAACTTTCACGCTTGGGGTAACTTTATCATCTGGGGCAAGTACAAAAGTACCATTATTTGCGATTTTCACATTAGCGGCAGGAAACACTTCGAAATCCGTTTCATGGATAGTGTTGTATATAGCTGCATATGATTCCTCGACAGCTATTTGAACATCTACTCCTTTTTGAGGTAGTTTAGAAAGACGGAATACCACATTAGTGCTATATTCATTATTTCGGAGCTCGATTACCGAACTGTTTTTATTCGTATTTTCGTCCAATAATAATCCGCTCAGTTGAGTCGATGCCAAATAAGAAGATTCATCTATCTTGTTTCCTATTTCAATGTCTTCCTCACAAGATGTGAAGGTTGCCATAGTGAACATTACCACTGGCAGGAAAGCATATTTGATATTGTTTATCATATTCATATTCAATTCTTAGTTAAATGATTTATTATTGAGGCAATGAAACAGATTCCCATTTAGGTTCTTTTTCGATTGTCAAATCATAGCCACTCACGCTGTAATCTTTAGCTACTGTACCCGAACCTTCGTCGAATTTCCAATATGCAATGAGCCCTTCCGATTCAGGTTCTATTGTGTAGAAGTGATTTGTTGCCTGAATTTCTTCTGCTGTTAATGCACGATTCCAGATTCGTACTTCGGAAACGACGCCATCAAAATAGCGGTCATCTTTATAGGAATAACCTACCCAGAAACAACGTGAGCCGTCTTCCTCATTGGTATGTTTAGCACCAAGACTAACAGAACTCTTTCCCGTTGAACCGGAAAGCTTTTCTACGCCATTGATATATACTTTGACATTACCTTTATTGAATGCGACAGCTACATGATACCACTTGCCACTTTCAAGTTGAAGGTCTGCGCTTGTACAATTGTTAACAGAAGTAGCTACTTGAAGTTGGTTATTCGGAATGGTTGCGTCACCGATACGGAGCAAATAATTGCTTTCGATACCCATCAACGTGTTCAGAGTATTAGGGAATGAATTGGCCTTGAACAGTATCTCCATCGTATTCTCCGTTAGATTATTGAATTTGGAGTCATTCTTGAAGTCCGGATAAGCACGATTACGACTGATATTACATACCACATTAATAAGTGATGCTCCGCGGAATACATAATAATATGTCTTAGCACTTTGCAAAACGCCGATTCCTTCCACTGATTTAATAGTGACTGGAAGCACATAAGTGGTTTTGATATCAAGTTCTCCTGTATTAATGAATTCAATAGGCAATTCTGGACTAACTATACTACCTGATTTGATGGTAGTCGAAGTTTCTGGCATTGAATAATGTTCTTCAGAAAGAAGTACTGCAGTTTCATCGTAATATGCCAGTTTATAAGTTGATAAAAGTTCGGGAGCAGGTGACATAGTCACTTTGATATCATGTTCTTCAGGCTTTGCTATGGCTACTGAAAGACCAGTTTCTACATTTGTATCACCAGCTTTGAACAGTATTTCCTTAGTAAAGTTCGATGCCGAAATGAAGAGTTTATTGTCATAATGCTGTTCATTTTCATCGTTGTTCTGGCAACCGGCAAGAATTATTGAGAAACCGGCAAGAGCTGTAAATATTAAATTGTTTAATTTCATAAGGCAGTTTTTTATTTAACGGTTGGACTCAATATACTTATAGCTTCTTTTAAGGTTGGGTATACATTGCTGGCATTAAAATAGTCTTTTTCCGCTGCATCAATTGAAATTCCAGCTTTGGTGTAGTCAGGCGTCTTTGCCACTGCCCATTGAGCAGCTCCAATGATGGCAGATGAGCCATCTCCGAGTTCACCATTGTAACTCCCCGAATTGGTAAGATAAGGCGTTGTTACTCCCATGATGAAGCGGTCGGTTGGTACGTTTTTTGCTGATGCCATGAGTATGAGATAAGACATCTCGTATTGGTTTTTTGCTCCATGCGCATTGACAATGATGTATTTACAATCAGAAAACAGACTTTTACCAATAACGTTCTGCGGGTAACCTTTGAAAAGCAAGTCCTTATTAGTATTCGCAACTTTCCAGTTAGCTACCGCGTCAAAGAATGCTCCTTGACGTGCTGTTTCAGCGGCAATTTCATTCTCTTCAACAAGCGAATTGAGGTCGAAGCCTGTATAATTCACTACAATTCCATCTACATCTAAAGCGTTACTTGCGGCGATTTGTTTAGTGACCTCACTTTTGCAGTATTCAATAAAACGTGTTGCATCGTCGACAGTCTCTTCTCCTTCTTCTCCATTTTCTGTTTCATCAGATTCGGGATTAGGTACAGCGTTGGCTGCTTCTTCTTCAAGAATCTTTTTCCATGCACTTTCTATAGCATCGAAATCAACTAATCCCAATACTTTTGTACCCAATCGACGTACTTCCTTCATCTCAGATATATTTGCCTGATTTACTTCCATTGTATTGTTTAGACAAATATAGTCGAGACTGTCAGGCATATCAGTAAGATGTTGACTGCGTGAGGTTGTTACAGTACTTACATTATTAACTGAAACAATTACTACCTGATGGTCTGTTGCTTTAAAGTTGTTGAGAGATTCCAGGTATTGAGCATAAAGTTCCGGATTTTGTTCCTCCATAGAAGGAGTATGTATATTGATGCTTTCTGGATCTGTCCAGTCAGAACACGAGAACTGCATCATAGAACATGCCAGCATTACAGGCATGAGATATTTTATTTTTCTTCTCATATATGCTATAATTAAGGTAATTTTATTTGTATAATTTAATATACTAAGTACTTGGTATATATTTTTATTTTTTGTTACTCATTGGTTGATTTATTTACAGTCCCACCATACGTGAGTTGCCATCGTATCTCCTCTTTTAGTCTTGGACTCTTGTGTCAATGTCGCAACTGCTGCTTCTACGCTTTCTCTATTTTCACGATATTCATCAGTTGGATATGGCATGCGTCGTGCACCTTCCGCATCATTAACAATTCCTCCACTTGCATTTGCTGCCATTGGCATTAATTTAGGATAGCCTGTACGACGGTACTCAGTCCATGATTCCATACCATTTGGAAAGTTTGCAATCCATTTTTGAGTAATAATCTGTTCTAAGCTTTTTTCAAAATCACCTCCAGACCATGCCACAGTTACATTTGTATTAATAGCTCCAGAGTAATCATAAGTTTGGGCACTTTGTCCTTTCAGTGGATCTTTATATGCTTCTACTTTTCCCGTACTTGCAAGATAATTTTCGACTCCACTGGTAATTCCGTTTTCTTCAAACGACAAACGGATTCCTTCCTCATAGAAGTCTTTAGCTGTTCCTCCCATGTTCCAGTTACGAAGAGCTCCTTCAGCACGCAAGAAAGCGACTTCTGATGCACGGAACACAACTATATTATCACTCGTAGTGACTTTCATACAAGAAGAGCCTTGTGACCAGGAGTTATATTGTCCTTGCAGAATACCCCGACGTAAACCTACATAACTTTCTTCTCCAGTATATGCATTTCCCGACACGGTGCCAAAAGTACTTTTATCATAATATGCTTCGCGACGAGGATCGTTGTATGCATTCATGTAGCAGGTTAAATCCGCTGAAATTCGTGCATCTGACCATAGTACCATAAAACGTTGCCATGGATTATGATCGGCAACTTTACGATAAGCGCCATCAGTTGCAGCAGTCATAACACCTGCTGCTACAGCTTCTTCAGCCAATTGCTGTGATGTTTTTCCATTCACGTTAAATCCTGCTACATAGCAAGTACGCATCGCCATTCTTAGCTTCAAAGAGTTGGCAAACTTATACCATGCTGATGTATTGCCATTATAAATTCTATCAGCACTTGAGCTGAAGCTTTGGTTGCCAAACTTTCCTAATACTGTAATAATATTATCCAAATCTTCTAGCATTTTGGCATAGACAGCTTGCTGAGAATCATAAGGGGATTTGATCGCATTAGCTGCACCTACTTTTGAATAAGGGATGGGACCATATGTATCTGTTACACGTAACATTACGACGATACGATATAACTCGGCCAACGATAAGAAAAGTTCATCATCGCTTTGATTTTTCAAATTGAAGTAATCAGGATAAAACTTTGAATAAAAATCATTGAATGGAATTTTTTTCCAATCGTCTGAAGGATTATAAGTTGCGTAACGACCAGACCAACCTGTACCCAAATTGGAGTCTGCTACATATCCCGAAAATGCTCCTGCCATCAAACAGTCTACATATTGAGAAAAGTTCTCTTGTTCTGGCATCATCAAATCTTGTAAATTAAGAGCTAATGATCTTACCAAATACCAATCTACTCCCATGTCATTTTGGTCTGGTTCATGAGGATTTTTATTGTAATCTTCAAAGTTTCCTGTACATGCAGTTGCACCGAAAAGAAACATACCAGTGACTATAAACTGTATTATTGTATTTTTCTTCATCTTTTCCGTTTTTAGAATTTAAGTTTCAAATTGAATCCTACGCTACGAAGGCTAGGCATCATAAAGTAATCAATTCCCTGGTAATAGTTACCTGTAGTGGCTACAGATTCAGGATCGAAAGGAGCCTTGCAATAAATCATCCACAAGTTACGACCTACCAGCGAAAGAGTGATATCCATAATATTTTTCAATTTCTTTCTTGGGATAGTGTAGCTGACAGAAGCTTCTTGCAGACGTAAATTGGTAGCACTATAAGTGTAATATTGAGGAATACCGCTGTCGGCACCAACCACTGTATACCACTTTTGCGCGTCAATCATATCGTTGCCGTTTATCACGACTCCACCATTATCACGAGCTGCTGCTGTAGCTTCGGATACACCATAGGAGTCAAGAACGGCTTGAGTCGCAGAGTAAACGACTCCTCCCAAACGGGCAGTAAGAAGGAAGCCAAGTCCCCAGTTACCATATTGAAAGTCATTGCGCCATGCCATATTAGCTTTTGGAAAAACAGATCCTAAATAAATATCATCAGCTTTGTCATTCACTGCTACATTTCCATCGGCATTTACATAAATCTTATTATTTGAATCTCGAAGCAAGTCAGACTGTGAGTAGAGATCACCTAAAGATCCACCTACTTTTAGAATGAACCGTGCCTTTGATAAACCACCTACATCCATACGGTCTTTTGTTATTTCTTCACCGGTTACAGGGTTTATGTAACCATCAATCAGGCTTAAAATCTTGTTTTTATTGGCACTGAATGTGTAGTTAGAACTCCATGAAAACTTGTTCCATGTATTCTTGTAACCAAGTGAAAGTTCTACACCACGGTTACGTACGTTACCAGTCTGCGCATAGAATGTACTATAGCCTCCTGTTGGAGAAAGCTTTGCATCCATGGTTTGATTGTAAGTCTTGGTATTATAGAATGAAACATCAAAATTGAAATGTTTAAGGAAACGTGCAGTAAGACCTACTTCCCAAGAATCTGTACGTTCCGGTTTCAAATCATACAATGGATATGCAGACTGAGAAGAGTATGCTCCTGTTGAAGTATTCCATGAAAAAGTTGGATAAGCAAGGAAGCGTCCAAATGGTAGACCTACGGATGCCCAAGAAGCACGTAGTTTTAAGTATGAAATACTTTCAGGTAATTTGAAAAGTTCAGACAAAACAACAGAGCCTCCTACTGACGGGTAGAAAAAAGAAGACTGTTTTGAGTTCGGTCCCGCTAATTGACTTGGCCAATCATTACGTCCGGTAAGAGTCAAGTAGTAAGTACTTCTATAACCAACTTCTGCAGATGCAAATATAGATTGTGTTTGTTCACGATAACCAGTTTCTTCACGTTTCCCAGTTTCTTTATCCAATTGAGCAACTGTGAAAAAGTTAGGAAGTCCATTCGCTGCAATTGGTCCACTAACGGCAAGAGCTTCAGAACGATTGTCTGAATAAGATGCTCCGATATTAGCTGTTAAACTCCAATCCTCGCCAAATGTTTTATTTATATTCAACAATAAGTCTGCATATGTTTGCTTGTCACGAGTGTTTGTTACACCATAAAAACCATTTTCACCTTCAGCAATAGTTGCGATGGTAGAGGCATAGTATTTTTGTGTATATGTGTTGTATGAATTATCTAGACGTACACGTCCAGCTACGTTCAACCAACTTAGAATATCGTAACTTAAAGCTGCACTCAACATATAACGATCTTTGTCATTTTCACGCAAGTTACGATAATTAATCCAGTAAGGATTTTGTAAACGGAACGATCCCCCTCCTTGAGGCCAATATTGCGTATACATATTACGCTCTAAATCATAACGTTCGTACATTTTGTAATCTTCCCAGTCATTTCCACGCGGAAACAGGTAAGCAGAAGACAATGGGTTTGCATAAATACCTTGATTCACCATATTACGGTCTTTCTGCATAATATATTGAGCACCAACATCCAGTTTCATCTTATCTTCTAGAAAAAGAGTGGTGTTCCGGAATGTAAAGTTATAGCGGTCGTATTTGTTATTTGGAATAATGCCACGCGAATTAACGGCTGCGGCAGAAAGATATGTCTGATTGTGTTCAGTACCAGTAGAAAGTGTTACAGATTCTGTTCCAATAAGCCCAGTCTGAAAATAATCACTTGCAGGATCGTATCCGCGGTAATTAGCTTCATTCAATCTTTTACCCCAACTAGCATCTGTTCCAGAAGTTCCATAGCGATTCTGAAACTGTGGCATGACGAATGGAGATAACATTTCTGTATTACTAGATACGGTCAAGGCTACACGACCCACTTTTCCTTTTTTGGTTGTAATCACAATAGCACCATTAGATGCATTGCTACCATACAATGCGGCAGCAGCAGCACCAGACAAAACTGACATTGATTCAATGTCATCTGGGTTTATATCAGCTATAGCTTCTGTAGAGCCTTGCGATTGCATCTCTTCAGAACCACCAGAAGCGCTCAGGTTATACATTGGAATACCGTCGATAACATAAAGAGCATTAGACGATTGTTCGATACCCCTGGAGCCACGCATAACAACTTTACTTGCACCACCAATACCAGAAGAAGAAGAGTTGATATTTAAACCCGCAACCTTTCCGTTCAGTGAATTAATAAAGTTCGCATCTTTTACAGCTAAAGCTGATTCTGCATCGACCTGTGTGACATTATAACTCAAAGCTTTCTCTGAACGCTTAATACCCAAAGCTGTAACAACTACCTCGTCAATCACTTGGGTATCATCCATCATCGTAATATTAATGGCTGTCTGTCCTTTCAAAGGGATTTCTTGTGTCTTATATCCGATATAAGAATAAACAATAACTGGGTTATTGCTTTTTGTCACAATTTTGTAGTTACCATCCAAATCGGTAATAGCTCCGTCTGTTGTTCCTTTCACTAAAATGCTAACACCAATCAATGGTTCTCCTTTAGCATCTACAACTTGTCCGGTTATAGTACGTTCTTTCCCGCTTTGTTGTTGTAGTGAATCGGAATTTTCTTTTTCTGATAAATAAATTATATTCTCTTCTATTTTATAAGAGATATCTTTATTTTTCAAAAGTGTGTTTAAAACTTGCTCTAAAGAAGCATCTTTTACTTTTAAAGGTTCAACTGTGACAGTTGATAGCTTGTCATTGTAGAAAAATTGGTACTTTGATTGTGATTGAATTTGTTTAATTACAGTTCCTAAAGTTGTACGGGGAGTTGATAAGGTCAACTGTGCCGCAGCCCATTGTACAGGAACTGCTATCAACAAAAGAATCAATAAAGCTCGAAATAACTTCGACTTTCGAAGCGAATGTTTGCTTTCCATACATTTAATTTAATGGTTATACATTTTATTAAACTCAAAAAGAAGAGTGTCGACTTTCCCTTCCTTTGTTAATAAAACAATGCTAATATAATAAACACTTAGTCCATTTTCTCTTTTTTTTCGAAAAAAGTAAGAAATATCTGATATCTCCTTGAATAACCTATATTTAGAATTTACCAAGTACTTAGAGAACTTGGATGAAAATAATGTGATTAAAATCTTTAAGTGATAATATATATGAAAAGAATAGTAAAAAACAGTTTGTTTACAACAATATTGATGGTGTGGGGGATGATGTATTCCTCATGCGAAGGCTGGACAGACCCAGAAAGCATTAACATCCATTACCCTACATTTGAAGAGCAAAACCCGCAACTGTATGCTGACTATATCAGAGATCTGAAACGCTACAAGGATGGAGAACATAAGTTAGTCTTTGTCTCTTTTGACAATCCGGAAACTAATCCAATCAATCAAACCGAACGTCTCACCGCTATACTGGACAGTGTGGATTTTATCTGTTTGAATAATCCAGAAAAGCTCTCGTCTGAAACACAAGCCGAAATGGTAAAAATACGCGAGAAGAATATCCGCACGCTTTCCTGCATTAATTATGAGAGTTTAGAACAAGAATGGAACAATAAGGCAAAAGATAATTCCGAATTGACGGAAGAAGATGCACAAAGGTATCTGAATGAACGTACGGATGCTATGCTGGTTCTATGTGACAATTATGGATATGATGGTATCCTAATTGACTATACAGGACTTTCAATGGTGGGTATGCAAGAAGATGTGTTACAACAATACAAGGCACGTCAGCAAAACTTCTTCAGCAGAGTGTTGGATTGGCGGATTAAGCATACCGACAAAACATTGGTTTTTTACGGTTATGTGCAGTATTTAGCTCCCGAAAACATGGATATGCTGGATAAATACAATCATCTGATACTGAAAACCGCTTCTTCCAAAAACATGGAGGATCTGACATTAAATGTTTTTATGGCTATTCAAGCAGGCATAGACGTAGCAGGAACGAATGTGGATCTTGTTCCAAAAGATCGTTTTATTGCCTGTACACAGTTTCCTCAACAGGAAGATAAGGATATGATAATTGGTTATTGGGATACACGGGATGCAAATGGAAATAAAGTATTGGCTGCACAAGGTACAGCTCAATGGATTGTACAGGCATCACCAGATTATATCCGCACTGGTATTTTTATCATCAATATCCAAAAGGATTATTACAATAATACTTACGGAACAGTACGTGAAACTATTCATATAATGAATCCTAACAAATAGAAATACAATATGAAATTGCATATTTATCAATTAGCATTTATAGCACTTACTGCATTTACGGTAAGCAGCTGCAAGAATACGGATATTAATGATGAACATCATTATGACAATAAGCTTTATATAAGCTCGGTACCCGTAACTGAAGATTTACTGATTAAAGAAGATGTATTGTTTGACAGTCGTAAAATTACTTATCGGCTTGCTGCTCCTGTCGACAACGAAATCCAAGTCAGCTTTGATGCCAAACCATCTTTAGCAGCTACCTACAATCTAAGTTATGGGGATAATGCTACAGCACTTCCCGAAGCGTTTTATGATATTCCTGTGAAAAATGTTACGATTCAACCCGGAGGAATTTCTGGAGATGATATCATCGTGAATTTCGTTAATTTGAATCAATTGGACGACTCAAGACGTTATGTGTTGCCTGTTACAATCACAAATGTAACTGGAATTGGACTTCTAGAGAGTGCCCGTACCACTTATTTTATTATTAAAGGCGCTGCTCTTATTAATGTTGTAGCTAATATTAAGGAAAATTATTTCCCGATCAACTGGAATAGTAATGTAAGTAAGATGACTACTATTACAGTAGAAGCATTGGTACGAAGTGATGACTGGGTGGCCAAACGTGATAATGCACTAAGTTCTGTTTTTGGAATAGAAGGTAATTTCCTTATACGTATCGGTGATGGTGACCGTCCACGTGATCAACTTCAGGCATTTGTGCCAGGTGGAAGTTTTCCTCCAGCAAATCACGCACCAGGTATTGGACTTCCGGTAGACGAATGGGTACACATAGCTGTTGTGTATAACACTGTCAATAAAAACCGAATCTATTACAAGAATGGTGTGGCGGTGTATAAAGACCAGTCAGCAAATAGTACGGTTAATTTAACTAAGAATTGCTATATAGGTCGTTCTTTTGATGGTACCCGCTGGCTTCCGGGAGAAATTTCAGAGGTTCGTATTTGGAGCGTAGAAAGAACTGCAGAGCAAATTGCAGATAATCCTTATAAAGTAAATCCTGCCAGTGAAGGACTTGTAGCCTACTGGAAATTTAATGAGGGGTCTGGAAAGGTTGTTATAGATCGTACTGGCAATGGAAATGATATCACAGCGAGTAAAGATCCGATATGGGTTCCTGTAGAACTTCCTCAAATATATTAATCCTTTTAATTAAAAAGAATATTATTATGAAACAAAAATATCTGATAACAGGGTTGATGGTTGCCATATTTGCAGGCGGCATAACTTGCCTTACCTCTTGTGATGATGATCTTGTCATAAATAAAGCAATAGATGAGTCAGCATATACTGGCATTTATGAAAACAATGGATACTTGCGTGACGGAAAGTCCAATTTGTCCTCTAACGTAGTGGAGCTATACAAAGATACTTATACTACTTCTGTAAAAATGAGTCTTAGTAAAATGGCGAGTACCAGTACTTCTGCTCAAGTAATTATTGATGCAGACTATTTGGATACTTATAACAAAGAGCATGAAACCGATTTTGAATTGTATCCTGCGCACCTGGTTTCTTTTAAGAATGACGGGAAGCTTATTGTAGATGCACAAACAAAATCTGTTCAGACTGACATCACCATTCAGGCAGACGGCACTTTGAAAGAAGATAAAACCTATGCTTTACCTATAGCTCTTACCCACGTAAGTAGCGACATTACCATAAAAGATGAGAAAGCTGGTCATTGTATTTATTTGATAAAAGATATGAGAAAGCTGGGAAACACTTACAAAGGGGAAGATGTAGTAAAGTCATTTTTCTTCTTTTTTCTTATATTCGGATGGCAAATATCCAAACTCCTCTTTAAAAAACTTGGCAAATTGTTTGGGCGAAAGCCCTACTTGATAAGATATTTGTGAAATATTCATTTGACTTCCTTCCAAAAGTTTTCTACCTCTTTTCAAGCGCAGTATCCGCATGAATTCCAAAGGAGATTTTCCTGTAATTTGCATTAACTTTTTATATAACCCACTACGACTCATTCCTATTTGAGCACTAAGTTCCTCTACTGAGAATTCTGAATTATCCATATTCTCCTCGACTATACGAATGGCTTTCTCTATCAGTTGTTCATCTAAAGAACTAATGGTTATTTCCGATGGAGAGATGTCCCTCGTTTTAAATTTATCATGGTTCTTCAAAGTCCACATCAACAACTTTCTTATACGTAATAAAAGTATTTCCAAGTTAAACGGCTTTGTAATGTATTCATCAGCTCCCTCCTTCAAACCACTAAGAATATGTTCTTCAGCCGTACGGGCCGTAAGTAAAATAATAGGAATATGAGAATAGCGGATATCAGTCTTTATTTTGCGGCATAATTCCATTCCGTCCATTTGCGGCATCATGACATCAGACACAATCAGGTCTACTTCTTCTCTTGAAAGAATATCCAATGCTTCGATTCCGTTTGCAGCTTTCAGGATGTGATAACGGTTCTGTAATAATCGAACCATCAATGTCAGTAGTTCGTCATTGTCTTCGACTAATAAGAGAGTCACAGTATCCGGTGCTTTGTCTGTTGTCTCTATATCCGGAAACTCTTCAACTTCTTCTTCCAGTGGCAAAACAGCATAGTTC
>ENA-UEOI01002013-UEOI01002013.1-human-gut-metagenome-genome-assembly--contig:-NODE-2013-length-15749-cov-3.450166_pt1 | contig 15749 bp, 8 predicted proteins | sample MGYA00242883_ERZ507882 | MGnify/ENA primary metagenome ERZ507882 (study PRJEB26167, sample SAMN06115502) | human gut metagenome | host: Homo sapiens | place: China:Chongqing | collected 2015-07-29...
CGAAATTTATCAAAGAATATATCGAAAGTCAGGCAAACGACCATATTTTATTCACATGGCATGGTGGCGAAACCCTAATGAGACCGTTGGATTTCTACCAAAAAGTAGTACGACTTCAAGCTCAATACGGAAAAGGTCGAATTATCGATAACAGCATCCAAACCAACGGAACATTACTAACAGACAGCTGGTGTCGTTTTTTCAAAGAAAATAACTGGCTGGTCGGTATCAGTATAGACGGGCCACAAGAATTTCACGACGAATACCGATTGACCAAACAGGGAAGGCCCTCATTCGTAAATGTCATGCGAGGTATAAATCTGCTTAATAAACATGGCGTCGAATGGAATGCTATGGCAGTAGTTAACGACTTTAATGGGGACTATCCCTTAGATTTCTACCATTTTTTCAAGGACATCAACTGTAAATATATACAATTCACACCCATTGTCGAACGTATTCGGCAACATGAAGACGGGCGCATATTAGCCTCTCCCGATGAAGAATCAATAGACGGAGTAACAGACTTCTCCGTCTCTCCGGAGCAATGGGGCAACTTTCTTTGTACGATATTCGACGAATGGGTTCGAAATGATGTAGGAGAATACTACATACAATTATTCGATGCCACTCTTGCCAATTGGGCTGGTGTAACACCCGGAATATGCTCTATGGCCGAAACTTGCGGTCATGCCGGAATTATGGAATTTAATGGAGATGTGTACAGTTGCGACCATTTTGTATTTCCTGAGTATAAATTGGGAAACATATACACCCAATCTTTAATCGAAATGATGAATAGTCCCCGACAAATTGCTTTCGGTCAAAACAAGCGCAATGCTCTGCCTCAACAATGCAAAGAGTGTGATTTTCTATTTGCCTGCCACGGAGAATGCCCCAAAAATAGGTTCGCAAAAACGGCCACCGGAGAACCGGGATTAAATTATTTATGCGCAGGTTATCACCGATTCTTTAAACACGTAGCTCCTTATATGGACTTCATGAAACACGAATTGGATAATCAACGCCCACCAGCCAATGTCATGCAATGGGTGAAACAAAATCCCCCCGACAAATAGAAAAAGGCTTTATACCGAATCGGTATAAAGCCTTTTTCTATCTTTCAATAAAATTATTCCATATAACAGAATACTTCATAGGCCGCTTCGTTCCAACTCACAGGGCAGCCCTCTTCGCGAGATTCTGGAACAATGCGTATATTCAAAACCGATTTGTCGCGAGTAAGAGATTCCGGTATTTCAAACTCATCTTCAATCCAACGCTTGTACGGATTACTGTCCGCCAAATACCACACGCCGGCATCCTGTCCATCGACCCAAACTCTCGCACACTGTCTGGGAAGCTCCTGATCGCTGCATCGACGCAATCTTACTCCATGATTATTCGATAATACTTTTACACGAAACGAACTCTCTCCGGTAAATTTATGAACCATAGCCGTAACTTCCACATCATCGGCATCCCCCTCGAAACAAGAAGTTAGCATCTCCACAGATACATCTCCTTCTACTTTATATTTATGTCGTTTCAACGACTTTTTCGAGGCCATATCTATGCTATCGGTCTTAACTAAGGAAACTTTATCCTGCCCATAATAAAAAACAATCCCCAGATGTTCGAGATACTGGTTATTGCTCTCACCAGACTCTATATTAAAATCCAATTGCGAATAAAATGGATAGCTATCACCTAAACACAATCGTGTCATCGACCAGGGATTATCGCTCAGTCCGTCATAACCGCCCGACGGATTGCACTCGGCCGGAGTCGGGAATCCCCACCCGTAGCAAATATAACTTTCCGAACCATCGCTCTCAACCTGCGGCGTCTTAATCCCATCTATATGTATTCTTACATCTCCTTCACAAGTAATAATATGAGGACGTTCCCCATAACAAGTCACATGAGCGGCAACCATTTTCCCGGTTCCTTTTATCGACGCGATGGGGCTATCTGCCCCCGGTGTATGTTTACGAGTATAATAGTCGGAAGAACGAAAGTAACCGCTATACTCTCTATCATAGCTATTCTCCCCTACTCCTACTTCAACAAAGCCCAAAGTAACGGTCTCTCCGCTCCTATTCTCCAACATTACATGGGCTCGTTCCCAAAACGGCATAGGGAAATAATTATAAAACCAACCGTCTGTCGTCGCTCCCATTAATAAATACCGGGTATTATTATATCCTAAGGAATTACCGAAAAAACAACCGATAGGACACAGAACATCTTCCTCTTCGTGATTATCCCACTTCACACGTATCCATACATCTTGTAATCTATCGGGATTCATATCAGCCATATAAAGTTTCAACGAATTGATGACACCCCCCTCATGCACATCTATTATAGACAATGACTCCCCGGATGCTAATTTCTTTTCCGACATACGAAACATTCTATCCTTACCGATCTTCGGATCGACTCCCGTCTGTTTCCACTGACGAACCAAAGAACTATAATCCTCCTTTCCGGTAAAAGTCTCTATCCCTTGCGCAGTGGGATAACTGTGATACACGACATGTCCCCAGCCACCTTGTCCTTTATCCCGGTGAGGGCCTTCGAGCTTAACGCTCGAAGTGATTCGACAGCCATTACGAAACGGCATAGGAACAAAACTGCGAACTACCCGGATAGGGCCTCGTCCATTATCCAAAGGGCCGATGTAACATGATGCTTGTGGTTCGGTAAAAGGATATTTCTCTCCGAACTCCGACAAACGAATAGTAAAACGGGGGGTCTCCTCACCATCAAAGTAAAATCGAAATACGGGTTCTTCCGAACTCAGATAACGATGTTGTACCATATTATAAATACAGCCGGCTCCCGCCACATCGAATATTACCCACTCTCCTTTCTTATCTTGATACAAACTCCAATCCCAATCGGCATTACCACCTTTTTTATCGATACTGCCCTCGTACTTCACTTTCATTTCCCGATCCAATACTGGAAATCGAGCCACATTGGTCATGCGAGATAATCCATACGATTTTGAAGGAACAGTTTCGGAGTATGCATTTCCAGTCACGGAAAATGGGAATAAAGCAGTCACTGCAAGTAATCTTATAAAAGCTTTTCTTTTCATGGATAAAATTTTAAAGATATTTTCGATGTACAAAAATACCTCTGTCTCGCAAATCAAGACAAATACTTTATTATCTATTCCTTATACTTTTATCCACAAAAGGCCGGGTATCGATATACCCGGCCTACACTTTCTCGAAATTTTAGATTTTATTCTTTCCTCACTAACAATACTACATTCTCTACATGGTGTGTATGAGGAAACATATCGACCGGCTGTACCCGCTCGACCTTGTATTTTGCATCTAACAAAGATAAATCGCGCGCCTGAGTGGCGGGATTACAGCTTACATAAACGATACGTTCAGGAGAAGCGAACAATATAGTCTTAATCACATCGTCATGCATGCCGGCACGAGGTGGATCGGTAATGATGACCTCTGGACGACCATGCTCCTCTATAAAATCCTCGGTAAGAATGTCCTTCATATCGCCGGCATAAAACAAAGTATTATCCAACCCGTTTATACGGGCGTTTTCTTTGGCATCTTCTATCGCTTCGGGAACATACTCGATACCTACCACCTTACGGGATTGTCTTGCCACAAAATTGGCAATAGTGCCCGTGCCAGTATATAGATCATAAACCAACTCGGTTCCCGTCAATCCGGCGAACTCTCTGGCAACCTTATATAACTCATAAGCCTGTTCGGAATTGGTTTGATAGAAAGACTTCGGTCCTATCTTGAATCGTAATCCTTCCATACTTTCCCAAATATAATCTCTTCCCCGGAACACACAAACTTCCTGATCGGCAATCGTGTCGTTTCGTTTTTGATTGACAATATAAAGCAAAGACGTAATCTCGGGGAACGTATCCGCTATATGTTGCATCATTCGTTCGATACGCACCATATCGGGTTCGAAAAATACGACTATGAGCATAACCTCTCCTGTCGAAGAGGTCCGGATAATAATATTCCGCATGAATCCTGTCTGCTCCCTCAAATCGAAAAACGGATAATGATTATCGATAGCACATTGTCTTATCGAGAGTCGAATGCGATTGGATATATCGTCCTGCAACCAACACTTTTTTATGTCGAGGACCTTATCGAACATACCGGGTATATGAAATCCCAACGCATTGCGACAGTCGAATTCCTGTTCCGTCTGCAACTGTTCATAAGTCAACCACGACTTATTGGAAAATGAGAATTCGAGCTTGTTTCTATAATATTGTTGCTTGGTCGAACCTTTTGTAGGTAAGATTTCCGGCAAAGGGATTTTACCTATGCGGGTAAGATTGTCTTCCACTTGCTGCCGTTTAAATTGTAACTGATAGTCATAAGCCACATGTTGCCATTTACACCCGCCGCAAACACCGAAATGCTCGCAAAAAGGATTTACCCGCAAAGAAGAATAAGCGTGAAATTTCACGATACGTGCCTCGGCATAATTATGCTTCTTACGCATCAATTGCAAATCCACTATATCTCCCGGTGCTGCAAAAGGGACGAATACTACCAAATCGTTCACTCGTGCCAAAGCCTTGCCTTCGGCTGCTACTCCGGTTATTTCTACCTGCTCCAACAAGGGTAGCTCTTTCTTTTTTCGTGCCAAAACAAAAAATTAATAAGTTACAAAGCCAAACAAAACAATACGAACCGAACATCTAAATAAATTCGGCTATGCAATTATGCAGAAAACCACAGGCTCCACATTCGGCAAAGATAAGTATTTTTCACGAAAGAGACAGGTAAAGCAAATAAATAGTGCACAGCGTTAAAATTTGTAGCAAAATATTTTTGTGGTTTGCACGAATCCTTTATTTTTGCGTATTGTTTCTATACAAGATTTTCCGAATGGGTCACAAAGTCGAATAAAGGAAACAATATTTATACAAAATATCATATACTTATTTATTTATGAAAAGAGTTTATACTTTTGGCAACGGTAAAGCAGAAGGCCGTGCCGACATGAAAAACCTGCTGGGTGGTAAAGGAGCCAACTTGGCGGAAATGAACTTAATTGGAGTTCCTGTTCCCCCCGGATTCACAATCACTACCGAAGTTTGCACCACATACACTCAGCAAGGGAAGGAAGCTGTTGTAAAAGAAATCAAAGGCGATGTGGAAAAGGCTATCGCTCATATCGAAAGCCTCACGGGCACGAAGTTCGGAGATGCCTCGAATCCGCTATTGGTATCGGTTCGTTCGGGAGCTCGTGTTTCCATGCCCGGTATGATGGACACAGTATTGAACTTAGGTATGAACGACGACGCCGTAGAAGCCATTGCTAAAAAATCGGGAAATGCGCGGTTTGCATGGGATTCCTATCGCCGATTCGTACAGATGTACGGCGATGTCGTACTGGGTATGAAGCCTAAAACGAAAGAAGACATCGATCCATTCGAAGAAGTGATGGACAAAGTCAAAGAGGCCAAAGGTATAAAGAGTGATACCGAACTCCAAGTAGAAGACCTCAAAGAATTAGTAAAACTCTTTAAAGCCGCCGTTAAAGAAAATACGGGAAAAGATTTTCCCGCTTCTCCCTGGGAACAATTATGGGGTGCTATCTGTGCCGTATTCGACAGCTGGATGAACGAACGCGCCATTCTCTACCGTCGTATGAACCAGATTCCCGAAGAATGGGGTACTGCCGTAAACGTGCAAGCTATGGTATTCGGCAATATGGGAAATACCTCGGCTACCGGTGTAGCATTCACTCGTGACGCTGCTACCGGCGAAGATATCTTTAACGGAGAGTACCTCATCAATGCACAAGGAGAAGACGTAGTTGCCGGTGTACGCACACCCCAACAAATCACACTCGAAGGATCTCGCCGCTGGGCAGCATTGCAAGGTATATCGGAAGAAGAACGCGCAACCAAATATCCTTCTCTCGAAGAGGCCATGCCCGAATGTGCAAAAGCACTTATCGAAACTCAACAAAAACTCGAAGACTACTTCAAAGATATGCAAGACCTCGAATTCACCATTCAAGATGGCAAATTGTGGTTATTGCAAACTCGTAACGGAAAGCGCACCGGAGCCGCTATGGTAAAAATCGCTATGGATATGCTCCGCGCAGGAATCATCGACGAAAAAACTGCCTTGAAACGCATGGAGGCTCAAAAACTCGATGAACTATTGCACCCCGTATTCGACAAAGATGCCATCAAACGCGTTAAAGTCGTAGCCAAAGGACTTCCTGCCTCGCCGGGTGCAGCAACCGGACAAATCGTGTTCTTCGCCGACGACGCAGAGGCGTGGGCCGAAAAACGGAAAAAAGTAATCATGGTACGTATCGAAACCTCTCCCGAAGATTTGCGAGGCATGAGTGTGGCGCAAGGCATCCTTACTGCTCGTGGCGGTATGACTTCTCACGCAGCCGTAGTTGCCCGTGGTATGGGTAAATGTTGTGTATCGGGAGCCGGTGAAATAAAAGTCGATTATAAAGCCCGTACGGTAGAAATGGGCGGAAAAATCTACAAAGAAGGCGATTGGATCTCTTTGAATGGTTCCACCGGAGATGTTTACGACGGACAAGTTCCTACCGTAGACGCCGATATGAGCGGGGATTTCGCAGCCATTATGAATTTGGCTGAAAAATATACCCGAGTAGACGTACGCACCAACGCAGATACTCCGCGCGATGCAGCGGTAGCCCGCAAATTCGGAGCAAAAGGTATCGGATTATGCCGTACAGAACACATGTTCTTCGAAGGCGACCGTATCAAAGCCATGCGCGAAATGATTCTGTCGAAAGACGAAGAGGGACGTCGCCACGCACTCGACAAGCTGTTGCCTATGCAACGCAGCGACTTCGAAGGAATATTCGAAGCTATGGACGGTCTGGGTGTAACCATTCGTCTGCTCGATCCTCCTCTACACGAATTCGTACCGCATCAATTGGCCACTCAAAAAGAATTGGCAGAAGAGATGGGTATGAGCATCGACGAAGTAAAATTAGCTTGCGATGCTTTGGAAGAATTTAACCCCATGTTGGGTCATCGCGGTTGCCGGTTAGGTTGTACCTATCCCGAAATAACCGAAATGCAGGCCCGAGCCATCATCGAAGCTGCTTTGAACGTAAAAGCAAAAGGTATCGACGTTCACCCCGAAATCATGGTTCCCCTTGTAGGTGTTGTAGAAGAATTGAGAATGCAAGCCGAAGTTATTCACCGTACCGCTGCACAAGTATTCGAAGAACGCGGCGACACGGTTGCCTACAAAGTAGGTACGATGATCGAGGTTCCCCGTGCAGCCGTTACAGCCGATCAAATTGCCGAAGTTGCCGACTTCTTCTCATTCGGCACGAACGACTTGACTCAAATGACGTTCGGCTATTCTCGTGATGATGCCGGTAAATTCTTAAAGATTTACAAAGAAAAAGGTATCCTCAAAACCGATCCGTTCGAAGTTCTCGACCAAAAAGGTGTAGGGCAACTCGTACGCATGGGCGTGGAAAAAGGCCGTTCCACCAAACCGTCGCTCAAAGTCGGTATTTGCGGTGAGCATGGTGGTGAACCTTCATCTGTGAAATTCTGTGCCAAACTCGGTATGAACTACGTATCTTGCAGTCCTTACCGTGTACCCATCGCACGTGTGGCTGCGGCGCAGGCTGCTATCGAAGATTAAAAAGTCCTTTGATAACTCTATAAAAAAGGCTAACAGATAATGTTAGCCTTTTTTATATCCCCTCAATATCGACCCTTTCATACGATAATAAAAACACTGTAATCAAAAATTCATACCGAGAGAAGTTCAGTTCTCCTGTTTTTAAGTACCTGGTTTTCATCAAGTAAAACAGATCGAAATACAAACACGATGAAAAAAACACTACTCTTTATTAGCCTTTTAATCCTTTCCGTCTTATCAACACAAGCCACTCGGCCCAAATATGTATTCTATATCATCGGCGATGGAATGGGCATAAATCAAGTTAACGGTACTGAAATGTTTTACGGGGAACTGACCAGTAAGACAGGACCCTTACCGCTATTGTTTTCGAAATTCCCTTATACGACTTTTGTAAGCACATACTCTGCCAATCGAGGAGTAACAGACTCGGCAGCAGCAGGTACGGCATTGGCCTGCGGTGAAAAGACCAACAACAATACGATCGGTGTGGATGCAGACAGTCTACCTATATATAGTATAGCGGTGGCAGCACAAAAGAAAAACATACCTGTTGGAATTATTACCAGCGGAGAAATAGACGATGCCACTCCCGCCGCTTTTTTCGCTCACCAAATAAACCGTAATAACCGTTACGAAATAGGAGTCGATATGCTCGCCGCCGGATTTGATTTCTATGCAGGAGATAAATTTACACAACCGTCACCAGAAGGAAAAAAATCTCTATACGATATGATTCCAAAAGCCAACTATACATTGGCTCTCGGCATACAAGAATACAATCGCCAATCCCAGGTAGCCTCCAAAATGATTTTATTTCCCCAAAAAGACTTCCCTTACGCCATAGACCGTAAACCGGGAGATATTTGTTTAGCCGATCTCACCCGATGTGCAATAGACTTTCTGCAACAAAAAGGAAATGGTTTCTTTTTAATGATAGAGGGCTCCAAAATAGATTGGGCAGGACACTCCCGTGACGGAGCTACCAATTTCAGAGAAATAAAAGATTTGGAAGAATCGGTAAAATTGGCTTATGATTTTTATAGAAAGTATCCCGATGAAACCCTCATTATCGTTACAGCCGACCATGAAACCGGAGGCGTAGTATTAGGCAACGGAAATTACTCACTCAACCTGCAAGCACTCCAATATCAAACGATGAGTGGAATAGCGTTTACAAAAGAAATAGAAAATCTGCGTAAACAAAACACCGAAATTTCATGGGAAACCATACAAAAGGCCCTATCCCATGCCTTTGGCTTTTGGAGCAAGCTCGACTTATCCCCCGAACAAGAAGCACATCTTAAAAAAATTTACGAAGAAACTATACACAACCAACAAGGGGACTTAATAAAATCTCTATATGAAAACAATGAACCGATAGCCGAAGCCGCCAAAACGATTCTCAACGAAATAGCCGAAATCACATGGTCTTGCAGTTCTCACACAGCTGGTTATGTCCCGCTCTATGCGATCGGTTTAGGAGCAGAAAACTTTCAAGGGAAACTCGACAATACCGATGTACCCTTGCTAATAGCCCGAATTGCCGGCTACGAATAATACAAAGACTAAGAAAAGAAAGCCTATCTATATATAAGATTTTTTAGAAAAAACATTGTAAAATAAAATAAAGGAAATAACTTTGTCCCTTGTAATCGGTTTGCTTTTATCGCGTTCGATAAAGCAATGAAAAGGGAATCGGGTGTAAATCCCGGACAGACCCGCTGCTGTGTAGTTCGATAGATTTTAGACAAACAACTACAATGCCACTAATCCAATGAGATTGGGAAGGCGTCTAAAATAGAACAAGTCAGAAGACCTGCCGGTTACATAATAAAATTTATCTCTTCGCGGATTAGGAGATAAAACGAATACTTTTCCGATAGAAATTTTTTGCGAAAGCAAAAAAATACACCATGTTATAGAAACACGCTTTTCTATAACGTAGTTTATATATATGTAAAATGATGCAGTTATGAGAAGAATGATTCCTTACAGTGTGGATATAACTGGGAATTTTGTTTATTCACCGCAATTAATCGAAGCACGCAAACAAGTTCAAGAAGAACTTCTAAATGTAGCACAATTACTGGAAATCGAAAATAAAGAAATCCAACACATTGTCGACACATGCAAACAGATAGGTTTAAAATGCGTTACCGATGGGGATTATAGATCAAACGGATATACGGATTTTTTTCATCATCTTCAAAACATTTCCAAGCACGAAACAGAACCAAACGATACGTCAGAAGAAAATGATAAATCCGTTATATGCGGGAAAATAGACTTCGACAATCATTTTTTATCGACACCACCTGTCACAGAGCACTTTACCTATTTGACAGGAATTATTGGAGGCGACATGTATGCAAAAGCTCTACTACCGTCCCCAATGACTTTATTAGCTGAATTAATCCGTCCTGAGAACCGTCTTAATACAGGAAGATATTATCCCGACATCGAAGTGCTCTCCCATGATATTGCACAGACCTACCAAAAAGTAATTAGAGAATTTTACAATATGGGATGCCGATTCCTACAATTCAGCGACTATACTTGGAACTTAACAGGAGGCTGCGATATTCAACAAATATCCGAAGCAAATAATACCGACCTCGCATCTCTGTCTACCGTGCTTGCTCGTTTGACCGAACTCTGCTTAAACGACAAGCCCGACGATATGTGCATATCCTTACAATTCGACGAGAAATGGTGGAATACCCGAGATCGAGAAAAAATAGCAGAAATACTACTCTCTACGCAAGCGAATGCCATAGCTTTCGACTTCGGTAATAGGGAAAATGAAAATATAGACTTTTCTATCTTGAAACATTGTCAAAGCAAAGACGTTATATTAGGGCTTGTATCGACTTCAAGTAGCCAACCGATATCTACCAGCACTATCACTCATCATATCGAAAATGCTGCACGCCTTCTACCATTGGAGTCTCTTCATCTCAGTTGTCAAGGCAATTTCAGGAATTTATCGGGAAACAGTTCGATTTCAGAACAAGAAATGTGGAACAAAATAGCGACAATGAAAAATATTGCAAAAACCGTTTGGGGAGAATAAAACGGGCTTCCCGGTTTTTCTACCTTTATATATGCAAAAAGTCTACCCCCACGAATTTGCGATTGAATCGAAAATAGAGTATGGTTCGACATGAAAAACAAATATATTTGTTTTATCCTGCTCTTATCTTTCACTATCTTTGCACAGTATGCGAAAATAGGATGCGGTTCTGCATAGTCAAGTCGGAAATGCAATTTCCGCTTGCCTTTGCACTCACCTTTCACTATCTTTGCACGTCGAAAAACCAGTCAATACAACAAAGGTGAACAGTATACACGAAGAACTTAAAGCCGTATCGCAGTTCCTTTCGGAATATGCTACATGTCTCATGGCTTCGGGAGTACATACGTCGAGAATTGTACGCAATACAGCCCGTATAGCCGAATCTTTCGGTTTTGAAGCACACATGACCTTATTTCACAAAACAATCATAATGACTTTGCGGAATAAGGAAAATACCCATGTATACAGTATGGTAAACACAGCAAAAGCCGGCGCTATAAACTTCGAAATCAATTCCGATTTGAGCGCTCTCAGTTGGGAAGCCTATGATAACCATCTCCCTCTCGACCAGCTATGGGAAAAATATCATGCCATTACAAGCAAACCTCGATTAAATGCATGGCTGGTATGGGTATTAGTGGGATTCGCTAATGCATCTTTCTGCCGGTTATTCAGTGGAGACTGGATCGCCGTTGCAGCGGTTTTTGTTGCGACTCTTGTCGGATTTCGTCTCAAACAAGTATTAGGGAAACATCATATCAATCACTACTTTATATTTACAATATCGGCGTTTGTCGCTTCTTTAATAGCCTCGGTAACTATGTGGCAGCAATGGGGAAACACACCGGATATAGCTATCGGTGCTAGTGTACTCTATTTGATTCCCGGTGTTCCATTAATCAATGGGATTATCGACATTATCGAGGGGCATGTATTGGCAGGAACAGCACGACTCATCAATGCGTTTTTACTAATTATTTGTATTGCATTTGGAATGGCTATCACATTATTGATGATGGGAGGAAAACTATTATGACAGAATGGCAATTCATAGGTTCCGTCGCCGCCGATGCCATCGGTGCAGCCATAGCGGCAATCGGTTTTTCGGTTATATCCAATCCTCCTCGTCGAGTTATCCCGTGTACAGCCATACTCGCTGCTATCGGCCACAGCATACGATTCGTACTACTGCAATACGCCGGATTAGATTTAGCCTCTGCATCATTCATCGCAGCATTTTCTATCGGGCTTCTCAGCCATTTTTCTGCCTACAAGCTCTTCTGCCCGGCCACGGTACTCTACATACCGGCATTGTTACCGATGATACCGGGAATGTATGCCTATCGCACTGTATTTTCTCTTATCAAATTCCTTCAAAGCAGTAATAACGATAACGAAGCAATCCATTACCTTTTGGAGATTTTCAAAAACGGTATAACGACAGCCTCTGTTTTATTCGCATTAGCTGTCGGAGCAACTATACCTATATTCATTTTTTACAAACGAGCTTTCACGATGACGAGGGCCTCACGTCGAATCAAGAAATAAGCCGAAACATATTTTTTTTGTTATATTAATATCATACTTTATTAAAATAGTACTTTATTTATATAAGTACACGCCCGTATCTTTGTGGATAAATATTATTTATTAATTAAACCATGAAGACGGATATGAAAAAAACAATCCTCAGTACATTATGCTTCTTACTGGTTTCTTGCTTTATGTTTTTTGCTGATGCAGGAACCAGAATTGTCGTATTAGGCTCATCGACAGCAGCCGGAGCGGGCGTCTCCGACTCCAATAGAGCTTGGGTAAATCAGTATCGTACCTACCTGCAATCGATAGACCCTACCAACACGGTTACCAATCTGGCCAAAGGTGGTTATACCACATGTGCGATCATGCCGACCGGAACCGATCCCTACAACACGGGAAACCATATTCTCGAAGTCGATACAGAAAGAAATATTACCAAAGCGCTCAGCCTGTCGCCGAACGCTATCATTATCAACATGCCCACCAACGATGTATCGAACGGTATTCCTGTCGCTACGCAAATGAAACATTTCGCCACTATCATAGATTTGGCGAAAGCTGCTGGTGTAAAAGTTTGGATTACCACTTCACAGCCCCATAATTTCGGGGAAAAGTATGATGGTCCATACAGCGAAGAACATCAACCCGACATTTGGAAGCAAGCAGCAAGAGATCAATTCAAAGAACTGACAGACAGTATATTGAATAAATATGGCGAATACGCACTCGACTTCTACACTCCCATAGCGACCGAAGACGGATATAGCTTTATACGCCCCGAATACGATTCTGGTGACGGTGTGCATTTGAATGATGCCGCTCATGACATTTTATTTAATATCGTCAAAAATGCCAATATCCCCGAAATAGCAGGGAGTACCCCGGTAGAAATATCTACGACTCCCATCTATATTAACTTCGGTCCTGCCGAAGCCGGACTCGATAGCTGGAATAATGTTAACAACCAAGCCAGCGGATATAGAGTCGACATGCTGAATGATTCCACTGGAAACGCAACGACCGTTTCGATAGAAATTACTACCGGTTTTACCCATGCGGCCACCAACGGCAGTAACTCCACTATTTGGGACATGAACACAGCCATTTCGACAAGTAATTTCAGTTCCAATGGAGAAAATCCTGTTTTGACAATATCTGGCTTAAACCCGACTGCAACTTATTCTTTCCAAACTTTCGGTTCTCGGGCAGGCGATGGAAATAGAGAAACAACCTATACCTATGCGGGAGAAAATAGCGGAAGTGCGACCATCGATGCAGCTTCCAACACTTCGTCGGTCGCTACCGTAAAGGGCATAAAACCCACGGCACAAGGAGTCGTTGTATTGACTATCGGTAAAAGCAGTAACAACACTTCGGGATTTTCCTATATCAACGCCATGCGAATAGTCGCTGAAAAAGGAGAACCTCAACCCGATGTACCCGAAGGGGTTATCCGAGTAGACGTTGCCGGGACTCTATCCTCTCTGCTTCCTGCCACAACCGATACGATCACAACACTTATTTTACAAGGCGATTTAAATAGCTCGGACATAAAAACGATTCGAGAACTTCCTTCTTTGAAATATCTCGATATGCTGAATAGTAAAATCGTGTCGGGTGGCGAAGCTTATTTAAACGGAATGAAAACCGTCGAAAATGTTTTTCCCAAAGAAATGTTCCTAAGCAATACAGTCATCGAAACCGTTATCTTACCGAAAGAAGCTGTTGAAGTCGCCTATCACGCATTTTTCGGTTGCTCTACTCTGAAAAAAGTCGTTCTACCGGAAACTGTACGTCGATTCGGGAACGATGTTTTCAGCGGGTGTACAAACTTAGAAGAAATAAATATGCCGGCCATTGCCGAATCTTTGGGAACCGGTGTATTTTATAATTGTAAGAAACTAACCTCCATCAGCATTCCCGAGGGGATAACAATCCTCCCCGGAGGTACATTCTACGGCTGTTCCACTTTGGAAAGTGTTACCCTACCCAGCACCCTTGAAAAAATAGACGGAGATTGGATTTTCGCGAACTGTCATGCGTTGAAAGCTATTGCTTTCCCCAAAACCATTCAATCGATTTCACCGGGGACATTTTACGACTGCCGCTCTTTGTCGACAATCGAATGTAAATCGCTCACTCCACCGGTTACAGCTACTGGTAACGGCGACTCCCCTTTTACCGGAGCTTTCAAACCCGAAAACTGTACACTCAAAGTTCCTTTTACGTCGATCTCGGTTTATAAAGAATCTAGCATTTATGGGATCATGAACACAATCGTTCCTTTGGCGAATATCACAGCCGACAATGAGGAAGTTTCACCGGAGACTACCGATCTATTAGCGACAGCTAAAAAGATAACCATATCGGGGTCAACACCTGATGCTCTGGAAATACAAGCGTTATTTGCTTCGAACGAAAAAGTCACATCTATCGATATGACCGGAGTTATCGAATATTTCGAAGTCCCCGTTGCAGCAAATCCCAACTGCTTGGTCTATGCACCGGCTTCTGCCCAAGTCGAAAATAACAACGTAGTTATTAATGGAACCGCTAAAAAAATCGTGTTGACCGATGCAATGCCTTTCGAAGCCCCCACTGCATTTCATGCCGATGCCATCAGTTATACCCGCACGATCGAAGAAAGTCTGACGACAAATGCACAAGAGACAACCGGCTGGCGAGGGATTGTTTTACCCTTCGATGTTTCGACAATCCAAGCTCGAAATAAAGCGGGAGAACAAATAGAACTCAGTGCTTATAATGCAGAAGGTGAATACGATACTTCCAAGAATCCGTTTTGGCTCAGAGAACTTACAACCGAAGGTTTTGCAGCCACGCAAACATTCTCTGCCAATACTCCGTATATCATTTGTTTCCCGAATTCTTCCGAGTTAGACGAACACATCAACATCATCGGAGACGTTACATTCAGTGCTTCTAATGCCGAGATTACAACAACTCCGGCATTTAATGCCGTCGAAGGAAAAGATTTCGACATGATAGCAACTTTGCAAACCGTATCGGCTACCGAGGGAATATATGCAATCAATAATACCGGAAGTTCATTTGTTAACAACAGCCGCAATATCGCTCCTTTTGAATGTTATGTTATATGTAAACAAGGGAGTACGGATGCTCCCGATTCCTTCGATTTACCGGCCAAACTGCCTACTGCAATCGACAACGAAACCGTAACCGGTTCAAAAATCTACACCGCCGACGGGAATCTGGTTATCATCTCGAATGAACCCACCGAAATAGCAGTGTACAACATAACCGGACAAATGGTTCTCATGCAAAAAGTAGAAGCCGGAAAAACCATTGTTAACGACATTCCTCACGGAGTTTATATCGTAAACGGTCAAGTCACTCTCCACCGGATTGGGCAGATATTCCGCCTCGGTAAAAACATTCTCGATCGGTAGGATCTCCTCCTC
>ENA-UEOI01002017-UEOI01002017.1-human-gut-metagenome-genome-assembly--contig:-NODE-2017-length-15721-cov-3.901624_pt1 | contig 15721 bp, 18 predicted proteins | sample MGYA00242883_ERZ507882 | MGnify/ENA primary metagenome ERZ507882 (study PRJEB26167, sample SAMN06115502) | human gut metagenome | host: Homo sapiens | place: China:Chongqing | collected 2015-07-29...
ATGGTGGTCATCGGCGCCTCCACCGGCACCGACGCCCACACCGTGGGCATCGACGCCATCATGAACCGCAAGGGCTTTGCCGGGCATTACGGCCTGGAGCGCTACGAGATGGTGGAGGCCTACAACCTGGGCTCCCAGGTGCCCAACGACGAGTTCATCCGCAAGGCCCGGGAGCTCCACGCCGACGTGCTGCTGGTGTCCCAGACCGTCACCCAGAAGGACGTGCATGTAAAGAACCTCACCGAGCTCGTCGAGCTGTGCGAGGCCGAAGGCGTGCGGGACAAGATGATTGTCTGCTGCGGCGGCGCCCGCATCACCCATGCGCTGGCCAAGGAGCTGGGCTTTGACGCCGGCTTCGGCGCCGGCACCTACGCCGGCGATGTCATCACCTTCGCCGTGAAGGAGATGGCCCGGCGCATGGGTCGGGAATAAGAACAGACCATGGGGCAGGGTGTGCCGCGGGGTGCGCCCTGCCCTTCGCGTGCTGTTGCTTCAGGCGGAACGGCACTCTTACAATTTTTGCGCAAGTTGACGCTTTACAGGCGAGGGCAATTAAGGTATCCTGAGAGGGAACCGGGGGATGAGGCTCCTGCCGGAAACGACACAACGTAAAGGGGACAGTACAATGCGAGGCGTAGAGACCCGTATCCAGGAGATTCGGCATCGGATCTTCCGGGAAGTGGCCCGGATGGCGTACCATACCGAGTGGCCGGTGGACAAGAGGATTGAGGCACTCCCTTATAAGATCATTCCGGGCGAGGTGGGCAACTTCCGCAACGACGTGTTCCTGGAGCGCGCCATCGTGGGCGAGCGCCTGCGGCTGGCCATGGGCCTGCCCTACCGCAGCGCCGCCGAGCACGCCCCCCTGTCGGACAACATCGAGGCGGCGGACCAGGATGAGACCTACTACACTCCGCCTCTCATCAATGTGATCAAGTTCGCCTGCAACGGCTGCAAGGAGAAGCAGGTGCTGGTGACCGAGGGCTGCCAGGGCTGCCTGGCTCACCCCTGTGTGGAGGTCTGCCCCAAGGATGCCATCCGGCTGGACCGCTATAACGGCCGGTCGGTCATCGACCAGGACAAGTGCATCAAATGCGGCCGCTGCGTGGATGTGTGCGCCTATCACGCCATCATCAAGCAGGAGCGGCCCTGCGCCGCGGCCTGCGGCATGAATGCCATTCACTCCGACGTCAATGGCAAGGCCGATATCGACTATGAAAAGTGTGTCTCCTGCGGTATGTGCCTGGTGAACTGCCCCTTCGGCGCCATCGCCGACAAGTCCCAGATCTTCCAGGTCATCCGGGCCATTCAGTCGGGCGAGCGGGTCTATGCCGCGGTAGCCCCCGCCTTTGTGGGCCAGTTCGGGCCCAAGGTGACTCCGGGCAAGCTCCGCGCCGCCATGAAGCAGTTGGGCTTTGCCGACATCTTCGAGGTGGCCATCGGCGCCGACCTGTGCGCCACCCAGGAGGCCGAGGACTTCATCCGGGAGGTGCCCGAGTCCCTTCCCTTCATGGCCACCTCCTGCTGCCCGGCCTGGTCGGTCATGGCCAAAAAGCTCTTCCCCGACTACGCCAGGTGCGTATCCATGGCCCTGACCCCCATGACCCTGACCGCCCGGCTCATCAAGAAGGATCACCCCCACGGCAAGGTGGTCTTTATCGGGCCCTGCGCCGCCAAAAAGCTGGAGGCCATGCGCAAAAGTGTCCGCAGCGAGGTGGACTTTGTTCTCACTTTTGAGGAGATGGCCGGCATTTTCGACGCCAAGCACCTGGACCTGGCCACCATCCAGGAGGACCCGGACGGCGTCAACGACGCCTCGGCCGACGGGCGGAACTTTGCCGTCTCCGGCGGCGTGGCCCAGGCGGTGGTGAACGTGATCCGGGAGCGATTCCCCGAACGGGATATCCAGGTGGCCAGCGCCGAGGGGCTGCAGGAGTGCCGGAAGCTGATGACGGGGGCCGTGGCGGGCAAATACCCCGGCTACCTGCTGGAGGGCATGGCCTGCCCCGGTGGGTGCGTGGCGGGTGCGGGCACCATGCAGCCCATCCTGCGGTCCAAGACGGCGGTGAACCAGTACGCCAGGCAGGCCAAGCACAAGACCTCCAACGAGACGGAGCATATCAAGGAGCTGGATAAGCTGGTGGATTGAGTCCGCCGGCTGTATGAGACGCGGGGAGGAGGCGCCGACGGGGCGCCTCCTCCCCGCGCGATTTCAGGAGCCTGAAAAAGTTCTCAAAGATTTTTTCTCTTCCTGCGATAAAAGCCGGGGCCGGTGCGTTAACTGGATGAAAGGGCAAAACGCCAAAACCGACCAAACGGCGCAAACGTGCCCCATTTCGGAAAGGAAGGATTCTTATGAAGCATTTTCGCGCTCCCATCGTAGGTCTGCTGCTGACCGGCGTTCTGCTGGGCGCGGCGGGCGCCGCCACCGTCCAGCATATCACCGCCGACCTGCGTCCCGACATCACCGTCCAGGTGGACGGAGAGAAGCAGACCCTGCTGGACAAAAACGGCGACGTCGTCTACCCCATCACCTACGACGGCACCACCTATCTGCCCATCCGGGCCCTGGGCAACGCCATGGACCTGGAGGTGGAGTGGAACAGCAAGACTCAGACCGTCAGCCTCTACACCAAGACCGACACCAAGCCGGAGGACCTGACCCTGGAGAAACTCACCGAGCGCACGGAAGAGGCCGAGGACACCGTGGCCGAATTGAAGGCCGCCTCCACCTACGCCGGACGGAAGGACCAGTACGATCTGCACAGCGAGACCATCGACAACATTCGGGACGACCTGCACACCTACGCCCAACGGGTCAACGCCCAGCACATGGACGGCAAGCTGAAGACCGACGAATTCAACGTTCTGACCACCCGCATTGACAAGCTGGATAACCGGCTGAAGGACGCCCTGGATCTGCTGCGCAGCAAGACCATCGGCGACGAGACCGGCAAGCTGACCGTGGAGGAGGCCCACGCCAGGGCCATCGACGAGCTGACCGAGCGGGTGAAGGCTGTGGAGGCCGAGATCAAGGATCTGAAGCCCGCCGAAACCGACAGCGGCCGGCTGAAGCAGTACAAGGATATGGCGGTGGATCTGAGCCTGCTGTCCAAGGACATCAGCGCCGAGTATAAGAGCCTGAACGCCCACCTGCGGGATGAGAGCCTGACCAACCGGCAGTACAACGCCCTCAACGGCCGTATCAACGCGCTGGACGTCCGGATGAAGGATGCCTGGGACGACCTGGCCGACAAGACCGTGGACTACGACGGTAAGGATGACGACGCCTCCAAGCCGGAGGGCTCCGGCGCCTACGACAGCTATGTGAAGCAGATCGAGGCCTTGGACGCCAAGGCGGACCAGCGCCAGAAGGACGTGGAGAACTACAAGCCCGCCAAGGGAGAGCACAACAACAAGCAGGCATGGAGGGCCATCGAGCGGAAGCTGGACGCTCTGGACGACGAGATCGACGCCCTGGAGGATGCCATTGAACGGGACTATAAGGCCGGCAAGCTGACCGGCAGCGAGTACCGGGACCTGAACAAGCAGCTCGACAAGGTGGACGACCGGGTGGATGATCTGGACGACTGGTATGATGACGACTGGGATGACGATGACCATCACGACCACGACGACGATGATGACGACGATTGGGACGACTGAGTGGGAGTGGAAACTGCAGTAAAACGGGAGGCGCGTCAAAATTGACGCGCCTCCCGTTTCTCATGCCTATAAGGAGAAGTCCTCGTCCTTGAGCCGGGAAAAGTCCGGGGCCGCCGGACGGGGCGGCACCCGCTTGAGCGGGTCGTATTGGAAGCCGCGGCAGTGGTACCCGGCGGGCACTACCCCCTTTTTGATGCACATGACGGTCTCGTCATCCAGTCTGGCGCTCCGGGAACAGTAGGAGCATCTGGGGTCCATCTTTTTTTCGAACAACATGTGCCGCGCCTCCAGCCTTTCCTTTGCTGTCTACCATCATAGCACAGCTTTCCGCCTTTTTCTACTGGTTTTTCGCACCGCGGCCAAGGCGGCGGTGAAGAACAGCAGCCACAACACCCAGGCGCATACGGTGGAGATGGTAAGGGCGGTGGAGAAGTCCAAGGCGGAGAGGCTCTCCACCTGGTCGGCCAGGTAGGAGGACACGGGGGCTTCCAGGGGAAACAGGCGGGCGAGCAGCCCCACAAACAGGGCGGACAGGCCGCCGTGGAGCATTTTTCCCAGGATATAGGTCCGCGCCGACAGACCGCTGCCGCCCAGGAAGGACAGGACCTGGCAGTGGACGGACAGCCCCGCCCACCCCAGCATGAAGGCGGCCATGGACATGCGTCCCGCCATGGCCCCCTCTCCGGACACGGTCCAGACGCCGGAGGAGATTTCGAAAAATCCGGTGAGCAGCCGCTCCGCCCAGGCCTGGGAAAATCCCAGCGGTCCCAGCAGCCGCCCCAGGAGCCCGGCCAGCCCCGGTAGCACGCCGGAGAGAAAAAACAGCCTGATGACCACGGTGAAGAACACGACGAAGGCGCAGATATTCAGGGTGGAGAGGAAGGAGTCCCGGATGGCCCCGGTGAAGGCGGCGGTGAAGCGCGCGGCCTCAAAGCGGGGCCCGACCCGGCGGGGCTCGCCCCGGCGTTTGCCCGCCTTGTAAAAGCGAAATACCAGTCCCACGCACACCGAGGCCGCGGCATGGGCCAGGTAGAGCAGCACGCCCACCTTGCTGCTGGCAAAGACCCCAGCCCCCACCACGCCCAGAATAAAGGCGGGGCCGGAATTGTTGCAGAAGGCGAGCAGCCGCTCGGCCTCGGTCTTGGTGCACATGCCCTTCTGGTAGAGCTGTAAAGCGGTTCGGGCCCCCACCGGGTATCCCCCCACAAAGCCCAGGGCCAGGGCGGGGGCGCAGGCCCCCGGCACGTTGAACAGCGGGCGCATGATCCCCTCCAGCGCCCGGCCCAGATGCCCGGCCAGCCCCAGGTCCACCACCAGGGCAGAGAGGACGAAGAAGGGAAACAGGGAGGGGATGATGACGTTGTAGCACAGGGTCAGCCCGTCCCGGGCCGCCGCCATGGAGTCCTTGGGCCAGAACATGAGGGCCAGGGTGGCCAGCAGCAGGGCCAGACCCAGGCAGAAATCCCGCACGCCCTGACGGGAGAGCAGCTTGGACATACACGCGTCACCTCCATAATGGAAAGGGTATGCGCCGGCGGGGACGTCCTATGCACGGCGGCGGGCTTGTGGTATAATCACGGCAGAGCGTTAGGATGCGGGCCCGAAAACAAGGGCCGCAGGTGCGCTGCGCCTGCGGCCTCATAGATGTGCAGAAATGAGGCGAGTGCCTGTGCAGCACGAGATCACAAAACCCATTCCCCTTCTGGATGACAGGGGAAACCTGACCGAGCCGGGGTGGGCCCGGCGGCCCCTGCCGGTCTACGACCGCTCCCGGGTGAAGGGCGGCCCCGCCCGGCGCAAGGAGTGGGACTACTATCTGGTCATGGGGGATGGCTTCGCCCTGGCCCTGACCATCGCGGACAGCTCCTGCCTGGGCGTGGCTTCCATCTCCCTGCTGGACTTTCAGGAGGGCGGGCAGGTGACCCGAAGCCCTGTGCGGCTGCTGCCCATGGGCGCCACCGGCCTGCCCGGGACCTCCCAGAGGGGGAATGCGGCGGTGTCCGGCCGGGGCTATGCCCTGCTGTTCCACAACGACGGGCAGAACCGTACTCTCACCGCCCACATGGAGCGCTTCCGGGAGGACCAGACCCTGGACGCCCATGTGATCCTCACCGAAGCGCCGCCGGAGTCCATGGTCATCTGCACTCCCTTCGGCAAGCCGGGGCACTTTCATTACAACCAGAAGATCAACGGCCTGCGGGCCCAGGGGACGGTGCGTCTGGGGGAGCAGGTGCGGCGCTTCGAGCCGGAGACCGCCTTCGGCACCCTGGACTGGGGCCGGGGGGTGTGGACCTGGCACAATACCTGGTACTGGGCCTCGGCCTCGGGCCGGCTGGACGGCGTGCCCTTTGGCTTCAACCTGGGCTGCGGCTTCGGAGACACCTCGGCAGCCACGGAGAACGCGGTCTTTTATGACGGAAGGGTCCATAAGCTGTCTGACGTGGCGTTCCGCCTGCCCTGGGACCGGATGGCCCCCTGGACCTTCACGGGAGAACGGTGCGCCCTCTCCATGACCCCGGTGCTGGACCGCTCGGCCTGTGCGGGCGCGGGGCCGCTCCGGTCGGAGCAGCACCAGATCTTCGGCCGGTTCAACGGCACCGTGGTGCTGGACGACGGTACGCCCCTCCGGGTGAGGGACCTGATGGGCTTTGCGGAAAAGGTGGAGAATCGGTGGTAGAGACACAGCGGACGGTGGACACGCCTCAGGGGCCCATCACCTATACTCTGACGGTGAAGTCGGTGAAGAATATGAACCTGCGCCTGGAGGGCGACGGGACGGTGCGGGTGTCAATAAACCGCCGGGTGCCCTATGCGGCGGCGGACGCCTTCGTGCGCAGCCGGGCGGCCTGGATCGGCCGGGGGCGGGAGCGGCTCGCCCAGAGGGGAGCGCCCATTCCGCCTCCGGACCGGGAGGAGGCCTTGCAGAGCCTGACCCGGGCTCTGGACCGGGTGCTGCCTCTGGTGGAGCCTCTGGGGGTGACGCGCCCCGCCCTCCAGGCGCGGTATATGACCAGCCGGTGGGGGAGCTGTCACTGGACCCGGGGAAAGATCGTACTCAACACCGCCCTGGCCGCCCTGCCGGAGGAGCTGATGGACTATGTGGCCCTCCATGAGCTGGTCCACTTCCTCCACCCCAACCACGGCCCGGGGTTTTACGCCGTGATGGACCGGCTGATGCCGGACTGGAAGGAAAAGCGGGTGCGGCTGAAGGGCTGCGCACTGCAAAAGCCCTAGGAAAAAAGAAGAGGGGCCGGTCTCTTTTGCCGCTGGACAGGCAAGGAGACCGGCCCTTTTGCATACACATCACCAGACAGGAGGACTCGCTATGGAGAAAAAACCGCGCAAAGAGAGTATTTTGGAAAAGACGGCGGAGGTGTTCGACCTGCCCGGCGACGTGGTGGCGGGCCTGCCCCGGGTGGAGCTGCTGGGAGACCGGCAGCTCCGCATGGAAAATCACAGGGGCATCCTGGCCTACGGCAGCGATGAGATTCACATCAGCGGCGGCAAGCTCATCGTCAAGGTCCGGGGGACCAATCTGGAGCTGCGGGCCGTGAACGCGGTGGAGCTGCTGATCACCGGGGACATCACCGGGGTCGATTTGGCATAGGAGGGCGGCCATGCAGAAGATCATCAACTTTTTCCGGGGCAGCGTCCTCTACACCGTGACGGGGGCTTTCCCCGAGCGGTTCCTCAACCTGTGCGCCCAAAACGCGGTGCCCTTCTGGGGCCTGGAGTGGCTGGACGACCACACGCTGCGGCTGTGCTTCGCCCGAAAGGACGCCAAAAAGGCCCGGACCCTGGCGGAGAAGGTGATGTGCGAGGCCAAGGCCGCCCGCCGGGTTGGAGTTCCCTTTTTCCTGGCCAAATTCCGCAGGCGGTACGCCTTCCTGGCCGGGCTGGCTCTGGCGGTGGCGGCGGTGTGCGTGCTGTCCCGGTTCATCCTGACCATCGAGGTCACCGGCAACCGCGCCGTGTCCACCGCCGTCATCCTCTCCGAGCTCAACCGCCAGGGGGTGCGGGTGGGCGCCTACGGCCCGTCCATTGATGAAAAGGTGGTCAGCCAGGAGGCCCTCCTCCGCATTCCCGCGCTGAGCTGGATGGCGGTCAATCTCCACGGCACCCGGGCGGAGGTCATCGTCCGGGAAAAGGTGCCTAAGCCGGACATCGTGGACCGCACGGTGCCCTCCCACGTGGTGTCGGCGGCCACCGGCATCATCACCCATATGGAGGTGCTGGAGGGTCAGCCCCTGTTTCAGGAGGGGGACACGGTGCTGGCCGGGGAGATCCTCATCTCCGGCGTCATCGACGTCCCCGAGCCCCAGTATGCCGATACCGATCTGGGCACCCGCATCACCCACGCCATGGGCAACGTGTGGGCCCGCACCTGGCGGACCCTGGAGGCACGAATCCCCCTGGAGGCCCAGGTGAAGCGCTACACTGGGGAGGAGGTCACCCGCTATTCGCTGGGCATTCTGGACCGGCGGCTCAATTTTTATGGAAATAGTGGCATTTCCCTGGACAAGTATGATAAAATAACCTCATCCCATAGTCTGACCCTTCCCGGCGGCCGGGTGATGCCCCTGGTCCTCCGGGTCGAGCGCTATCGGGGCTATGCCACCGAGCCGGTGGCTCTGGACGCCGAGGCCGCCCGCACCCTGCTGGAGGAGCGGCTCCTGGAGCGGCTGGACGGGCTGGTGGGCGAGGACGGCGAGGTCCTGCGCACGGACTTTACCGTCCGGGAGGAAAACGGCATCCTGGTCGTCACGCTGCTGGCGGAGTGTCGGGAGCAGATCGGCCGGGTAGTGGAATTCGAGGGCCAGGTAGGGCACATCCTGCCTGGCGCGGGCACATAGGACAAGGGGGCGGCACGGCCGCCATTCAATAAGGGGCGAGGCTTTTTGACAGAACAGACCATCAGTATCGAGCGCATGGAGGAGGCCGTCAACCTGTTCGGCTCCTTCGACGAGAACATCCGCATCATCGAGCGGGAGCTCTCCGTGGCGGTGGTGAGCCGGGACGGGGAGCTGAAGGTCTCCGGCGAGGGGGAGGACGTGCTGGCCGCCGTCCAGGCCATCAACGGCCTGCTGACCTACTCCTCCCGGGGGGAGCAGATCAACGAGCAGAACGTCCGCTATATCCTCCAGCTTGTCCGCTCGGGCAACGCCGACAAGATCGGGGAGCTGGCGGGGGACGCGCTGTGCGTCACTGCCAAGGGCAAGCCCATCAAGGCCAAGACCATCGGGCAGAAGCGGTACGTGGAGGCCATCCGGAAAAACACCGTCACCCTGGGCATCGGCCCGGCGGGCACCGGCAAGACCTATCTGGCGGTGGCGGCGGCGGTGGCGGCATTCCGCGGCGGGCAGGTCAACCGCATCATTCTCACCCGCCCGGCGGTGGAGGCGGGGGAGCGGCTGGGCTTCCTGCCCGGCGACCTCCAGGCCAAAGCGGACCCCGGGCTGCGGCCGCCGTACGACGCCCTGTTCGACATGCTGGGCACCGAAAACTACGCCAAATACCTGGAGCGGGGCAACATCGAGGTAGCCCCTCTGGCCTACATGCGCGGCCGGACCCTGGACGACTCCTTTATCATCCTGGATGAGGCCCAGAACACCTCCCGGGAGCAGATGAAGATGTTCCTCACCCGGCTGGGCTTCGGCTCCAAGATCGTCATCACCGGCGACGTGACCCAGATCGACCTGCCCGCCGACAAGGTCTCCGGCCTAAAGGAGGCCATGCGGGTGCTCAACGGAGTGGAGGACATCGCCATCTGCCGCCTGAACGAGGCCGATGTAGTCCGGCACGTCATCGTGCAGCGGATCATCAAGGCCTATGAGGACGACGAGAACCGGCGCAGGATGCCGAAAAAGAAATAAGGCGGGACGGATATGCGCAAACTGTTTGTGGGACTGCTGTTCCTGTTCATCGACTATAACATCGGAAGCGTCAGCGTGACGCCGGGCTTCGTGGGCTATCTGCTCTTCTGGGCCGGCATGGGGGAGGTGGAGTGCCCCACCTTTACCCGGGTGCGGCCCCTGACCCTGGCTATGGCCGGGGCCTCGGCCCTGATATGGGTGCGGAGCTTTTTCACCGGGGCGTTTGACGTCGTCGGTCTGCTGCTGATGGTGGTCACCCTGATGCTGCAGTTGGCGGCCACCCGCTGGCTGGTCCAGGGCCTGTCGGAGCTCCAGGCGAGCCACGGCGCGGACCTGAAGGCCCGGAACCTGCTGACCGGCTGGAACATTATGGCCATTGGCAGCGTGTGCGTCTGCGTGTTTCGCATGGTGGCCTACTCCTTTGCCCAGGCGGCCCTGCTGCTCTATTTCGGCGGGGCGGTGTACTACGTGGTGCTGTTTTACCAGGCCGGGCGGGCCTATCAGAGGGTAAGGACGTGAGAGATATGGAACATGAGATTCTCATCGAGTCTGAGCTGGAGCGGGACGAGCTCTGGGCCGGACTGCTGCGGGAGACCATCTCCGCCGCCCTGGCGGCGGAGGGCGTGGCGGTGCCCTGCGAGGTGGATGTGCTCCTTACCGACGACGAGGGCATCCACCAGATCAATCTGGAGCAGCGGGGGGTGGACGCCCCCACCGACGTGCTGAGCTTCCCCATGTTCGAGTTTGCCCCGGGGCAGCCCCCGGCGGAGGAGGCCGAAATCGACCCGGAGACCGGGCTGCTCCCGCTGGGGGATATGGTGGTCTCCATGGAGCGGGCCAGAGCTCAGGGGGAGGAATACGGCCACGGCACCAAACGGGAGCTGGCTTATCTGGCCGTCCACTCGGTGCTCCACCTGCTGGGCTACGACCACATGGACGACGGCCCGCAGAAAGCCCGGATGCGGGCGCGGGAGGAAGCCATCCTGAACCAGTTAGGCATTACGAGAGAATAGAGGATAAATTATGAACATCAAGAGATCCGGCATGATCACCATCGTGGGGCGGCCCAACGTGGGAAAGTCCACCCTGACCAACGCCCTGGTGGGGGAGAAGATTGCCATCGTCACCAATAAGCCCCAGACCACCCGCAACCGCATCTGCGCCGTCCTCAACCGGGGGGACAGCCAGTTCGTGTTCATCGACACCCCCGGCCTCCACAGGGCCCGGACCAAGCTGGGCGACTACATGGTGGGGGTGGTGAAGCAGAGCGTGGCCGACGTGGACGCGGTGATGCTTCTGGTGGAGCCCATCGCCAATGTGGGCGGGCCGGAGGAGGAGCTCATCGGCCGCATCCGGGCGCTGGGGGTCCCCGCCGTGCTGGTCATCAATAAGATTGACACCGTGAAAAAGGAGGACCTGCTGGCCGTCATGCGGGCCTATCAGGCCGCCCATGATTTTCAGGCCATCGTGCCCATCTCCGCCAAAAACGGGGAGGGGGTGGAGGACCTGCTCACCGTGCTGGCCGGTTTTTTGCCGGAGGGGCCGCAGCTCTTCCCCGAGGGCATGGTTACCGACCAGCCCGAGCGCCAGGTCATGGCGGAGATTTTGCGGGAGAAACTGCTGCTCTGCCTGGATCAGGAGATCCCTCATGGCACCGCCGTGGAGATCACCCGATTTTCCGAGCGGGACAACGAGATCATCGACGTGGACGCCACCATCTACTGTGAAAAAACCAGCCACAAGGGCATTATCATCGGCAAAAACGGCGCCATGCTGAAGAAGATCTCCTCCCTGGCCCGGCAGGACATGGAGGCCTTTATGGGGGCCAGGGTCTATCTGGAGACCTGGGTAAAGGTCAAAGAAAACTGGCGGGATAATTTGAATTTTATCCACAATGTAGGCTATCGGGACGATTAAATTTTACCGCTCATAATCCATCCGCGGACAGGCACCCTAAGAACAAAGGGGGCCAGAGCCATGGATGCTGAGACCATGTGGGATCTGTTTCTGAAGACCGGCTTGCCGGAGGCATATACCCTCTGCCGCTTCCTGTGGGAGGCGGAGGAACAGACGGCGCGGGAGGAGCATTCGGCGTGAGCCGGACTGCCCGGCCCCGCGGCCGTACATAGCGGGCAGGTGGAACCATGCACATTACGACACAGGGCCTGGTCCTGCGAGAGACCAGCTATAAAGAGGCCGACAAGATCCTGACCGTCCTCACCCGGGAGGGCGGCAAGCGGACGGTAAAGGCCCGGGGGTGCCGCCGGAAGAACAGCCCGCTGGCGGCCTCAGCCCAGCTTTTGGTCTGGTCGGACATGACGCTGTTCGAGTACCGGGATTATTTTACCCTCAACGAGGCGGAGGCGCTGGAGCTCTTCTGGGGCGTCCGGCAGGACGTGGAGAAGCTGGCTCTGTGCTCCTATTTTGCCGAGGTCACCGAGCTGGTGGCCGAGGAGGGAAGGCCGGACGCCGGGCTTTTGCCCCTCATCCTCAACTCCATGTATGCCCTGGACAAGCTGAAGAAGCCCCTGCCGCTGGTAAAGGCGGCCTTTGAGCTCAAGCTGCTGTGCCTGGCAGGCTACGAGCCGCTGCTGGACGCCTGCGCCGTCTGCGGCCTGCCCGAGCCGGAGCAGCCCGCTCTGGATCTGGCGGAAGGGGTGCTGCGCTGCGGACACTGTGGCAGCGGCGGCGGGCCCGCGCGGGTTTTGGATACCGCTGCCCTGGCCGCTATGCGCCATGTGGTGTACGGCGACCCCAAAAGGCTGTTTTCCTTTGCCCTCCCGCCGGAGAGCCTGTCCCGGATGGCTGCGGCCTGTGAGGGCTTTCTGCTGGCTCAGCTCGACCGGGGATTTCGCACCCTGGATTTCTACAAGACCCTGTAGACCGGAAAAGGAGGCAGTATGCGGCTTTTTATAGTGGATGCCTTTGCAAAGCGGCGGTTTGCCGGGAACCAGGCGGGGGTGGCGCTGCTCCCGGCGGGGGAGGACTTCCCGGAGCCGGGTTTCATGCAGGCCCTGGCCGCCGAGCTCCGGCACTCGGAGACGGCGTTCGTAAAGCGGCTGGGTCCGGACCGGTTCCGGCTGCGCTACTTCACGCCGGAGGGGGAGGTGGACCTGTGCGGCCATGCCACCATCGCCGCCTTCACGGTGCTGCGGGAGGCGGACGGCCTGCCGGTCGGGGGCTGTACCGCCCTGACGCGGGCGGGGGCGCTGGCCATCCAGGTGGAGGGGGAGGCCGTGTGGATGGACATGGCCCCGCCCCGGGTGCTGCGGGCCCTCACCGACCGGGAGGCGGCGGCGGTGTACCGGGCCTATGGCCTGCCGGAGGAGTGTCGTCCTGTTGATCTGCCGGTGCAGGTGGTGAGCACCGGGCTGGCCGACGTCCTGCTGCCGGTGGACAGCGGGGAGACTTTGGCGGCGGCCATCCAGGATGAGGCCGAGGTGAAGCGCCTGTCGGAGGAGCTGGACGTGGTGGGGGTCCACATGTTCTGCCGGACGCCGGGGACCCAGGCGGTGGCCCTGTGCCGGAACTTCGCCCCCCGTTACGCCATCCCGGAGGAGGCGGCCACCGGCACCTCCAACGGGGCGCTGACCTACTATCTGTACCGCCTGGGGCTGGTGGAGGCCGGGGCGGAGAGCCGCTTTTTCCAGGGGGAGTCCATGGGGAAACCCTCGGAGATCCGGACCCGGCTGCTGGAGACCCCGTCGGGCCCCAAGGTACTGGTGGGCGGGCAGGCGGTGCTGTCCCTGCGGTGTGAACTGCTGTGACGACGCAGAGTGAAACATGCGGTCGAGCGGTGCGGATACGCCTGCGTATCCGCACCGCCTTTTTGCAAAAAAGCACAAAATCTTTACATTTTACTTGCCCGCGCTCATTTTGGTGGCGGCGCTCACGCTGACCGCCTGCGGCGGAGGGCAGATCTGCTTCAAAGGGGAGGATATTACCCGCGCCCGGGGGCGCCGACGCAAGCAACTGCGCCGCCAGATGCAGATGATCTTTTAGGACCCCTTCTCCTCGCTGGACCCCTGCCTATGTATGGCGGAGCTGATTGCAGAACTCCTGCGGATATTCAGAGTTTGCCGGACCCACGACGAGGAGGAGCGCCGGGTCAAGGAATTGATGGACACTGTGGGCATCTCGGCCCACATGGCCTGCGCCTACCCCCATGAACTAGATGACGGGCGCCGCCAACGGATCGGCATCGCCCGTGCACTTGCGCTGGACCCGGATTTCGTGGTATGTGACGAGCCGATCTCCGCCCTGGACGTATCCATCCAGGCCTAGGTTCTGAATCTGCTGAAAGAATTGCAGCGTGACAAGGGGCTCGCCTATATGTTCATCACCCACGATCTGTCCGTGGTCCGTCATATCTCCGATGATATCCTGGTAATGTGTAAGGGGCAGATGGTGGAAAAGGCTCCAGCCAAGGAGCTCTTTTGTCGTCCCATGCATCCCTATACCCGGGGACTCATCTCGGCCATCCCTGTTCCCGGCCTCCACCGGGAACGGCGGCACATTCTACTGAAGGGGGAGGTTACCTCGCCGGTGGACCCGGAGTCGGGCTGCCGTTTTTTGGCCCGCTGCCCCTATGCGAAAGAGAGATGCGCCTGCGAACAGCCGACACTGGTGGAGTGCGGCCCGGACCATCTGACGGCCTGCCACTTTATCCATGAGATCTATGGGGCGTAAGTGGGCGGGCGGACCGCCGGTCCTGCTGGCGCTGACCGGCCTTTTGGCTGCACCGGCGGAGGCGGTGGTATACGAGGGTGCAGACGCTGGGGTCGTGGTCGCCGTCAGCGAGGGAGCCATGACGCCCCGGGCTATTGCCCAGTCCTATGGGGCCAGGGTCACGGAGACGGCCCTGGGGGGCTCTGACAGCGGGTGCCTTCCGACAGGCGGGGCAGACCGACGTGGCCATCGCCTGCGGGGGACATCTGGGAAACAGCCTGCCCGGCGGCACCATCACCCTGGCCGATGTCTACCAGGTCTTTGCCGTAGATGGTCAGGTGGTATCCGTCACGATTACGGCCGGAGAGCTCTATCACTTGATGGAACAGGCCGTGAGCGGCACTGCCATTGACGCGGCGGAGCGCATCGATCCGGCGCGGGGCTCCGACGCCTTCCCCCAGACATCGGGCTTCTCCTTCACCTATGACATCTCTCAGGTCCTGGGCCGCCGCAGGTGTATTTTGAAAAAAGGATTCTAAGTCAGGGTGCGCAGGGTCGGGTAGAGGGCCCGAAATACTGGATAGCGTGCCTCATACCGACGTACAATCTCAGCATCCGGAAAGGCTGTGTCCGTGACCTGAACCGTCCTGGCCGCCAGCTCCTCCAGACTGCCGCAGGCGTCGCAGCCCTTGGCCGCCAGCATGGCCGCTCCCATGGCCGGACCCTCGGTCTGAATGTAATCCATAGGAATGTTCAGTACATTTGCCAGGATGTGACGCCACACCGGACTCTTGGCGCCTCCGCCGCAGACAGTGGCCCGCCGGACCTCCGCTCCCACGGATCTGGCGATCTCCAGCGCATCCCGAAACGCAAAGGCCACGCCCTCCAGCACCGCTTGGGTCATCTGCCCCCGGGAGGTGTCCAGGGAGAGCCCCACAAAGGCGCCCCGGACCGCCGTATCGTTGTGGGGGGTGCGCTCCCCCATCAGGTAAGGAGCAAACAGTACGGGATTGTTGCCTAGCTGGGAAACGTGCGCCTGTTCGCCGCTGAAGTCGCCGCTTTTCAGGATGTTCTCCATCCACCACTGGTTGCAGGCGGCGGCACTGAGCATGCAGCCCATCAGGTGATAGCCGCCGGTGGCATGGGCAAAGGCGTGCAGGGCGTGATTTTGGGGCAGACGGAACTGATCGCAGGCGATAAAAAGGGTGCCCGATGTGCCCAGGGAGAGATTGCAGCTCCCGTCAGTCAGGGTGCCAGTGCCAACGGCGGCCGCGGCGTTGTCTCCCGCCCCGGCGCACACCCGCACAGATTCCGGCAGTCCCAGTGCCCGGGCCGCCTCCGGCCGCAGGGTGCCGGTAACCTGCCAGCTTTCCCGGAGCACCGGAAGCTGCTCTGCACGAATCCCGCAGATCCGCAACATTTCGGCCGACCACTGCTTATGGGCGGTATCCAGTAGGAGCGTGCCGGCCGCGTCGGAATAGTCTGTACTGTGCACGCCCGTCATGCGATAGGCC
>ENA-UEOI01002020-UEOI01002020.1-human-gut-metagenome-genome-assembly--contig:-NODE-2020-length-15678-cov-8.311583_pt1 | contig 15678 bp, 16 predicted proteins | sample MGYA00242883_ERZ507882 | MGnify/ENA primary metagenome ERZ507882 (study PRJEB26167, sample SAMN06115502) | human gut metagenome | host: Homo sapiens | place: China:Chongqing | collected 2015-07-29...
TATACAGGCTCAAACTTACAGCCCAAAGCCCTTCTCGTTACGGTTTGTTAAGAAATTCCTTAATATCCTGTAAGATTGTGTATGGAAGGTTGGATACAATAGAGTGCAACACAAAAGGCGTCCTTTCGGACGCCTTTTGCGTTGTTTATTCTTTCCGGCTGCTCCTTATCTGCGCCAGAAGCGTAGACGCCGACACAGGTTTTACCACATAGCCGTCGATGACGCCGTGGCTGCGGGCGTCCACGATCTCTCTTGTAGGGGCATTGGTCATCACGATGCGGGTCATGCCCGGGTAGCGGCCCCGGATGGCCATGCAGAGATCCACGCCGCTGCTGCTCATCAGGCTCTCGTCGATGGCAAGGACGTCGAAGGGCTGCTGCTCCAGCAGCTGGCGCAGCTCGCCCCGGCGGGAGCAGGTGGACACGCTCAGGCCCAGCGCGCTGAGGTCTTTGTCCAGCAGGTCGAGGACCTTGTTGTTGTCGTCCGCCGCCAGGATGCGCAGCTTGCTGTCCACGCCCCACTGCAACTGTTCGCGCTCCTGCTGCTGTTCCAGCACCGGCAGATAGACATAGAAGGTCGTGCCTCTGCCGATGGTGCTCTCCGCCCGGATACGGCCCCGGTGGGTGCGGATGATCTGGTCCGCCAGAGCAAGGCCGAGACCGGTGCCTTCGCCGGTCTTCTTTGTGGTGAAGAAAGGCTCGAAGATGTGCTGCATCGTCTCCTTGTCCATGCCGCAGCCGGTGTCGGTGACGCTCAGGCAGACGTAGCTCGACCATTCCTCGGAGATCTTCTCTTCCGGGAAGAGCGCCGCCAGCTCACTGCGCGGCACGACACTGCCCCGGATGGTCAGCTTTCCGCCCTCGGTGCCGATGGCGTGGATGGCGTTGATGCTGATGTTCAGCAGCACCTGCTGCAGCTGGGTCGCGTTTCCCAGAACACATTCGCCGCTGAGCTCATTTTCTTCCTTCAGCTCCACGTTCTTCGGGCAGTTCGTCTCCACCAGTTTCCGGGTTCGATGGAGCAGTCCCTCCACCGACACGGCGTCGTAGACCGTCTCCACGTTTTTCCGGCTCATGGAGGAGATCTGTTTCACGACCTCCTGCGCCTTCTGGGCCGCCTCGCTGATCTCCATCGCGTTATCATAGATCTCGCTGCCCGGGTCGGCGTCGGCCATAATGAGGTCGGCATAGCCGGTGATGGGGGTCAGGAAGTTATTGAACTCATGAGCGATGCCGCCGGTGAGGGTCCCCATCATCTGCAGCCGCTGGCCGTGGGCCAGCGACTCTTCGCTGCGGTGGAGCTCTTCGAGGGCCTGGTTCAGAGTTTTCAGATCGCTGATCTCGGTCGCGCTGCGGCGGTCACGCTCCTGCAGCCGGAACATCTGGAACATGAAGAGCACCAGCACCAGCGCCACTCCGCCGAAGATGAGGACCACCTTCACGAAGCTCTGCTGTACCGGCTCGTAGAAATCGTCGTAGTCCACCACAGCGCTGACGATCCAGAAACTGCCCCCCACGTCCAGATGACGAAAGGCGCTTATCTTATGCACCCGGGGCAGATCCGGGTCGGCCCACCAGTAGGAGTAGTAGTCCAGCGTACCGGATTCCTCTTCCTGCTGAGCGCGCAGCAGCTCACTCAGACTGCTCATGTCCAGTTCCTTCCCCTGATAGATGCGCTGGCGGCCCTCCACGACCTTGATGCCCCACTGAACGGCTTCGGGGTGCATGACCACAAGGTTATCGTCATTCTTTATCATGATGTAGCCGTTCCTGCCGACATGGATCTCCGAGATGAGCTGCTGATACATGACCGTGGAGTCTACCACGAGACAGACTGTCTCATCCCCGGCCTTCTTCTTCATCACAAGATAGTGCTCGCCGCCGCTGTGGTACTGCCAGTAGGAGATGTTCTCCGTCCGGGTGATGAGGACATCGCAGACGGCGCTGAGGCCGTAGCAGCTGTAGATGACCTCGCCGCTGCTGTTTTCCAGCCAGACGTCCCGGATGGTATCGCTCCGGGCCACCGTGGGGCGGAACGCTTTGCTGGCCTCCGCTTTTTCTGCGATGGAGTCCAGCCGGTCGGCGTATTCTTCCAGCAGGACGCGGATGCTGTCGGCGGTGCTCTGCACCACCAGCTCCATCTGCCTCGTCTGGCTGTCCATCATGGCGGTGCGGTAGTCCTTCCATACCATACCCACCACGACAGCCAGTGCGGCTACCGTGACGACGCCGATGGCCAGCGGCACCCACAGGGTGCGCAGCGTCTGGAACCATGTCTTTTTCGGGGCGTTCTCCTTCATATCGAGTCCTCCTTTGGGGCGGTCTTGCTCTTCCTGTCTAAAAATGTTATAATTTTATCTATCACAAGTGCAACAAATTTTCCGGTCAGAAAAGTGCAGGGAGTTATCATGTCGTATCATGTTCTTATTGTAGACGATGATCCAGCAATTTGCAAACTTTTATCGAAAGTTATGATAAGCAATGAGATGGACCCTCTCGTCGTCAACAGCGGCGCGGCGGCACTGGACGTCATCGCGCGGCAGAGCAGCACGCTGGATATGATCCTGATGGACATCACGCTGGGCGACATGGAGGGCTTCGATGTCATCCAGACCATCCGGCGCAACGGCGTCACCACGCCGGTCATCATCATCAGCGGCCGCAACGAGGACTACGATTTCATGTACGGCCTCTCGCTGGGCGCCGACGACTATGTCACCAAGCCTTTCCGTCCCCAGATTTTGGGCGCAAAGGTCAAGGCCCTCATCCGCCGCAGCAAGAGCTTCTCGCAGGAGAACAACCAGCAGATCAGCTGCGGGCCCTTCCTCTGCGACACCACCACCATGCGCTTTTATAAAAACAATGTGGAGCTGAACCTCTCCGAGAAAGAGCGCAGCCTGCTGCTGCTCTTTGTGCGCCACCCGCAGCAGGTGTTCACCAAGGATATGATCTACGAGCAGATATGGGGAAACCTCATCGCTGTGGACGACAACGCCATCATGGTCTACATCAACCGCCTGCGCAGCAAGATCGAGGACAACGCCCGCACGCCCCAGCACATCATCACCATCCGCGGCGTCGGCTATCGTTTCGTGCCGTAAAGACGCGTTTTTCTTGCGTCTCTCCTGAAAACATGGTATTCTTGAATAGTTTTCCGTCAGGAGGTGCATTCTATGGGACTTTTAGAAGTCAACGGACTTTCTCTGCCACTCCTTGCAGAGCTTTCGTATCCATCCCAACTGGGGCGTTCGCTCAAAAACAACCTCGGCTCTTTTGACAAAGAGTCTCTCCTTCTGGATGCGCTGTCTGCCGCTGAATGGCTGGACATGAATCCGCTCTTGGGTGAAGTCGCCATCGACTATCGCATCAAGTCAGAGGAATCCATCCGCACCAAGTATGAGCGCTACTATCCTGACCGTCCTGTTCTGAAAGTTTTCAACGACATTCTGGGCTTCCGCTCCTACTGTGACGATTACACGGAAGTCCTTTCTCTCGTTTCCCCGCGGCTCAAGGTTGTGGATATGTCTCGCGGAAAAGCCCGTGATGACGGCTACCGGGGTGTTCATCTCTATTACCATGCCGACAACTTCCACTATCCGATTGAGCTGCAGTTTAACACGCTCTATGACCGCCAGCTCAACAACTGGCTGCACGATTACCTTTATAAGAAAGACTATCCAAACTCCATCGGTTGTATCCTGAGAGAACGGTACGAGCATGGAGAATTTTTCAATCTTGAAACCTTTGAGGAGGTGCTGCACGATGTGCTATCTGGTTGCCAAAAATAAAAATGCCCACGGCTGCTACGCGCTCAAGACTGTTCATGGTATCCACCTTGTGGATTTGAAGCGGCAGCTGAACCAGTTTGCAGTACCACATGGCATTCAGCTTGTGACCATCAGCCGTCCCAACGCTTACGGAGAGTATGCACCTTATCACATTCTGGACAGCGAAGAGGATTTTGTCCAGACTGTCCGAAAACTCTGCTCCATGTAAATCCGCATTTTTATTTTTGCCAAATTAATCCGATAAACAAAGAAGAGCAGCCAACTGCGCGCGGTGCAGTTGGCTGCTCTCTGGTTTTATGCCGGTATAAAACACAAAACCTTGAAAAAGGAGAATCGCATGAAGCTTGTGTGCGTATCCAGCCGCAAAAGCGGGGGTGAGAAGAGCGAAGGAATCTCCGTGAATCCATTCCGAAGCGTGGTTGGCAAGCCACATTCCCGCTTTTACGCTATATCACTCAATCTTCGCGGAAAGAGAAAGGCTTGACTTCGCGGACGACGTCCATGACAGTGCCGTCGCGGGCCTCGATGATGCCCACGATGCGGTCGCCGAACTGGACCTTCTCCGGCTCGCCGACGATGGAGTAGGCGATGTCGCGCAGCTCCTCGATGGTCTTCAGAGGCACGCAGTCAGCGGCCTTCAGAGCCTCCAGCAGATCGGGACGGCGGGGGTTGACGGCCACGCCGTAGTCGGTGACGACGATGTCCACGCTCTCGCCCGGGGTGGTGACGGTGGTGACGTCGGTGCAGATGGCCGGGATGCGGCCCTGCAGCAGAGGAGCGATGACGATGGTGCACTTTGCACCCTGTGCGGTATCGGGATGGCCGCCCTGTGCGCCGGTGATGATGCCATCGGAGCCGACGACGACGTTGCAGTTGAAGTGGGTATCAACTTCCAGAGAGGCCAGAATGACGTAATCCAGCTTGTTGACGAAGGCACCCTTGTTCATCGGGCTTGCGTACTCGCCAGCAGAGATGGGGAAGTGGTTGGGGTTGGTGCGGACGTTGTTGACAGCGTCCAGATCAAAGTCCTGCGTATCGACCAGCTTGCGGGCCAGACCGCGGTCCAGCAGCTCGCACATGGGCTTGGTCAGGCCGCCGACACCCAGACCCATATGGATGTTCTTCTCCTCCATGATCTTGGACAGAGAGATGGTGGAGGCGATGGATGCGCCGCCGACACCGGTCTGATAAGAGAAGCCGTCCTTGAAGTAGGGGGTGTTTGCAACGACCTGAGTGCAGTACTCGGCCATCAGGATCTTGCGCTGGTCGGTAGTGGGCTTTGCAGCGCCGGTAGCGATCTTCTCGGGGATGCCGATCTGGTCCACGACGCAGACGTAATCCACCTTGGTCTGGTTGATCTCTGCGGGGTAGTTGGGGTAGTCCACGAGGCAATCGGTGACAGCAACGACATAGTCAGCCATCTCAGCGTCCACGTAAGCATAGCTCAGGACGCCGCAGTTGGTCTTGCCGCCCATACCGGAGCAGTTGCCGTACTCATCACAGGAAGGTGCGCCGATGAAAGCGATGTCCACATGGGTCTCGCCGGTCTCGATGGCGCGGACACGGCCGCCGTGGCTGCGCATGGTAGCCAGGCCCTTCAGCTTGCCGTGGGAGATAGCATCGCCGATCTTGCCGCGGACGCCGGAGGACTCGATGTTGACGATGGTGCCGTCCTCGATCATGGGGACGAGGGCGTCATGAGCCTTACCCAGAGAGCTTGCGCTCAGGGTGATGTTCTTGAAGCCCATCTTGTGGATCTCTTCCATGACCATGCAGACTACGAGGTCGCCCTCGCGGAAGTGGTGGTGGAAGGAGACGGTCATGCCGTCGTGTGCGCCGCACTTGACGAGGGCCTCGTGGATGTCCTTGACCATCTTATCGTGGTCGTTGCGCATCACGGGGGTGACCTTCGGGCTGGCCTTCTGGAAGGCCTTGCCGTCCTTATAGTTGTTGCCCTGAAAAACCTCTTTGCCGGTGCGCTCGAGGATCTCTTCGGGAATTTCTCTGCCGACTGCGTTCAACATAATTACAAATCCCCCTTATACACGCCGGATGCCTTTGCCAGATCGATGGTGCGCTTTGCACCGTCGTAGAAGGCGATGTCGATCATCTTGCCGTCAACGGTGAAGACGCCGATGCCCAGTGCCTTCTTGCTGTCGATCTCCTTGACGACCTTCTCAGCGAAGATGATGTCCTTCTGGGTGGGAGTAAAGATCTCGTGGACGATGGGGATCTGACGAGGATTGATGATGGACTTGCCGTCGAAGCCCATCAGGTGGATGTTCTCGACGTCCTTGCGGAAGCCGTCCATATCCTTCAGGTCGGTGTAGACGGTGTCGAAGCACTGCACGCCTGCTGCGCGGGCTGCAATGATCATCTGCTGGCGGGCACCCATCAGCTCAATGCCGGTGCCGGTGATGTGGGTCTGCAGGTCCTTGGTGTAGTCGCCGCCGGACAGTGCGATGCCGAACAGGCGCTCGTCAGACTCGCAGATCTCCAGAGCGTTCATGACGCCGCGGGCAGACTCCAGAGCGGCGATGATGAGGACTTCGCCCTCAGGACGGCCATAGGTCTTCTCGTCCTCGGCGATGGCAGCAGCCACGCGGTGGACATCCTCAGCGTGCTCGGTCTTGGGGATGCGGATGGAGTCGCAGCCGCCGGCCACACAGGCACGGATGTCTTCACGCCAGTAGGGAGTGTCCAGACCATTGATACGGACGACCCGCTCTGCACCGCGGTAATCCACGGTCTTCAGGGCGTGATACAGGCTGAAGCGGGCGGCATCCTTCTGGTTCTCGGCGACAGCGTCCTCGAGGTCCAGCATCAGGGAGTCGGCCTTATAGATGTAAGGGTCTTTGATGAGGCCGGGCTTCTGCGCATTCAGGAACATCATTGTGCGGCGCAGGCGCTTCTTGTTCGGATTGTTCATCGAATAGCACCTCCCCAAGGCAGATTCTCATACTGGTCAACAGAGCGGAACACCGCGCCCTCGATGCGGGCCTTCAGGGTGCAGTCCAGTGCGCCCTTGTCCACGATGGTGATGCGGACGTTGTCGATGTCCAGATCCTTCAGGGTCTCCAGTGCGACCTTGCGCAGCTGGTTGCCGTACTGATGGATGACAGAGCTTTCGAGGGAGAAATCGATCTTACCCTCACCCGGCTCGACGGTCACCATGCAGTCGCTGGATTCCAGAGTGCCAGCCGTGGCTGCTTTCTTGATCTCCATGCTTTTTTCCTCCTTGGCAGGTGGTTTCTTCAATCGTTATACCGTACTTGCGGGGCGGCACCTCACTGCGCCGCTCCTGATGATTCTATCATAATCGGACAATCTTACAAAAGGCATAGCGTCAGTCTTAATATTCGTTAAGAATCGCCAAAAATTTCTCTTGTACACAAGATTTATTCCATTTTGTCATGCTGCTCGCGCATTTTCTCTTCCATTTCCCCTCCTTTCCTGCACGAGATGCCATCCGGCGCTGTTTTTGCCTTTTTCTCAGCTCTATCCTACCGCACCCGGCGGCATTTGTGAAATGAAAAGATGGAATCCTTATCCATCCAAAAAGGGAATGGGTAGTGCAAAGCAGGCAAAACCACTGGCTGTGCGTTTTGCCTGCTGCGGAAAGATCTTTTTTTACACGGGGCTGAAGCCCTTACCGATGATCTCGCTGGAATTTTCTATCATGATAAAGGCCGTCGGCTCCTGCTGCCGGATGAAGTTGCGCAGGCGGATGGCCTGACTGCGCCGCATGGTAGTCATGATGACCGTCTTGTGGGCGTCAGAGTACGCGCCGCGCGCTTCAAAGGTGGTCGCGCTTCGGTTCAAATCGTGGATGATGAAGTTGCAGATGGGCTGCGGGTGCTCACACACGATGTTGAAGCACTTACAGAGGTTCATATTCTCGATGACGTTATCCACCACCATCGACTTGGCCACCAGACCCATGATGGAGAACAGACCGGTGGAGGGGCCGTACATTGCAAACGAGAAGCCCACAGCCGCCACATCCGCTGCCATCAGGGCAGAACCGATGTTCATGCTGGTGTACTTTTTCAGGATCATGGCGACGACATCCGTGCCGCCCGAGGATGCGCCGATGTTGAACAGGAGCGCCGAACCGACAGCCGGGAGCATAATGGCAAATACCAGCTCCAGCATAGGCTGGTCGGTCAGAGTACCGTGCATCGGCACCAGAACGTCCAGCGCCTGCAAGCTCACTGACATCACGATGGTCGCATAAACGGTGCGGATGCCGACGCTCTTGCCCAGAAAGATGAAGCCCAGCACCAGCAGCGCGTAGTTGGCCACTGTGGTGAAGGTACTTGCCGAGCAGTGGAGCAGCTGGCTGAACACGGTGGAAAAGCCGGTCACGCCGCCGAAGGCAAAGTGGTTTGGGAATTTGAAAAAGTAGATGCCGATGACCATGATCCAGATGCTGACCGTGATGAGACCATACTCAGCCAGCGTCCGGAGCCAGGGATTTTTGATTTCCTTTATTGTTGACGCCATAGTCTGATTTTTTGCCGCCCTCCCGCTCACATGGGGCCGAGGTGGATTGCCTGTGCGATCATCAGCAGCACAGAACCAACGGCCATCCAGATGAGGAACAGCTTCCACATGAACTTCATCCAACGGTCATAGGGAATGTTCACAGCGCTGATGATACCCATCAGAGCGGTAGAAGTGGGCAGGACGTAGTTGCAGAAGCCGTCGCCGAAGTTGAAGGAAAGAATTGCGGTCTGACGGGTAACGCCCACGAGGTCGGCCAGAGGTGCCAGAATGGGAATGACAGCTGCTGCCTGACCGCTGCCGGAAGTCAGGAAGACGTTGATAATGGTGTTTGCCAGCAGCATGGCGGGTCCGAGCAGGATGGTGGGGACGAAGTTCAGGCCGTTTGCCAGTGCGTGGACAACAGTATCGGTGATGTGGCCGGCGTTCATGATGCTGCTGATAGCCTGTGCCATGCCGATGATAAAGGCAGCGCCCAGCATCTTCTTGCAGCCCTCAAGGAACTCTTTGGAAATCGCAGAGGGACCAAAGCCGCCCAGTACGCCTTCGATGACAGCCAGTGCGAGGAAGACAGCTGCGGTCTCAGCCATATCCCAGTCGAGCTTGATGCCGCCGTAGACGATGAGGATAAGGGATGCGAAGAAGACCAGCATAATGAGGATCTTGCGGGCGTCCAGCTTGCCGAAGGAGTCGAGGTCAGCAGCATTGCGGAACTCGCTGGTCTTGTCGATCTCGTACATGGGGCTGAGTTCAGGATGCTTCTGGATCTTCAGTGCGTAGCGGATGAGGTAGATGTTCGTGATAACATAGAACACAGCAAAGCAGATAAAGCGGTATCCCACGCCGGAATACAGCGGCAGCCCGGCAATTTTCTGAGCCACGATGGTGGTGTTGATGTTCAGAGGGCCAGTGGAGAAACCGATAGCGCCGCCCAGCAGGATGATGGATGCACCGGTGATGGAGTCCAGACCCATCGCAAAAGCCATCATGACCATGATCGGTGCAAAGGCAATGAACAGGTTGACGCCTTGCGTGGTGCAGATGAGGCCGAAGACCAGCGTCAGGATAGGCAGGAACAGATAGATGCGGGTGGAGAAGATCTTTGCCATCTTGGCAACCACGGCGTGGAGTGCGCCGGTCTTGGTCAGGATGTGGAAGGCACCGCCTGCGAACATGATGACCAGCATCAGATCAATGCGCTTGATGAAGGCATTGACGATGTACAGAGGAATTTCGAGCGGGTTGACGGGAGTCTTATCAATGTAGTTGAAATCGTTGGGGTCGATGACCTTAATGCCTGCTTCGTTCTCGAAGCGGGTGTAGGAGCCTGCCGGGATGATCCAGGTCAGCAGGACCGCAAACAGGATGATGATGCCGATGATGACGAAGGTATGCGGCATCTTGAATTGCTTCTTTTTCGTTTCCATAATTTTTTCCTCTCTTTTGACACACCAAAACGTCAGCTCTGGCCGTGCAGTTCTTGGGCCAGATTCTCATGGAACTCCTTCTTGATGACTTCCAGCTTTTCCGGATCCTCAATGAGCTGTACGCCCGTCAGAGCCAGGATCTTTGCGCCGTAGACCACCGCATCGTGGGCCGCTTCGGTCTTGCCGGCATCCAGATACTCCTGCGAGTGAGCTGCTGCACCCTCCGGGACAAAAGCCACGCGGATGCAGGTGCCGGGTACATGGCGCATCACGTTGCCGAAGTCGGTGGACCCGGTCTTCTGGCGGGCCGGACGGATGCAGGGAGCCTTGACCTTCTCGGCCTGCTCCATCACCAGTTCGTTGAGGGACAGCACCGGGATCTTGTTGTCGAGGCTCTTTTCCTCGATGATCTCCACTTCCGTCTCTGTCATCATGGCCGCACCCTGCAATACCTTCTTGACGCGGGCCACCACGCCGTCCAGCTCGGTGCGGCTGTAGGAGCGGACATACATACTCGCTTCTGCATAGCCGGACACCACATTTGCCGCCGTGCCGCCGCAGTTGACGATAGTGTAGTGCATCCGAACGTCCGAGGGGACATGCTCCCGTAGGAACTCGACGCCCTGACAAGCCAGGATCAGGCCGTCCAGTGCGCTGCGGCCTTTTTCGGGCTTGAGCGCTGCGTGAGAGCAGACACCGTGGTAGATGATCTTGAGCTTGTTGAGTGCCAGCGACTTGACATCCACCTGCGTAGCCGGGCCGCCGTGCATCATGAGCGCCACATCCAGCTCCTCAAAGGTGCAGCCGTTTTCCAGCATCACGACCTTGCCGCTGATGGTCTCTTCAGCAGGTGTGCCGTAGACCGTGATGGTATACGGTGCGTCGATGGCTGCATCTTTCAGTGCCTTGGCTGCGCCCAGAATGGCCGGACCCTGCATATGGTGGCCGCAGGCGTGGCCCAGACCGGCCAGAGCGTCGTACTCGCAGAGCAGGCCGATATTCGGGCCGCCCTCGCCGTGCTTCCAGACGGCACGGAACGCCGTCTTCATACCAGCAATACCGCGCTCCACAGTGAAGCCTTCTTTTTCCAGCCAGCCGGTCAGGGTCTCAAACGCATGAAACTCCTGCAGACCCACTTCCGGGTGGTCAAAGAAGTCGTCTGCCATTGCAGTCAGGGCAGCTGCGCTCTGCTCAATGCTTCGCTCCAGTTTTTCCTCCAACATAATAAGCACCTCCATTTTTGGTACTTTCAGTTTACCAAATCGGAGGTGCTTTGTACATTTTGAAAAAATTATATCTTCATTTTGGAATTCTTATGTTCAGTTTATCAGGGTTTCAAATACTCCTCTGCCGCATCCTTCATCTGCATGATCATCGCTCGCATGGGTCTGGTCAGCTCCACATCCTGGCGGTAGGCCACCACAACATCCTGTCCGTACTTGGAGACATCGATGGTGTAGTATTTCACCGGCTTCGGATAGTGGATGTTCTTCTGATAGCCCTGCCGGATAAAGCCCACACCCAGACCCTCGGCCACCAGCTGTGCGCCAAGCTCCATATTGCGTACTACCCGGATGCGGCCCGGCTTGACCTTGTGATCTTTCAGGATCTTCTCTTCCACCCGCCGGGCGCTCTGCATCTCGGTGTTCAGAAATATCGTCTCACCGCTCAGAAGGTGCACCACAACAACAAAATCCGAACTTTTTTCCGATAGGAGAAGGGTTCGGATTTTTTGTATTCTTCGGAAAACAGAACGAATCCCTTGCTTCCATCGAGAAACGTCCTAGACCTTATCATAAGGAAAGCACGACAGACTACTGTAAGAGTGCCGTAAGGCGGAAAGGACACGAACATGAAGTACGACGAAAGCATTTGTAAATTCAACATGGACACTGGCTGCGTGGAGTTGCTGCTCCGGGATGGGAGAATGATCTCCATTGACTGCACCGGGGTCGAGGATGCGTTGGATGTGACCATGGCGCAGAGGTCAGAACTGGATTACCTCATCTACAATGACCCGCTGGGCTATGCGTATTTGATTCTGAATGGCGATTCGAAGGAATATTTGAAGAATGCGGCTGGGAGCCATGGAATAGAAGATTGATATATATCATAATAGTATAGGCGGCTGTTTTATGGACTACGAAATAGCCGCCTATACTATTATGATAACTCGCTTATGCAATGTCTGCAGTCTATTTGCGTTGCAACGGTTTGCTGAACATCTGTTTTCTTCAGCAATACTTTGATCCCTAGCCTTAGCTATCCTTTTAATAGTATAACAGAAAAACTACTAGGAATAGTCTTTGCTGAAATCAAAAAAGCAAATTACGTGATATCAATAACAAAAAATCAAAATATGATAACACAATTTCGACATTTGATAACAAAAATGTTGACACTGCAATTATGATGTGGTAATATTTCTATATACTAGCGAGGTGGTCACTATGTACACGGAAATCGTGAAAATCATTGAAGGCGGGCTAGTTAATGACAAAGAAAAAGTAATTAACTATGCTAAAATTTTGGCAACCAATTTGGAACAACAAGGAGAAATAGCCCTAGCGAAGAGAATCCGCGGAACGCTTACTAGAAAGAGTGGCACACTGACCTCTTTAGATAGTTTTTCGACAAAACCGGTCGATGTTGAAAGTCGAATGGACATTGTTGACATTACGATGCCCCAAATATCCGCTAAAGATGTCATTTTGGATCGATATTCTTATAATGCAATTTGTGATTTTGTTGATAGCTACACACATAAAGATTTGCTGTTGAAAGCAGGATTAGACGTCACAAATACGTTGCTCCTTTATGGTCCTCCTGGATGTGGAAAAACGACAGTTGCGCAGTATATCTCTAGCGTTACCGGTCTTCCACTTGTTACCGCAAGATTAGATGGTCTTGTTTCATCTTTGTTGGGCAGTACAGCTAAAAATATTCGGAAAATTTTCGACTATGCTTCTAAACGAGAATGTATTTTATTTTTAGATGAATTTGATGTACTTGCTAAATTGCGAGATGATAAAAATGAACTTGGGGAGCTTAAGCGAGTAGTAAATAGTTTGCTTCAAAACATTGATGGATTCAATAATGATAGCATATTGATTGCAGCAACAAATCATCATGAGTTGCTAGATCCTGCGATTTGGAGAAGGTTTTCCACCATTGTTGCACTAGAGAAACCGCAGATTTATGAAATAGATCGATACTTGAGATCGTTACTTGCTGATAAATCGACAAACTTCCTTTCGAATGAAAAAAAGGCTGAACGTATTGTTGGTGCGCTCATTGGATTAAGTTACTCGGATATAAGAACAGTTATCTTTAATGCATTAAAGGCTGTAGTCTTATCTGGGCGAGATTGTTTGACAAATTGTGATGTTTTGAAAGCTGTCTATCTTTATAGTAACCATTTTGTTGAAAATGAAGATGACTTTATTGCCTTTTTGCTTGAAAACGGGGTCACCCACAAAGAGGCAAATGATTTTCTTGAAATTCCGCTTCGTAAAATTCAAGCTGTTTCCAAAGTTTTTTGCCCCACGAGAAGTCGATGAACTTCGAGTTGAAGGCAACCGTAACTCAGAACCACCTAAATGGTTACTTACTGGGCAAGAGTTAATTGATCGTTCTGCACAACTTTGGGATGCCTTTCACGCATTTTCAGATGCTTTCCAAGTGCAGATGTCATCCCCCATTCCATTTGTCTTTGTCGCTAAGATGTGTGGGGATGCCACAGCGAAATCCAGAAGAAAAGATATTATGACGCTTTTTCAAGTGGGTGAAAAAAGCAATGTTCTTGGCCTAATCAGTTCTGATGAACTAGTAGTTAAAATCGAATCACCCGTTCAAATGGACGAATTTGGCTCGCGTATTCAAGATTATGAGCAAAACAGCTACGCCATCTCTTTCCTAGAAACATTTTCGAGCTTTAAGCCCACTGTTCAGATAATGGAAGAAAATCAAACATATAAAATTAAATTAATCGATTTTCAAAATTATGAGACTAATGTTGCTATGCAACATATGTTCGAACAGAAACTGTCGGAAAAATGCATTGCATATTCTAAAACATTCTATACCGATCTTGTGCCTGTTTATAAAATCAAGTCCGTACAGGGAACCGTAATCGATGGCTTAACAGCAGATCCTTCATTTGAAATGATTCTTTCAATTGAGCCAATGCCACAGTATACTCTATCTTTGGATGTTATGGACTGCGATGACAACATCTCACCAATCTATCCCTTAGGTGGACATCGTTATGAAACATTAGTGTATCGCGAAGAACAAGCGTTGCTTCATAAGGATCATTATACAAGATGTCACGAATATTTTGAGGAATGCCAAATCCAATTTGATTTGCTCGTTCTATCTCAGGAAGTTTGAGGTTATGGGGATATGCTGCAGAGTGAATAATCAGTCCTTTAATTAAAAGAGGATCGAATTCCTCATCAAGTTCTTGATAGAGACCTGTGGCTAGTGCCGCAATCCTAGGCGTTGAAAAACTAGTTCCGCAATTTCGAACGGTTGTCCCATTATTTGAAAAAGATTTTACTCCAGACATTGTCAAATGCCCGTGGTCATCAATGCCTGCATTTCCTCCATAGTGAGCCACTTCTGGTTTGATGATAAACTCTGGACCGGGTCCGACTCGTGTAAATGGAGACGGATTGTCAATATCTGCGAAATCATAAGTTCCTTTTTCCTGCGCCATAGAACCGACAACTAATGAAAGAACAGAGTCTGCACCTTCGTGAATACGTCCTTTAGGTCTATGTGCCAAAAAATTCCTACAGTTTCCAGCAGATTTGCAAATCAAAATATTATACTGTTCTTGCAATGCATCTAGTGCCATTGCAAAGTCCGAGAATTTATCGTCACTCACTTCTCGAGTAATACTAACTGAAAGATTCCAAATTTTTACACTATCATGATTGGATTTAATTGCTTCTTGAATATTTGAAATCAAATCATCTTCATCAATTCGTTCCTTGGTAGGATCTGGAAAAATAGTCGCATCAAGTAATTTTATTCCTCTATGTCCGACCCAATCTTGATTTTCCAGAAGATCGCCATAAAGTGCAACACCAGCAACAAATGTCCCATGGGTTGCGTCAATAACACTTTCAGGATAAACAGTCCATCGATTACCATCCATCCAAGGCTGAAGTTGTGGAATATTAGCAATCCCATTGTCAAGAATGCCTAGCAAAAGGAGAATACATTGATATCATGGATTTTCCGATGCCAAAATCTTTAATAAAGAATGGATTTTATACAGGACAGATTATTGCAACATTGGTGTATGAGCCTATTCTTGATCCGTCTCAAGGTATCGAGTACTGTCAGTCTAATGTAGATTTGAAGTTTGGAACATATAACTCCAAAACCACTCGAGATACGCAAAGACGAGGTATTTTGAATCCCGTAGGACGTCAGGGGTCACAAAACCTGTTCCGTGGATCGCTCTATAGTAAGCGCTTAATGAGAGAAAATAGCGGTGACTTTGCATTAAGAGAACGTTTGTTGATTCAGTATGGCGATAAATATTACCCTGTGAAGAAATATGCTATTGATCTATCCGAACTTTCTGAGGCAAATAAACAACATTATACAACTGCAGACAAATGTTGGTATTTATCACTGCGTGGGCTATTTCGAGAACACACCGAGCAAAAAGCTGTCCTAGAACGCAATACTCCCAGCCAAGATTTTTGCTTAATTCTTACGGTTAGGGACCCTGCTGAATCTGCGCCAATCTACAATGATATAACCCAAGGATTGGACAGCTATAATTTCTGGCATAGCAATATAAAGCTCACGAATGATATTGCAGTCACCAACTAATCCACACATTTAAGAATAAAAAAGCGCACAACAAGCGGAAGCAGTTTGGAGTGCACAAATTCAGAAAGACGAATCAGCGTGGTTTGTCCCATGCCAACGTACTCT
>ENA-UEOI01002022-UEOI01002022.1-human-gut-metagenome-genome-assembly--contig:-NODE-2022-length-15650-cov-2.731137_pt1 | contig 15650 bp, 7 predicted proteins | sample MGYA00242883_ERZ507882 | MGnify/ENA primary metagenome ERZ507882 (study PRJEB26167, sample SAMN06115502) | human gut metagenome | host: Homo sapiens | place: China:Chongqing | collected 2015-07-29...
TTTTTTAGACGCGGATGACACGGATAACGCGGATTTAAAAGGCTGCGCTATAAAAGTGGATAAAAAAAGATCCGCGTTATCCGTGTCATCCGCGTCTAAAAGATTATTTATCATTTAACTCATAACCGAAAAGAGAAGAGCAAATAAAAGTTCATATACCCCATAATCATCTGTGTAACAACACACTTGGTGTTCCATCATGATCAGTCGTTGTGAAACACGAGTTCAGTCCTAGTGGGAGGTACCTTCAGTCCTAGTGGGAGGCACCTTCAGTCGTAGTGGGAAATACCCTCAGTCCTGATGGGAAGTACCCTTGGTTTAGCATAGTAAATGAATCATTCCGTTGTTCATGCCCGAAAAGAGAAATTAATTCCACCAATAAGTTTATTTATTATAGGAATACGGAGCGTCTTCAGGCTTTACTCCTCTTTCTTTATCAGGAACACAATCCATGATTAGTTTAAGTTCACCGCCTTGCATTAGTTCTTCATGTTTCAGGAAATTATGGGAGAAATTCTTCCCATTCAGAGTTGCCGAACGAATATAGCAATTATCCTCCGACGCGTTTTCTGCATGAATTACAAACTGTTTTCCTCCGGGCAAGGAAAGAGTTGCCTTATTGAACAACGGACTTCCCAGTACATATTCGGAAGCACCGGGGCATACAGGATAAAATCCCAATGCAGTAAATACATACCACGCTGAGGTCTGACCGTTATCTTCATCTCCGCAATAACCTTGCGGACCGGAGTTATACAGTTTGTTCAGCACATTGCGTGTATGGTATTGTGCTTTCCAAGGTTGACCTACATAATTATACAAGTAGATAGCATGTTGCACGGGTTGATTTCCATGGGCATACTGCCCCATATTGAGTGCCACCATCTCTGCTATCTCATGAATAACAAAACCATAAGTACCATAATTAAAGGTGTTAGGAGCCGTAAACATGGAATCAAGTCGTTCTGCCATTTGTTCATGACCACCCAGAAGCGTAGACAAACCTTCCGGATCATGGAATACACTCCAAGTCCAATGCCAGGAACAGCCTTCAGTGAAAGGTCCTCCCCACTCGGTGGCGTCAAAGTTATCACGCCACTTGCCATTGGCATCCCTTGCCCACATGAAACCTTTTTCGGGATAAAACAAATTGCGATAGTTCTGTGCCTTTTTATAATAGGCTTTCGCAATTTCCTGGTTTCCCGTAGCTTCTGCAAAACGTGCCAGACACCAGTCAGCATAAGCATATTCCAGAGTTTTGGCAGTCGCCTCGGGCACTTCAGGATAAGGCACATAACCTAAACGGTCGTATTCCTCATATCCGTCGCGTCCTACCGACGCTATCTCTCCGCGCGCCTGCGTCTGATGTAACATGGCTTCCAAAGCTTTGTCTTTATCAAATGTCCGTATCCCTTTCATCCAGGCATCGGTAAGCAAAGAAATTGAATTGTTTCCGATCATACAGCCACGATGTCCGGGACTGGCCCACTCTGGCATAAATCCACTTTCATCGTATGCATTCACTAAGGACTGCATGATTCGTCCGCTGACCTCGGGATATGCCAAAGTAAACAATGGATGTACCGCACGGAAAGTATCCCAGAATCCGTTATCAGTATACATATATCCGCCATGCAATTGTCCATCGTAAGGACTGTAATAAACAGGCTTGTTATCCGAATCAAATTCATAGAACTCACGCGGAAATAAAAGGGTACGGTATAAGCATGAATAGAATGTTTTCTGCTGCTCATGTGTCCCGCCTTCCACCTGGATACGTCCCAGTTGATCATTCCATATTTTTTTCGCTTCTGCTGAGACTTCTGCCAGTGAGCGCCCAGCCACTTCACGGTTGAAATTCAGACGTGCCTGATCGTGGCTAATAAAAGAGGAAGCTGTACGGACAGTCATTTTTTCGCCAGCTTCCAGTTGAAACTTAACGTACGCACAAGAATTTTCATCGATGCCGGACTCGACAACGGGTTTATCAAATTCGATAATAAAGTAATTAGCAAAATTTTCAGGCACTCCACCATTATTATAATGAGTGATACCATAGATGCAGTTCTCTTCTTTGTTCCATACCACACTTCCACCGTGTTGATAAGCATCCACCACAATATACTGCCCTTCTTCCGAAGGATATGTAATCTCAAAAACAGATCCACGTGAAGTAGCAGACAATGCTGTACTGACTCCATTATCGAACTTTACCTGATAACAATCGGGAGCCGCTTTCTCATTCTCATGTGAAAAACGCATTCCACGTTTTTGATTATCCATAGTCAGTTCACCCCATACGGGCATAATGGAGAATGTTCCATAATCATTGATCCACGGACTGGGCTGGTGTGTCTGGCGAAAGCCTCTTATCAAGCTATCCTTATATGTGTACATCCAACCACTTCCATTTTCTCCTGTCTGCGGACTCCAGAAATTCATCCCCCAGGGTACAGCCACTGCCGGATAAGTATTGCCATGTGAGAACTCGAAAGTCGACTCAGTCCCCATCAGTGGATTCACCAAAGATACTAAAGACACCTGAGACTTATGTCCGCACGAAACGAGCAGAAGGCAAAGGTTGAAAAAGCAAATCAATTTCTTCATAAGCATTAATAGATTTTATTCAAATAATCCAGAGTTTGTTCAGGACGTCGACTCATGCGTAAACGCCAAACCAATTCCTGCATATTAATCGCCTCAAAACGGTCGTCCAATCGTTCGGCACACCGTTTGGCAGCTGAGGCTCCATAAGTATCGCCTTCAAAACGACTCCAAGCGTGCACACATACCACTGAGAAACTTTCTTCCTGTGCTTCCTCTTTCAGCTTCGAAGCTATAAAGTCGGGAGAACCTTCACGTTCATGTATTCTGTCCCAGAGAGAATATTTCACCGTAATAACCGGAATATCATATCCTGCCTTATTAGTCACCCAGAAGACTTCTCCCTCACCTCCGGCATACGGAGAATATTGCAAAACAACGATGCCTTCCAACTGGTCATTAGCGTCCACATAAACTTGATAGGCTTCTTTGGCCGCTTCCGACTTCACATCCATAGCCATTATTCCCAATAACTTGATCTGATATTGACGCATAGAAACCGCCAAGCGTTTTGCTGCCACTCTCAGATTGGTTTTCCGGTTATGATCCTGACTGTACGTATCCACATAATAATAGCCTCCGCCCAGCATCTCCATAAGCGAGCAATTCTGTTTCTGCAAGCCCATCAGATTGTTGAACTGTACAGGAGCCATCATCGCCAACGTAGCAACCGGCAATCCAAAAGTCATCTTCACATCTTCTGCCTCCGGAACATCATAATACCGGGAAGCAAAATCCTGCATCATCCACTGAATGTTATCACCATCGGAAAGGAAAAAAGAAACAAAGTTTTTCTTTTTCTTGAAATCGATAGACCGGGGATCGAAAATCCGGGGCAATACCTGTTCCCGGCCTTTTTCATAAAGCAGGGACAGTAACGAATGATTATAGCTCCAGTCGCAGGGGATCATCGGATGTCCGCTTTTGGATACACGGGCTACAAACTGATCTTCACTTACTCCTTGCTCCCAACCGTATACCGGAGCATTGGGTTCCAGCCAGGCAAGCACTTCTTCGAGTAGTGAAATGTTTTGTCCGGCCCCAGCATCTCCCTGTTCCTTGTTCAGGTTCAATACAAACAGATTGTTCTTGATGGCAAATTCGCGCAATTCTCCGGTTTGCACCGGCATTATGACCAGCGCCCTTTTACTGCATTTATTTCTGAATTCACGCCAGGCATCCACTGTAGTCTTTCGGGTGGCATCATATTTCATCTTATACCCCGCTTTCTCAAAATACTCCTTATCACGAACATCCACAATAATGGAATTATAAACATGAGAAGCGACAGATGCCACTACACCACTTTCCGGATTATTCTTCACATCGGTCAATACATATCCATCGAACATTCCTTTTAACTGGACTTTTACACCATCCACAGAGGAGTATTCATTGCATGCCAGTTCAAGCCCATTCTGCATGCCTTGTTCATGTATCCCCATATCTTCCAAAGCCTGTCTGGAAAGTTTATAAGAAGTCTTTCCACCGTGGTCGCACAACCAGACTGCTATTTCACTCTTGCCTTTTTCTACCGCACGGTTCGTCAATCCCGCCAAGGACTGACACAAGAGATGGTATTGCAATCCGCGCATTTTATCTGTCTCGTCTACACTATTACGACTATCCACAGGGATTACACCCACACAACTCCAGTACTTCTTCGGCTTAGCCTTCATTCCGGGCATGTGATATTTTCCCTCATCTGCCACAGATTCAGATATCCATGGACTTTCAGAGAAACGATAAGGAACACTGCCAATCGCTTTCAGCCCAGCAAAAAGCAACAGGAAACCAATAATAAACTTCATGATTCAATTAAAAAAAATACCTATTGAAAACTGTTATCCTACCTACTAACTATAACTGTATCTCAAAAACCGGAGAATAATTATACTTAGCCTGTATACCTTCACCCAGATCTTTGGGCAGTGCACCGATACGGAAGAAGTACTTCTGTCCGGCTTTCAACTTCTTACCTTCGTCAGAGTTCAAGTCCAATGTCAATGTAAAGACTTTATTCGCATTCCGGCTATTATTCTCAAAATTGATATCATCGCCTTCAATATTAGCCGTTACATGTGCCAGATTGAAAGAGTTGGACGGATTCTGATCCGATTGAGCAAACAGGGCCACCTTTTACTGTAATTTAAAGGTGGCAACAATAGCGTTATTCTCTTTCTTCACAATGGGCTCTTTGATACGGATATTCGGAATCACCCTGAAATCAAGCCTATTTTCTCCTTTGTCGAAACGATATCCTTTAATCGTATCCAGCTTCACAAAGTTACCATTATTCATAATGACATCATAAGTACCGGAGAAAACAAGATTGTTTCTGTATTCCCCATTCAGCATGAGCTTCCATTGCTGCACCTTGCGGATAGCATATCCATACTCTATAACCTGCACACAAGCTGCATCACCACTGGTACCAATTTCCTGCTGGATCAACTCTTCTGTTTCGGCATCAATTACCGCACCATATACTTGTGCATCCGGACCATCAAAATTATCCAGCTCGCAGCTTACCATGAAAACCGCTGCACTGATTCCGGCTATTATATATTTAATCTTTCTCATATTCTGTACTAATTTAAAAGTTAAGGATTCTGAATCATTTGGTTAATGGCATTGCGTGGTACATCTTCATAGTATTCGGAGATTGAATAGCTATTGGGACCATTCAGGCTTGCTCCCATAGTGGTTTTACGCACAAATATCAGGGAAGGATTCGTATCACGCAAATCAAGCATAGGCACCAGAATGTCATGAGAGAAATTATTCATCAACGTATGCAGCACTCTCCAACGACGCAAATCCCAGATACGGATATTCTCAAAAGCGAGTTCCACAAAACGTTCGTTTCTCACATTCTCTCTTGTTAATTCTATTTCATTAGTATGTGCGGCTCTCTTACGAATATCATTCAACACTTTTGCTGCAATAGTCTTATCCCCCAACCCGCTTTCGCAGACTGCTTCAGCATAATTCAGCAACACTTCCGCATAGCGGAATACGATATAATCCAACGTCGTCTTATGATATTGCGCCGGCATACTTTCACTGATCATCTTTCTCATGAGGAAACCAGACATGGAATGAGTTCCGTCTCCTGGCCAGAAACCGGACACCTGATGCTTTTCACCTCCTAAAGAATAGTAAGTCTTACCGTCTTTTCCGGTCACTGTAGTCGGAACGCGATACAGTTCTGTTCCATCCGGTTGAATCACACCGCCTTGCATCACAATCTTAGTCCCTTTCCATTCGGTACCGGGAAGTATGATGGAAGCCCACAGACGAGCATCCTTCGCTTTTTTCTCATCTCCATAAGCGATGCCATTAAACAAATCATAAGGGGTATCCTTATTTACTTTAATATAATCAGTATAACCAGTATCAAAACCTGCATTGGAATAATTGTCATTGACACGAGTCTTGACCTTTGCATCCGAACGGATACCCGGCAGGTCCGTATAATCTTCATAAGCATCTACCAAATTAAGAGCTGGAGACATTTTACCCTGTCCCTGTGTCTGGTAAGGCTCGATAAAGTAATTTAAACTACTGGCAAACTCAGATCCTTCTTTTACAATACCTTTAATAAAAATAGCCTCTCCGTCTGTTTGGTTCGGATTAACAAAGATACTACGATAGTTCTCCTCCGCTTCCTTCGGACTGGCAGGATTCGGTTTATACAGTTTATGGTTCGATTCTGTCATAATAGTCAGGGAAGCATCAATGCAATGTTGATAAAAATAGGCTGCATTTTCAGGTTTCATTCCGGCTAAGCCTTTTGTCACAGCCTCTCCTTCCATCGGCGCCAGTTCTCCGAATTTGGCAATAGAAGCAGCATACAAAGCGGCACGAGATTTTAAAGCCAATGCCGCCCATCTGGTTGCCCGTCTGTCCGAACGCTCTTTGGGAAGTTGTGCGGCTGCAAGATCGCATTGCTGCATTACATAATCCCATGTATCATACTCTGTGCTACGTGGAACCACCAAAGCTCCCGGATTGGCCGGATCATACTCCTGCAATTCCTTGATCAGCGGTACTCCACCAAATTTTTCTGCCAGGTAGAAATATACATAAGCAGTCATGAAAGCAGCCTCTCCTTCCAGTTCTTTCTTTTCACTGTCACGAATATCCAGTGTAGGGATGATGCTTTTCAGCAAATTAATATTACGAAGCGTTTCATAGCCATGATTAAAATAATCCGCACGAATAACGTATCCCGGTGACTGCTCCCCCCACTGACTTTGTACAGCTTCCTCACAGATATTGGCATACCATAATAAACCAATATTCCCTGTCGGATTATTGAAACCTCCTTCTCCGCTGGTACCCGGCATAAACATGTAATCTTCAATAGGCAAATCGCGATAAATAGTTGCCATAAAAGCTTTTGCCCCATTAGGGTTATTAAACAGCTCATTGGGAGTGATCTTGTTATTAGGCTCAATGTCCAGCAAGTCCGTACATGCCGTAAACACAGCTGATAGACCGATAACCAAATAATATTTTATATTTTTCATATCTAACGTTTTTTATATTAGAAGCTAACATTTACACCGAAGTTGATAGAAGACGATAACGGATAATTCATCATACGATTATCCTGACCGGCTGTTTTCTCCGGATCCAGTTTCAAATCCTTCTTCAAATAAGAGTCACAGAATGTGAAGATATTATAAGCATTTACATAAACACGCAGGTTTTGCAAGCCTACATGACTGGCCCAACGTTGAGGCAACGTATAGCCGACTTCAAGACTCTTCAAACGAAGATAGCTTCCATCCACCGTATTGCGGTCTGTCTCCTGTGCATTGTTCCCCATCGGATTGTAGTTGGCCACGCGGGCTGCCGGGAATCTTCCCGGAATCCAGTTGCTGTTTGCATCAAACGGATCTTCACGATGCCATCTGTCATACAGATAAGCAGATGAATTACCTTCCCAAGGTGCATAATTGCGCAGGTTGTCGGGGATCTGGATAGAATAACAGGCTGCTCCTTGGAATAGAGCCATGAAATCGAACCATTTCCATTCAGCTGTCAGAGTGACGCCATAATTCAGAGCCGGCATATTCAATCCATAATATTTAGGCTTCATGTCATTGCCATCAATGTATCCATCACCATTTACATCTTGCAGGTAATAGTCTCCCGGAAGAATCATGGTATTACCTCTATCACCGCTTTGCACAGGTGCATTATAAATCTGATCATAGTTCTGAAATTGCCCAGCTGTTGTATATCCCCAGCCGATACCACTCCAACGTCCTTCGGTAGCGGATTTCCAAACATCCCAACTACTCTCGTATTCACCATGTATCTGGCGGGTCATCTTACTACGGGCAAAGTTGAAGTTTCCTTGTACACCGTATGAAACCTGACCGATTTTGTTCCGGTGCCCCAAGGTAAACTCAATACCTTCGGTACGGTCGGCATTCAGATTCTCTTCCGGCAGGGAAGCTCCGAATGTATTGGTCAGTTGGCTGCCTCTGGTAGCCAGCAGCCCATCTCTGTCACGACGATAGACATCAAATGTGAAGTCCAACAAGCCGTCCCACAAAGTTATATCCACACCAAGGTCATAAGTACGTGTCGTAATCCAGGTCAGGTTCTTATTAATAAGTGCCGGAGTCAGTACTCCATTGGTTTGGGTACCGTCAACGAACTCGTATCCCTTTGATCCCATTGTAAAGCCTTCTATGAACTGGAATTCATTACCGGCATCAATACCAGTCTCTCCATAGCTGGCTCTTAACTTCAAGTTACTGACAAACGATATATTATCCTTAATAAAGGATTCCTCGGACATTCTCCAGCCTGCACTGACAACCGGGAAAAATCCCCAACGACTCCCCGGAGCATAACGATAAGAACCATTATAACGGAAAGCACCTTCCAACAAATATTTGCCTTGGTAGTCATAATTTAGACGCCCCAGATAAGAGATGTTTGCCGTCTCTCCATAGCCGCCAGAATTCTGGATATTCGTTTGAGAACCTAAGTCAAGAATAGGTTTAGAATAAATCTCATACTCGCGGGTAGCAGAAACATTATCATTCCAGCCATGATTCATTTCGTACATAGCCATCAAAGAAATGTTATGGTCGCGCGCAATAGTAGTACTATAAGACAATTGTGCCTGAATATTAAGATTATTACCATTATTCATATTCACATACAAACTGCTCGGGTCATTAATTGTCTTTGATACATCATACGATTCATTCTGCGAATTATAACTGTACAACTGGTAGAGTTTTCTCTCATGCGAGGTACGGTTATCACTGGCATCATACGAAGTCATTAATTTAGCTTTCAATCCCTTTACCCAAGGAACATCATAGGTCAATGTGGCAGTTGACTGTAAACTACGTCCTCTGCTGGTATTCATACCGGTGAGATCACCATTCATTGCTGCCACTGGATTGTCCAGGAAAGGATAAGCTGCATTGTAGTATTCGGAATTGTTATTGGCATACACTCCGGATGTCGGTCTCATCAATGTAGATTTGAACAGTAAGTCAAAGACTCCCTGGATAGGAGCATTCGTCACGTCATATCTTCCGGAAACATTAACTTCCGCTTTGAGATACTTAGACAACTGGGCTGTAAAATTACTACGCATAGTATATCTTTCGTAATTGAAATCGCCTCCTCGTGTCAAGTCACCATCGTGCGCATAACCGAAACTGGCATAATAGGTCATCTTATCACTACCACCCTCAACAGAAAGAGTATGCTGCTGGCTACCTGCACTTTTTTTGAATACAGCATCCAACCAGTCGGTACTTTCATAGCCGGGACCACCGGCCTGCCATTTGGCAAGTTCTTCAGGAGTGGTAGTAGGGCCGGTACCCGCATTCATTGACAATTCATTGGAAATCTCCGCATATTGGGCAGCATTCATAACCTTCATCATGGAAGTAGGGAAAATAGCTGTGAATGAACCGTTGTAATTAAAACGGGCTTTACCTTTTCTTCCTTTTTTGGTGGTAATAATCACAACTCCATTGGCGGCATTCATACCATAGATTGCCGCAGCACCATCTTTAAGTACAGAAATATTTTCAATATCTTCCGGATTCAAGCGCTGAAATTCAGAGCCACCGTCGCCACTATCGCGGACAACACCATCGATTACATACAGCGGACTACCAAAGCCACGAATTTGTACCATAGAACTGAACGAACCTGGTTGACCGTCCTGTTGACGGATCTGTACACCGGCAATCTTTCCCTGTAAGCTCTGAGCCACACTCGTGCTTTTGGTTGTCAGCACTTTGTCACCACTAAGAGTAGAAATAGCCCCAGTCAGTGTCTGTTTCTTCTGAGTGCCATATCCCACAACTACAACTTCGCCCAAAACGGCTTCATCTTCCTTTAACACCACTCTTACTGAGTTTTCGGCTCCTACTTTGACTTCCTGAGTCTGAAAGCCAATATAAGATATCTGAAGAACAGCGTTCTTCTCAAGATTTTGTAGCACAAATTCACCCGACATATCTGCCACGGCATTTTTATTATTGGCTCCTTTCACTACAACGGTCGCACCAACCAGCGGATTCCCTTCCTGGTCTATCACCTGTCCTTTAAACTGTGCATGTTGCGCATATACCATTGTGGTACAGAGTAACATGATGCATCCCAACAAGGTGCGTGCTAAATGATTCATGTGTTTTATCATATAAAAAAAGATTTTTAACTTTACAATTACATAAAAGATTTCTAAATGTTACGTTTCCAACTTTTCTCAGTGGATACATTCTTTGGGTCATTTAATCTTTTCTTTTAACATAGGCATTTTCTTTTAGGGGTTAACATTCTTATTTTATTGTTACGTAACGAAAGTCATGTTTATCTGCCTCCTGAAGTACCGGGGCTTCCAGACGATTGTCAATAATACGATCCCAGTACGGACTCAGATCCAACGTTTTTCCCTCTTCCACCACAAACTCTTTAATTTCGATTTCTCTCTTTTCGGAAGTGGAAAGTCCTGCAGGTTCCGATATCACTTTATTGAAACTGATCCGCTCTTTACCATATTTCTTCGTTATTTTGAAAGTGATGGATTTCTTCTGAGGATCAGCAGTTACTACTCCCCAAAAGTTAGGATAAAACAGAGGGATGCTGATTACTTTATCATCGGCCACTACAGGAGCCAGACGCAATTCTTTTCGGGGAATGTTAACGCCAGCACCAGCCAATACATCTGTAGAGAACCAAGTTACCGGAGCTGTCATATAAGTAATGTCACTGGGATTCCACAAGTTTTGAGTCCATGTCCAGCCTTTACGCAGATGTACTAATTGGATGTGCTTCATAATATCCATGGCATCTTCATAAAATCCCGCCTGCATACCGGCTAAAGCAGTATAGCTTTCCAGATAGAAGGGCCAGCATTGTGATCCCCTATTATCAATACCTCGGTTCAGATTGATATCCCACACTTTATTAGCGTAATAATCAGGAGACTTGGAAAGAGAAATCTTGCATTGAGATATCATAGATGCCTTCACTATATCCATAGGATATACGTCTCCCCATCCGCAGTAACGGCTCAGGAACTGGCCTGCCAACTGTCCCGTAAACAATACATTATCCAGTCTTTTGGAACCATCCGGTTCACAGCCGTAGGCAAAGAAACGTCCATTCCACAACTTCTCAAGAGCCTCTTTCTGAGAGGTAGCAAACTGTTGTTGCACCTGTTTCACGATGCTTTCATCTCCAATAGCTTTTCCTATAGCTTCGTAAGCCCTGAGTGTAGTCAGCCATACACCTGCATAGTAAGAATACAAAGGAGGATGAGTAAAATCATCGTACGTAGTAGGGCCTACAGGAATTGTACTGCCTTGAGGCATACGACTATATAAGAATTTCATGGCTCTTTTAAGTCCCGTAAGATGTGCTTTCAAGTACTCTGTATCACCAGTCTGCTCATAGTCTTTAACAAGTTGTATGATCCAGCCGGAAGCATTGTCCAACATCCAACCCTTTTCCGTTGGTACACGGCCACCTACGGTACCCATACCTACATAGTAATGTCCGATGAAATGAAGTATATAACCTTCCGGATCCATTGCATCTGCAAAAATATCCATCTCCGAACGATCCAGTTGAGTGAAAAATTTCTGGTAAAAAGGATGTGAACTCAAACGCTGATCCATTGTTCCGGCAAAGCCGCCCATGGCTCCTTCATTAACCATAACATCACCTCCTTTAGTAAGCACCATATTGGTGTAAATGACATATCCACTATTAATAAGCTTAAACTTATACCAGTCAGGAAGGCTACTCTCAAGAACCGGGATTTGCCACTCCGTAGTCTGTCGGGCAATTCTTGCCCTATTGGATACAGCATAGCTCACCATAGAATTCATACTATTAAAATAATTATGATAGTATTTATTGTAGTCAGCCCCACAAGGCCAGTAGCTACCGATAGGAAGGGCTGCCGCATCAATCTGCAGTTCAGGAGCATACCATGCCAGCATAAAACGAATTGTTTTCTTTTGACCTGCTTTCAACTGTGTCTTAACAGCCAGTGCAGAAGCAGAAGAAGTTTGAGATTGCTCCGTCAGTACATTTTTGGTTAGTGAAGAAGTGAATTCTCCATTATTTCTAAACAGATCCCATGCTTCAGAATTCGAACGATAAGCTGGAAGATAAGATACATTCTTTTCTTCTTCCACTGCAATCACCACTTGATTCACATAGTTCTGAAAAGTCAATTTGCGAGGTTGCAAGCTATCTGCAGCATATTGTATCAACCCTTTCAGGCTTCCCATCTGATAAGGTTCTACATAGGTTTTAGCCTTCTCACGCAACGGCCAGTTTTCTCCATTATTTATATTAGCTCTACCTTCACTCAATAGCTGGCCATTGTCAAAACCTTCCAAGCTCTTCGGATCATTAAACAATCCGATAAAATCTTCCCAGGAAAACGCTAATGCAGCTTCCATGGCCTCCTGAGCTATGAGATCAACCTCAAACCATACTACCGGCAAAGAGGAATCTTTCACATTGTGCGGCACCAATCCTGAATAGGCACGAATTACAGGGGCTACTTTCAAATTATTATCCGCATAACTTAATTCTGCTGTAGGAAATAATCCTTTATATTGAGTATGTTCTACTCCTTTCATTCCATACAAAACATGATTATCCCTAACCAGACGAACAGCTTCTTTTTCATTTCCCTTCCGTGTCCATAAAGAGAAGAATGAATGCTCCGAACGTTTAATAGGAGTATGAATATTATTCATTCCTATCCTGGTGAATTTGCCACTCGGGGCGAAATTTATATTGCCTACTCCAATACCACCCAAGGGTACTCCGCTTACGTCTTCATGATCTTTTAATGAAAGGTAAGTATAGTTGGTTTCTCCACCTAAAACTCCACTTTGAAGACTGAATTTGGTATTGGCTTCATCGACACCATAATTGTTCTGATTTTCTTCTTGTCCATACAGTGCAAATATTCCTGCAAGACAAAAGGCTAAAGAGACAAAGGTTCTTTTACTCATACATGTGTTTTTTAAGATTAATAATAGAAGTTATGAATCTACTTCTGCTTTCGTTAGCGTTCGAGTGCAAAAATAGATGCTGATAGATTACAATAGCGGTTACATTGGGGTTAATCGAGGGTTAATTTTGAGAGGTATTTTATTAATTACCCGATTAATTTAAGCAAATCTATGATAGATGGCATAAAGTTACAGACATAAAAAGATTACCTCTAAATATAGAGACTTATAAATTGGAAACAGTCCTTTTTTTCTGATTATTGAAAACTTGTCCTTAAGTCATTGTGTATGATATCAGAGTAAGAATAGGAATAGTTATTACCCATACTTTTATTATATTCTGCAATATACAGATAATATTTCTTCATTGCCTGATCTTCCTTCTTCAGCTTATGGCAGGCATTCAGCATGTACCACAAAGCTGTATCATTCAAAGAATCTACTCTCAGCCAGATTTCAGCCAATTGAGCAACCTGCTCATACGCAGCTTTCATATATAGATTATTCAACTCAATCGTCAACATCTCATGCAATTCATATTCTTGTTCACTCTTAAAGGAATCAAACATAGAGTCGTCAATAGACTTTAAAAATTTCCCTCGCGACAAAATTCCGATCAGTGATTGGCTGACTTCTTGAGATGCATCACTTTGCCGGATTTTATTCATTTGTTCAAGATATTGTTGATAATCGCAATAGAAAGTCTCCGACAATTGGATAGAATAGCGACTATTAGTATACACCAATTCAATACCTTCTAGATCATCCAGTATTTTTCTTAATCGGTTTATTGTAACGCCCTTCAGATTTTTGGCACTACTCAATTCTTTCTCTGGCCATAACAACCCATAGATATAATTCGAGGTAATACCTTCCTTATTACCTAAACCATTCAGAAAAGTAAGTAAGAACAGTTGCTTTATCTTGGAACTAAACAAATGAGTGATATCTCTTCCTTTTTTATCTATTATAGTGAATTCCCCAAACAGATACAAGGCATTTGCCTGTGGTGACTTTTTATTTTCAACCTGAGTGAAAGTTTCACGAACAGGTGTGACTTTAGGTATCGGTTGTTTCTCCTTCTTCCTTTTCAAGTAATACGTAATGCCAACAATCAATATCAGTACAACAACCATTACAAAAATAACAGTACGCAAAGAAAGTCCTTCTTCAACAGCATATAAAAACAATGCGTTCTCTGCAATGGCAGGTGCCGACAATGAATAAAAACGTGTAACAGAAGATTCTCCGCCACGTTCATTAAATTCTTGCGTACAACAATAAAACTCCTTTGTTTCTTTATTATAATAAAGATTTGCATTAGATAAAATAGCCTTCGACTCCATAGGAATAGAATTACCTAATACCTCATAGGAATCATTCTGCAACGAGAACTTATAAAGCTGCAAATGGGAAGAAGCTTCCTGCATAGGATAACACAACGTATAGAAAGAAGCTCCATCATCAGATAAAAGAAGGTTTCTTACCGGAACAATCTGAGCTCCATCATAAGAGAAGTCCCTCACTTTCTGTACGGTTGAATCTTTCAGATTTATCTTATAAAGATCATAATAGTATATTTTCCCGATACTCTGATCCCCACTACTATTCCCAGTACCACCAAACAAAAGCAACTCATTAGCATTCAATGCTCCCATAGAAGAGAAAAAACGAGGGGCTACAAAATCACCTTTCAATTTAATAGTATTCCATGACTTTTGATCCAAATCATATACTTCCAATGTATTGGTATATTTGCGTGAGCCAAAACCTCCAAAAATATAGAACTTATTACGAATAGTATCCAGATAAGAAGAATGGTGGTGTCGCTGTGAAGGCAAAAATTTATCATCAACCTTTTCCACTTCTCCTGTAAGTACATTCAAAGCACAAATGGTACAAACATCTGCATGATTATCCACTTCATAGATATAAACAGAACGAGAATCCGGATAGAAAAAGTTTGTTCCCAAATACATCTTCATCGGCAGGGGTTGATGCTTATACCCTTCCCAAATATTACGGCGGATATCCAGAGTATATAAAGAATCGCTGTTAAAATACACAAAATCGCAAGAATTGAAATCATAATTATACCCCGCCGTACTCTCAGAAGCCTGTGAATGAAGCAAATTCCAATAATAGGATTTATTTATTAACCAGATTGGGTTAATTGCTTTTCCTCTGATCTTTCCTTGTTTGTCATGAACAAGAATACCGGAACTTTCATTCAAAGGAAAATTGATTTGCTGATTCATGTCGGAGATTACTAAATTCCGGATTGCAAAAGAAGGTATTTCTTCAGAAAACTTACTACTTCCGAACATGATGGTAGGAGTCAATTCTCCGGATAAGCCTAATTTTCCTGATTGATATTGTCGCTTATCAATAGTAAGGCATACAGAATCTTCTTTTAAAAAAAAGGAGATTTCTATGGGTATCCAACGCCGAGGACCAAGTTTTTTATTACATAGAGTATCTACAATAAGACATTCTTTTGCCTCAATATTA
>ENA-UEOI01002023-UEOI01002023.1-human-gut-metagenome-genome-assembly--contig:-NODE-2023-length-15638-cov-14.606066_pt1 | contig 15638 bp, 15 predicted proteins | sample MGYA00242883_ERZ507882 | MGnify/ENA primary metagenome ERZ507882 (study PRJEB26167, sample SAMN06115502) | human gut metagenome | host: Homo sapiens | place: China:Chongqing | collected 2015-07-29...
CAGCCCTACGGGCTCAAGGCCACGAAGGAAAAGCGCGGCGACGGTCTGCACCAGTCCGACAACGCGGCAATGTTCAAGCGCGCCGAGCGCAATCCCATCGTGGTGCGCATGATGGCCGAATACGGCGAGGAGCGCTGCCACGAGCTGCTGCATGTGAGCTACGAGAAGTAATGCAAAGCACCGGAGAGGAAAACGCTTCCCCTCCGGTGCCTTTTGTTTCTACCCGCTCGCTTCGCCGTGTGGGCACAACGTGAGTGACGAGTCCCGTCAAGATTTATGCGCAAAATTGTTTGCAGGCTCCGGCTGAATGAAGTCAGCCGGCAATGAAGGCGTCGTCCAGAGCCGCCTCCAAATGCTTCATGTATTTTTCTTGTTGCCCCACTGGGTGCCCGCCACATGGCGCAGCCTCGCGCAGACCAGCATCAGAGCGGAGTTGCCGTCAGGGAACGTCCCTACCACTCGCGTCCATCGGCGGATCTCACGGTTCAGCCGCTCGATCACGTTGTTGGTACGGATGCGCGTCCAATGCTCGCTGGGGAAGTCACAGTAGGTCAGCGTCTCCTCGATGCCGTCCTCAATCTTCTTGGCGGCCTCCTTCAGCTTCATGGCGCGCAGCTCGGCGACCACGGCCTTCGCCTTCTCGCGGGACGCTTTCTTGCTCTCCTGGGCGTGGATCGCCTTGAGCATTTTCGCTACAATTTTGACCTTGGATTTAGGCACAACAGAGAAAACGTTGCGGTAAAAATGCACCGTGCAGCGCTGGTATTTGGCGTCCGGGAACACCTCGCCCACAGCCTCCAGCATTCCCATGCACTTGTCGCCGACGATGAGTTTTACGCCATCCAAGCCGCGTCCGCGAAGCCACTGGAAGAAGCTGACCCAACTGGCCTTGTTCTCTTTCATCCCCTCGGCAGCGCCCAAAACCTCACGAAACCCGTCCTCATTTACGGCGATTGCCACCAAAACAGCTACATTTTCGTACTCTCCACCCCAGTTGCGGCGCAGGTAGATGCCGTCCACGTAGACGTATGGATACCTCCCGCCCTGCAAGGGTCGGTTGCGCCAATCCTCGATGTGAACGTAGGCTTTCTTGTTCAGCTCGCTGATGGTGGCAGGCGAGACCTTGCTGCCCCACAGCGCCTCCGTGATGTCCTCCACCCGGCGTACGGAGACGCCCGCCAGGTACATCTCGATGAGCGCCTCCTCCACGCTGCTCTCCCGGCGGCGATATCGCTCGATGATGGCCGTCTCGAAGGATACGCCCTTGAGCCGGGGTACATGGAGCGTGACGTCACCGGAGGTCGTGAGATGATACGGCCTATAGTGCTCATTATTTACCGCGTTCCTCGGAAACCTTCATAACAGTTTCTTTTGTGAGCCTTTGGATTTCATCAAACCTTCCGGTATTTATCAATGTTTTTTTTACCATCCAACTGCCACCACATGCGATTACCCTTTGGGCTGATAGGTAATCGCCTATATTGCTGATATTGATCCCACCGGTCGGGATAAACATCATCTGCGGAAAAGGAGCAGAAAGCGCCGTAATTGTCGCCACCCCACCACACTGCTCGGCCGGGAAAAATTTCACTACATCAATCCCAGAGCTTACGGCTTCCATCAATTCAGATGGAGTAACACAGCCTGGAATGACCGCAATCTGCTTTTTGACACAATAATCTATTAGCTTGCGATCTATACCAGGAGATACAATAAATTCTGCACCAGCATTGATAGCTTGGTCTACTTGTCCTGTGGTCGTGACTGTACCTGCACCAATCAGCATATCAGGGTAAGCAGCTTTTATAAGATGTATACTTTCTTCTGCCGCGGCAGTGCGAAATGTGATTTCCGCACATGGTAATCCGCCCGCTATTAAAGCCTTCGCTACTGAAGCTGCTGTACAGCTGTGATCCAAAGCAACAACAGGAACTACCCCAAAAGAGGAAAGCCTTTCAATAATTCTATTCATGGTTTGCCTTTCATCTTTTCAAAAGTATACTATACAAGTACTCCTACCGCCACATGTACACATCTGGCTTAAATATTCCGCTTTGAATTTCTGTCATAGACATATGTGAACTACATAAATTCTCATAAAGTGCCCATTTTTCCTCAATACTTGAACAAGTGCTCTCGAAGTATCGCCTTATTGTATCCCGTGCATAATCGTGGCAGACAAAATGGCCTGGATCAGAAATAGCAGCTTTTAATTGCTCTATTGTCGCTGCCTGTTCCATAAATCCATATTCCTTCAGAAACTGCAGACCTTGCTCCTCTGTCCAAAGATTATCCCAAACCTTGCGCGAAACCTCTAAGAACGCATATCCGCTTACTTCCATAAATCTGTGCCATAACGGCATATATTCGACCAGGCGATCATCTAAACCGGCTTTTTTAAAAATATATTCCTTCTCAAATTCAACCTTACGCTCCATCGAGCTTGCAAAGCATAAATCTGACGCATATCGGGCAGACCCTTCTGTAAATGCAGAAGATGGAGAATACAATGATACCTCCGCCATTTCCGGCCAGCCTGTATCAATAAAGCACTGCGTTCTTTTTTCATAATAGGTCAAATGCCCCGGCTCCATCTCGTGCCCTGTATATTCCATTACTTTGTCGACTGTCCAGTTATACTTCAAATTAAAGTTGCGCTCATATTGAATATGATCGTAATCGTAGGCGAATAAAATAGACAAAAACACCATATTGGGATCCGGCAGAGCCCTCACACGAATCCGCGGCATACTATTGCCAGTAAGGTGCATATTTTGAATGGCATGACGATGAAATGCTTCCGTAACATCTCGCAATACATTCAATAGTTTATCTGCAGGAATCGTAATACCTTCTCGAAATTGCTCTATGCGATTAAGAACGTTCCCTTGCCCCGGTAAATTCTCGTCCAGCTCAGTTTTAATTTGTTGAAACAAAGAATAGTCATATACCGGCGCAACAAGATTATACAGAGCACTCGTCATTTGATCAAACGAGCTCTTTTCTCCTAAAAGCATCTTTGACCGAAACCAAAGGCTTCTCATGTGGCAAATTAGATATTCTATTCTCTGCTTTTCGCAAAGCGGAGAGGTTTCCTCATAGTCTTTCAGTTCTCTGAGCAGAGTCTCCGATCGGTCTACAATATTTTCCAATGTAAGGCCATGCTTTAAATCACCGATCTCGTAATCAGGAAGGATTCTATATTCCCTGGAGAACTTCATGCTGGTTCTTCGCCAAAAGGGCCCCTCTGTAAACCACTGGATATCACCGACATCGTATCGACTCTTGCACAAAATCATATCGATATATTGCTGCGCAAACATATTTAACACCGATTCAGACATTATATCCCCCTTATTTCTTACCTGATTCCCATATACTGTTCTTGGATATCTGGCATTTCTAATAGGTCTGACGACTTTCCTTCCGCAACGATACATCCGCTGCTAAGAATATAAGCTCTGCTTGATATGTCAAGCGCAAGATAAACATTTTGTTCAACAAGTAGAATTGTCTGTTTTCTTTCGTCATTTAAAAATTTGATCTTATCAAACAGTTCATCGACAATAATTGGCGCTAGTCCTAAAGAAGGCTCATCAAAGCATATCAGCTCCGGCTTGCTCATTAGTGCTCTGCCTATGGCAAGCATTTGCTGTTCACCGCCGGACAATGTTCCACCAAGCTGATGATATCTTTCTTTTAACCTCGGAAACAGATCCAACACTTCTTCAAGGCTTTCCTTAATGCCTTCTTTATCCTTCCTTCGATTGTATGCGCCAATTGCAAGATTATCTTTAACAGATAAGTTGGGAAAGATCCTTCTGCCTTCTGGCACAAGGGAAATTCCTTTTCCTACTACCTCATATGAGCTTTTAGGCAGTTGCTCCCCTTGAAAGGTTATAGATCCCGAATCAATGGATTTATCGCCCGCAATTGTTCGAAGGAGAGATGATTTACCTGCGCCATTTGACCCAATAATACTCAGTATTTCACCCTTTCTGATATTTAAAGAAACGTCATACAGCGCCTGGATCCCTCCGTAAAATACATTTAAATGCTCTACGCTTAAAAGGTTCTCGTCTTTCCCGGTCAACTCATGCGCACTACTTCCCACGACCGTTTCTCCTTTCTCCTAAATATGCTTTAATAACATTAGGATCATTTTGGACGGCTTCCGGTGTTCCTTCTGCCAAAATTTTTCCGAGATTCAAAACATAGAGTCGGTTACATAGATTCATCACAAAATCAATGTGATGTTCAATCAAGGCAACCGTGAACCCTAGCTCATTATGTATCTTCTTCAATACTTCTACCAGCTCATTACACTCATCATTATTCATTCCGGCTGCCGGCTCATCCAGCAAAAGAAGCTCTGGCTTGGTTGCAATCGCCCGGGCAATCTCTAATCTTCTCTGAAGTCCATAGGGCAAGCTTCCGGCTAAGTTGTCCTTGTATCCGGCTATCCCGAGCAAATCCAAGTAATAATATGCCTGATCAATCGTCTCCCGATTAATTTGTTCCACTTTCCCACTGCGTATAGCAGCCTGTAGCAAGGAGTATTTTGGTATACTATTCATACCAATCGAAACATTTTCAATGGCTGTCATTTTAGGAAACAGCCGAATATTCTGGAAGGTTCTGCTGATCCCCAAATGGCATATTTGATCAGGCCGCTTCTTGTTGATAACTGTATTATTAAAAGCAATTGTTCCCATAGTTGGAACAATATTTCCCGTTATTGCATTAAATAAAGTTGACTTACCTGCACCGTTAGGTCCAATCAGTCCCAAAAAATCATTTTTTTCAATATATAGGCTCACGCCATCAATTGCTTTCAAGCCGCCAAAGTAAATCGCTAGGCTGTCGATCTCTAATATTCTATTATTTCTTCCCTCCACGAATTGTAGGCCTCCTATCCTTTGCACATTTCTCCATAGTGTCCTCTTTTCCCCTTGGCTTTATCAGTTTTTTGGCAAAAGCAGTTACTTTCTCAAACGGCAGTTCTTTATATCCGAATAGGCCTTCTGGCTTAAAAATCATAACTAATACAAAAATCAGACCATATATAACCAGTCTCCATTCGATAAGTGATCTTAATACCTCCGGCAGCAGAATTAAGAAAAAGCCGCACAGAATAGGCCCGGATATGCTGTTAATTCCGCCCATAACTACAGCGGTTGTCAAATCTGTAGATTTTACTTCATTGAAGGTGCCCGGTGAAATATAGGTCATATAAAATGCAAACAACCCGCCAGCTATACCAGCATAAAACGCAGAAATAAGCAGAGAAGTCATTTTTACCTTAAAAACATTAATTCCGATCATTTCGGCTGCTACTTCCTGTTGTTGAATCGCAACGAAATTTTTCCCATAATCTGATTTGATAATAGAACGCAAAACATAGATACTAATTACGGTAAAAATTATTACCCATATAAGATTGGTTTTCTTAGGAATGCCAATTACTCCCATAGCTCCGCCAAATATAGAATCTGGCCCGCTATTGGCTAAAATCAATTTCACTATCTCGCCGAAGCCAAGCGTTGCTATTGCAAAATAATCTCCACGAAGCTTCATTTTCAACGTTGGATAACCAATAATTATGCTGCAAATTGCTGCAATTAATCCTCCGGCAATTACGGCAACTACATATGGGATATGAAGATGTAAATAAAGCAACGCAGCTGCGTATCCGCCAATTGCCATAAAACCTGCATGTCCCATAGAAAAAATGCCCGTATATCCCACCAGCAAAACCAGCCCGCAAACTGCCACAACGTTTATACAACCAATAATAACCAGGCTTTCAATATATAGCACAAGCTCCCCCCCCTTTTTATAGTTTATCCTGAGAAGTCTTTCCCATGAGACCGTTTGGAAGAAACAATAGCATAACTACCATAAACCCATATGCAAATAAGTCTCTGTAGGTTGAAGAAATATAACCCGATACCATTGTCTCCAGTACACCAAGCAGGATGCCGCCTGTAATTGCGCCGGGCAGACTCCCCAAGCCTCCGATTACGCTTGCAATAAAAGCTTTCGTCGCTAAATCACCCAAGTTCGGATAAACTGTATATTTTATACCGAAAAAAATCCCTGCAACAGCTGCTGTAACGCCTGATATGGCAAATACCATCGTGGATACCTTATTACCATTGATTCCCATCAGGCCTGCGGTAGAGGAGTCCTGAGAACATGCTCTAATTGCAATACCGGCGGTTGTTTTTTCCAAAAATATCCATAAAACTAGAAGGGATATTAGCGAAACGATCAAAGCAATAATGTCAATTTTGCCAATAGAAATATTACCGACAAGAAAGGCCGTTTGCCCAATCGATATTGGAAATTCTCTGAGATTTGCACCAAGGAGAACCAATGTTAAATTAATAATAAACATATTGATGCCATACGCAGAGATCATAATAAATAACCTGGGAGCCTTTTTCTTTCTCATTGGTCTATATGCAATAAATTCGACCAAAAGTGAAATACACGCACCAAACAGAAGAGCAAAAAGCACACCGCCTACCGGAGGTAAGCCCAATTTAGAAATAGCAAAATATCCGGCAAATGCCGATGTCATCATAATCGCGCCGAATGAAAAGTTTGTAAAATTGAAAATGCTGTAAATAAGGGAGTAACCCACTGCAAGCAAAGCATAGATGCCACCAATGGACAAACCTGTTATAAGCTGTTGAATCAATTGGTTCATAGTTCTTCTCCATTTCAGAGGTGCTGATATATGAAAAATATACCAGCACCCCATTAAAGCAATTACACATTGCCTATCAAAGGCTTTGTTTATCTATGCAAATATCAAAAATTTGTTTAAAGAGAGCAATATAACATTAGCCTTCTGGCTTATATTTTTTATACAGAGTATACTGGCCGTCGGTAATTTTAAGAACACTAACCGTTTTATTCAGAGGATTATGTGTTTCTTTATCAACAGTAAAGTTATCATCGCTAAAAAGCTTTACACCCTGAGCGTTTTCCAAAGCAGTTCGAATCGCTTCTGTGTCAAAGGATCCTGCCTTGTTGATCGCATATTCCAACAGCATCATGGCATCTAATGAATAAGCAACATAAACATTTGCAGTCTGCCCTGGATATTTTTTTCCAAATTCCACAGAATATTCCTTCAGGGCAGGGTCATCCTCTGAAACACCACTGATCATATATGAACCCTCTAGTTCATCTCCGGCTAATTCTACAAGCTCCGGAGAATAACAGCCATCACCAATCAGGAATTTGAAATCATATCCCAGATCTCTTGACTGCTGCGCCATCAAAACAACATCTTTATAGTAAGAAGATAGGGCCAAAATTGCCTCCGCACCAGCCTTGTGAGCCTCAGTCAGCTGTGCTCTAAATTCAACATCCTTGTTTTGGTAATTCAGCTTCTTTACCATTTCGCCGCCTTTTGCTGTGAACTCATCTTCAAAAATTTTAGTCAAGGCCTCTGTATACGGATCACCAATCGCTCCCAATGATGCGACCTTGCTGATTCCGGCCTCTGTAATAGCAAAATTTGCCAGTGCCTTGCCTTGATAAGAATCCACAAAGCAAACTCTAAACATCCACTCATTTAATTTGCCTGTATTGGGATCTATGGTTACCGCTTCATTGCTGGCAGACGTTGCAATTACAGGAATTTTTGCTGCAGTCACAACCGGGATCATAGGTATTGCCGACTGACTACCACTGGGACCAAGAATTGCAATAACACCATCTTGCTGGATAAGCTTGTTCGTTGCATTTACAGCCTCTGTAGCAGGATCCTTCGAATAATCGTAAGTTATAAGCTTGACCTGCTTGCCCAAAAGCCCCCCATTCTCATTAAGCTCTGTTACGTAGTCCTCCAGGGCAAGCTTTGCTGCCTGGCCCACATAGGCTTGGTCACCGGCGAGGTAGGTAACAAAGCCAATTTTTACGACATCTCCGTCGCTATCTTTTTCCGCAGTATCACCACATCCGCTTAAAACACCCATTACAAATGTCAGAGCTAAGGACAATGCCAATAGTTTAAGTAATGCCTTTTTCATCTTGTTATCCCCCTTAATGTTATAGTTTTTGACTCTTTTTGTTAATGCAACATAGGTGGTTTACGGCCCATTATACTAAAGAGAACAAAGGAAAATATTATACTTACTGCATGCGACAAAAAAGAAACAGCTAATATTTTAACCTACGCCAGCAAATTATTAATTATTCAGGGCCGTTCTCGGATCAATTTCTACCCAAGGCATCTATCTCCGAGATTGGTACTCTTCTTGTATAGCTCCTTATTATTTTATAAATTGCTAAAAATGTTTTTATCCCGTATTCATTTTTCCACCTCCGAATGGCAAGGTAATAGCCATGAGCAAAACGCAAGAAACGCAGTGATTGCAATGGTTCCCGGCCATGGCTGAAACCGAAAATCACTCAAATGGCTTTTTCGCTCGGTTTTCCTCCGGGCTTGCTTTTTATGCGTTTTTTCTCTTTGCCGGGTGACCCCCGCCTTCTTTCTCTCTTCGCCCTTTTGTTTTAGGACTTGTTTTGCTCATCTCTACAAGGTAAATATGTGTCTCCGTTTTCTGCATAACAAATATTTCGGATAATGCTGCACCTGCTTATCTTTGTACACGTCCAGATCCGTCTCCTGCAACAAGCGACTCAACTTCAGGAACTGACACCATATTAAAATCGTGCTCAATAGAGTGCTTTAAACAGGAGGCTGCCACTGCAAAGTTCAGTGCTTTCTGATCAGAGTACCCGTTTAGCATTCCAAATATTAGCCCACCTGCAAAGCTGTCCCCACCGCCTACGCGGTCCACAATATGTAAATGATACTGAGGAGAAAATTCTGCATGATCTTTTTCCCCGTTGTAAAGCATCCCCATCCAATCGTTATCATTTGCTGAAAGTGATGTGCGCAGTGTAAAAGCTACCTTGCGAAATCCAAATTTACGGGTAAGCTGACGGGCCACATCGATGTATCCATTTTTGTTAATCTGCGCTTTATCAATATCTGTTCCGTCTGATACGATTCCAAATACATTCTTAGCATCTTCTTCATTAGCGATGCAGACATCAACATACGGCATCAGCTGCTGCATAACTGCGTTGGCTCGTTCCCTTGTCCACAGTTTTTTTCGGAAATTGAGATCACATGATATCGGTATCTGCCTTTCTTTTGCCGCTTTACATGCTGCTTTACAAATCTCGGGCAGCCTTCCGCCAAGTGCAGGTGTAATTCCCGTCCAGTGAAACCAGTCTGCTTTATCAAATATTAGATCCCAATTAAAATCTTCAGGATCTGCTTGGGATATTGAAGAATTCTCGCGATCGTAGATAACTTTTGAGACCCTTTGGGAAGCGCCTTTTTCGCAGAAATATACCCCTAATCGATTTCCGCCGCGGGCAACAAATTTTGTATCTACACCATATCGCCGCAACTCATTAATTGCGCACTGACCAATTTCATGCTCTGGTACTTTGCTGACAAAGGTTGCGTTCATACCGTAATTAGCAAGGGATACTGCTACATTTGCTTCCCCACCACCGTAAGATACTTCAAACTTAGAGCTTTGCAAAAATCGAAAATATCCTTCCGGATTGAGGCGCATTAGGATTTCTCCAAATGTCACAATTTTTTTTTGCACAAAAGGTGCTCCTTTCTATCAGGCAATTACTAAAGAGTGCTTAAACGGATGAATGCGCTAAAATTTCATATTATGAAATTTATTATCGCTATACAAAATAGTACATGATTGGCTTTACTTTGTCAACTGTTTTTTCGGTTATTCAAAAGTTTTTTAATAATTGACAGTTGTCAAAAAATGGTGTAGAGTTCAAATGAATAGATAAGTTATTATTTGTTTTTATAAAGAAAGGAGCGGTTCTTTTGGCTGCTTCCCACACTCCGGTGCAATCTATTGATCGTGTTTTAGATATTATTGAAGCCCTGTCTTTTCAGCCGCATGGTATGCTCTTAAAAGATTTGTCCGCTGCTGTTGGTCTTCATGTCAGTACAACGCATCGCTTGCTTGTTGCTCTTGTATCACGAGGATATGTTCAAAAAAATATTGAAACGGGTAAATATCGCTTAACGGTTAGACTCTTTGAAGTAGGCAACCGTGCAATTGGCGGTATAAATCTAGTTTCGCTATCTCGTCCGTACTTAGAGCGTTTGGCTGCGGAAATTGGTGAAACAGTTCACCTAGTCGCTCGTAACGACGATGAAGTTGTATATTTATACAAAGAGGATCGTAGAGAAAGTATTATCCATATGGCGTCCTTCATTGGCCTTCGCTCGCCTATGTACTGCACAGCTGTCGGTAAAAGCATACTTTCTCATTTGCCGGAAACAGAAGTCCGCGCCATTTGGGATCGATCCATCATTAAACCGCGCACACAAAATACAATTGTAAATTATGATGAATTTATCAAACACCTTCAAAAAGCTCGAGAGCTCGGATGGGCAATTGACAACGAGGAAAACGAGGTAGGGGTCGTTTGTATTGGTGCGCCAATTATCGACTTTACTAATGCACCAATTGGCGCTATTAGTATTTCTGCACCAGCTGCTCGAATGACCTCCGCAATTTGTGAGAGCTGCGCTCAGAAAGTGATGGCAAGTACAAGCGCGATTAGTCGGGCATTAGGAGCCCCGTCCGAGTGAGTCGCGGATAAAGGCGATCTGGCCTGCGCGGTGTCAGTGCTCGCTCTAAAAGCCCGGTAATTTCAGTCCTTTCCCCGCGCAAGAGCTCGCAGCACAGATGGACCGCGTGGGCAAAGTTGACGCGGCGCTTGTATTTTGAGCTGCCGCAGCCCTCATTCGTGTTCCAAGCAGCGGCTTGGGTAAAATTGAAAACCGTAAATGCGGCAAATATTTCCTGAAGCACCAGATCTGACTTTCTGGAATGCAGATGAATGAGGCCGACCGTGTATTTGAGTTCGCGGAACGACGTTTCAATGCCCCAGCGCCTGGCGTAGAGATCCCGCAGCGCCGAAAGCGGGAACTGTGCGGCGTCCAAGTTGGTCATCAGCATTTGCGTTTTGCCGTCTTTCCACTTCAAACGTACAATTCTCGCCGAAAACGAATAGAAATCAGCGCTTTCCGTGTCAAGAAAGTCAAATGGTATGCTGTTTGAGAGCCGGTAATAGTGCTCCGGGACCGGGATGCCGTGCTGCCGGAGCTGCTTCGGCGTCAGTCATCCCAGCGTCATGCGCACCGGCAGGTCGAACTCAGGGCTGTCGGGCAGTTTTATGCCATAAGCATTTTTTCGGTCGCGATCCCGGATGCGGATCAAATACTTCCAGCCGTGCTTTTCCAGACAGGCAAAGTTGTTGTACGCCTCATAATTGCGATCCGCCAGCACGATCACGGGGTCGCTGATCGCGGAACGTGCTGTCATCTGGCACAGCGCCCTGGATTCGTGCTTGGTGTGCTCTTTCTGTACGATCACATCCGTATAAATTCCGTTTTCAAGGTCAAAAAGTGCGTTGATATGGAAAGAATTCCATCCGTGCCGGTGCTCTGTTCCGGGGCGATAGGCATCCTCATCCGCAGGATACGTCCCGGATTTCAGAGAGGAACCGTCTACGGCCAGCAGTCGATACCCTTGAAATTTCTTTTGCGGACGCAGGTGATCTGAAAAGTGGTGAAACATATCTTCGAGCGCGGACGGGAGCAGCTTCTGTCGCTGCTGGGTGAATGCCGACGCCGACGGCGTATCGATCCGCTTCCGAAAATGCCCGAGCAAACCTTTCCAGATACTTTTTTCATCCATCGTGACAATGAGATAGATCAGCACAGCGGGCGTCAGTGTCCGTTTTCGGGTAAAATCCCGGTCTGGATTTCGGGCATACCGTTTCGGCTCCTCGCCGAGTCTTCGAATGATGGAAAATAGCCTTTCCTGCAGTGTCAGTACCGTGTTTTTCATGTGCGGCCTCCCTGAAAATCGTTTCGTTTTCAGGCCTTGGCTGCACATTTTTCGCCCATTGTCAAGGACTTTTTTCGATTATTTTGACTTTTTTGCTTAACTTAATGGCATTATTCAATGGGACACACGTTTTTTCATTGCCTCGTAGTACCAAAACAGCTGCAATATCAAAAAGGGTATTGTCAATAGATCGAATCAAGCAGATGCGGCTGAAAAATAAAAGCATTTGCAAATTTATGACATAAGGAGGGTCCCACTATGTTGATGGAACAGGAAGCTCCCCTGCTTTTTCATACCGTATTTGCCGGGGCGGTCATATTGACTGTGGCGTATCTGCTGCATTGGCGGGGCCATTCTCCGCAAAAAAAGCCGCTCGAGCTGATCCTTTATTTTGTCCTTTTACAGATCCCGGCCTACATCTTGGTCTTCTACGCTATGATGTGTCCCAGTTCCGGAGAGAGGACCTTCGCTTTCGCAATGGGAGGTTTTTGCTGGCTGATCGGAATTCTGGTTCTCATGCAGGGGATTCGCGATCTGTTGGATCACAACACAAATAAAAAGGATCCGCCCAAATGAACAGCGATATGGAGAGGAGTACCTCAAAAGGGTAATCCTCTCAGCCTGTCAAGAAGCCCGGCTGCGCATTGGGCGGCGACCGGGTTTCCTGCATATTTCGCGCAGAAACAGCGGAAGGGGGAAGCTCCGGAAAAGGGCGTTCCACTTCCATAATGCGAATCTTTTCAAGCTCATGGCAGCAAACTTCACTTCACCCGGTTTGTGACCTGAGCCAAGCCTCTGTATTGCGTATAACGCATCGCGTGTTTTTCCTTGGCGTCTGCAAAGACCCATTCGATGAACTGCTCTTTCGGTACGACCATGCGGCTGCCGACGCGCAGCCCACTACTCCCGCTGAGCCTACCACGCCCTCCGAACCGACTACTCCCGCCGCGCCCGCTGAACCCGAAGCTCCCGCACAGCCTGTTACTCCGACGCAGCCTGAGCAGCCCGCAGCGCCCGCTGCCGCTGGCACTTACACCGTGAAGAAGGGCGACACTTATGGCACAATCGCGCTGAACAATTACGGCACTTATGGCGTATGGAGTGAACTTTACAAAGCCAACAAAGGTGTAAAGCTGACGGAGGGCGCAACGCTTGTTCTGCCCGAAAAGCTGGGTAAGGTTGCCCGCATCAACGCTCCTGCTGCCGCCAGCGGCAAAACCCTCTATACGGTCAAGGCTGGCGATACGCTGGGCGCTATCGCCAAGGCGACCTATGGCGATGTGATGAAGTACAAGACCATTTTCGAACGCAACGCCGACCGTCTTGTAAATGCTAACACCATTTACGAGGGACAGGTCATTGTCCTGCCCGCGAAGTAAGTACAACAGAAAGCAATAGAAATAAGTAAAGCTCCCCCGTCCATTTCTTCTGAAATGGACGGGGGAGCTTTTTTTGCTGTCGGATTTTCTTATCTTAACGGTGTTGGACTGTGCCCTCGGCGTCCACTCGGCCTCCAACCAGCACAATGAGCGCCGGTATGAGTTCTACTGGGGCTACAAAAGCCATATGCTGGTGGACTGCATCTCCGGCCTGCCGCTCTACGAGCTGACCACACCGGGCAATGTCGCCGATTCCTCCGTCGCCGCTGAGATCCTCGCCGAAGCTGACAGGGTGATCTCCTTAAAGGAATGCACCTTCCTTGCCGACAAGGGCTACGATGTGAAAAGCATCTACAATACCGTAAAAACGGTCTATGAGGGCGAGGCGTTTATTCCCCTCAATCCACGCGGCACGAAAGCCTCTGAAGCGATTTCTGCCGGTAATCCAGTCTGTGAGGCCGGACTGGCCATGCACAAAGATGGCAAGACCACCGACAATAATCGTACTCGGCAGAAATACTGCTGCCCATTCCGTCAGTCCAAAACCGATGTTTGCCCCTGCAACCACAAGAACTGGAACAACGGGAAGAAAAACAGGGGTTGCGTTAAATACAGGATCGTCCCCACGGATTACAGGCTTTCCATTGACCGCAGCTGCCTCTGTTTCAAGAGAACATACGCCTTGCGTACAGAGTGCGAGCGTTACAATTCCCGCTTTAAGGCGTCTGGACAGGAACGGCTGTGGGTGCGCAACGGCGCCAGCGCGGCAAACCTCAACACACTGGCCCACATCTCCGCTTTAGCGGTCGCGCTGGCCGCCGTTCTGCACGGCTCTCACTCCTACCGTTCTGCCAAACAGCTTCGGCGTTCCGCCTGATCTGTCTTTTCCATACCTTTTTCAGGCGCGGGGTCTACCGCGCTGTGGTTTTTGCGCCCTTGAGATGCCCTAAGCTCTTTTGATTCCCATTTGCCTTGTTTGTGGGCTGCTCTTTCCAACTGTTTTGCTCATCTCTTTTTAATCTCTGTTAACTATAACTCACAGACAAGATTTCTGCAACGGTTTTGTGAGCTGGGAATCAATTTAAATATACCATAGCAGAGTCTCTGATGCAATCTCTTCTCACAAGTTTTTACGAAAGTGCCTATTCGCAAATATTTAAATAACTTTTGGTTCAAGATTGTGGTATGTCTTTGTGTTGCAAGGAGGAGATGAACATGAACAAACTACTCAAAGACCTATGGTCTGCTCGATCCAGCTCCTGCCCGGTCTCCCGAAACAGGCGGCGCTGGATTTTCAGGTAATGTGTGCAGCAGTCCGACCAGCCGAGAAAGTTGAACAGGTAGTTCAGGGCTGCCAAAGAAGCGTTGACGGTGGAGGGCGCGTACCCGCGCCGCCGCAAAGAATCTTTCCAATCCAAAATGACACTTTTTGCGACGGGCCGACCGTCCAGATAGCGGAAAAAATCGCGTACACTCCGCAGATATTTTTCCACCGTTGCCTGAGACCGCTCCACCTGAAAAAGCGCCGTGGAAAACGCGAGGATCTGTTCGTTTGTGAGGCAATGTCCGTCCATGGTAACTCTCCTTGAAATCAAGCGTGATGGCTCCCATTTTACCGGCTAAAGCGGCCTCCGCACAAGCGTCAAACGGCTGGCCGCGCGGTCGTTGCGTGTGATAGTAACTCTGCCGGAACGCTTGGTCAAGTCTTTCTATCCCACTAAAACAAGCTGAATAAATACTGGCAGCAGGGAGCGCAGCCCAGCGGGGCCGCGACGCCTCAGAACAGCGACGCGCATGAGCGCATCGCTGTTCCGAAGGCTTTCTGCGTTCTTCGGAAGCACACCCGGCCAAGACCCAAAAGCGGCAAAGTACGCCGTTTTACCCCCTGACCACGCAGGGGGTCCAAAACGCGTGAAACAGTCCGAGGGTAGCAATAGCGCCCCCACCCAAAACGCCCCGTGTTTCGGCGTGTAAGCGCTTGTGCGCGATCTTTCTCTGAAAACCGAGTGTGTACCCGCTTTCGGGAGTGAAAGCGAACGTGGGCCATTTGTGCAAGAAGTTGAAAAACGCAATGAAAAGTGGTTTGGGGATAAAATTTATGGCGGCAGTTTCGCCGGATTTTTTTCTCTCTCTGCTGATAGTGGGGGTTCACAGAGAACCGGGAAATGTATGTATATAAAGCATGGCGAAATAAAAGGAATTTCGCTGGTGGCACAGAGCCGCACTGTGGCCGAGGGCGGGAAGGCCACTGTTTCGGCGTGTGAGCCGTTGTGCGCGATCCTTTGAGCAAAGCCGAGTGTGTACTCACTTTCGCCCGCGAAAGCGA